>Ga0187886_1001003_pt1 | contig 28248 bp, 42 predicted proteins | sample June2016WEW_20_1_FD_133001 | JGI IMG/M metagenome (GOLD analysis project Ga0187886, IMG submission 133001) | Peatland microbial communities from SPRUCE experiment site at the Marcell Experimental Forest, Minnesota, USA - June2016WEW_20_150 | ecosystem: Environmental > Terrestrial > Soil >...
AATTGTGACCCTGCAACCTGGAGCCTTTATCGCGTTTTCTGAACCAACAGGCGCGGCTGGTATCACTGCTCTCACCCTTACGGGAAGTGCGAGTGCAACTTTAGTTGAATACGTACTCGGGGGCTAGTATGGGTCGAACACCCAAACTCCAAAACTGGGAACTTGAAGCCATTCAGCAGATGGTTCGTACTGGATGCTCGCTTGGGCATGCTTGTACGGAACTTGGTTTTGATGTAACTAATGAAGAGTTGATTCAGACCCAAAAGAGAGCTTCTTTTCTCACTCTCCTATGGCAAGAACGCCATCGCTACTTCTCTGATCTAGCTAAGGACCCGAACTTCACTCAGGATACAGTTGTGGGCAAGCTTATCTCTCTAGCTCAGAAGTTAGAAGAAGAGGGCGCTCATGATAAGGCTGGTGAAGTTCTGTTCAAGATTGCTAAGATTCGTGGCTATGTAGGGCCGGAAAGCCAAGTATCCGTGTTTGGCGAGCTATCTCAGAGGGACCTAGACGCCATTCGTAAGCAGGTTGAAGAGGGTAAAGTCGGTGGAAAGTCCAAATAAGATAGAGACAGCCCTTCAGGAACTCAATCGTCTATCACCAGAAATCCGAGAGGGTGCTCTCAACAAGATAGAGAAGAACAGGCGAGAGAAGAAGTATATCCTGTACTTCGAGCCGTGGGAAGAACAGGCTGACGCTCTGCCACTTTTCACTGAAAAGAAGAAGATATTCGGGATTCTGGGTGGGAATCGTAGTGGCAAGACAATTTTGGGGGCGTTTATAGCTGTTGCTTGGGCTCTTGGAAAAGAGTATTTTAAGGACGAGCCAGCTTGGAAGTGGGTACAAACCCTACCAATACCTGAGCCTCCGAACAATATTTGGGTGGTTGGCCTGGACTATGGCGTTCTTCGTGACGTAATATGGTACGAGAAGCTTAGACACGGCAAAAATCACCCACCATTCCTTCCAAGTGATTCTAGTGCAGTTCGGAAAGTAAGCGACGGAGACTTCCAGGTATTCTTTGAGAATGGTTCCATCCTTACAGGGAAGTCTGCTGATGCAGGCAGGGAGAAGTTTCAAGGGGCATCAGTTGATCTGATTTGGATTGATGAAGAGTGTGATGAAGCAGTCTTTGATGAATGTTATCAGCGAACTGCGGACTGTGCTGGCCGAATTCTTCTCACGCTTACTCCTCTCGTTGACATCAATAGCGGAGTACGGACTCCTTGGGTCTTCGACCTTTATGAAGAGTTCGTGGCTGGCAAAGCGGATATCCAGTTCTGCCAACTCTCAACTATAAATAGTCCCTATGTTCCCCAAGATGAAAAGGACAAGTTAATTGTTAAATGGGCAGGCGATCCTGAAGAGGGGGCACGACTTTACGGGAGATTTGTCCGCCGAAGCGGTCTTGTCTATCCGCAATGGAGTATTGCTCGACACGTTGTTACAGAGTTCAACATACCACGTCACTGGCAGCGTATCGTATCTATTGACCCTGCTGCGACGGGCGTTACCGCAGCGATTTGGATCGCTGTAAGTGATAATGGTGATCTCTATGGATTCAGAGAGTATTACGAGCGAGATCAAATTGTTTCTGAACACGCTAAAGGCATTATCATGCGATCCGCTGGAGAGCCAATTGATATCTGGCTTCTCGATCCCAAGTGGGGAAGTCAGCGGAATGCTGAAACACATAAAACGGGCGCACAACTCTGGCGAGAAAGTGGAATACCCGTTCGACTTCCAGATGTAGGGGAAGACTATGGACTCAACGTTTCCCGTGAATACATCAACGCCACTGTTACACCTAACAGTCGCCATCCTAAGTTCTATCTCTTTGCAGGGAACCCAAACTTCGAGTTCGAGATAGGCCACTATACTTGGGACACATTCCAAAAGGGAGCGATGAAGGGCTTAGCTAAAGAGAAACCCCGGAAAAGAAACGATCACTTGGTCAATGCATTTCAGTATGCATGTACTCTTAGGCCAAGGGGCAAGAATTCCAAACGTAGAGAGGAAGACTTCTTTACGACGCTGGATAAAAGAAAAATCAATTTGAGTTCATATACTTAGGAGGAACCAAAATGTCAGTAAATGTAGCGAAATTTGTAGTTGAATCCCTACCCGGAGTAGGTGTTGGTCTAGTTGCTGGTGCATTTATTCCAGCCGTGCTACGGAAAGTGAAGGCTGCTATTGTGAAATTAGCCCTCAAGATCGCAGCTAAGGCTGAGGCAGATGCCAAGGCTGTAGAAGCCAAGGTTGTATCGGGTGTCCAAACTGAAGCGAAGAAGCTCTAGCATGTTCCGCAAAGTTTGGGGCTGGCTAAAAAATAGAGCACCAATTACATACGCGCTCGCGTTCTATATATTCATTATGGTTGGCGATTGGGTTTCATCCATGCTATCTCGTGGTATCCCTGGTGTTCGTGAAGGGAATGACTTTGCAGTTGATGCAAATGGTGGCTTTGTACTTCATAAGATGATGATCGTGGATGGCTTAGCTCTATTTGGGCTACTCGCGTGCGCTATTACTACCTATCAAGCCTGTAAAAATTGGTCTCGCGAGGTTGGTAGAGTGTTGATGTGCATTCCTATCATCTATATAGCTTATGATAGGATGCTTTCGGCTGTAATCCCCAATTGGTGCTACGTTCTCCGGCTCCATATTGTTGACAATACTGCTCCTATTTCACAGATACTACGAGTATTGTTAAATAGAGGGCACTAATGGAACCCACATCTAGTGAATGGAAGATAGTCGCCTACTTCGTCCGGCATGGTGCTACTAAACTTAACGATGAAGGCAAGTTTCGTGGCAAACTAGATGCTCCGCTAGATGAAAACGGAAAACTGGATGCCAAGAAGCTCAAAGCTTATTTTCGTGATAAGGAAATCGGTGATGCTTGGGTATCTGATAGCAAGCGAGCCCAAGAGACAGCCGATGAAATACTAGAACAAAAAGGTGTTGTTGCTAGTCCTGATCCAAATCTGAACTCGATTGATGTGGGGAATCTAGCTGGAGAGAAGAAAGCTGACCATAAGGATGATACAAATTACCTCCAAGAGCATCCCGAGGAACCCTTTCCAGGTGGAGAATCTATCAATCAGTTCCGTAGCCGTGTCAGACCAAGGATTGTCCGATCTATTCGGAATGGAATTGATAACGGCGTTCCAAGCATGACAGTTACATCTTCAAGTGTTATCCATGAAGTAGGAAATTTGATTCATGGAGATCACAATATTTGTAAAGTTCGTCCAGGTGGAGTGGCTGGCGTTTATTCGAATGGCGGTCAATTTAAGGCCGTTCCATTGATTAGAGCAGCCAAGGGCGAAGGAGTAGATAAGACTTATGCTTCTTAAGGAGGGCATTATGCCAGAGGAAACAGTTTATACAGGTGCAACTTCAGATGATCTTGATTGTCAAGGACAACACCGATATTTCGCTCTTGAGCCGGTTGGTATTGAGGCCGAGGGCAAGGTTCTAGTCATTTTGGTCTGTACAGCTTGTGGCAAAATCAGGCTTCATGTTGTGCAGGTCACAACTGGCGCTTCACGCATTACGGAGTAAGAAATGGGAGTCCTTCCGAATGAGATTCCCAAGGATCATAATACTGGAGTTCTAATAGCATTGGCTTGTAGTGGTCGCTTAATTACCCCTGAACTCGTAATAGCAATGACCATGCAGCCGATTCCGACACATATGAATCCAGCTTACCTTTGTGTCAAGGGTAAGAAAGTTGAAGAAGCCAGGGAGATTTTAGCTGATACTGCACTTTCAATTCGAGCTAAGTATCTCTGGTTTGTTGATGATGATACAATTCCTCCACCTAATACATGTCGTAGATTGATGTATGTATTAGATAACAATCCAGATGTCATGGTTTGCGGTGGAGTCTATGTTACAAAGAGCGATCCCCCACAACCGGTTGTCTTCCGAGGTATGGGACTTGGCTCTTTCTGGCATTGGAAAGAGGGTGAGATTTTTGAAGTAACAGGCATGGGTGCTGGCTGCATGATGATAAATTGTGAAGTCTTTAAGCACCTTGAAAAGCCCTATTTCCCTTGGGTAGAAGAATACACGAATGAAGCTACCTGCCCAATGAAGTTGATTAGTGAGGATATAGGCTTTTGCAACAAAGTGAGGGCAGCGGGTTTCAAAGTGTTCGCGCATGGTGGTGTTCTCTGCGATCACTTCGATTGTACGACAGGCGAGACTTATCGCCTGTTGGAAGATTCATATCCTCTCAAAAAGGATATCAGTTCTGTTGTTCCTCCACTGGAACAGCAAAAATCCACAAAAGAATAAAGGATAAAACATGGCAACAACTTCGATTTCTCTTTCTTATATTGGTCAAGGTCCCTCTGCTGGTGGGCAAAATATTGCTGATCAGACTAGTGGCCCAAAGGCCAAGACTCTTTACGGATATGGCGCTCTAGTTGCTACATCCGGCACATGGGCATCTCAGACGAGCTGCCCGATTAACTGGATTGATGGTGTACAGTCACTTGGTAAGGTAGTTGTACTAAATCTTCAGTCAGTTGATGTGACTGATGGTACATACACGACTTACCATAGCACTGGCCCTGACAGTTCAGTTCCAGTTGGCACAACTGTTACGATTGCTGGCTTCTCAACTGGGGCTAACAATGGTTCTTTCGTTGTTCATGCTGTCACGAGTTCAACAATCGTAGTCGTAAGTGCGGCTGGTGTTGCAGAAATCAATCCAGCAGCTACTTGCACCTTTACGGTTGGTGGCGTTCCAACGTTCGTGAATCTCTTCTACGCAGGTTCAAATGGTGATTCAGCTACAGCAGCGGCTTCCTTTGCAACAGGTGCAAACATTATAGTTCCGAGCGCAGTCAGTTCTACTGGTTGCACGGCTAACTATAAGAGCCTTGCTACATCGGGTGTTTCTGTTACTATTGGGGCGATTATTGCCTTTTCAAGTTAATCTGGATAACATAGGAGAAAACGACTATGCTATTTAGAGATGAAAATCCAATCCTTGGCCCTTCAACCGTAATTGACTGGACACACAAATCTTTGATTACACAGGCAGTTTATCATGCCGGTGTGACGGATACTGTGCTTCTCTGCAATTATGCCGCTGGCAACCAAGCTATCATTCTTCCTTCCACAAACGTTCCTGTTGGTAAAGTTTTTGTCATCAAACTTGCCGGAGCTGGGTCTCCTGTAAACGTCACTGTAGACAATGGTGCCAACATTGATGCACTCAGTGGTGGACAACTTCAACTCTGGACAGTGCCATCAACTACTGCAAACGGTTCATATTCTGCCCTTCAATGGGATGGAACCCAGTATTGGATAGTTGGATAAACAATCTTCGCTTTGAGGGGCTGAGCGTATCAGCCCCCACATTTTCTAGGAGGATTTGATGACGAGGGAACAGTTAGAAAAGAAACTTGAACAGTACACAGCGCAACTAGAGCAACTGAAAGCTAATGCAAACGCCCTTCAAGGTGCTATTCAAGCTATTCAAAGTCTTATAACCGATCTCGACCAGGAAACCAAACCTGAAGAAAAGGTGTAAAATGGGAGAATTTCGCGGTGAAAAATTAGTTACCGTGGCAATTAAGAACGTCCAGCCTGCTGTAAAAGGCTCTACTGTACTTGCATCGGGTGTAACTCTTACTGATGGGGATGTGGTGCTCTTCACATATGATGACTATCTTAACGTCCCACATGCTGTAGTGGTTAACTCTGGCAATGCGCTTGCTGTTCGATCATAATTAGCACCACCTATAATGGGTCCTAATGTCCATACTACTCCCAGTTCTAGCTAGTGTCTTCTTTAGTCTTGCAGCTTTTGATGGCTGGCTAACTCGTCGAAGGATGCATCTCTTCAATGTAGATATTGAACTTAACCGAGTTATTCACTATCTATGCAAAGTCTGTGGGATCGAACTGGGTATTATGCTTGGACTCATGCTTCCAGCAGCCTGTCTAACCTATCTCTTCTACAAGCTTAACTTTACAGTCGGCTTTGCACTTCTAGTCGGCTTCAGAATCAAGCTTTTCATCAATCAGCTTCAAAGTTTCAAACTGGAGAAATTGATTTTAGCTCAGTTAGGGGGCCGTGGCGCTCCACCCTCCAGCGCCGAAAATGCGGGATCGCAACCCGACAACTCAAAAACGGCCCCCAAAATTTCGCCGGAGGATAAATAATGATCTATTCTGCTGAAGATAGAGCTAAACTAGTAGCTGAAGTCTTCGACAAGGATAAAGTAGTTCTCATATGCTCGAAGCACAAGTGGGCATATGGCACCAAGCGACCGCCTGTATTTGGCTGTAAAAAATGCCAAATGGCCTCGTTTATGGGACTTATGTGCAATATTCCTCCTGCTCGACGATTGGAAGTTCTTGAGATGCTTGAATATAGCGTCCATCATCTTGTTGAAGCTGAGGAAAACGGCACGATCAATGATATTATTTTGAATAAACATCCAAAGGTTACTGTCGAAAAAGGATAAGTACATGGCACGTTTTGCAAATATTCTCATTCCTGCAAGTGAAGGAACCGCGAGGGTGGCGGTTAGTGCGAATTCTACTTCAGCTAAATTGCAGTTAGGAGCCAATCGTATCTTTGTAATCAATTCAGACCATGATGTTAACATTACGTTTGGTGCGAATGCTACGATTACAACTCCTGATGCTACAGCTTATCGAATTCCCGCAAATCAGCAAACAACCTTCGATTTAGGTTCAGCTAGCGACACTATTGAACTTTTCAATCCCTCGCTTACACTAACGGCAAATGTCTTTATTCAATTGCTTTCAGTACAATAAAAAGGAAATAGTATGTCTCGATATGCTTCGATTTTGATTCCTGCGAGTAGTCCTTGTGTCAACATCCCTGGACTTGCCTATCATACGGTTTCATCCCCTGTTACAACCTTGGGATATCACTGTATCTTTGTTATCAACTCAGATCAAGATATTTCTATAACATTCGGAGCAGCGGCCTCGATTGCGACACCAACTGCGACCTCCTATCGCATTCCAGCCAACCAGCAAACAACTTTTGATCTGGGGGCAGCGAGTGATTCTTTGTTGATCTTTAACAATGCAGCAACTTCAGTAGCCGCAAATATTTGGATTCAAAAACTCTCGGTGGTTTAATTAAATGCTACCGCCCCTTATGTACTGGGAGGAAACTCCTGTACCATCAGGACTTGCTCCTGCACCAACTATCGCGCAGTTTATTACGCCTATACACCAACTCGCGCATGTGTGCCTAACTTTTTTCGTTTATCTTCTTTTGAAAATGTGGAGTAGAATATAATGGCAAATGCTATTCTAATCCTTCCAAGTGATGCTGCAAATACTGGAAAAGACCTTCAAGCTTTCTCTAACACTGTTGGTGCTAATACAGTTTATTCTGAAGCTGTGACTCCTGTAAATTCTTCGGGAACGGAAGAAGGTACTGCTACTGTACCTATTCGTATAGACCCAACAGGTACGACTGCACAGCCTGTTACGATTTCTTCACTCCCTTCACTTGCTTCTGGTTCTAATACAATTGGTAAAGTTGATCTTCTTGGTAATGCTGGTGCCACTCTCGACGCCGCTCCAGGTGCAGCCGTACCAACTAACGCATTGATGGTTGCCGGGTCTGATGGCACGTACTTGCGTGCACTGCTCACTGACTCCACCGGTCAGTTGAAGGTTCTTATCGAGAACTCCCCCTCCGTTTCGGGTACCGTCGTAGCCAATCAGGGCACGGCTACCGCTAGCGCAAAGTGGTCTGTTCAGGTTGACAACTCTGCGGCTATTCCAGTGTCGTTGAGTTCATTGCCCTCGTTGGCCTCGGGTTCTAACGTTATTGGTAAGGTTGACCAGGATGGAAACTGGACTACTCGGATCGTGGGTAATGCTGGGGCTACGCTAGACGCAGCTCCCGGCTCCGCAATTCCGACTGACGCGATTATGGTTGGTGGTTCTGACGGTACGGATTTGAGAGCAATAGCGACTGATTCATCGGGCAATTTGCAGGACAATTTAAAGTTGTGGGGTGGCACGGCTGTTACTGCGCCACCTGCTTCTGGTGTTCCTGCTGTCGGAACAGAAGTTGCTCCTGTTATGAAACCAATGTTCCATAAGACTACACAAATTCTTACCACTACTAACTTAGGTCCTTCTGCGTCTTATTCTTCGTCTTGGTTTGATACGAATGGTAGCGGAGATGTTTTTTTGACTATCAGCTACTATATGGCTGATGGTGGTGGTTCTTATGCTGCACAGAGTATTGAAGTGTACGAATCGGATGACACGACTAATGCTAATTTAAAGAATCATTGCGGACACTGGATGGGTTCTGTATTGGGTAATTATTTGGAGTGCCCGATCCGTTGTCGATACTGGATGGTCATTTTCACAAGTATTTCTGGGCATACATCGACATCATTTGAATTAACGGCTACGACATCAAATGTGCCTTGCGCTCTTCCGATGCAAGGCATAACTGTTAGTGGCTATCCGTTGAATGCTTTGGTAACTGTTAACGGTTATGTGGTCACTGCACCTAATAATGGTGGATATACTCAAGATGGTGGTACTTGGTATAGCCGAGCCCAGCAAGCTTCCGATGCAAGTGTGTCAGCCCCCGCTGTTACTCCATGCTACCAGCAGGATGCTCTTGGGAATAGTATGACTGCTGCACGAAATCCCAACATTTTTAAAGGTTCATTTTTGCAATCGGGTATTGGTACAATTTGGCAGCCCACAGCAGCGAAGAAATTCCGTTTGATGAAATATAAGTTGTCGATGGGTGAGGATTGTACTTATTCCACTTCAATTACCCCCGTGATGTTGGGTTTCAGGCGTGGATTGAAAACGACCACAAACGACATAATTGCTGTTATGCCGACTTTTATTCATAGGGTTGTGGTCCCAACAGCGGTATTAGCAACTAGTGGCATATTGTGGGATTCTAAATGGGTTGATTTGGATAATGGTTGGATCTCAGACGTTGCAACTGTCCCTTTGCAGTTGGGTATAAATATCGCCCAATCTACCTCGGCTATTACGCCCACCTTTGCGATTGCGTCAAATCAGTGGGAGGCCGCAACGATGGGTTTCAAAACGACTGCTGGAGTCGGTGGGATTAGGCTTCGCCAACAGATAAACGGTGTGTCGGCCGCTGTTTCAATTGCGTTAACTGCCATTTCTGTGAATGCAGGCAACGCCATTATCGTTGCGGTTCGTACAACGAATAGCTCTGGTGGTGCTCCAACCATTGCGGTCACTGATACACAGGGTAACACATACACTGCTTTGGCAATTACCACAAATGCCTCTGACGGCACGTACGGCAGTTCATTGCAGTTATTCTACACGTTAAATATGGCGGCTGGTAACGCTGCGAACGTTATTACGGCAACAACAACCGTTCACACAGCAACTGAAGTTCAAGCGATTGCTATGGAGTATGAAGGTATTGCAGCGATTGGTGGCGCAAGTCAGAGTGCAACAACTGGAAATAGCACAGGCCCATCATCTGGTAGTTATACGCCAGGAGAGGCGGGCGATCTGATTATTACGGCTTTTGCAACTATGGCATCCCTTGGTTCACAGCCGACGATTTCTGGGTATTCGTTGGTCGGAACTATATTCACGGCTGCGGGAGCGATTTGTGTGGCGGATAACTTTGGTAATGGTTCACTTGCAACTGGTGTTGTAGAAGTCATGACCGCAGGAACGGAGGAATAAAATGTCGAACACTTACGTAATTAATTCGGTTTCGGTTGTTGGAGACGCCTTGATGGTTACAGGTACAGTTGATGGTGTGTCTGTTACGGTTCAGACTTGGCTATCCGCTGCGGGAAATGCTTTGGCGTCTGCAATTGCTTTCCGCAATTTTATTGCCCCGAAGATGTTGGCAGCACTTCCAGTAGCACCAACTACATATTCTGTATTGAATGGAACATTTACACAGTAAAGAGAATCAGATGACTAAAATTTTAAATTGGCTTCGTTCCATTCTATTAAAAGATATTGAAGTTCGAGTCAAGCAGCTTGAAGATAGTCATAGAGCTATACTAGCCTCCTTGAATACTCCACAGTCACATCCCGGATTACAAGTATGTTCTCAATGTAACCTCCTTGTAGCACGGTTTGAACATCAATTAGACGGTTCAGTTATTTGCGCAAATTGTAAGAGATAATTATGCCCCAAACTATAACAGGTGAGCAAGCAGTAACAAGTGCAACTGGCAGTAATGCTATTGGTACAGGTCCAACTCCAGGAAGTCCTGAAGGAACGACCAATGCCGCTATTACAGACCCTAATGCTCTAGTTGACCTTGCCAACCTGAAACAGTGGACGCTAGATCAACTTCAGAGGCTCCGTAACTTCCGTCGGCCTTACGACCAACGTAGAGCTTATTTCTATCGTCAGTATATCGGACAGCGTGATCGTCGGAACTATCCCGACAACATGACACCACGCTCGAATACCTTTGTTCCATACCCATCTAGTGATACTGAAGCAGTTGTCTCTCGTATTCAAGATGCCTTCTTCAGTATTGATCCGCCAATCGAGTGTCGGCCTCGTGGCGGTACAGATGACAGCGCCTTCAAGATGCAACTGGTGATGTTAACGGCTCTGCATCGGGCAAAGTGGATCAAGTCCATTGAACTGTTCGCTCGTGATCTGTGTATCTATGGTCATGCAGGAATTAAGGTTGACTGGGATTGGGACTATGATATGATTACAGGCCCAGAGCCAATCTATCAAATGATGCCTGTTATAGACCAGAATACCCAACAGCCAGTTGTTGATCCGAGAGATGGCCAGCCAGTTCAGATTCCAGTTACAGGACCAGATGGCAATCCGATTATTATCGGGACTAAGATGGTTACAAAGCGCGTCCCAAGGAATTGCCCAAAGCTGATTCCTATTGATATTTATGATCTGCTCGTTGATCCTGATGAAAAAATTATTGCTCACGTTATGGAATTAAGTTGGGGAGAACTCAGGCGACAATCTGAGAACAACCCCGATCTCTATCGTCCAGAAGCAATTGCTGAGTTGACTCGTAGGCTCTCGCAATACAAGGACCTGGACCGCGATGGAATCATTATTCGTATTGCGGAAGTGTGGGATGATACTAAAAAGACAGTCACTCAAGTAACTTTCGGAGAGGATGCCGATGCAATCGGATGGAAGGATCGAAGATACCAGTACAGAAATGCGAGTTATTCTGCATATAAGAGACGGGTGTATAATGGACCGCCCTGCTTGCTTTACACTGGGGAAAATCCGTTCGCTCACAAGCGAATGCCCATCCTCCATACCGCTTACATCAAAGTTAAGGGAGATACTTATGGGATCGGACTGATCGAGAAGATCAGCGACCTCTCTGAAGGTGTCAATGTCCTTACCAACATGGTTACAGACAACTGGAACCTGGGAATCAACAAACGATATGTCTATGACGTTCAAGTTGATATAGACCATGACCAGTTGGATATGGGCAACGTTCCTGGTGGAAAGATTGGTTGCGTTGGCAATCCGGCTAATGCGATCTTCCCACTCCCTTCATTCGTCCCGCAAGCTGGCGACTATCAAATCATTGACTTGTATCGTGGAATGATTGAGATGGTATCTGGTATTTCGGACTTTTATGCTAAGGGTGTTGGAACACCATCTGGAAACCGCACATCTAGTGGCATCAGCCAGGTTATCAATGAGAGCGGCTATGTCTTCAAGCTACTCATCCGCAATATTGAACTAGATGTCTTGCAGCCTCTCTGTGAGATGGTTGCTAGTATGATTCAGCAATTTGGGACCGACGAGATGGAATACTCAATTACAAATGCCTCTCCGGGTATCCCAAAGTACGGAAGAGTCAAGCTTGAAAGTCTTATTGGAAGTTATGATTTTGATTTTGTTGCAGCTAATTATGCGACTGGAAAGGTCGTAAAGCAGCGCAACTTGATGGCTTTCTATAATATAGCAATGCAAAGTCCATATTGTGTACAGAGCGAATTCCTCCGCGAAATCGCTCGCGCTATGGAAATCCCATTTGCTAACCGGCTGCTCAAGTCCGATCAACAGGTTCAGCAAGAACAGCAAGCTCAGCAGCAACAGCAAGTTGAGATGGCTGTCATGGAGAAGCTGCTTGATACTGAATCGAAGGCCATCGTAGAAAGTTTGAAGAAAAAGGAACCCAATAGTGTTACAACCCATGCGGCTGAAGTCCAAAAGACCATTGAGGATTTCTTAGCTCAAACAGCCGGACTACCCACCGAGCCTGAAGGACCATTACCAACAGAAATCAACAGGCACGTTGGGCAACCAGCAACCGCACAGTTTGAAGGAAGCATCCCTGGCGGAACTGCCTCTGATACAATGCGCGGTTTCTCACAAAGCATGGGGGCCAATAGTTTAGGTACAGCAGGATCAGGTGAATAATAAAATGACAAAATATACCGCAGCAGGCGGATCGCCAGTTCTCGATCCTGCCCATTCTGAGAATCAAAGTGAAGAACTAAATCTCCTGGGCGCTGTTGATATGCCTACTGTCGGTTCCAGTATGACCTGGAAGCTTGATGGTGGTAGTCTCAGCCCGTCTGTTGGAGAGAGTGACCGTCACCCCGAAAAGGAAGTAATACACATCAGAACGGAGGTCCATAGCGATGGCGATTGCCCCTGTTCGTGAAGAGCCATTGATGACTAATCCCGTTGATCGAATTCAGTTTCGAGAGAAGCTGCCCAAGCTTACTGAGCCTCAGATTCATGTTCCAAGGGCTCGTGGTGTTGCTCAGACTTTCTCGAACGCCCAAGGTACACATTTTCAACCAGGATATTTCAAGCCTGAACAATAAAAATAAAAGGAGCATTACAATGAAAGACAGAAAAGAAGGCTGTGGAGGCAAGGCTCATTCCGAGCTTCCAGCGGCTTTCGTACATGAGCACTCACCTGCCCACGGTGTTGGACTCACTTTCGCCGGAGCACATGGATTTGACCATGAAGGTCACAATGTTGCGACGAAGGAAGGGCCATTAGACATCATTGGCGGTGCCAAGGGTGCTGCTGAATTTGATGATCCAGATCGGTAAAATCAGTCTCGGAGGGAGACTCTTATGCTTAAGCGATTGCTTGCTTGGCTGGAACCACAGTCAAACATTGTATATCGAATAGTAGAACTACCTGAGCAAAGGACCCATTTATCAGGTGGGGATGCTGAAACTCGTTCGTCTATCGCCACACTCTCTTCGCATCCTGGATTCGTTGCACTTCTTAATAGGTTGGCTGTCCAGAATGCAGCTTTGAAAGGGCGATTAGATCATTCATTTCATAAGGACTTACGAGAAGTTGACATCCTCCAAGCTGGTGTTTTTTGGTCAAACTGGCTCAGGTCAGAACTCGAACGCGCCACTGTCGGAGCACCACAAGGACGGCAAGTTGATCCAATGGAAGAAGAGTTGGCAGCTTTCCGGGCTATTGATGCTCAGATAGAGCGAGTTGGAGAGGGTGAATAAGTTTCACAGGACCACCTAAAAGGGTCCTAGTTGTTAGTCAAGCAGCCACAAGCTGCAAAGAAGTAAATCTAAAGTCCCACAAGGAACACAGATGCCAGATAATCCAAATCAGCAAATTAGCCAACTAGCGCCGGGTGGTGTTATTCAATTAGAGCATCCTCCGGCTGCTCTCGACGATGCGACGTTCGATTCGCTATTCCCGAGCGATGGAGTGTCGCAAGTTGCGGCTCCACAACAGCCACGACCAGTAGCACCACAGGGACCAGCACCACAGCCTCCGGCACCACAACCCGCGCCTGTACAACCAGCCGCGCCTTCTCAGCCATTCATTAAGGCTGAAAGGAGTGTTTACAATACACCTGAAGCTGCGGTGGAGGGCATCAATCAAAAAGATGCTCTTATCGAGAATATGCGTCAGAGGTACGCTCTCGTTACTGGAGTTGACCCTGTAACCGGAAAGCCTATTGCTCCACAGACAGCGGAACAGGCTCCAAACTACTACAACCAGCCGAACAAGTATCTTGATGACTTGTATGCGGCTGCTAGGCAGGGCGGACCTGAAGCCTATAGAGATGTCCAGGCGAAGTTCATGCTTGATACTTTACAGCCTCTCCAGCCACTCATACAACGAATGGCGAAGGAACAGGCCGTTGAGCAACTCTCTACTGAAATCCCGGATGTTAAGGAGTACATCAGCACCCCTGGTTATCGGAAAGCATTGGAGGCCAACTCTCAGTTAAATGAAGCTATCTCCATAGCGGAATCAGATATTCGATTCCACAACCGCCTTCCAGAGCTATACAAAACAGCCTACTGGACGGGTAAGGGGATGCAATTGCCCGATCTATTGCGGCAGAATCAGACTCAACAAGTTCAAACTACTCAAGTCCCGGTTAGAACAACTCTTCAACCCACCACACCTGCATTGCCTACACAGCAAGCTGCTCCCACCTTTAGATCAATGGAAGGAATAAAGGCGATCATTGCAGAAGCAGAAGGGCGAGGCGTGAAGTTGGATTTCTAAACCATCCTTGGGTTAAGGATAGGTACAATGTTAAATCAGTTTCTTTCCCTCGTCGGGATGCTACTTGGTATTGGTGATGATGTTGTGACGGTCGTTACTGGCACCACGGGTGTTCCTGGCGCTGCTGGTTCACTTGCGAGTGACCAACAGGTTTACTTCTCGGCCAAGTTGCTCGAAGTTGCGGTCTTAATGACTGTGCTGGATCAGTTTGGTAAATTTCTTATTGCCAAACCTAAATCTCTTCTAAATACCTTGGAAACCCTAAGTTAATAGGGTAATCAGAGGCAAGTGACGTGAATCAAATTGAATTGGCTACCCTCGCGGGGTTCTTTGCTGGAGAAGGTAGTTTGACCATCTCTGGTGGAAAATTGCCAACGCTATATGCAGCAGTCGGCAACACAGAAAGAATTTGGATTGATTTGTTTCATTCAAATTTCGACGGAACATGGTATATCGAAAAACCAAAGTATCAGGGTGCAAAGAACATCTTCCGTTGGCGTGTTGCTGGTAATCATGCTGTGAAATTCCTAACAGCGATTCAGCCTTATCTTGTGGGCGAGAAGGCAGGTCAGTTGAATTTAGCATTAAAATTTCAATCTATTAAAAATAAGATTGAAAATCGCAATGCTGGATTTTCTACTGAAACCCGTCTCGAATTAGATAAGTGCCGCGAAGAACTTCGCAATTTACGTCGTACAGCCGCAGAGACTAACCGAAGAGACGCTACACCCCTAGCGAAGTGATAGTCCGAACCTGTAAGTAATTACAGAAAATGGTCCTACGGATAAGGATCCGATCCCCTCGAACTCTTCCAAGACGATTCAATTCAACCGCTTGGAAAAGCTTTCAACTTCAACAACGCCGACTCAGTTGACTGAAGGTATTCCACCGGATGCCATCGGTCTTCAGATGTCACAATATCAGGCAGTTGCAGAACAGTATGGTATAATTCTGCGGTTGTCTGATCTTGCAGAACTCACGTCGAAGCATGACGTGGTTGGTCGAGCACTCTATGTTCTCGGCTTGCATGCTGCGGAAACGTATGATATCTTAATCTTCAACGTTCTCGCTGCTGCTAGCAACGTTTATTATCCCAATAGTAAGACCTCTTCGGCAACTCTAGTAGCCAGCGATAAGGTTGGCTATGTTGATCTTACTGCTCTCCATGCAAACTTGATGGATCAAGGCGGACGGCCATTTGATGATGGCGATTATGTGTTCGTTGTTGCTCCACAGGTTAACGCTTCAATGCTGCAAGACCCAGACTTCAAGGCTTCAAACCAGTTCGGCAAGCCCGAGCGAATTTGGCGCGGTGAGGTCCAGGAACTCAGTGGTTGGAGAATCGTCAAGACGAACGCCCCAGGATTTGCCTATGTAGCTCAGACGACTTCAGGCTATGCTGACAAGGTGTTCTACAGCTTTGCAATCGCACGGAATGCTTATCAGATTTCTGATTTGCAGAATCTTCGTGTGTATGCGGCTGCCCCTGGCGGACAGACTGACGTTTTGCAACAGAACCGGAAGATCGGTTACAAGTTCGCTTTCAAGGCGATCATAACCAACCAGAACTGGATCACGGCAGTTATCAGCGCTGGTCAGAATACCAAGAATCACGCGTAATTGATTTGGTTTCAAGCTGAATGAGGGTGGACAACCCGCCCTCATTCTTCTAATCCTACAAGGATAAGGGGTATTGAAATGGCTGATACTATCAGCAAAGCAGTAGTTACAGCAGTAGCACCAGAAGTTGACAAGTCAAATTGGGAATGGGTGGAAGTTCCTGAGCTAGATTCTTTTGGTACGCCCCATTCCGGCGTCTCAGTAAACTTTGAGCAGTTTCGCCCTGGACGGCATTTTCTAGCACCAGAACTAGCTTTTACAGTCAAGGACTTGCTTCTGAAGAAACTCCGAGCCGATCAGCGAGTGTTCCAGAAGAACACCGATCAGGTTGCTCTGAGACTCATGCAGAAGAATGGTCCTCAGAAGAAAGGATAACATGATAGAGTTCGTTCATCTACTCGTTCAAGTCTGTAGTGTTGTTATCCTCTCGTTCTTTGCTGGCATTGGTTTCTATGCTGGAAAGAGACTCATGGGGGAGTAAATGTGGACCTATGTTGTTAGCACAGGTCAAATGTTTCGTAACGATGGAACACTCTTGGCTACGGGTTATTCTGGTGGTTGGGGTGGTATAGCTGCCGACAAGAATAACCCTGCTGCCGAGAATATTCCTGATGAAGGACCCCTCCCTGAAGGGAATTGGACTATCGGACCACTCTTCTATGATACCGAGATGGGCTGCGCTGATGTTATGAGATTGACACCAGACCCAAGTGTTGATCTAAAGGGTAGGACAGCAGTTGGATTCTTGATTCATGGAGATAGCCGTAAGCTCCCAGGATGGGCTAGCAAGGGCTGCATTATCCTGCTAGATGCAGCTAGACAGGAAATTGGGAACTCAGGTGACATATATCTAAGTGTTGTAGCTGCAACAAGTAAGGGATAATATGAAAAAGCACATGCAGTTTAATGTTGAGTCGGGTTCAGTTACCACTGTGAAAATCGTATGGGGGCTATCCCTACCAACTTTAATAGGGCTTGTTCTAGTTGGCGTGCCGATGATAGCTTGGATTCTTTGGATTTACATGCATCTACCAAATGAATAAAGCTGAAATAGTTGAGCGAGTGGTTCTTGCTACCGAGATGCCTCGCAGAGAAGCTTCTCTAGCAGTTGAAGCTGTCTGTGATGCCATTATAGATTCTCTCAAGCGTGGAGTTGAAGTGGACCTGAGAGGGTTTGCTACATTCAAGACTCGCAAGAAGCTACCCTATATCCGTAAGAATCCTTTCACTGGCGAACGAGTGAATATGAACGCGAGGACTATTCCAGTATTCATTCCAAGCCAGCGTATGAAGGAAGCACTTAATGATCCAAAGAATCTCCGTGGTTTGGAGGGGTAAATGAGTTTGACAAAGGTGTATGATTTCTTCGGTGGGTTTGGAGAGTTTATGACCGTCACAGCCCTTGCCGCAGCGATTACTCTAGCTGCTGTAGGTAGGCTTGGTGGTGCATTTGCTTCAGCTCTTATAGCAATTGGTGGATGGGGCATCATCCACGACCAGCTTTCTCAATGGAATGATAGACAAGATCACAATGGCCACCAATCCTAGCGAAATCCAGAAGATCGAAGCCGACGTTGCGAAGGTCTATACGTTTGGCAAGTCTCATGCCATACTTGCCGTTGCTCTAATTGTATCGCTATTCGTCGGCGTGTATCTATTTGATAGCAAGAGAGCTGATAAAGCCGATGCTAGGGCTGCCTTATCTGCTGAGCAAGCCAAAGAGAAGGATGCTCTTAATATCCAACTTCAAGCCCAAAACCAGCAACTTCAGATCAGCTTAGCTAATAGTGAAGCTCAGCAAAAAGAGACTGCACAAGCTCTTATAGCTGCTGCCCAGGCCCTTCAAGCCGCTGCTAAACAGAAAGTAGCAGCCGTTCCTACCCTTACTGCTCCGGCTCTAGCTGTACAGTGGGGCCAGGAAGCTCAGGAACCCGCTCCGGCTATAGATAGTCAGGGGATATTTCAGGTTCCTCTACCGCTTGCTCAGAAATCCTTGGTGGCTCTTATCGAAGTCCCGGCTCTAACTCAAGCTAACCAGAAGCTTCAGGATGCTAATACCAGTCTAACAGGAGCCGTTCAGGATGCTGACAAGCAGCTTGTCTCAGAGAAGACTGCTCATTCCTCTGATGCAACTACCTGTGTCGTGGACAAGAAAGCTCTTAACGATCAGATTTCAGCGTTGAAGAAAACGAATGCTCGGAGGAATCTTAAGTACATGATCTTTGGAGGGGCTATCATCGAGGCAGTTAGAATTTACCTGGGAAGGCCCTAAATGTCTTCAGTTCAAGATGTAATCAACAAGGTTAGTCAGGATACCCGGTTGCAGTTGTCTGCTAGTGCTGCTCCTGGACAGCAAATCCTGATTGATTATACTAATCGTGTTCATAAGCAAGTATTGCGTTTCTCTCGCTGGCCGTTTATGATGTCGGAGAATCAATACTTTATGACCTCTCTGGCTCAAACGGATTACTGGATTGGGCCATCTAATCAGTGTCCAGGAAGCACCGTCAACACGAACCTTAATCTATCAGACGTTGCTATCATCAAAAAGAACTCCGTCCGAGACATCTCAAATGATCGTGCCCTTCAGTCAGTAAGTGACCAACCGATTGGCCCTAGCCTAAACTATCGTTCAGGCCAAACTCGTCCAGCACAGCCAGGGACGTTCTTTCAGGACAGTGAGAACGATCCAAATATCCTTCATATCTACCCTGGCGCTGACAATGCTAATACCTTCCAGCCTGTCCCAAATACTCCTATTCTAACTACTGTTGTCTCTGGTGCTCTGGCCCAACGAGTTTACTATGCTCGGATAACCTTTGTTGATTCTCTTAGCGGAGAGAGTACAGGTAGTGGGCTTGGTGCCAAGCTACTGATTCCAGCTAACAGTCTGTGCCAAGTTATATCCCCAACTCTTGACTTTGATATGACAGCCAGTGGTGTAACATATGGCTGGTACAATATCTACATAGCTACAACTGAAGGTTCTGAGACTCTCCAGAACACATCGCCTATTCCCCTTGGAACCAACTGGACTGAGCCTGGAACTGGATTGATAACTACTGGTGTTGCTGTTCCTGTTCAGAATACTCTCGAACAGATGAAGGGCTATATCATTAGCTTCCGATACTATAAGGCTCGAAAAGTTCTAGCTAACACTACCGATCAGCTTCAGGTTCCTGATAAGTATCAGGACGTGGTTGTTCATGGTGTGGATGCGCTTGTCTCTCGATTCTTAGGGCAAGCTGAAGCATTCCAAGCTTTTACTGAAGCTTATAAGGGTGGACTTACTGAAATGATTTGGGATAAGAACCTCTTCCCAGATACAGACTTTATCCGGCCAGATGTCAATACTTATGTCAACCAACAGATACTTGGTGTTTGGCCTGCATCGTTCTAAACTATGCCTGATACTACTATTGAACCAGTCAATGTCGGATACACCTGGATAGACAGGACTGGACAAACATATCGGTTCAAGCGCAGGACTTGGATTTCTGCGGGGCAGGATGACTGGACTAAGCCACCCGCTCAGAATCCTGATATGTGCCAACAATTAACGAATATCCTTCCCCCGCTAACTAGTGTGCTCCAGCGAAGGTTCGGATATGCTCGTTTCTTCCCTTGTGTAGATACGGGCCTTACTTCTGGTGCCGATCACGTTTCGGCTCCGTCCACAGCTATCTTTGCAGAACGAATGATGCTGTATGCATGTCAGGCTGCGTCTATTCGAGCCCTGATTGCCTACTGTGCTGATGGAACCGGTGTGGCTTCATCTACAAATACCATCTCATACTGGAATGCGGCTGGTGCTCTAACTAATATTTTTACTCCCTCTGCTGGAGCATCTATTCCATTCCTAATCAACTCCCGAGATTGGGCATATATGATAGATGGTATTCCTGCTGATAGGAAGAAGTGGAACTATCTATATGGCCTTTCAAACTGGGGGATAGCTGCTCCTATTACACCGCCTAATATAGCTGTAACTGCTTCTGGTATATCCGGTGCATGGTCAGCATCTACAGTATCTTCAACGTTTGGTATAACAGTTGATACTAATAATAACGTTCAGCAACTTGTAAGTGTTAATGCAACTGGAAACAATACTGGTGGAGTGGTTGGAACTAGTGGTCCGGGTTCACCTAATTGGAATCAAACCCCAGGTGGAACGACCTCAGATAGCCCTATAACCTGGACGAACAAAGGTCCGATTGGTATCTGGATACAGAATCACTTCTACGATGAAGGCCACTATAGTTACGGAACAGCAGCTAATCCAGCCATAATTTATGATCCTGAAACCCAGGCTCTCTACTTTAATAATCAAGGTGGTGGTGGAACATCTGGAGCGACCTATCCTGGATTCAATCCTACAGTTGGGGCTATTACACCAGATGGTACTGTTCGTTGGGAATTTCTAGGATTCATTCAGGTTGGAACAACTCCTGCTCCTGTTACTGGTGCTTGGGCTCCCTCAACATACTATATGACATGGGGAGCTACCAACAATTTCCAAACTTGCGCCGTAGTAGAACCGACCAGTCCTTTTGCTGCCTACAACCCCACAACGAATGCTTTCAATCAACCAGTTTATCTCCAAGCTGCGACCGTTGGTGGTACAACTCCGGCTACTGAATCTGGCTTGTATTGGGCACCTACAGCCGGGCAATATACAGATGATGGGCAACTTCGCTGGCTGAACATGGGATTGAAGACATACCCCGCGCATACACCAATAGTTGCTTGGACACCTGGATCAACAACCTTTGCTGTTATTGAAGATACGAATGGTAATATAGAAGTCTGTATAACTGGTGGAACAACTAGTGCCTCTGCTCCAACATTTCCTACTCCTTATACTGCAGCCACTTATGGCACCACTACTAATGATAGTGCAAGCATCGTATGGAGTATTGTAGGTCCACCAGTAGCTTGGGCAGCTTCTACTAAGTGGTTTCTACCGGCTGGTGGATTTATTCCTCCTGCCTCTACATCCCAGTATGGTGGAGTAACCATAGTTGATTCAAGTAACGACATTGAAACAGTTGTTATTTCTGGAAAGACTGGTGCTACAGAACCAAGCAGTTGGGCCGCAGTTGGTTCGACTACTGTTGATGGTGGTGTGACATGGTTTGCTGTGGCTGTTGCTAGTACGACTTCTGGAGCTATTTCTCTCGTTACAGGGCGATACTATTATGTAGTCTTTGTCAACAGTGTAACTGGAGATATCAGCGATCTCTCTCCCCTTTCAGCTTTTACTGGAGAGATAACAGATGGGGGAGTTCTACTCTATAATATACCTGTCTCACCTGATTCCCAGGTAGATCAGAAGATCATACTCGCCACCGCTGATGGTGGTGATACAGACACTCTGTACTTCCTAGCTGAGATTCCAAACTCTCAGACAACTTATTCTGATACGACACCTGAACCAACGCTTCTTGAGAACAATGTCTATCAGTACACAGATTCAAATGGTGTGGATCATGGAGTTGTTGGAAATTGGCAGCCACCTGCTAATGGGTCCTATCCTATAGTTCATCGTGGCCGACTCTTCATGGCTAATGGGCAGTCTCTTTTCTTTAGCAAGAGCCTGGATGAACTAGTTACATCTACTGGAATCATCGCTGGACGTTATGAGGAAGACTGGCCACCTGGGAATGTCATCAACATTTCAAATTCAGCCGAAGAGATTCATGGCTTGCTGAGTGATGGGATAACTCTCTATATTGGAACTGAGAACTCAATTCGACGCTTGACTGGCACCAGTGCATCAGACTTCTCTACACCTGATGTTCTCTTTGAAGAAGTCGGATTGCTGAACCAACAGGTTTGGCAGACTATCTTCCTAGAGGGAACACCAGTTGGAACAATGTGGATGACTCCGGATTTCAGGGTCCTTGGTGGCGACTTCACAACTTATGATAATGTAGGACGCCCTATCCAGAGTACATTGAACACCATCAATGTTAACGCCGCTCAGAACTGTTGGGCTCAATTTGCAAGTAATGGAACATACAATTTCTATATTCTAGCTATTCCAACTGGAACCAACACTGTTCCTGATACTCTCTGTGTATTCGATACTCAACTTAAGAAATGGTATGTGTGGCAATGTGCGGATTCGTTCTCAACTGGAATATTCTATATTAGCTTGTTTGGCATTCCACGCTGGATTATGATTGACGCGAATGGTATAGTTCGGCAGTTCGGTCCTAACTATGTAACAGATAGAGCCGATACTACACCCATTGGAATTACAAGCACTATCAAAACATCATGGCTAGATTTAGGAGATGCTGGTTCTCACAAGGTTCTCAATCAGATAGAACTTGAAACATCTGACCCTGGATTGCTTACCACTGTTCAAGGCGCTTCTCTAGCGTCTGAATTCATAACACCCGTAAATGCTGCTGTAACTAATGCTCCTTTGGTCTTATCATTATTCGGAGATTATATTGTTCCGCTAGCAGGAACACTAACTAAGAACAAGTTTTTCCAGTTTACATTCACATCGAAATCTTCACTAGCTAGTCTTCCGACTGATACAATTCTTGGAAGTCTGACTATTGAGATTATTCCTATCAACAGATTCTAATGTATCTGCCACTCAAACTTCGAGATTTTGAATCCAGGGGCCAAGTTTCAGTCCTAAACAAATGGGCTGAGAGTGTTACAACAGCTTTGAATAGTCTGAAAAGTGGCGTAAGCTATGCTACTAATAAAGCTGCTCCAGCAGCTATTGTAGTCCCTCCAAGTAAGGGAGATGGTCTAATCCACGGTCGGAGTCCGTGGGAAGGTGATCCTGCTGCTGTTGTTCTAGAGGATGACTTTGTTTCTGGAGGTACAGGATATAACGGCACGGGTCCAGCAAGCAACATAGGTGAATTAGAGTGGCTTTCAATAGGAACTGCACCACTTCTTTCTATAGTCGGTGGAACTCCTCCAAACTTGGGTTCAGTTCAGTGGTACAGCAATAACGCTGCTAGTTCTTCTGCTATGCTCATGTTAAGCGGTGGTGGAGCTAATGTAAATAATGAAGGAGTATGGGGGTCTTCTTGGGCTCTCTTTGATAATGTGGATTGGATTCTTACTTGGGTGTTTAGGTTTGTTCCACACTACTATTCTAGTGGAGCAGTGTTTGATACAACTCAGAAAGCAATCTATATAGGTCTTGGTGGTGTAACAACTCCAGGTTTGATTGCAACTACATCCATTTCAAGGCCAGATACATTCTATGGGCTGCGATATGATACGAGCACGAGTGGTGCAGGTATCAATGATACTAATATGACCTTTGAGGCTGTTCAGAATCAGACTACAACTTCACCAGCCCGTAATAACACTCAGGGTCTAACTCAAGTGACAACCTTAGTTCCAGACGCAAACAACTGGCATAGACTAGATATGGTTTGTACTTCTTCTGGTCTATTGACAATGGTCCTTGATGGGAGTCCAGCCAACACATTCAATGTAACTCTCTCACCTTTTACTATGACTCCCGCAGGTGGAATTGGTGCTTTTCTATTTGGTACTACTCCTAATTGTGCAGAGATTACTTGGCTATCCAGTCTCCTTCCATTCTGGGGAATGGGCAGCAAAATAACGCTTGCTGGCTTTGTTACTAAGACAGTTTGTAACGGGACATTCTCTTGGCAGAATCCATCAGGAGCAATAGGTTTTATTGATTTGCCAGTGAGTGCTGGATCAGGAAGCGACTCATCTGGTGTAACGATATCTGGATATCCAGCAGTTGTTCCAGTTGTGATTTTGGGGAATGATGATACAGCCAGTCCGACATATGAGTCAATGGGGATTCAAGTGGATTACTTCTCATTGGTTTGGAATCCTGGATTGAATCCCACTAATAGCCTCAAGCCAACTAATACGAAAGCGAGATACTGGTAAACACTTTATGTCAACTCCAATAGACACAAAAGCAATTATGGAATGGGCCGGAGCACTCTTGCGAATGCTCGGTTGGCCTGCCCTTATTAGTATTATTTGGCTTCTGCGTGGGACGATAGACAAGATGCGAACATCTTGGGAGAAGGTTGATGCAAGAACTAAAGATATAGAAGCCCTAGCAGTGCATACTAAAGCGAACGTAGATACAGTAGTCGTCAACCATCTTACCCAACTTCAAGAGAGTGTGAAAGATTGGGGTGCAGAACAAAAAGAAGCAACTAAGACCCTGATTTCAATGGACGGCAAACTTGGTATACTAATATATAGAAATCAACATCTGTAAATTTTACGGAGGGAACTATGAATCGCATTCGTTTAGCAACACCAGAGGAAATTGAACCACTCAAGGCCAATAGCGACCTTGATCCAACTTGCACTGTACTGGCTCTTGAATCAGATGCAGGAACCGCATTTGCTGTCATTCGTCATGCAGTTGAGGTTGATCCAGTTCACTTTCCAAAGGGCTATCCAGATCGGATGAAGGCAGTCTTTGTTCGGGATATTGAGACATGTCTGACTGCTTGGGGAATTCCTAGCTACTACTTTAATGTTCTAGCATCCGATGAAGACTGGATGAAGGCTGTTGTAAAATGGGGGGCGGAACAGATCAGTGTTGCGCCAGAACAGAGATTCAAGCGCACACTATAAGAGGTTGTCGTGAGTACGAAAAAGCAAACCACCACTACAGCATCATACGACCCGACTGCTCAGAACGTCTATAATCAGTTGAATCCCGCCGCTACTGCAGCTGCTCAGCAGAATATGACTAATCCCTGGCAAGGGATGCAGGGAAATCTTCTGCAAGGCCAAATGAACAATCAGGTATTTGGGCAGACACAAGGGAACAATCAGGCGTTAGTTCAGAGCCTCATTCAACGGGGAATCAATCCAAACTCCCCCATGTTTACAGCTATGCTCAATCAGGCTCAGCGAGCATCAGGTCAGGCTCGAACTGCTGGAACGAGCAATCTTCTGCTTCAGGCTCAGAACTTGGCAACTGGTACTGCTCAGGCTGCAACTATGTATCAACCATTGCAGACTGGCGGCACATCTACAGAGCAAACCTCGGGTCTTGGAACATGGCTTCCACAATTAGGAGCAGCGGCTATTAGTACAGGTGAGAAGCTGGCGGCTGCTTAAAGGTTATCTATGTCCACTACACAAAGAACTCAAACATCAAATACATATCAGCCCCAGTCTCTCGCTAGCTATCAAGGATTGCAAAGAACGGCTGGTGGATATCTTGGTGGATTTCTCACCAATCCAACTGGGAATATGTTCATGCAGGGGCAGCTTGCACAGGGCAATGCTACAGTAGGTGCTCAAGGTCGTTCTCAAGCTTCTCAAATGGCAGCTAACAATACAGCTTTAGGAACACAAGGTTCAGCAGGTTTTGATGCATCTCAAACTGGAAGTCTTAATCGCTCTCTGCTATCTAATCAAGCTCTAATGCGGAACAATTTGCTGATTGGTGGAGCTAATACTCGCAACAGTGCTATGATTACTGGCATGAACTATAGGCCACTTCAGATTGGCGGAACATCAACTCAACAGACAACTGGACTTGGTACTTGGCTACCACAGCTAGCCGCAGCAGGCATAAGTGGTGCTGCGTCATTTGCACCGTCACAGGATCGAAACTTGTTTGGTGGTCAAGCCTTAACTAATGCCATGAATCAAGGTTATGGTGCAAGCTATGCTGCTAGCAATCTTAATATGCCCTTTACATCTCAGGGGGGTGCAAACACAGCTGGTTATTGGGGTAATCTTGGAGGCGGTGGATAAGGAACGAATATGGGCAATGATACTATAGACTACGGATATAATCCTCTTAATTACCTACAGACCATGATGCCCCAACCGGGCCCTCAGGGTGGGACTGCACCTGCTAATATCCCTCCCAGTGTAGCTCCATCCCCTTCTACTCCCTCACAGCCAGGTGGACAGTTTGATTTTAGTGGCATGCTCGATCAGTATCGGCAAATGGCCCAACGAGCATACCCAACGAATCAAATGTTTGGGAATACTCAATTTGGTCAAAACCATCCACGTCTTGCTGGAGCAATCAACAATGCATTCATGGCTGCAGCTATGACGAAGCCAGGAATGACTATTGGGGAGAATATCTCCAATGTTGCTGGTGGTGTTTTAGGTGCTCGTCAAGCACAACGCGAGCAATTACTAAGACAACAGATGTTACCCTATCAGATGATTGCTCCACAGATGGAAATGCAGAAGACGAGTGCTGAGATTGCCAATCTCCTAAGCGAACCAGCTTGGAGACATTCTATTCAGAACAGAGAATTGACCCAGTCTGAATGGTACGCTCGCAGAGTCCAACAGCCCAACTCCGAAGAACAGAGAATGGGCCTCGCTGCTTCTATGGCCGGGATCACAAATTGGGATGGCGACTACAGAAAGCTATCTCCAGACCAAGCTCAGGCTATGGGTAAGGCTTTAGATCAGCTTACTGAGCGCCAAGCGAATGCTATGGCTGGTGGTGGCCTAACTCCTGGACATATTGTTCAGATGCAAATGAGTGATGATCCAAAGATTAAGGCTCAGGGAGATCAAGCAGCTAAACTATATACAGGTATGATGGGTCAGGTTGCTGGTACTCGTACTGGTGCTGAACAAGCTGCTCCACATCCACAAGCAGACATGGATAAGTTCATTGATACTGAGAAGGCTAACTATCGTAATCTACTTCCTCCCAAGCAATCAGAGGAAGAGTTTAGTAAGCTCGGTATGAACCAGTTTCGTAATGCTGCGGATATTCACAAAGACTACCTAGACCAAGTTGAATCTGTATATGATGCTAGGGTAACTCTGATGGATAAGTCCTTCGCTCAGTGGCAAGCTAGCACTGCACCACAGCAAAGAATCGGATTCCGAGAGTATCTAGATAATCGTGAGAAATATCCTCCGGCTGCTGTAGCTGGTGCTAAATCTCAGAAGCAAGGACCCACTACAGGTGGGCCACAGTCTTTCTCGACGTTCATGGCCGGTCGCAATAAAAAGAACAATCCGCCAGCATTAGTCGCTCCTACACCGGGGTCCTAATGACTCAACAGCAGCAATATGATTATACGCAAGACAAGGACTTCCTAGCTTCAAAGCCAGAAGATCAACGGGCATACTTGCTCGCTAATGATCCTGACTTTGCCAAGGCTGGTGCTTCAGATCAGGAAGTGTACCTTGCTCACTTGAGAGGGCAAGCTCTCTCTCAAGCTCCTGCACATCAAATCTTAGCTGCACCATCTACTTCAATAGCCCCACCTAAAGTGGGTCCTGGTATTTCGCAAGGGCCTACAATGGGTGCGGCTCCTTCACCTTCAATCTATGACCGATTGACTGCTACTGTTGCAGATTCAGCGGTCGGTCGAGCCCTTCAATCTCAACTACCCTCAGTGTCTAAAGCCCTTGGACTTGAGCCAAGGGAAACTGTCTATTCTCCTTCTTATCAGCAACATGCCGAACAGCTTATAGCTCCTGAACAATTCCTGTCTCCAAGCGAACAGCGGAAGCACCCTATGATCACTGGCACACTTCAGATGGCTGGTGGGCTATCTACGCCTGAGAACATGCTCCTAATGTTAGGATTGCCGCAATCAAAGCTCATTAGTTGGGGCTTCACTGCTGCTATAGCTCATGGGGTATTGCAACAATCTCCACAGTTTATGGCAGCTTGGAAAGCAAATGACATTCCCGAATGTCAACGTATTGCTACCCAGATGCTCGAAGGAGCATGGATGGCAAAGCTTTCAGCCCAACATGCCATAACTGGTGGCCCTAAGCTTTCGTCATACGAAGAGTTTATCAAGAGCGCCCCATCTGGTGAACGTGCTGCCTATGAAGCTGCGGTTAACTATGCTGGTGCTCAAGGTGTCGGTGGGCCTGATGTTGGATGGCTCCAATCGAGAACTCGCATAGATCAAGGCACTCGTAATGTTTCAGCAGAACGGGCTGACTCATTTTCTAAGGCACCGCCTGTTGAAGCTAGGTCCGCTGCTGTAATCGAGCGACCTGAAGCTAAGGAAGCTCCCGTTCCAGCACCACCGTCCCAGAGTGTCTCTGCCGTTCCAATCCCAGAAGTCATAGCTCCACCGCAAGCTCGGCGTCCTGG
>Ga0187886_1001004_pt1 | contig 28222 bp, 30 predicted proteins | sample June2016WEW_20_1_FD_133001 | JGI IMG/M metagenome (GOLD analysis project Ga0187886, IMG submission 133001) | Peatland microbial communities from SPRUCE experiment site at the Marcell Experimental Forest, Minnesota, USA - June2016WEW_20_150 | ecosystem: Environmental > Terrestrial > Soil >...
ACCAGGCGAGGCTCGACGCCCTCCCCGCCTTCGTTGCCCACTACAACGAGCACCGACCCCACGGCTCACTGAACGGACAGTCGCCCATGGCCGTCCTCGTCAACAACGTGTCCGGGAATCACAACTAGGTGAGGATTGCCGGCCGTGATCGGCGGCGGCGGCGAGAATTCAGGTCGAAACGAGCCTGGTCGCCTGCGATTGCGCTCCAGCGGGTTTGGATCGGCCGAATCTGGAACGATTCGCCACCGTCAACGCCCGCGTCTGTGCCGAATGCTGTTCAGGCGTGAAATCGGCAAGAACCCGTGTCTGCCGAGGCGTCGCGTCAGGCGCTCCGATCGGACCACGCTCCAGGCCGGAACCGTATCAGGGACAGCAGGGCCGCCGCCTCGCGCACCCGCCACGGCTACTGAGCGGGCGGGCCGCCGCCTCGCGCATCGCCACGGCTACTGAGCGGGCGGGCCGCCGCCTCGCGCATCGCCACGGCTACTAGCCGGCGGGCGCCCCTTGCGCCGGGAACCGCCGCTCGACGTACGAGTCCAGGATCGCCTTGAACTCGTCGACGATATGGTCCCCGCGGAGCGTGCGGTCCAGGGCGCCGTCGATGAAGACCGGCGCCACCGGCTCCTCGAACGTGCCCGGCAAGCTGATGCCGATGTCGGCGTGCTTGGACTCGCCTGGGCCGTTGACCACGCAGCCCATCACGGCGACGCGCAAGTCCTCGACCCCGGGATGGGCGGCCCGCCACACCGGCATCTGCTCGCGCAGGTACGTCTGGATGTCGGCAGCCAGCTCCTGGAAGTAGGTGCTCGTGGTCCGGCCGCAGCCGGGGCATGACGAGACCTGCGGCATGAACGACCGCAGTCCGAGCGACTGCAGGACCTGCTGCGCCACAGCCACTTCCTCGGTCCGGTCGCCACCCGGCTCCGGCGTGATCGAGACGCGTATCGTGTCGCCGATCCCCTCGGCCAGCAGCAGCGACAGTCCTGCCGACGAAGCCACGATTCCCTTCATCCCCATCCCTGCCTCGGTCAGGCCCAGGTGGAGGGCGTAGTCGCCGCGGACCGCCAGCCTCCGGTACACCTCCACGAGATCGCGCACGCCGGAGACCTTGGCCGACAGGATGATTCGGTCGTGGGCCAGGCCGGTAGCTTCCGCCAGCTCGGCCGATCGGATGGCGCTCTCGACCATCGCCTCGATCATCACTTCGCGGGCGTCCCTTGGCTCCGGCCGCCGCGCATTGGCGTCCATCAGCTCGGCCAGGACCGCCTGGTCCAGCGAGCCCCAGTTGACTCCGATCCGAACCGGCTTGCCATTCTCGACGGCGACCCGGACGATCGCCTCGAAGTGATCGTCATGGTGGCGTCCGGAGCCGACATTGCCCGGGTTGATGCGGTACTTCGCCAGTGCCTTCGCCGCTTCGGGGAACTCGGCGAGCAGCTTGTGGCCGTTGTAGTGGAAGTCGCCCACGATCGGCACGGCGGCGCCCAGGCCGCGAACCTTGCGAACGATCTCCGGAACCGCGGCGGCGGCCGCCTCCGTGTTCACGGTGATCCGGACCAGCTCCGAACCGGCATCCGCCAGACGAGCGACCTGGATAGCCGTGGCATCCGCGTCGGCGGTGTCCGTGTTGGTCATCGACTGGACGACGATCGGATGGCCACCGCCGACCATCACGCCGCCCACGTCCACGGCCACCGAGCGGCGTCTCCCGTCGAAGGCCTGCTCGCCCATGGCTACTGGCCGGCGCGGATTATGTCGAAGTAGCTGATCCAGGCGATGAACGCCATCAACAGGCCGAAGCCGATCAAGTTGGTGGCGATCTCGAGCGCACCCACGCCCCGCATGCCGAAGATCCGCTTCACGACCATGACCGCGACCTTGCCACCGTCGAGGGGCGGGAAGGGCAGGATGTTCACCAAGGCCAGGTTCGCCGAGAGGATGCCCGCCAGCAGCAGGAGCAGCATCGGCGCGTCGTTCTGGGAGAGCAGGTGGCCCACGTCCTGGGCGATCCCAACCGGACCCTGGACCCCGGACGGTCCCTGGCCGGGATTGGTGGCGATCTGATTGCCGATATCTCCCACCGCTACCAATACCAGGCCCAGTGCTTTGGTCGTTCCTGTGATCGAGGCTCCGAGTGCATCGACGGGATTGCCCGCCGTGTACGAGAACGAGAAGCCCATGGACACGCCGAGCGCCCCGGGATGCTTGTCATCCGGGACTCGCAGATCGACCGCCACGGTGCGCTGCTTCCCCGAGCTGTCTGCCAGCACCAGCGTCACCCTCTGACCTGCACGCGACCGAAGCTCGGACTGCCACGACGCGAGCGGATCGGCCCCGAAGTCCAGGAGCGAATGTGTCCGGCCGTCGATCGATATCAGAGTATCGCCCTCGTGGATTCCGGCCGCTTCCGCCGGCGAGTTGGGCACCACGGTCGCCACGACCGGCTGGACCATCGGGTTGAAGATCCAGGCCACTGCGAACAACAGCAGGACCGCGGCCACCAGATTCATGAAGACGCCGGCGACCATCACGAGCAGCTGGCTCGGCAGCGGCGCGTTGCTCAGAGACCGCGGGTCGTCGGAGTCCGATTCCTCACCCTCGAGGCGCACGAAGCCGCCGATGGGCAGCCAATTCAGCGTGTACTCGGTCTCGTGATCGTGACCCAGAACCCTCGCCTTTGGCGGAAAGCCGATACCGAACTCGAGGACACGGACGCCCGTGAGCCTGGCCACGATGAAGTGGCCCAGCTCGTGGACCAGGACCAGCCCGACCAGGATCAGCAGCAGGACTGGGATCGCCTTGCCCCAGAAGAGGATGCCGTCGATGCTCATCGGCAGGCCTCGGCGAAGGCGCGGACTTCGGCGTCGAGCGCCACGAGCTCTTCCAGCGAGGGCTCCGTGGCATGGGCCTGCCCGAAGCGTTCGACCGCGGCGCCGAGCAATCGGGCGATGCCGTTGAAGTCCAGCCGGCCGCCCAGGAAGCGTGCCACGGCGACCTCGTCGGCGGATATGAGGGCGGTGCTTGCACGGGGACCGGCGAGTCCGGCCTCACGGCCGATCCGAAGGGCCGGGAATCTGTCCTCGTCGGGGGCGCGGAACTCCAGCCGGCCGGCGGCAATCAAGTCCACCGCCGCCGCGAGCGACGGCCGTCGCTCCGGATACGTCAGCGCGTACTGGATGGGAAGTCGCATGTCGGGTGTCCCAAGCTGTGCCTTCAGTGAGCCGTCCACGAACTGCACAGCCGAGTGGACGACGCTTTGCGGATGGATGACGACGGAGATCGCCGACAGCGGAACATCGTACAGCCAGTGCGCTTCGATGATCTCCAGCCCCTTGTTGAGCATTGTCGCGGAGTCGATTGTGATCTTCGCGCCCATTGTCCATGTCGGGTGCTTTAGAGCCTGCTCCGGGCCGACCGTCGCGAGGCCCGCGACGGACCAGTCCAGGAATGGGCCGCCCGACGCGGTTAGCAGCAATCGCTCGATGGCGGCGTAGTCCTCTCCCACCAGGCACTGCCAGATGGCGGAATGCTCCGAGTCGATAGGGCGGAGCCATCCGAGCGGGTTCGCCAGCGGGCCGTGACCGTCTCCGGTCGAGGCGGCGGCTCCGGCGGCCAGCCGGCGGACCGCCGGCATGACCAGATGCCCGCCGGCGACCAGCGTCTCCTTGTTGGCCGTGGCCACGACCTTGCCGGCTTCCAGGGCAGCCAGCACGGAGCGAAGCGCGACCAGCCCGCCCGTCGCCACGACCACGATGTCCACGTCCGGACGCGTGGCGAGTTCTTGCAGTGCGTCCGGACCCCCTACGAATGCAGTGCCTGGAGGAAGATCCAGCCGGGCGGCGGCTCGATGGTCCGCCAGCGATACGACATCCGGCCGGAGCAGACGTGCCTGCTCCTCGAGGACCTGGGCCTGCGAGCCCGTGGCCAGGGCGACCACTCGGAACGAGTCGGCATGACGGGCCAGGACGTCGACCGCCTGGCGGCCGATGGATCCACCTGAGCCAAGAAGCGCGATTCGCGTCCTTCGATCGACCTGACCGGCACTCCCCTGCCCCGCCCCGGCAGTCACTCAGCGCACCAGCGCAATGACGAAGACGGCGGCGACCGGCGCCGCGAATATGAACGAGTCCACGCGGTCCAGTATGCCGCCATGCCCGGGGATGAGACCGCCGGAATCCTTCGCCCCGGCCGCGCGCTTGAGCATGGATTCGCCCAGATCGCCGGCTTGCGCGGCGGCGCCGGCCAGCGGTCCGAGCAACAGCCCGAGTACGGGCGGCTGACCAAGCTGCCACAGCCCGGCCACTGCCACGGCCGTGGCCGCCGCGAACCCGCCGAACAGGCCCCAGTAGCTCTTCGACGGCGAGATGTGGACCAGGAACTTTCGCTTCCCGAGGGCGATGCCGGCGCAGTAGGCCCCCGTGTCGAAGGACCAGACGAGCAGGACGACGAGCAGGATCCAGGCGCGCTCTGCGCCGAGCTGGGCAACCGGAGCCGAGCCCGCAACTGGCGCAAGCACCACTGCGTCGAGCTGGGAAGCCGGTACCGATCCTGCAAAGGGCGGGGCCACCTGGCCTACGCGCACCAGGGCTCCGAGCATTCCCACGTAGACGGCGGCGAAGGCCGTGCCGATCCACGTTCCGAAGCCCACGCTCGTGTCCTTCTGCGCGAACGCCGCGATCCCGGCCACGATCAGGACCGCAGCCACGAGAAGGTCCGCGTAGGAGCTCAGTTGCGCGGGGGCAGCCATGTCCGCGGCCACGGCGAGCGCCCCGGCAACGCCCAGGACGGGGATAGCCTGGTATCCGGCGGCGCGCAGCAGCCGGCACGCCTCCCAGGCCGCAACGGCAACGAAGACCGCGATCAACGCCGCGAACCAGGGCTCGCCGAGGGCGAGCACGATCAGCAGGGGCGGAACGAATATCGCCGCGCTCAGGGCCCGCTGCCGGATCATCGGCCGGCGCCTAGCGGCCGAATCGGCGCTGGCGGCTCGCATACTCCACGAGCGCGGCGTCGAAGGCCTCTGGGCCGAAGTCCGGCCAGAGAATCGGGCTGAAGTAGAACTCCGCGTATGCGGCCTGCCAGATCAGGAAGTTGGAGAGTCGTTCGTCGCCGCCGGTTCGAATCACTACATCCGGATCCGGGAGGCCGGCCGTGTACAGAGCCCCGGCCATGGCTTCCTCGTCTATCTCCTCGGGCCCCAACCCCAGGCCGATCAGCTTGCGGGCCGCGTCGACGAGCTCGGTTCGACCCGAGTAGTTGAAAGCGATGTTGAGCTGCAGCCGCTTCCCGCCGGACGTAGCGTCGCAGGCCGCCTCGATGGAGGCCCGCGTCTCCGCCGGGATCTCCTCCATCCGACCCAGCACCCGAACGTGCGCGCCCTGGCGCCGCAGCTCGTCGGTCTCGTTGCTGATCACCTTCTCGACCAGCATGAAGAGCCCGCCGACTTCCTCGTCCGAGCGAGCCCAGTTCTCACGGCTGAAGGCGTACAGAGAGAGAACCTCGATGCCCCGCCGAACGGCATGGCGGATGATCTCGCGAATCGCTTCCACGCCGGCTGCGTGACCTTCCATCTCGTTGAGCCCGCGGCCTCGGGCCCAGCGCCGGTTACCGTCCATGATGATCGCGACGTGCCGGGGCAGTTCCTCTCGAGGAACCGAGAAAGACTCCGTTGGCGCCGCGTCCGGAGATCCAACGATCTCGACTGGCTCCGTCGCCCGCTCCGTCTCCCGGTGAACGAGCGCCGGCGAGTCCGTGGGGCGGGAGAAGCGGCGAGCCACTAGACCTCCAGGATCTCCTGCTCCTTGGTGGCGCCGACCCGATCCACTTCGGAGACGTGCTTGTCGGTGATCCGCTGCAGCGTCTCGAGTTCGCGGCGAGCTTCGTCGGCGCCGAGCGTGCCGTCGTGCTCTTCCTTCTTGAGCTGGTCGGCGGCCTCGCGGCGCAGGTTGCGGATCTCGACCCTGGCCTCTTCCATGCGCTTGTGGACCTGCTTGACCAGGTCCTTGCGCCGTTCCTCGGTAAGAGGCGGGATGTTCAGTCGGACGACCGTCCCATCCACGTTCGGGACCAGCCCGATGTCGCTCTTGATGATCGCCTTCTCGATGGCGCCGAGAATGCTCCGATCCCAGGGCTGGATGACGACCTGGTGAGACTCGGGCACGTTGATCCCGGCTATCTGGTTCAACGGCGTGGGCGTGCCGTAGTAGTCGACCAGGACTCGCTCCACGAGCGAAGTGGATGCCCGACCCGTTCGGATACTCAACAGGTCGCGCTCGAGAACCTCCACCGCTCGAACCATCTTGTGCTCGCTGGCGGTCAACGCCTCGGTGCTCATACGGGGCTCCCTCCCGTGATCAGGGTGCCAACGGACTCGCCCGTGGCCACCCGCCTGATGTTGTCGGGCTTGTTGAGATCAAAGACGATGATGGGAGTGTCGTTCTCCATGCACAGCGAAACGGCCGTCGCGTCCAGGACGCCGAGCCGTTGCGCCAGCACCTGCGAGTAGGTCAATCGGTCGTAGCGCGTCGCGTTGGAGTTGCTCAGGGGATCGGAGTCGTAGACGCCATCGACCTTGGTGGCCTTGAGGATGACCTGCGCCCCTATCTCGACGGCCCGAAGAGCGGCCGCGGTATCGGTCGTGAAGTAGGGATTGCCCGTTCCCGCGGCCAGGATTACGACGCGTCCCTTCTCCAGGTGCCGAACGGCGCGGCGGCGGATGTAAGGCTCGGCCACCTCGTTCATGGCGATCGCGCTCATGACCCGGGTCGACACGCCGGCCTTCTCCAGGGCGTCCTGCAAGGCCAGGCCGTTCATGACCGTCGCCAGCATGCCCATGTAGTCGCCTGTGGCCCGGTCCATGCCTTTGGCGGCGGCCGCCAGGCCGCGGAAGATGTTGCCGCCTCCCACGACGATGCCGATCTGGACGCCGAGCCGATGGACCTCCGCGACCTGGGCGGCGATGAAGGCGCAGAAGTCGGGATCGACCCCGTACTGCCGCTTGCCCAGGAGCGCCTCCCCGGACAGCTTCAGCAGGATGCGCCGATAGGTGGGCTTCTTCGCAGCTCCGCCGGCCGGCTTGGCCTCGACCGAACCGGAAGCCTCACCAGTGGTCACGGTGGCCTCGCTCATCTACTCCCCCAGCTCGAACCGAACGAACCGTCGGACCTTCATATTCTCGCCGGTCTTGGCGATCGCTTCAGTGACCAATTCGCCGACCGTCCGGTCCTGATCGCGGAAAGGCTGCTCCAGGAGCACGACCTCGGCGAACCATTTCTTCAGCTGGCCTTCGACGATCTGGGCCCTGATGACTTCGGGCTTCTTCAGTGTCGCCTCGTCGGACAGGAGCGCGGCCCGCTTGGCCTCGAGATCCTCGGCCGGGATGGCATCGATCGTGGTGTAGAGAGGGCGCAGGCCGGCGACCTGGACGGCGAGGTTGCGCACGAGCCTCTGGAACTCGTCCGTTCGAGCAACGAAGTCGGTTTCGCAGTTGACCTCGATCAGCACGCCTATCTTCCCACCGGGGTGGATGTAGCTGGCCACCTGCCCCTCGTTGGCCTCACGCTCGGCACGCTTGGCGGCAGCAGCCTGGCCGCGTTCCCGAAGGAGCAGGACGGCCTTCTCGATGTCTCCGTCGGTCTCCTCGAGCGCGCGCTTGCACTCCATCACACCCGCGCCGCTCAGCTCGCGGAGAGCCTTGACTGTCTCCGCAGTGATCTTCGACATGGTTTCTCTGTTCTCCTGTCCTGTTCGTCTGCCCGACCTCTCAGAGCCTTTCAAGCGGCCGCGATCGGCCGGGCTGGTGTCGACTCGATGCGCTCAGTGCGTTCGGTGCGGCTCTTCGGCCTCGGCGTCGCGCGGGTGAGAAGGAATGACGCGCACGCCCGGCAGAAGGACCTCTTCATCGTCGACGTCCGGCTCGAAGGTCAAGGCGCCGCCGCCCGCCAGCGCCGCGACCAGCTCTTCGGAAGCGGCTTCCTCGATCTCCGGTTCGGCGGGCGCTTCGGGCTGCTCCGCCTCGCCGGCAGTTCGGGCACCGCGCTCGCGCTGGCCCTCGACGCACGCGTCGGCCACGAGCTGGCAGAGCAGGCGGATGGCGCGGATGGCGTCGTCGTTGGCGGGGATGATGTAGTCGAGCTCGTCCGGGTCCACGTTCGTGTCGCCTGTGCCGATGATCGGGATCTCCAGCTTGCGGGATTCCGTCACGGCGATGCGCTCGCGATGCGGGTCGACGATGAAGACCAGCCCGGGCAGGCGCTTCATCTTGCGGATGCCGCCGAAGGAGTTACGCAGCCCCTCCATCTCCTCGACGAGCTTGGCGACTTCCTTCTTGTTGAGCCGCTCGAAGTCGCCACTGGCCTGGCGGGCCTCGAGCTGATCGAGCAGGGCGATGCGCTTCTTGATCGTGACGAAGTTGGTCAGCATGCCGCCGAGCCAGCGCCGGTTGACGTAGGGCTGGCCGGCCCGGGTCGCCTCCTCGACGATCGGCTCCTGGGCCTGCTTCTTGGTGCCGATGAAGAGGACGCTGTCGCCCCGGGCAACCGTCTCACGTACGGCATCGAGGGCGAGGTCCAGCCGTTTCACGGTCTGGGCGAGGTCGATGATGTGGATCCCGTTGCGCTCGGCGAAGATGAACGGGCGCATCTTGGGATTCCAGCGCCGGGTCTGGTGGCCGAAATGGACACCGGCTTCCAGCAGCGCTCGCATCGAGACGGACGGCATGAGACGAACCTCCTGCGGTTACAACCTCCGCAGCGCTCCTGTCGGGAACCGGGAGCCGTTCTGGACGGCCCGTCCGGCACCGCCCCGACACGGCGGCTCTGCGTGTGATCTCCGCTCGCGCCCACCTTCCGGCCGGCGCGATCGGGTGTCGTCGCGACGCGACGACCGGCGCGGAGTGTAGCACAGCACCGACCCCAGACCGGCTTTCGGGACGGCCGGGGCGGTTTGGACCCTAGCCAACTTAGCCTCCGAGAGCGTCACGATAGAGTCGAGCCGTGGGTGTGCCGCCGGCGCCGGGCTCCACGACCGCCAGGTCAACGGCGATGGGCAGAGGCGGCAGCTCCGAGCCGTCAGGTAGCCTGCCCGAGTCGAGGAGGCGGGCGATGCCGCGGCGCAGCTGCGTGCGCTTTGCGTGGTCCAGCGTCTCTTCGGGCAATCCGAAGTCGCGCGACCGACGCCACCGCACCTCCACGACCACGAGCCGCTCCGGCGGACCGGGGTCCACGGCCACGATGTCCAGCTCGCTGCGCCCGGCGTGGACGTTTCTTGCCAGCACGCGCCAGCCCCGCGCGGTCAGGCGTTCGGCCACCAGGCGCTCGGCCGCGTCTCCCAGCAGCTGCCGGCTCGTACGCGGGCCCGTCGGCTCACCAGCCATCTGGCTCATCGTCCGCTCGACATATCGCGCCACTTCCTGCGGGCGGGCGTCAGTCGAACAGCTCGGCAACCTCGAGCTCGTCTGGCTCGTCGATGCCGTCGATCTCGGCCATCTCGTCGATCTCGCCGTCCGAGTCGGCGTCCGCCGCGGAATCCTGCCACAGCGTCATTTGCTCGCGATCACGGCAGGGGGCGAACGAGAGTCGGTGGATCGGGCTGAGGCCAAGCTCGGCCAGGCCGGCCCGGTGCTCGGGCGCGGCATAGCCCTTGTTGCCAGCCAGACCGTAGCCGGGATAGACGCCGTCAAGCTCCACCATCAGGCGGTCACGGGCCACCTTGGCGATCACCGATGCCGCGGCCACGGAGGCGCACAGCCGGTCCGCCGAGACGAGCACGCGCTGGTGCACGCGCACCTCCGGCAGGGCCACGGCGTCGAGCAGGAATGCGTCCGGTCGGACGGGCAGCCGGGCCGCGGCCAGGGTGCTGGCCAGCAGCGTCGCCTGCAGGATGTTGATGCGATCGATCACTTCCGGGCTGACGAAGGCGATCGCCCATGCGACGGCATGCCGCCTGATCTCCACGTCGAGGCGTCGCCGCTCCTCGGGTTTGAGGAGCTTGGAGTCGCGCAGGCCCCAAGGCAGCCAGTCGCGCGGGAGGATGACCGCGGCCGCGGTCACGGGACCGGCGAGACAGCCGCGGCCGACTTCGTCTATGCCGGCCACGTGGCGATATCCGCGCGACCAGAGGATCCGCTCCTCGGCGAAGTCCGGGTCCAGCCGGGCCCTGTGCCAGGGCGCGATCTCGAGCCGTCCGGCGGCCGAGCCCGGGGCGAGAACAGTAGAACCCCGCCGCGCCCCGGAGGGCGACCGGACGGGGTCCTCGATCGAACCGGTGGAGCGACGGGCGTTCGGCATGCCGCTCCGGGCTTCCTAGCTGTTGACGCGGCGCTCGCGCAGCGTCGCGGCCTTGCCGACGCGCTTGCGCAGGAAATACAACTGGGCGCGTCGAGCCTGGCCGTGGCGGACGACCTCGATCTTGTCGATGCGCGGGCTGTTCACCTTGAACGTCCGCTCCACGCCGACGCCGCTGGCGATGCGACGAACGGTGATGGAGCGTTGGATACCGCCGGCCCGGAGACGCATGACGGTCCCCTCGAACACCTGGATGCGCTCGCGGTTGCCCTCCACGACGCGGGCCGAAACGCGGACGGTGTCGCCCGGGTTGAGTTCCGGAAGGTCCGTCCGGATCTGGTCCTGGGTGATCTCTTCTAGCACGTTCACGATCGGTCCCTACTCTTCGTCAAGCGGCGGCTGCGCTCGGTGGCTGATGACGGCCCGCAGCCCGGCTTCGATGAGGCACATTGGAAGAGGCGGCCAGCGCGGCCGACGGCGAAGGATAGCACACCCGCGGGCCGTCGCTCAGGGCCGTATGAGGACGACCTCGTCGGGGGTCTGGGATGTGTTGTCTGCGCAAATGGCGATGAGGGCCGATCCGTCCGGCGACCACGTCAAATCGTGGCGCGTGCCCGGGAGATCGATCGTCTCCTGGGTGCCGGCCCGGTCGATGACGACCTGACTCGCATCGTGACGCGGCATGGCGACGTCTCCGCGCGAGGAGACAGCAACCTCGTCGACATCTTGCGGCGCGTAGCTGATGGTCACCGGCAGGCCGGCCGGCGTGGAGGTCGCCGGGCTCTGTGACAGGATCAGGAGGTGGCTGTCGTCGGTCCAGGCCAGTGACCAGACAGTTCCCGCGTCCACGATCCAGACCTTGCCGCTGGCAACGTCGAGGACGCCGACCCTCTCGAGCGATTCCTGATCCTTGGCGTCCATGCGGAAGGCGACCAGCCGGCCGTCCGGGCTGAACGAAACCAGCGCTCCATACCCCCACGACACGTCTGCCGTGACGCGCACCGACTCACCCGTGTCGGCTCGCACTATGTCCAACGTAGTAGGGCCGGGTGCCGTGGTCGGCGCGGGCGACGGCAGACCGGCACAGCACGCTCGTGGATAGTGCACCACTGCCAGGAGGGCCCCGTCGGGCGAGAACGCGACCGGCACGCCGTCTCGCGGGTCGCTCAGCCCAGCCGCACCCCAGACCATGTAGTGGTTGCTGCCCGTCTCGCTGAGGGTCAACGCCATGTCTCCGGTCGGGCCGGCAAGAATGAACCCACTGACGTTGCCGGGCATCATCTCGGCAGCGGAGCTTCCAACGTGGCCGACGATGATTCCTGGGGGGTTCCCAGCAATGGTGACGTAGGAGCTGTCGTCGATCCAGGCCAGGTCCAAGGCATTCACGGTCCGGATCGTCGTCCCGTCGACGCCTATGATCAGGACGGACGACGGGCCGCCACTAGCGCCCTCGACCACCGCTATCTTCGTCCCGCCCGGTGACCAGGCCACGTGCTGCACGGGGCCGGTCAGGAGAACCTGAGACCCGGGCGATGCGGACGCCGGCGGGTGGGTCGGTGTGGAGACAGGAACTGTCGGTGTGGAGACAGGAACTGTCGGTGTGGAGACAGGAACTGTCGGTGTGGGGACGGCAACGGATCCGGTGGCCGTTGGCGACGAACTCACCGCCGGCCCCAGGTCTTGTCTCCGCCCCACCAGCCCCGAGCCCACGACCAGCACCACGACCACCGCAACCCCAACCAGCGCGAGGGGCGCACCGAAGTTGGGTCGCAGCCGCGGAGCCACCTCCCGAGGCAGGCCAGCTGGCGATCCCGTGACCGGCCCCTCGATACGCCGGAACGGGGGCGCGGGTGGAATGTACGGGTCCAGCTCGCGCATTCGGGCCTTGAGCTGCTGGGCCACAACGTGGTCGTCGTGAAGGGACTTGTCGATTCGGTCGCTCATCGATCCAGGACCTCCGGTCGCTGCCGAAGCGTGGCCAGGCCACGCGAAACCTTCGTCCTCACGTTCGCCGCGGAGGTACCCATCACCTTCGCCGCATCGGCATCACAAAGGTCGAATTGGAAACGCAGGAGCAGCGCCTCACGCTGCTGTGCCGGCAGGACTCGGCAGAGCTGCTCGAACCAGATCCAGACCTCCGAACGTACGAATGCAGCCTCCTCGGCGGTGTCCGCCGGCTCGGGCGTGCGCTCGAGAGGGATCCATCCGATAAGGCGTCTCCGTCGGATGCGGTCGATGGCAATCCGTCGGGTGATCAAGAAGATCCACGGCAGGGCGTCTCCTTGAGGGCCGTGCCCCGAATCCCAGGATTCCAGCGCCCGTCGGAAAGCCTCCGCGGTAACATCTTCGGCATCCTCGCGGTGGCGAAGCAACGTCAACGCGTAGCGGAAGACATCCGGCCAGGTCCGGTAGTAGATGCGTTCGAACTCGTGCCGCACGACGGCCCGCTCCTCATCGATCACCAGGTCGCGCTCTCCCAGCAGGTGCAGGGTCGTCATTCGGACCTCCCTCATCTAGGTCAACGAACGGCGGGGCCCAAGTATGTCAACCGGCGCCTAGTCGGAAGCCGAAGTCTCCTCTTCAGCCGACGCGGCAGCCGAGATTTCGTCGCGGATCTCGGCCAGCAGCCCGGCCTCTTCCTCGCTCATCGGTCGATCGGCCAGGAGCTCCGGTCTGCGCCGCAGCGTCCGGCGCAGAGCCTCCTTCAGCCGCCACTTGCGAACAGCTTCGTGGTGGCCGCTGGTGAGGACGTCAGGGACGGCCATCTCATCGAAGACCGGTGGGCGCGTGTACTGCGGGTACTCCAGTAATCCCGCCGCGAACGATTCCTCGGCCGTCGATTCGGAGTCGATGGCTCCTGGAAGAAGGCGCAGGATCGCATCCACCACCACCAGCGCCGGGATCTCGCCGCCGGAGAGCACGTAGTCCCCGATCGAGAGCTCAAGGTCCACCATCGAGCGGATCCGCTCGTCGACGCCCTCGTAGCGCGGGCACAGGATGATCAGGTGGGTCTTCCCCGCCAGGTCGCGGGCCCGGGCCTGGCTGAAGACCTCGCCGCCGGGGTCCGTCAGAATCACGGTGCTGTGTGGTCGCCGCAACGCCTCGAGCGCAGCCGCCACCGGCTCCGGGCGGAGCACCATTCCCGCTCCCCCGCCGTAGGTGTAGTCGTCCACGGACTTGTGCCGGCCCAGGCCCCAGTGGCGCAGATCGTGGACCCGGACGGAGGCCAGCCCGCGCGCCTGTACACGTCCGGGGATGCTCTCGGCCAGCGGGCCTTCGAGCATGGCAGGGAAGAGCGTCAGAATCTCGACCTCGAGCGGACCGCGAGTCGGCGCCGGACCCGTCCGCGACCCTGGCTCTTCGGTCTCGCTCACGACGGCTCGGCCTCTCGACCGCCAGCCTGGTCCGCCTGCTCCGCCTGGGCCGTCTCATCGTCCCCGCCGCGCAGCCCCAGCGCCTCGCCGTCCACGACGATCTCGCCCCTGGCAGGGGCGAAGATCCGAACCACCGCCCGCACGAGCGGCACGTCCAGATCGCCGGCCGGGCCGCGGACCGAGACCACCTCGGCGCCGCCGGCCCGATAGACGTCCACGACCTGGCCGAGAACGGTGCCGTCCGTATCGGCCACCGAGGCGCCGACGACCTGGTGCCAGTAGAACTCGCCCCGGGGAAGCTGCTCCCCGGGGGCCACGACCGCCTCCAGATAGACATCGCGCATCGTCTCGGCCGCGCACCGATCCGGTACCTCCGCGAAACGCAGCCGCCAGCCCTGCGCATCCGGCTGCGCCTCGACGATCGTCAGCGGCGCATCGCCGCCTTCCACGAACAGGGACCGGCCGACCGCGAACCGTTGCTCGGCTCGGTCGGTCAGAGACTCGACCCGAACCGTTCCCTTCAGGCCGTGGAACCCGCGGACCAGCCCCACCACCAGCCTCTCGCCGGTGCTCACGACGCCAGACTCAACCGATCTCGAGCGAAACGGACTCGCCCTCTCGGGCCGACAGAACCTTGAGCAGTGTCCGCAGCGCCTTGGCGACGCTGCCGTTCCGGCCGATCACCTTGCCCATGTCCTCTTCGGCGACGTGGAGCTCGATGACCGTCCCGTCGGGGCCGGTGTGGACCTCGACAACAACGGCGTCGGGGTCGTCCACGAGATTGCGGGCGACATACTCGACGAGATCCTTGGCTGCCATTGGCATCCTCCTGTTCTTCGTTCGGCTACGCCGTTCGTGCCGCTGGGCGGCGCGGACTACTTGGCGGAGGTGCCGGTCTTGCGCTCGACCTTGGGTAGAAGGCCGGCTCCCTGGAGCAGCCGCGCGACCGTGTCGGACGGAAGCGCACCCTGGGCGAGCCACTTCTTGATCTTCTCGGCGTCGACTGCGAAATCGACCGGCTTGGTCCGAGGGTTGTAGTGGCCGAGCGTCTCGATGGCACGGCTGTCGCGCGCGCCGCGACTATCCATGACGACGACCCGGTAGGCGGGCTGTTTGGTGGCCCCGACGCGGGTTAGGCGAATTCGAACTGCCATGTGCGAGCTGGTTCCTCCTGAGGTGGCGGCGGCGATCGCCCGGCGAAGCTATCTGGCCGGGACGACGAGCCGCAGAATGACCGTGTTGCCGTCGATCACGGCGCAGGCGATGCCGCCCACGTGACCGAAGTAGGGCATGTAATCCAGCGTCCATCGCGACGGGCTGGAGGGCAAGACGGCACGGCCGATCTGATCCTCCAGCGCCGGGACGTTGATATACAGCGATCCCTCGTTGCTGGTGCCGGCCGCGCCCATCGCCGCCGAGTAGTCGGCCTGGGAGGCAAGCGAGGAGGCCGGTGTCGTGTCGAGAACGGCCTTGACGAAGGCGTCGGTGTAGCCGACGACGATCAGATTGTCCCTGGCACCGATCGCCAGCTGGAGCCGGCCGTAGCCGGCGCTCTCGGGAACGGTCACCACGGTGATCTTGTGGCCTTTGTACGTCTCGCCATGGCTCTTGAAACCCGTGGCGATGCTCGAAAGGCCGACCAGGTTCGCGATCAAGTCCACCTTCGACTGCGCCGTGGCGGCGTCAGACGCCTCGACCACGACGCCGCCGTCGAACGTGGAGCCGTCCCGCGTGACGACGGCCGTGCCGTCACCAAGCCAGTCGGTGCCGATGAGAGAGAGCGCTGACTTGACGAGATCGATGGAGCTGGTGTCGACACCCGGCAGCGGAGGCATCGACTCGAGGGCGGCAAGACCGCTGCCGACGAATCGCCCGAGCGAGTGCATCTCGAGGACGCCGACGGTGCTGCCCGGAAGGCTCGAGGCGATCCGGCTGACGTGATTGCCGAGGCTCGCGGTCCCCGTCCGCGGCATCGTCATCTCGACGACCATGCGGTCCGACTCGGCTCGGACGGCACCGGCAAGCCAGGCTGGCATCGCTTTGGTGTCCAACGCGGGCGGCAGCGTTGCGCCGAGCAGCCCGTACATCGCCGAGCCGTACGACTCGATCCCCTGCCGGACGAGCGTGGGCAGGTTGACGTAGAAGCAGGCCAGGCTGTCGCCCGATAGCGACTTCATCGCCGCCTGGTAGTCGGGGTTTTCGGCGAGCGAGCCGTCGGACCGAGTATCGAGGGCCGCCTTCACGCCCGTGACCGTGCCGAGGACGAGGTCGTGCTCAGTGAGAGCATATGCACCCTGGGTTCCATCCGGCCCGGCCGAGTAGAGCGTGGTCCCGGCATAGTCCTGGGGCGTGGTCTTGACGTTGAGCCGGCTCAGCTCGTCGTTGGCCCACCTCTCCGCGCCGGACCGATCCTTGAGGGCGAAGATCGCCACGGCGCTGGGCGGACTGCAAGCGGGCAGGCAGCCGCCGTAGCCGGGCGTAGACGACGGGCCCATCCCCGCGACGATGGGAGTGGCTCCTGCCCACGTGGCCGGGTAGCCGCCCAGGGACGTCACGGCGATCGAGACCTCGCCTTCGATCCAGGGCTTGAAGGCCGACGAGTACCGCAGGTCTGGAGAGACCTCGCTGGTGAGCTTGTTCAGCAGCACATCGAGGGCGCTGTCGAACTGGGCCCGGTCCTGGAACCCTGGGAAGTGGCTCAGGAAGTCGGCCAGCTTGGCGCGCTGATCGCCCGGCAGATCCGTCCGGACTTCCATGAAGAAGATGGAGTTCTTGGGGGCCATCCCGGCAGTCAGTGACTTGGCACCGGCCGCGCCCGAAAGCACGAAAGCGCCTGCAGTCGTGGCCAGAGCCACGACCAGGACGGTCGCGACGGCCACGCCCCAACGGAGTCGCCGTGATCCCGCCGAGATCGCCACCGGATGAACGCCGGCCGCCCACTCGTCTCCCATGGGAACGACCGTGCCTTGGGGCGCGACTGCCCCCGGTTCGCTCCCAGGCTCAGCGCGGTTCGTCCGCTCGTCCATGGCGACCTCTCCCCCTAACCCTGACCGAACATGCCGGGTATCCGGCGCCCGAGCTTGCCCCCGGAAAGCTGCTTCATCATCTTCTGCAAGTCGCCGAACTGCTTCATCAGCTGATTGACGTCTTGCAGTCGCGTCCCCGAGCCGCGGGCGATGCGCCGGCGCCGAGCGCCGTTGAGCATGCTCGGGTCCTGCCGCTCCTCGGTCGTCATGGACCGGATGATGGCCTCGACGCGCTTGAGGTCGCCCCGATCGACGGAAGCCTGGGCCTCCTTTGCCATGCCGCCAAACCCCGGGATCATCTCCATGAGCTGCCCCATCGGCCCCATCTTGCGGACCTGCTCCATCTGATCGAGCATGTCCTGCAGGGTGAAGCTGTTCTTTCGCAGCTTCTCGGCCATCTTGGCGGCCTGCTTCTCGTCGTAGTGCTCTTGGGCCCGCTCCACGAGAGTGAGCACATCGCCCATGCCCAGGATGCGCCCGGCCAGACGATCGGGATGAAACGGCTCCAGGGCGTCGGTCTTCTCGCCTGTGCCCAGGAACTTCACGGGGATGCCCGTGACGGCGCTGATCGAGAGGGCGGCGCCGCCGCGCGCGTCACCGTCGATCTTGGTCAGGATCAGGCCTGTGACAGGGACGGCCGCCGCGAAGGCCTGAGCCACGGCGACAGCCTCCTGGCCCGTCATGGCGTCGACCACGAGCAGCGTCTCGGAAGCCTTGACCGCGGCCGAGAGCTCCGCGATCTCCTTCATCAGCGGCGCGTCCACACTGAGCCGGCCGGCGGTGTCGAGAATGACGACATCACGGACCTGCTTGCGAGCGGCCTCCGTGCCGCCCTTGGCGATGGCCAGCACGCCGGAGCCGGACGGGGCGCTGTACACCGGCGTGTCAACGCTCTTGCCGAGCGTCTGCAGTTGGTCCGCGGCCGCGGGACGGTAGGGGTCGGCCACAACGAGCAAAGGCCGGCGGCCCTGGCGGTGGAGGTACCGGGCCAGCTTGGCCGCGCTGGTGGTCTTGCCGGAGCCCTGCAGCCCGACGAGCAGCACGACCGCGGGCGATCCGGTCAGCCGGAAGGTGCGATCGCCCGCGGACAGGAGTCCCACGAGCTCCTCGTTGACGATCTTCACGACCTGCTGGCCGGCGGTCAGGCTCTCGAGGATGTCGGCGCCGGTGGCGCGTTCACGAACACGGGCGACGAAATCCTTCACCACTCTGAAGTTCACGTCGGCCTCGAGGAGAGCCAGCCGAACCTCGCGCATGGCCGTGTCGACGTCGGCCGCGCTGACCCGGCCGCGGCCCGTTAGGGCGGCGAGGGTGTTGCGGAGCCGCTCGCTCAGAGCGTCGAACATGGGTGGCTCGGACTCCTGATCCGTATCGCCGTCCCCGGAAAGAAGGACCGCGTTGGGCCGCGGATTCTGGCGGCACCGGAGGCGCGGGGAGTGTACCGCATCGAGGCTCGCCCGGACAGGAGCCGATACGTTGCCGAGGACGCTACGCGAACAGGGCGGCCACGAAGGCGTCGGGATCGAATGGCAGCAGGTCGCCCAGCCTCTCGCCCACTCCGACGAACCGCACCGGCACCTTGAGGGCATCCTCGATGGCGAAGACGATGCCGCACTTGGCCGTCGAGTCGAGCTTCGTCAGCACGATCCCGGTCAGCCCGACGGTCGCGTGGAATACCCGGGCCTGGGCAAGACCGTTCTGGCCGGTCGTCGCGTCCAGGACGAAAAGGACCTCGGGCCTGGCGCCCGGTATCCGCCGGTCGATTACCCGGCGCATCTTGGCCAGCTCGTCCATCAGGCTCGACCTGGTGTGTAGTCGCCCGGCCGTGTCGGCGATGACGACGTCAACGTGGCGGGCCAGGGCGGCGTCCAGGGCGTCGTAGATGACGGCTGAGGGATCCGCGCCGGGAGCATGAGCCACGAACTGGCTGCCCGAGCGGTCCGACCAGATGCGCAGCTGGTCTATGCCGGCCGCTCGGAACGTGTCCGCCGCGGCGACCAGCACGGTTCTGCCTTCGGCCCGCAAGGCGTGGGCAAGCTTGCCGATGGTCGTGGTCTTGCCGGTTCCATTGACTCCCACCACCAGAACCACCGCCGGCTGACCGGCAGCCGCCGGTTCCAGTCGCCAGCCCGGCTCCACGGGCAGCAGAAGCGCGGCCAGCTCGGCCCGAACGGCAGCCTCCGCCGTTTCCTCGTCCTTTCGGCCGCGGGCTCTCTCCACGACCTTGATGGCAAGCTCGCCACCCACGTCGCCGGATATGAGCAGCTCTTCGACCGCGTCCCAGTCGGCAGCGGCCGGACCCGTGCGCAGCAGCCCCCGCAGGCGAGACATGAACCCGCCGCGGCTCTTCTCCAGGCCCGCGGCCAGGGCTCCGGGCGCGACCTCCTCGCCGGAGGGTTCGGCGACCGACCGCGGGACCGCGAGCCGGCCGTCCGGCTCCGCCGCCGGTTCGACCCAAACGGGCGCCTGAACATCGGCGGCGGCCCCAGGCGCGGCGGATGCCGGCTCGTCCTTCGGTTGCTTCGGCTTACGACGCAGGAACAGGTGACACCTCCCGATCAGCCGACAGCCGTGGCGGCGTTCTTCCTGCTCACCTGGTCGGCCATCTCGCGAGCCTCCTCCAGGCGCAGACTGACCACCCGGCTGACGGCATCACTGCCGACGGTCACGCCGTACAGTGCGTCGGCGCTCTCGATGGTGCCGCGATTGTGAGTGATGACGATGAACTGCGTCTGGCCCGCCAGGCCGCGCAGGGCTTCGGCGAAGCGGGCGACGTTGGCCTCGTCCAGAGCCGCGTCCACCTCGTCGAGAACGCAGAACGGCACGGGGTGAACCTCGAGCATGGCGAAGAGCAGCGCCACGGCCGTCAGGGCGCGCTCGCCGCCCGAGAGCATGCTCAACGGCTGAGCCTTCCTGCCGGGCGGACGCGCCATGATCTCGATGCCGGTCGCGGCCAGGTCCTCCGGTTCGGTCAGGCTGAGGCGGGCGAAGCCGCCGTCGAACAACTGGCGGAAGCGGGCGTCGAAGGCGGTCTCGAGAGCCGAGAAGGTGGACCGAAACTGCGTGGCGATCATCGCGTTCAGCTGCTCGATCAGGGCCCGTGTCTTCGAGATCGCGAGGGTCAGGTCCGAGCGCTGCGCCTCCAGACCGTCCAGACGGGTCTTGATCGCCTCGTACTCCTCAGCCGCGAACGGGTTCGGGGCTCCCAGCTCGTGGAACCGCCGGCGGAGCCCGGCGAGCTTCGCGGGACCCGGCGGCTCCACTTGCGGCGCCACGGCCCAGCGAGCGGTCGCGTCGGAGAGCGCGGTCTCGAGTGTATCGGCCGAGTCTGCCTCCCCGCCCTCGGAGATCCCGGCAGCTTCCGCCACACCTCGGTCGGTGACGTCGTCGTCCTCCCCGTCGCCTTCGCTCTCGAGCAGGCGGAGCCCGAGGTCGCCCAGACCCGCCAGCTCCACGAGCACCTGCTCCCGGATAGCGTCGAGCGCCAGGCGCGCCTCCAGCTCGGCGACCTCGGCGGACCGCACTCCTTCCTGACAGATGCGAAGCCGCTCCCGGGACCGCGAGGCCGCGGCCTCGGCTTCGGCCAGTCTGGTCCGGGCAACGGAGGCAGCTGCCCGCAGCTCCTCGAGCTCGACCCGCACCGCCGCCTCGCGTACGGCTGCCGCGGCCAGCTCCTCGTCGAGGCTCTCGCGCGCGGAGCCGATCCCTCGCTCTCGTGCGGCGAGCTCGGCCGTCTGGCGCTCCAGAGCGGCTATTCGATCCTCGTCCAAGCCGGCGGCCGCGGATGCCCGGGCGCGCCTGGCCTCCGCCTCGCGGCTGGCGGCCTCGTGCGTCGCCTCCTCGGTGGCAAGCTCATCCCGCCGGGCTCGCAGCGAGGCCGCCCGAGCCTCCCACTCCCTCAGGGCACTGGCGCGGTCGTCGCCCGAGGCCGCAGAGGCGGCCGTTCCAGACGAGGGGGCGGCGGCGGCGGTGGTGCGGCCGATGGCCTCACGCAGCCGGTCCCGCTCAGCCTCGATGCGGATGGCCTGCGCCGAGCGCCAGGCGGCCTCTCTGGTCACGGCCTCCAACGCCCGAGCCGCTCTCCGCTCGGCTTCCTCCGCTTCTCGCCGGGTCGCTCCGGCCCGACGCTCCGTCTCGCGCGCCGCGTCCAGAGCAGCCCTTGCCCCGGCCGCGGCAGCGGCAGCCTCGGCCGCCTCCGAACCCGCATGCGCTGCTTCCGATTCCAACCGCGCCACTTCTTGGCCCAGCCGGTCGATCTCGGCTCGCCGCTCCAGGAGCGACTCGGAGCGGCCCACCGTCACGACCCCGAAGGACGTCACGACGCCCCCGTCGCGCGTCACGACGATCCACCCGGCAGGCAGTCTGGGTTGCACCGTCAGGGCCGCCGTGATGTCAGGCACCCAGAGGCTGCGAGCGAGAAGCCGGCTCGCGGCGCCGCCCGGATCCACGCGGATCGCCTCGAGCAGGCGACCGCCGCCGTACGCGGCGGCGGTGGCAGTTGCGGCGTCACCGGCCTCACCAATGCGGTCGCGGCCGTCCGCACGAGATCCGCGACGGCTCTCCCGGGCCGGCTCCTCTGCCTCCAGCACCAGCACCCCGCGCTGGCCGCCCAGCCCCGGTACCGCATCCCGTCCCACGACATAGCCGCGCATCGCCTCGCCCAGGGCCGCCTCGACGGCGACGCGGAACCCGGCCTCGACCTCCAGCCCATCTGCCAGCGGCCGGCCGCCGACCTTCCGGGCGGCCCTCGCAATGCCACGCGCCTCGTCTTCGGCGAGACGGGCTCTGACGGCGTCGAGCCGGCCGCGCAATCCGGCCACCTTGCTGGCCGTGCTCGCGGCGCGCTCGACGGCCGCCTGGCGCGCGCCCTCCCGTCGATCCACCTCCGCGCGCGCCGCCTCTCGCGCCGCGAGGGCCGCCTTGTCCTCCTCCACGGCCGCCGCCAGCGCCGCTTTCGGCGCGGCGTATGCCGCCTCTGCCTCCGCCAGCCGGTGCGCCGCCTCGTCGGCCTGAGCTCGCTCGTCAGTGGCCACTCTCTCGGCATCCGCCAGCCTTCGACGAGCGATCTCCAGTTCGCCCGCACGGGCCGCCTCTACGCGCCGCAGTGCGGCCGGTGCTTCGCCCTCGACATTCTGTGCGGCGCGGATCGCTCCGACTTCCCCGAGGGCCTCTGCCAGCGCACGCTCGGCCTCGGCCACGGCCGCCGAAAGCGCCGGGTCGCGGGCCGGAATCGGGCCGGCAAGCTCGCGTCGCGCAAGCGTCATGTCGGCTTCCGCGGCCGCTAGCTCGGCCTCCAGCCGCTGACGATCACGCGTGGCCGAGGCAACGTCGCTGCCGGCACGGACATCCCTAAGCTGCAACTGCGTGAGCGCCGCCCTGGCCGCCTCGTACGCGGCCCGCCGCTCCGCCTCGGTCTCCGACCCGACTGCCAGCTCACGGGCCACCTCCGCCGCTCGCTCTTCCGCCTCCCGGAGCGCAGCCAGCGCGGAGTCGACCTGCATACGCCCCGAGCCGAGCAGCCGGCCCGCTTCCCGGGCACGGCCGGTGGCCTGGTGCCAGCGCGACCTGGCCGCCAGGATGATCGCTCGGCCGTACTCCCGGCCCGCGGTCTGGCGAGAGGCCTGCTGCTCGGCCTGGGCGCCCAGGCGCCTCGCCTGCGGCCGCAGCTCCGCAAGAACGTCCTCAACTCGGGCCAGGTTCGCCTCGGCCTCGGCCAGCTGTTCCTCGGCCTTCGATTTGCGTCGCTCGTGGCGCCGGACACCGGCCACTTCCTCGAACAGCGGCCGCCTCTCCTCGGGCCGCAGCGCCAACGCCTGGTCCACCATCCCCTGGCCGATGAAGAGGAAGGCGTTGTCGGCCAGGTGAGCCGAGTCCAGCAGATCGACCAGATCCCTGAGCCGGACGCGCTGCCGGTTCAGCAGGTAGTCGTTCTCGCCCGAGCGGAACAGCCGGCGTCCAAGCTCCACCGTTTCGAAGTCGATCGGCAGCAGCCGGTCCGAATTGCCGATGACGAGAGCCACGTCCGCCATGCCCAGAGCCGGCCGCTTCTCCGACCCGGCGAAGATCACGTCTTCGGACTTACGCAGGCGCAGAGCTCGGCCCTGCTCCCCCAGGGCCCAGCGCAGCGCGTCGGCCAGATTGCTCTTGCCCGCGCCGTTCGGGCCCACGACGGCGCTTATCCCCGGACTGAACTCGACCAGCGTCCGTTCCCCGAACGACTTGAAGCCCTGCAGTCGAAGGGCCAGCAGGCGAGCCGGAGCGGTCATGGCTCGTTGCGGCCGCCCCGGCCGTCGCTCCCGGAGCACGCGCGCAGCCTGCGGCTGGTGCGGATCACGACTTCGGGCCCTCACCGGCCGCGTGAGGCTCGGTCGGTTGGGCCGCTGTGCCGCCCTGACCCGGCGAGGAGTCGACATCGAGCAGGTCGATGTCCAGCTCGATCCACGGGTCGGGCTCGTGTGGCGGGGTCACGGAGGTGGCCTCCCAGTGGAGATTCGGATCGTCATCGAGGCCCTCCGATCCGCCGAACTCGGCCAGCTCCGGCGCACCCTCCTCGCCTTCGGCAAGCTCGGCCGGCTGCGATCTCAGCGTCTCTATGGCCCGCGCCGCGGCCTCGGTCTCGGCCACGCGCCGGGAGTGACCCTGGCCGAGGCCAATGACACGGCCGCCGACGGCGACCTCGACCCGGAAGACCTTGTCGTGGTCCGGGCCGACGGCGTCGAGCAAGCGGTATTGCGGGCGCTCTCCGGAGAGGCGCTGGGTGTACTCCTGCAATCGGCTCTTGGGGCTCTTGAGGGCCCCCAGAGGGCGATCGCTGGTGAGTTCGGGGGCGGCGAGGGCAGTCACGAACCGGCCGGCGGCGTCGTACCCCAGGTCGAGGTAGAGAGCGCCGACGAGAGCCTCGAAGGCGGACGCGAGCAGTGCCGGCCGGAGCCGGCCACCGCGCTGAGATTCGCCTTCGCCGAGCAGCAGATACTCGCCCAGATCGAGACGCCGGGCCAGACGGGCGAGGCCGGCAGTACTGACGACGGAAGCTCGCCGAGCGGAGAGAACGCCCTCGTCGTCGTCGGGATGGCGACGGTAGAGGGCGTCCGATATGGCCAGGCTCACCACAGAGTCGCCCAGGAACTCGAGGCGCTCGTTGTGGCCGGCGGCCAGGTCCCGATGCTCGTGCAGATAACTGCTGTGAATCAGCGCCTGCTGTAGCAGGTCGAGGTCACGGACCGGGAGCCCCAGCCGCTCGGCGAGAGCGGCTGCGGGGCGCATCAGTCGAGCGGGCTAGGCTGCGTGCTCGTCGATGTAGTCGACGGCGTCCTGGACGGTCCGGATCTTCTCGGCATCTTCGTCGGAGATCTCGGTCCCGAACTCCTCCTCGAGGCTCATGATCAACTCGACGAGATCCAGCGAATCGGCGTTCAGATCGTCCACGAACGAGGCTTCCGGCTTGACCTCATCCTCGTCGACGCCGAGCTGCTCGACGACGATCTTCTTGAGTCGCTCGTAGGTAGTGGCCACTGACGCCCTCCTCGGGGTTCTTGGCTTGATTGACGGTCACTGCGGCCCCGGCTCCGGGGCGCGGCGCGCACCGGCGACGGAGTCGCGAGTCATCCTCCCGAGTACTCCGTTGACCAGACGCCGGGCCGGTTCGCCACTGTATGTGCGAGCCAACTCGACCCATTCGGCAATCGCCACCCGGGACGGCGTGCCGGAGTGTAGCACCTCGCCGATGCCGCTACGCAGCAGAGTCCGGTCCATTCTGGCCAGCTGAACTACAGGGTATTGCGGGGCAAGTTGCTCTATCAAGGAGTCGATGCGATCGCGGTCGCCCACGACGCCTTCTACCAGCTCACGGGCGAACTCGGCGGTGGCGCCGTCTGCGGCGCTTTCCGCCACGTGGCGCTCGAGGACGGCCGCGGCCGTGCGCTGCCCGAACTCCGCCTCGAAGAGAGACGCCAGAGCCAGGCGCCGAGCCAGGCGATGGGCGTTGACCTCGTCCGTGGCGCCCCTGTCGCGGCGCGGGCCGGATCCCACGTGCTTCGCGCCAGGGGTCACTTACCCCGCCCCCCCACGCCATCCACGACGACCGTCACCTCGCCGAGCTCCAGGTCCAGCAGACGCTCGATCGTGGCCCCAACCGCCTGACGCACCTGCGCCGCAAGCGGACGCAGGGCGTGGCCGGGCCGGGCCACCACCCAGACGCGGACGGATACCCGTCCACCCGCGAGGCGGGCCCGCACGGGCGAGCCGGCCAGCCAGGCAAGGGGCCCGCCGCGACCCACCTTTTGAACGCCCGGCACCTCGAGGGCGGCCACCCTGACCATCTCCACGATCACGGAGTGACTCACCGTCAGCGGATTCGCCGATCTCGCGCGAGTTGTCTTGCCGGAGCTCCGACCGTCCATCGCACGCCTCCGTCTAGGCCCGCTTCCGCCCTGCCCCTGCGCCCAAGGCGTCGGCGATCAGGTCCGGAATGTGCGCCCGCGCGGCAGTGGCTCCAGCCTCGACGGCGAACTCCACCATCCGCCGCCTGGCCGAGCCGTGGGTGATCAGAACCATCCCTTTCACACCGAGCAGCGGCGAGGCGCCCAACTTCTCGTAGTCGAACAACTTTCGGATGCGGCCTATGCCGGGGCGCATCAGCAGGTACGCGAGCTTACCCCGAATGCCCCTTCGGAACTCCTTCTCCCACACGTTGAAGATGAACCCGGCCAGCCCCTCGAAGAACTTCATCGTCACGTTGCCCACGAGGGCGTCGCAAACCGCAACGTCCGCCATGTGCTCGACCAGGTCGCGGCCCTCGACGTTGCCGATGAAGTTGAGGCCGCCATCGTCGTCGAGCAGCTGCGTCGCCTGCTGTATCGCCTGGTCGCCCTTGCCCTTCTCCTCGCCGATCGAAAGCAGCGCGACGCGCGGCTTCTCGACGCCCAGAACGCGCTCGGCGTAGAGCGAGCCCATATAGGCGAACTGGTACAGGTTCTGGCCCGTTGAGTCCATGTTCGCGCCGATGTCGAGCAGGACGAACGGGCCCGTCTCGGTGACCATCTGGATTGCCAGCGCCGGTCTGTCGACCCCGGGCAACCGCCCCAACCGCAGTACGGCGGCCGCCATCCCCGCGCCCGAATGGCCGGCCGTCACCAGCGCGTCCGCCCGGCCCCCTTTGACCAGGTCCATGGCGACCATGATCGAGGAGTCCTTCTTCGTCTTGAAGGCGAGGGCCGGAGATTCGTCCATCTCCACGACCTGGCTCGCCGGAACGATCTCGACGTTCGTCGGGATCGGTCCGCCTGCGGCCTTCTCGATGCGCTCGGGAATACCAACCAGAAGGATCGTGTCGGTCGGGTGCGAGCGGGCCCAGGACAACGTCCCGCGGACTATCTCGAGCGGCGCGTGATCGCCGCCCATGGCATCTACTGCGACTCGGACGGCTCCGCCATCCACCGTGCGGACCGTGGTCAGATCCACCGGCTCAGGCCGTCTGCTGCGGCTTTTCCTGCTTGATCTCGAGCGTGGGCCGGCCGGCGTAGTAGCCGCACTCCTTGCAGGCGTGGTGCGTCAGCTTGGGTAGGTGGCAACGCGGGCACGGCTCCAGGTGAGGCACCGAAATCGCAAGGTGAGCGCGGCGATCGCCCTGGCGGGCGTGCGAGACTCTCCTCTTGGGGACACCCATTGATGCGGTTACTCCTTTCGCTCCGGCGCGTGGCCAGATGGCTGGGCCGGGAGAGCGCCGGGGCGCGGCGTCCGATCCGTGACGGGGCGCGACGAATCATACCCTGCGCATGGGACCGAGGCGGGAGTGTAGCGGTTCCGAGCGCCGCTGTCATGGCATCCCGCGGACGTACACCGCGCCTCCCACCCGGCCGTGAGCAGGTCGGCGGCTATTTGTCGTCCGGATCCGTCACGAAACGGCGCAGGACCTCCAGGCGCGGATCTACTTCGGCGTCGGCGTGATCGTGCGGCCCGCCGGCGAGCTCCCGGCCGCACTCGACGCACAACCCCGGACAATCCTCCCGGCATAGCGGCGCGATCGGCTCGGCCAGCAGGATCGCATCGCGGATCTCCCCCTCCAGCTCGAGCTCATGGTGATCGTTCAGCCGGAGGGCGTCGGGTTCGGCACCAATGTCGACCGCGAGGCCGCTCGCGAGATCGATGATCGGCAGCGCCTCCTCTTCGATCTCGATCTCAACAGGCCACTCGAGCTCGCGAAGGCAGCGACTGCAGGTCTGCCAGATGGCCGTGGAGAGCCGGCCGTGGACGAGCAGCCCACGGTTGGTCCTGGTAAGGCGGACCTCGCCTTGGACTCCCCTCGCCTGCCGAAGTTCGGGGCCGAACTCGAGCGGCGGCCCGCAGACCTGGAGATCGCGAATAGAGCCGAGGGGCTCCGCCAGGAGCCCAGCCACGTTGAACGTGAGCGCCTCAGCCGGGGACTGACTGCTCCGCGTCCGCTTCGTCGTACTCGTCGAGGTCTCCCTGGCCGTCGTCGCCCGCGGATTCGGCAGCGATGGCACGCCGCCCTTCCAGCAGCTCCAGACCACGCTGGATGGTCTTGAGAGTTCGCACCACGTCGACCTCGAGCCCCCCCAGGACCTCGGACGCGTAGTCGTCGGCACCGCGCCGGATCTCTGCCGCCTCGGCCTCAGCCTGGTGCACGATCTCGTGGCTCAGCTCATCAGCCTGCCGGGTCAGCTCACGCTCTTCGATGAGGTACGTGGCCTGCTCCTGGGCCCGGGCCAGGATCTGCTCGGCCTCCTCGCGCGCCTGTTCGAGCAGCCGCTCGACTTCGTTGGTGACGCGTCGGGCGGACTTGATCTCCTCGGGGATGGTCACCCTCAGCTGGTCGATCCACTCGAGCGCCTCGGCCTGGTCGATGAGCACGCTGCCGCTGAACGGGACCTTCCTGCCGTTCGCCACGACCGCTTCCAGTCGCTCGATCAAGACGATGATGTCTATCGGACGGGCCCTCCTTGGGCAGGTCGCCAGGGCTGCCGGTTGGGGCGATTATAGACTCCGGCCTCCACCCTTCAGACGTCTGGAAACGGCCGGGGGCACCATCTGAGTTACGTCTCCCCCGAAAACCGCGATCTCCTTGACCAGGCTCGAGCTGAGGTAGCTGTGTTCGAGCGCGGTCATGAAGAAGACCGTGTCCACTTTGGGAGCGAGCTTGCGATTGGTGTGAGCCATCTGCAGCTCCGACTCGAAGTCGGAGATGGCCCGCAGACCGCGGACCACGAACGTCGCCTGCCGGCGCCGGCAGAAGTCGACCGTGAGGCCGTCGAACGACTCCACATCGATGCGAGAGCTCACGTCGGGCGGACAGCACTCGGAGACCGCCTCACGGATAACCGTCAGGCGGACATCCGTTTGGAAGATGGGGACCGACTTGTGCGGGTTCACCAGCACGGCGAATACGACGCGATCGAAGACCGCAGCGGCTCGCGACACCACGTCCAGGTGCCCGTAGGTGATCGGGTCGAACGAGCCCGGGTAGACGGCGATCTTCACCTGGCTGCCTGCTGGGGCCTGGGCGGCGAATCGGTAGGCGACG
>Ga0187886_1001007_pt1 | contig 28183 bp, 24 predicted proteins | sample June2016WEW_20_1_FD_133001 | JGI IMG/M metagenome (GOLD analysis project Ga0187886, IMG submission 133001) | Peatland microbial communities from SPRUCE experiment site at the Marcell Experimental Forest, Minnesota, USA - June2016WEW_20_150 | ecosystem: Environmental > Terrestrial > Soil >...
CCTCTTCCGATGCGGCTCGGAGCTGGTCCACGTAAGCCCGGATGCTGGTGAGCGGCGTCTGAAGGTTGTGGCTGACGCTTCGCAGGAACTCGTCCTTGGCCGTGTCCAGCTCCAGCAGTCTGGCATTCTGGCTCTGGATCTGGCCGAACAGCTCCGCGTTGCGCAGGGCCACTCCGACTTGGCTCGAGAAGAGGTCGAGCAGATCCTGGTCGGCGCGCTCCCAGCTTCGCGTCGCCGGCAGATGACCGGTCAGGACGCCCAGGGTCTCGCCGCCGGCTCTGACGTCGGCTCGAACCGGGCGGGGGTCGCCCGGAATCGACTCCTCGGCCGGAACCGTGGCTGGATCGACGAGCGCAATTCGGCAGTCGATGAATCCGTAGATCCCGCAGGCGTCCCCCTCGGCCAGCGCCGCCAGCGCCTCGACTCCCTGGGCCGGGGTGTAGGCGGCGACCGCGCTCAGCAGCGCGCCCAGCTCGCGGTTGCGTCGCTGGCCATCCGCGGCGATGCGGTTGTGGCTCTCGGCCAGGCGGGCCAGCTCGTCGTCGCCGGTGAGGTGGATCGGCGAGCTTGGCTCGCCGGCGGCCACTCGCTCGATGGCCGCGGTGATGCGGCGCAGTGGAGTCATGAAACCGGCCGCGGCGAGCGCGACAGCCAGCAGGCCGATGAACGCGGCGCCGACGATCGCGGCGATCAACAGCGGCACCACGACTCGGCCGTTGGTGTACAGACCGGCCAGCATGAGGATCGAGCCGAAGAGGGCCAGCGGCAATACCGCCACGACAATCAGAACGAGAGTCAGCAGAACCCGGAACGAAATGCCGAGGCCCCCGACCGTCCGGCGGTCTTCATCCGGGCGGTCGCTCACATTCGGAGGGCCGGGTTCGGGCGACCCGTGAGGTGCCCGCTCAGGCGTCGTCATGGGTCGACATCAGGCGGTAGCCGACGCCACGGACGGTCAGCAGGTGGACCGGCCGATCGGGATCCACCTCGATCTTCTGACGCAGCCGGCGCATCGAAACCCAGACGTAGGAGGGTTCCGCCTCCTCGGTGTCCGCCCAACCTCTGGCCATCAGCGTTTCGGTCGGGACGATCTCTCCCAGGTTGGCCGCGAGGGCATGCAGGAGCCGCGATTCTGTCGGAGTCAGCCTGACCTCGGCACCCCCGACCGTGGCGGTTCGGCGGTGGAGGTCGAACGACAGGTCGGGCCCCAGGACCAGCGACTGGCGCGGGATCCGGTCGCCGAGCCGGCGCAGGACGCGCTGGATTCGGGCGCGTAGCTCGGGGTAATCGTAGGGCTTGGCGACGTAGTCCTCCGCGACCTCGTCGAGCAGGTGGGCCTTGCTGTCGGCGGTGTCTATCGCCGAGAGGACGATGATCGGCAGATCCGCCGCGGCCTTGATCTCGTGAGCCAGCGCCAGGCCGTCTGTGCGCGGCATCATCAGGTCCAGCAGGATCAGGTCCGGCCAGCCGGCCTCGAGCCGTCGCAACGCCTCCTGACCGTCGCGAGCCGTGGCCACCTCGAACCCGTCGTCGTGAAGCTGCTCGGACAGGACGACCAGCAGGTTAGCGTCGTCATCGACGAGCAGGATCCGTTGGGGCCGGGGCTCGATCATTGCGCTTCTCGCCTCCCCCGAAGGCCCGGTGGCGCGGGCGTCGTGGCGAGTATAGGTGGGGGAGCGGGCGAGCGAGGGCCGCGCCCTACTCCGCTTTGGGGTCGAAGTAACGGCACCGCAGAGCTATCGGGCAGTGCTCGCAGTCGGGGCGTTGGGCGTGGCAGGTCCTGCGGCCGTGGGTGATGAGCGAGACATGGGCCTCGTACATCTGGCCCGGCTCGAGCATCTCCAGGTAGTAGTCGTGGGCCGCGTCCGCATCCGCCCCGCGCGGGATCAGGCCGATGCGCCCGCTGACCCGGTGGACGTGACGGTCCACCGGCATGAGCGGTAACCCGAAGCTGAAGAGCAGCACCACTGACGCGGTCTTCTTGCCGATGCCGGGGATTGCGGCGAGCCAGTCGCGCGCCTCCAGGGGTGGCCTGCCGGCGAGGAACTCGAGCGAGTAGCCGCCGCCGCTGGCGAGCAGCGCTCGCAGTGCGGCCTGGATGCGAGGCGCCTTCTGGTTGGCGAGACCGCCCGGACGGATGACATCCGTGAGCTCCGCGACGGGCGCGGCGTCCACGGCCGACCAGTCCGGCGGGGGCAGGTCCGGCAGCCCTCGACCGCCCCAGCCGGCGAAGGGACGCGGTTGGGAGGATGCGCCGGCCGGCGCGGGTGCGGACGGGTAGGCGGTTCGAAGCGCGGCGAAGGCAGCCTCGGCGTTGGTGTCGGCGCTGTTCTGCGAGAGGATCGTCAGGACCAGCTCGCTCGTGGGATCGAGGCGGCGTTGCCACACCGGCCGGCCGTCCCTCTCGGCGAGGCGGTCCAAGACGAAGGCGATGAGCCCCGGGCGCTGCTTCGCCAGCCTGCGGGCCCAGACTCGGGCTACCTGCTCTGGGTCCGGTTTGCGACGCTGCCTCGCAGGCGGGGAAGCGGCATGAGCCGCCGGCTTCGCGGCCGCCCGAGGGCGCGGCTTCCGGGCTGGCGTCACCCGGCGGCCTCGGTCGTGGCTCGCGCCGCCCGCCGCTTGCCGACGGCTGCCCCCAACTCGATGACCCGCGCCAGCCGTTCGCCGGCGGCGGCGACGAGCGGCGCCGCCTTGCTCATGGCCTCTTCCAGGGTCATCGGCGCCTCCAGCATCGGCACCGCCAGGGCTCGGGCGCTCGCCAGCGCCGCAACCCCTTCCGGCGTGACTCCGCCGCCTATGGCCAGGCACGGTACTCCGGCCGCGGCGGCCCGGCGGGCGACACCCAGCGCCGTCTTGCCGAACGCGGTCTGAGCGTCGATCTGACCCTCGCCGGTCACGACCAGGTCGGCGTTCACCAGGTGCCGGTCGAAGCCCGTCTCATGCATGACCACTTCGATCCCGGGGACCAGCTCGAACGATCGCATCCGGGGCGCCAGGCACAACAGACCGAAGCTCGTCCCGCCGGCCGCCCCCGCCCCCGGCGTGTTGCGGGCCCGCGTCCCGGAGGCCGCTTCGAGCAGATCGGCGTAGCGCGTCAGCCAGGCTTCGAGCTTGACTTCGTCCTCCGGCCATGCGCCCTTCTGGGCGGCGTAGACGGCGGCCGCGCCCTGCTCGCCGAGCAACGGATTCGTCACATCGCAGGCGACGCGCAGCTCCAGCTCGCCGATGCGGGGATCCAGAGCGGCCAGATCGACTGCGTCGAGGTCGGGGATCGGCCCGGGCAGTGGCCGGCCGGAGCCCCGATACCAGACCCCCAGGGCGAGGAGCAGCCCTGCGCCCCCGTCCGTGGTGGCGCTGCCGCCGACGCCCATGACTACGTGGCGAACGCCGGCGCCGAGGACAGCCTGCAGGATCTCGCCGGCCCCCTCGGTCGTGGCCATGAGAGGTTCGCGTGGCTCGCCCTCGGGCAGGCGGGAGAGGCCGGACGCCTCGGCCAGTTCCACGGCAGCTCGGCTCCTGTCCGTGGACAGCAGCCAGCGGGCGATCAGCGGCCGGCCCAACGCATCGTGGGCCGGGCACTCCTGCCACTCCCATCCGCCGGCCTCCGCCATGGCCGCGAGCAGCCCTTCGCCGCCGTCCGCGAGCGGCGCCAGGATCAGCTCGTCGTCCGGACGGGCCCGCGCCCAGCCCTCCGCCAGCGCCCTCGCCGCTTCCACGGACGAGAGCGAGCCCTTGAACGAATCCGGCGCCAGCAGGACGTGCAGGCGATCGCTGCGGCTGCTCATCGCGACCCGGGCGGACGCGCTCCGCCAGCCGCCGGTCCCCCGTCCCCAGTCGCGGCGCCCTCGTTGCGCCGCTTCTCCAGGTACTCGGGGATGCGGATCATCGGCGGCCGTTCGTGGTCGGCCAGCTCGATGACCTCCAGGCCGAGGCGCCCATGTCCGGACCGCGGCAGCTTCATGGTCGACCCGAGATCGGCGAAGAGCCGCGTCTTGCTCCGTTCCTCGAGGCGCTTCATGACCGCCTGCAGGATCACGAAGCTCATCTTGGACAAGCCCTCGAGCTCCTGGTTGCGATGGATCCGCCGCTCCAGATCCACCTGGCCCAGCCCTTCGAGCCCGCACCGTTCGGCCACGTCGATGAGGTGGACGATCTCGACCGCGTAGCCGGTGAAGAAGGAGAGCGTCTCGAGCAGGCTCCGCCGGCCCGCGTACTCGCCTGACAGCGGCTGGATCAGGCCGGACAGCTCGGGAAAGAAGAGGTTCACCAGCGGCCGCGCGACGAGCTCCGTGACCCGTCCTCCTCCGCCCTCCTTGAGGATGCCGTCCTCGACGATCGGGCGCCGGTAGTAGCCCTTCACGTACTGGATCCGCTCCTCGGCGATGAGCGGCCCAACAGTGCCGTACACCATCCGCGGGTGCCAGTTGCGGACGTCCGTGTCGGCCCAGGCGACGATGTCGCCGCTCGTCTCGTACAAGCTCTTCCAGAGCGCCTCGCCCTTGCCGGGGAAGCTGCCATACCGAGTCAGGACTTGCTGATGGATGACGACCCGCGCGCCCTCGGACTCGGCCACCTCGCGAGTTCGATCGGACGAGTCGGAGTCGACGACGAGCAGCTCGTCGACCAGCGGATGGCGTTCCATCAGGTCGCGCCGGGCCAGGCTCACGATCGCGCCGATCGTCTCCTCCTCGTTCAGGGCCGGCAGGACGAGGCTGACGGTCAGCCCCTGCTTGCGCTTGAGGCTCACCAGCTGATCGAGGTCCCCGAACTCCCGGTGGTGGAAGTTGGACTCTCCGAACCAGCGCTCCACCCTAAGCGGGATCGAGCGAGCCTCGTGAGCCGCACGCTCGGCCGCGGCGAGGGTCTCGGCCCGCGCCTCGAGCCTCTCGAATGTGGCCTGGCCGATGGCCTCTCGAGTCTTGACGACGATTACCGTCTTGCGCGAACGCGTCGCGATCGCCTCGGGCAGGGCTCCGAACAGGTAGGTCTCGCCGTTGCTGGTGGTGGGCGCGGCGGAGGCGCCCATGACCACCACATCTGCCGCCTCGGCCTCACGCAGGATGGCATTGCGGATGTTCGGCGCCTCGCGAACGGCCTGCTCCACCTGGCCGTCCGCGTGCTGGCGGATGAAGTGAGCCAGGGCGCGCTCCGACTGCGTTCGGAGTCCCTCCGCGATGCCGCGCGGGACCAGGTGCAGCGCCACGATGCGGGCCTCGTTGCGATGAGCCAGGGCATCGGCGAAGCGCAGCGCCAGGACGGCGTGAGGGCCGCCGCGGATGGGCACGAGGATGCGCTTGATCTCGGCCGGGCCGCGTTGCTTGACCACGGCGATATCGCAGGGGGAGTCGCGGACGACTTCGTCGATCGTCGGCGAGAAGACCGAGGCCTGGGCTCCGGGCCGGGCAGGCGACGGCTTGCCGCCCCAGCCGAAGACGATCAGATCCGCGTCCAGCTCTGTGGCGGCCTCCACGACGCCTTCGGCCGCACGGCGTCCAATGCGGACGATGGGGTGGATGGTGACGCCCTCCGGGGCGTAGTCGAGGACCCGCTGCAGCAGCCGGCGGGCCTGTCGGGCCCGCGTGGCACCTTCGCTGAGGGGCGTTCCCTCCGGCACTTCCACGATGCCGAGCACGGTGAGGATGCCTGTCCGGCGATCCATCAGCGAGGCGCCGAGGCGGACGAGCTCCTGGGCGGTCAGCGGGTTCGCGACCGGAATCAGGACCCGCGACGGAAGCGGCGTGCGAGTCATGGGGCTGGCTTCTCCGGCGCACGTGTCCGCGGCGCACGAGTCTGCGGCGCACGAGTCTGCGGCGCACGAGTCTGCGGCGCACGAGTCTGCGGACCGCGTGGGGAGGCTTCGCCGCCGCCGGTTGCGCCGCCGCCGGTTGCGCCGCCGCCGGTTCCGCCGCCGCCGATTCCGCCGCCGCCGGTTCCGCCACCGGTTCCGCCGCCGCCGATTCCGCCGCCGGTTGCGCCGCCGCTCGCCGCCGCTGCCTGCCAGTGCTTCACGAGATATGGCTTGAGCAGCTCGAATTCGCGGGCCTGGCGCTCGACCCGCTCCTCGGCCTGTTCGTCGGTGAGGCGCCGGTTCTCGACGACGAGGCTCCCGACCCGGCCGAAGTAGATCGGCACGAACGCCGCCACGAGCCGCTCCACCGGAATATCGCCGAAGCTCGCCGAGACCAGCAGGTCGTAGAAGACTCGGGCCCAGAGATCGTCCGGAAAGTGGAACGAGGCCACGGCGTCGGATAGCTCGTCCGTGGACGGCAGCCCGTCGCCGGCGAAGCCTTCGCCCGCCTCCCGCCCAAGCCCCAGGCGGTGGGCCGCGGCCTCGGCCGCTGATCCGGCCTCCTCCGCGAGGGCGAGCACGTGCCTGCAGTTGCCCGGCGCCAGAAACCGCTGCCACGTCTCGGCGAGCGTCAGCGAGCCAGCGTGGAACTGGCTCAGCAGGCGCAGCGTGTTGACTTCCAGCGGGGGCGGCTCGCCGTACCGTTCGAAGCCGTAGACGGGCACGTCGTGGCTGCCGCTGATGGCGAGCCAGCGGTCGGCGTTGTCACGAGCCATCGTGAGCAGCGTCCCAACGACCTGGCGGAACATCGGCCCCAGGTCCGAGCCCGGGTCCTTGGCGTCGTGGATCTTGGCCCCCAACCGCGTCTGGCACACTGCGAAGCCGCCGTTCAGGGCGGTCGTCGTCATCCAGATGTCGATGCCGAAACGAGAGACGTCCGGCGTCCAGCTCTCCTGCTCCAGGTAGTGGCGGACCAGGTCGCCGCTGACCCCGAAGTCCCCGCCGATCGGCTGGCGGATGCGGTGCCCGTACAGCGCCCTTGTCACGGGGTAGGTGACGGTATTGGTGATCGTGCCGTCGTACTTGTAGCGCGCGTACAGGGGAGCCACGTAGTCATAGCCGCCTTTGAGGATCGGGCCCGCCAGCAGCTCGATCCACTCCGGGACGATGGAGCGCAGGTCCGAGTCGACGACGACCAGTGCATCGACCTCCAGCGCGGCCGCCATCTCGAAGAGCGTCCGCAGGGCCGCGCCCTTGCCCCCGATTCCGTCTACGTCGGGGTAGGTCAGGCTGACGCGGTCGAGGCGGTTCTTGGGGTGGACGAGCAGGATCTGCTCGACGTAGCCGGGCGGCTCGGTCTCGACCACCACCCGCTGCGTGCCGTCCGGCGAGCCGGCATCGGCGTTCACCAAGACCGGGCGCAGGTCCGGGAAGTACTGGACCAGGCCGGCCTGAGCCGCGCGGACCACATGGCCGATCGTCGCCGCGCTCCGGAAGCTCGGGATACCGACCATGATGTCGGCGCAGCCGAGCCGGGCGATCTGATCGCGAATTGCTGGGGTGAGCACGCTCGACGGCATCGTCGTCACCGTACCACGCCTTGCGCGTCCAGTGCGCCTGCGGCTGGCGGCCGAGCCTACTTGAGGGGCATCGGCGCGATGGACCAGTCGTCGTTGCGGCCGTTCGGGATGTAGCGGCTGTTGGCGGCCTTGTAGGCCAGCGCCGCGAAGCCGAGGCCACGCCACGTCGAGACGAAGCTGCCGATCGGCAGCCGGACGAACGGGGTGATACGGACCAGCTCACCGGTTTCGAGCGCTCCGCCCAGGAGGCGCTTGCGCTCCAGGAGCGGAACGTCCAGGAGGATCGAGCCGTCGATGCTCAGGAGGTCTACGGCGACGAAGGCGATGGGTCTATCCGGGTCCAGGTTCCGCCTGGCTTCCGGTTGGCGCGATATCCGGTTGCCGACGAGCATCTGGGTCGTGAGCCGGCCCCCGCTGGGTGCCTCGATGCCCACGAGCGGCACGCCCGCGGTGGCCTGGGTCGGCTCCACGGTCAGGAAGCCGTCGAGGATCAGCTCATCGGCTTGGGCCCCGGCCGAGACGGCCTCCGCGACGGTCGCGAACTCCTCGGTACAGTCGACGCCCTCCTCGTCGACGAAGCGGGTGCGGCCGCGTGCGAGCCGCGCGATGACGCGGACGCCTCCCCAGCTCGGCTCGATCAACGGATCGGGGACGGCGCGAGCGCCCCGCCCGAATCGCTGCGGGCGCCAGTCCTCGGGTGGCAGGGGTGCGGAAGGCGGAGCCGGCCGGGCTGCTCGGCGCAGGAAGGGCATGACCCGATTCTAAGCCCGCCGGTCGGCGTAGCCCGCTGGGTTCGCCCGGCGCCAGGCCCACGCCGAGCCGATGATCTCCTCGATCGTTCCGTGGCGAGGCTGCCAGCGAAGCACCTCGGCAGCTCGGTCGGCGCCGGCCACGAGCACCGCCGGGTCGCCGGCCCGGCGCGGCCCAATCCGGACCGCGATGCGGTGACCGACCACGGTCTCGGCCGCGGCAACGACCTCGCGGTTGCTGAAGCCCGTGCCACTTCCCAGGTTGCAGATCACGGGCTGGCACGGGCCGGCCGGCGGGCCGGTGCGAGGATCGGCCGGGTCGGTGGCCAGGAGGGCCAGCAGATGCGCCGCGGCCAAATCCTCGACGTGGATGTAGTCGCGGATACACGTTCCGTCGGGCGTGGGGTAGTCATCGCCGAAGAGCGTCAGCTCGCGCCCTTCCTCGGCCGCGGCCAGGACGTTCGGGATCAGGTGCGTCTCCGGCGAGTGCAGTTCGCCGTTCCGGGAGCTCGCGCCCGCGGCGTTGAAGTAGCGCAGGATCACGCTCCGGAGGCCGTATCCGTGGCCGTACCAGTCGATCGCCCCCTCGACATCCCGTTTCGTTTCGCCATAGGCGCTGATCGGCCGGACTGGATCGGACTCCGTGATCGGCGTTCGTTCGGGGATGCCGTACGTGGACGCCGTCGAGCTGAAGACGATGCGCTTGACGCCTGCCGCCCGCATCCCGTCGAGCATCGCGATGCCGCCCACGACGTTCTCGCGGAAGTAGCTGGCCGGGTCCGTCATCGATTCGCTCACCAGCGACCTGGCGGCGCAGTGCAGGACGGCGTCGATACTGCGCCGCTCCAGCAGCTCGGCCATGGCGTCCGCGTCCCCGTAGCCGCCGATCTGCAGGACCGCTCCCTCCGCAACCGCGCCGCGGTGGCCGGTCGAGAGATCGTCGAGGACGGTGACCTCGTGCCCGGCCGCAAGGAACGCGTCGACGGACACGGACCCGATGTAGCCGGCGCCGCCGGTCACGAGGATGCGCATTCAGCTACCTCCGAAGCGGCGGAAGAGACCTCTCCTGCGGCGCGAGGCCGACGGCTCGGGCTCGGCTTGGGGGGTGGGTTGGGTCGGCTCAGCCGGTTCGCCCTGGGCCGCGGACTCGCCCGGGCGCTCGGCATGAGTTGGGGTCGGCGGCGCTGCGCCGGTGGCCTCCCCGGGCTCGGCCGGTCCTGCCTCGCCCTCGGTCCCCAGAACGATGGCCAGCGCTTCGCGCAAGGCCGCTGTCTCGGCATCCTCCTCGGACGGCTGCTCGGCGCTTCGGTCGAAGGACGGTCGCCGTCGAGCTGCGGGCTCGACTCGCTCGTCTGGCTCGGCAGATTGCGCCGCGAGAATCTCGTTGGGCGCGAGACGAGCGGCCTCGGCCTCGGCGGCCTCGAACTCCTCGGCACGAGGCTTGCCTGCCACGACTTCGGCCACCTCATCGTCGGCGGCGTCGGCGGCCTCGGCGGCCGCGGCACCCTCGGCGGCCTGGAAGTCGTGGGCTCGCGGATCGGCCGCATCCGCCTCTGCGATCTCGAGTATCCTGCGTGCCTCCCCTTCCCGGGCCCAAGCTGCCGCGAGCTCGGCCGCTTCCCGTTCGGCCGCCTCGGCGACGAGTGTGATCCTGACGGCCACGCTCTCGTCCGCGGTGGCGGCCTCCGCCTCGGTCGTGCCAGCGGCCTCCGACTCGGCTGCCTCGAGCTCGACCGCTGCGGTGACGTCCGCCACTCCGGAGACTCGACCGGGCGCGCTTTCCGGCGTCTCTTCGGCCAGTTCGGCGGCGTCGACCGCCTCGACTGCGGCGGCCGACTCTGCGACGGCGAAGGCGTCCTGAGTCGGCGCCCGGAGCTCGTCTGCGTCGAAGCGCCGGTTCCCCGACGGCATGGCGCGGTGGGGCTCCCGCCGCGTCGCGGTGCGGTGTGCCGGCGGCATAGCGGCCGCCGCGGCGGCGGCAGCAGCCGCGGCGAGTCGCCCGGCCTGGCGCCGATCCTTGAGGGGCTCGGAGGGCAGCTCTGAGACCAGGCCCGGGGGCAATCCGGGCCGCGGTTCTCCGCCCTCGGCCGGCTCCGGCGGACCGGTGCTGCGGCGCCTGCTCAGAGCCTCCAGGCGTTCGGCCGCCATCAGCGGCAGGTCGGGCAGCTCCGCCTCGACCCGTTCGGCGCCGCGGTGTTCGAGGGTCTCGACGACACGCCCGGCGACCACGTTCTCGGGATCGAGGGCCATGGCCCGATCGGCGAACGTGCGGGCCAGCCGTTCGTCGCCGCGCTCGAGCGAGACCAGTGCAAGCCCGGCGACTGCGATCGCGTTCGTGGGGTCGATCTCGATCAGCTCCCAGTAGGTTGCTTCCGCCTGGTCGAGCAAGCCGTCGGCCAGGGCCCTGTCGGCCCGTAGCAGCAATTCGAACATCAGCCGGCCTCGGAAGAGCGGTGTGGTTCCGAGCTCGTTCGCATCACGATGTTGGATTGTCCAACAACCGACCGTCCGATATCGACTGGCGAGCCATCTCAATCAGGACGGCGCGATCGTTGAGGGCCGGCTCGGCTATGACTCGCTCGGTCAGATCGTTCAGCAACCTGCCCAGCAGACGACCCTGCGGCAGATCCAGCTCGGCCATCAGGTCGTTGCCGTCGACGGCGAGCTGACCGCGTCCCAGCACGGCATGAGCCGCCAGCTCGACCCCGATTCGGGAGGCCAGCTCAGCCAGGTGGCCCGCGTCGGATGGCAGCCCGCTGCCCTCGTTGTCGGCGGCGCGGAGGGCCAGCAGGTCGTCGACCGAGCCCGGCCCGATCTTGCGGATGAAGCGCCGGATCGCGGCGTCGGTCCAGCTCGGTTGGTACGAGAACATGTGGTGAGCCACGAGATGAGCCACTCGCTCCTGGAGGGCGCGCGGGGCATGAAGGCCGGCCAGGAAGTCGCGGGCCTTGACCGCCCCAACCGTCTCGTGGCCGCGAAAGTGGCCGTCCGCCAGACAGTCAGGCTTGCCGACGTCATGGAGGAGTGACGCGAGTCGTACCAGCGATCGGTTGGGCGCCGCGTCGACGGTGCGCAGTGTGTGGTCCCACAGGTCCTCGTCGGCCTTCTTGTTCTGCAGTATGCCGCGTTGGCGGGCAAGGTCCGGGGCGACGACGGCCAGCAGGCCGGTCCCCTCCATCAAGCGCAGACCGACGGACGGCCGCGGAGCGGCGAGCAGCTTGAGCAGCTCGGTGCAGACACGCTCGCCCGATAGGTGGGCCGCCAGCCCGGCGTTCCGACCGATCGCCTCCACGGTCGCAGGGTCCACCTCGAACTCGAGTGTCGCTGCCAGGCGGACGGCCCTGATCATCCGCAGGGCGTCTTCGCCGAAGCGCCGGTCCGGGTCGCCCACGGCCCGAAGGAGCCGGCGAGCGATGTCGTCGCGACCGCCGTGGGGATCTACGAAGGCCGGCTCCTCGGCCGGCCGGCCGCCCCAGGCAATTGCGTTCACCGTGAAATCGCGGCGGGCCAGGTCCTCCTCGATCGACTTGCCGAACTGCACCGCATCGGGGTGGCGGTGGTCGGAGTAGGAGACGTCGCGCCGAAAGGCGGTGATCTCATACTGAGCGCCGCCGTGGCGCACCACCACCGTTCCGAAGCGGTTCTCGTAGATGGATCTCGGAAAGAGGGCCCCGATCCGGTCGGGCGGAGCGTCGGTGGTCAGGTCCCAGTCGGCCGGATCGCGGTCCAGCAGGGCGTCGCGCAGGCATCCCCCAACCACATAAGCCGCGTGACCGCCGTGCCGGAGCGTCTCGAGCAGATCGCCGACGCGGGCCGGGATCCTCGGGAGTGGGGCCGCGGGCGGCGTGGCCGCGCTCTCCGATGGGGCCCTTCTCGCGGCCCGGTCCCGGTCAGGCTCGCTTCTCGTTGTTCTTCCCCGGGTCATTGCCCCACCGCCGCAAGCCGCCCGAAGGCGTCCAAGTCAGGCCCTCGTCCCGGTCAGTGGCCAAGGAAGAGGTACGTTCGCCAGGTCTCGTTCCGGTCGTCGCGGAGGTACGGGGTGAAGACCGAGTACACGTCACAGCGCGGCTCCGAGGGCCTGCGCAACAGCCGGAGCCTAGCCTCCTCCAGCACCTTGCCGCCCTTGCGGTGGTTGCAGGCCTTACAGGCAGTAACCAGGTTGTCCCAGGCGTGGGCCCCGCCGCGATGCCGCGGCACTACGTGATCGAGGGTCAGATCGCCGGTCTTGCGGCCGCAGTACTGGCACGTGTAGGCGTCGCGGATGAAGACCTCGCGGCGGGTGAGCTTGACGCGCGGCCGTGGTCGGCGGATGAGGTGCTGGAGACGGATGACGGCGGGCGCGCGGTAGTCGGCCCGCGGCGTCCGGATCAGCTGATGGTCGTACTCGAGCACTTCGGCCCGCTCGCCGAACACCAGCCGGAAGGCGCGCGGCAGGTTGCACACGTTGAGCGGCTCATAGTTCTGGTTCAGGACCAGGACGACGCCCTCCATGGAACGCATCCTACCAGAGCACGAGGCTTGGCCCGTGCTTGCGCCACGCACGGGCGGCGCCGCCAGGCCGGCTTTAGCCGGGGCCCCACCGCTCGGGTGGGTGACGGCCGGTCATGGGCCCGGCTGAAAAGTGATCCGGCGGCCTTGCGGCCGCCGGATCAACGATGTCGGAGCTAGACGCCGGTCACGGGGGGTACGTGTACTCGTCCCCGGGCTTATTGATCTTCGACACACCACCGGGCGTGGTCACGATGACGTCAACTTTCGAACCGGGGGTTCCGGGGGGAACGGTCGCCGTGAAGGAGCTGTCGGTGCCGGGCGTGAACGTGGCTGACGCCACGCCGAACTTGACCGAGTACACGCCGGTGAGGTACTCGCCCGAAATCGTTACGGAGCCCGTCCCGCTGCCGACGTGCGTGACCACCGGCGGCGGATACAGCTCGATGAGATGGGCTCCGCCATGGGCGAGGTCCACAGCGATGGCCTGGAAGTAGGCTGCCAGGTCAGGTCCGGCCGGCGAGTCGAAGAAGTACGGGGCAGCGGTGCCGGAGGCCATGCTCTGGAGCAGCGATAATCCCGTCTTGCCCGACCAATATGTCGATTCTTGTGTGTTCTGCGAGTGCGTCTGGCAGTTTTGACTAACGCCGTAGCCGACGGCGTAGATCTTGATGCCATCGAGCTTCGCTGCCGTGGCAGCGGCATCCGCGGCAGTGCATGTGAATTGGGCGTTGTTCAAGCCCAAGGCGCCCGTGGAGTCCTGCGGCTGGCCATCCGTCTCCAGGAGGATGCCCTTCACCGAGCCCTCGCGGCCGTAGGTGTTGAGATACCAGTGCGCCATGTTGATCGGAGTGGCCAGGGTCGTGCCGTAACTAGCCGCCGAGATGCAGGCGATCGACTGCACGAGGTCGCTGGACGTGTTGGAATAGTCGCCCCTGTTCGGGCTTGGATTGTAGGCGGGGGGAGAGTCGGTGTCGGTGCCGCTGAGGCCGACCTCGGCGCCGCTGCGGCCGACCGGGACCCATGCGCCGGCAGTGAGTGGGCCGGGCACCCAACCGGTCAGGTTCTGCACCGTATCGCCGGTGTTGTGCACGGCGGCCGAGGTGCTGTTGACGTGGCGGGTCACGGTCCAGGTCGTTGTGGCCGAACCACCCGTCACCAGCATCTGCTCGTCGCTAGCAGTGCCAGCAGGACCGACCTTGATGGTGAAACTCCCGCTGGTCGGGAACCAGCCGGTCGGCGCCGCCGCGACGTAGATCTTCGTGTCAATCAGGCCGACGACCGACGACACCGTGGCGCCGCCGTTGTGCGTGTTGGCCGTGGTGCTGTCAGCGTGGCGGGTCACGGTCCAGGTCGTGGTGCCGAAACCAGCCGTCACCACCATATGCTCGGTATCGATCATGACGGTGTAGCTGCCACTGGTCGGGAACCCGGCAGCCGACGAGACGTAGATCTTCGTGTCGGTCGTGCTGACTCTCAGGCTCACCGGCGCGCCGCCGTTGTGCGCGACGCCGCCGGTGCGCGACGACACGGTCCAGGCCGCGGTGCTCGCATCGGCTGTCACCGTCATCTGCTCGCTATCGACCACGATGGTGAACGGGAAAGTCGTCGGGAACCCAACCTTCGACGGGACGGGGATCGTCGTGGTTGAGGCGTTGATGGCGTTGACCAAGGACACCGCCGCGCCGCTGGCGTGCGCGGCGTGGGATGAGCCGCGCGTCGCGATCCAGGCCCCGGCACCCGAATTCGCTGTCACCGTCATCGTCTCGCTATCGATCTTGATGCTGAACGGGAAAGTCGTCGGGAACTCGGCCTTGGACGTGACGGGGATCGTCGTGGTTGAGGTGCTGATGGCGGCGCTCAGGGTCGTCCTGCCGGTGATGGCGGTCGTGGGATTGATCAGGGTGGTCGTGATACTCGTCAGAGTTGTGTTGGGGAAGAAGTTGTTGTCCTGCGCCTGACCAAAGCCCGTTGTGGAGCATGTCTGCGAGGGGTCGCCCGTAGAAAGATCGACAGCACTCGGGCCGGTCAGGCCGAGCGCGACGCGCTGCTTCGTCGGGTTGTAGACCCCGAGGACCGCATTGGCGGCGCTTTTCAGCGACGCGATCTTGTTGTGGCCACTCGAGTCGTTGCCGTTCATGCTCCACGTGCGGTCGAGAATGATGACCAGGTCCACGGGAACATCGGGAGGCGCCCAGCAAGCCCCCTTGCAGGCGGCCGACACGACCGAGCCCGTCGATCCGCTGCTTACCCCGAGGACGGGGGCGAGCGCATACTGCGTAGTTGCACTGCCCGTGATCATGACGACGTTGCACTTGTCGCCCACTTCGGGATCGCAGGCAGAAACTCGCGTCTTGCCGATGCCCGTGAAGTCGCTGGCAACCGCATACACCGGCGGGGTCCCGAGTGGGACGTGGTGGAGGGCGTTATGCGGGTCGCACACGCCCGGAATATCCCTGGAGATCAAAGGAGCCGCCGTGACGGAGTCCGCGCCGATCAGGCACCTGTAGGTGATCGTGTACGCCGATGTAGGCAGACCCGGGTAGTTCGCCTGGATGTTCGCATCGATCAGGGCCTTCGCAGACTTCCACGAGTGAGGGTCGGTGTCAAGCAGCGTGCCGTCGACCGGCAGTACAGACCCGCCAGTGAGCGCAGCCGCATCCAGAGTGTTCACGAGGATCTGCCTGTTGTTCCTGAGAACGCCCAGATCGATAACCATGGCGGCGAATCCGAGGATGACGATCAGGACCAGTTCAAAGAGGACGAGTATCTGCCCGCGCTCTCGTTTACCGTCACGTCGCGAATGCCGCATTTCTGTTCCTCCCATCCCCCTGTACCGCGTGGTGGTCCCGCTCACGTGGCGCCTATGCTATCGAGGACCATCTCCACGGTGGAACTGAGGTCGAACGCCGTCCCGAACGCCAGCGGGAAGAACGTGTGGTACGAATAGTTGGCTTTCACGGAGACGAAGTCACCGGTCACGGCGTCGCTACACACGATCGTCCCGGTCTTATCACTGCATGTGACCCCTACACCCGACAGGGTGAGCCCCGCCTGCGCCGCCGCGGATTTCGCAGCATCCGTGGCCGCTGTTTCGATCTTGCTGGGGTCGGAAACCATGGCGGCGACACGCGCGCCTTCGCGGGCAGCGTTGATTACGGTCATCCTGTTGTAGAGCGCGAAGCCGAAGTCGAGGATCCCCGACAGGATGAGCATGAAGATGGGGATGACCATGGCGAACTCGACCATAGCTTGGCCACGTCTGCGAGTGGTTCGGCGGCCGGATGGGCCGGGCTTTGAGTTCGACACGGCCTTCGCTCCCTTTGTCTACGGTGTCCAGATGGGCGGCACTCGGTTGGATGGTAGCGGTCCAACCTCGCCGGCATCGGTCTGCAGTAAATGGGCGTGCTGATGTCAGTCAGCAGAGGGTAGGTACGGCTCCTTGCACCCACCATTACGGATGGCGCCACCAGGCACTTGTGAACGACCGTTCCGCATCTTGGGTACGAAATGCTGGGCGAGGACCCGAAATGTCCTACCCGCCAAGGGCGCATTTGCACCAGACAGACGCCCGCAGAGCCTACGCTCGGGTGGGCTCGTCGGCAACGAGACGGTATCCGCCACCTGCTGCGGTGAGCAGGTGGCGAGGTTGGCTCGGATCGACCTCGAGCTTCTGGCGGAGCCTCCGAACGGTCACCCAAACGTATGCCGGATCCGCACCATCCGAGTCCGCCCAGACCTTGTGAAGCAGATGCTCAGTGGCGACCGCGTTGGGCATGCTGGCCGCCAGCGTGGCCAGGAAACGAGATTCCGTCGGCGAGAGCGAAACCTGCTGGCCGCGGATCGTCGCCTGACGGCGGCGTGGGATGAGCGTCACGTCTCCCAGATCGAGCTCTTCGACAGGGATCTGATCTTGCAGCCGGCGCAGAACCCGTCGCACCCTGGCCACCAGCTCGGCGTAGTCGTAGGGCTTGGTGACGTAGTCCTCGGCGAAGTGGGCGATGAGATCCGCCTTGCTGTCTGCGGCTGCAATCGCCGAAAGGACGAGGATCGGGATGTCGGCTCGGCTCTTGATTCGACTCGCCACGGCCTGGCCGTCCATCTCCGGCATCATCAGATCAAGGATCACGAGGTCCGGCCAGGCTGCGTCCAGCTGCTCGAGCGCTTCGGCGCCGTTGGCGGCCCTCGCCACTTCGAAGCCATCGCCCGCCAGGCGGTCGGCCAGGGCGTCCAGATGGGCCGGATCGTCGTCGATCAGGAGAAGCCGGGCCTCGCTCATGAATGGGAGTGTACGAGTCCGCGCAGTGCCCGGGAGGCCGAATCGTCTCCGATGCCAGCCAGCTCTGACTCTACCGCAGCCCCGGTCCACGCCCCGAACACAGCCTGGGCACAGGCGGGGGTTCAGGGGATGCCGCGTATAATCCGGTCGCGAGGCCGGCCGTCGTGCCGCAGAAGCACGCCCCGCTTCCCGCCGAAGAAGGAACTGCAGGCAGAATGACCGCCGAGACATCCACCTGGGCCACGAAGAAAGGCCTCGCCCAGATGCTCAAAGGCGGCGTCATCATGGACGTCGTTACCCCCGAGCACGCCAGGATCGCCGAGGATGCAGGCGCCTGTGCCGTGATGGCCCTCGAACGCGTCCCGTCCGACATTCGGGCCGCGGGCGGCGTGGCCCGGATGAGCGATCCGGCGGTGATCGAGGGAATCATGGCGGCGGTCAGCATCCCGGTCATGGCCAAGGCCCGCATCGGGCATTTCGTCGAGGCCCAGGTTCTCGAGGCTCTCGGCGTCGACTACATCGACGAGTCGGAGGTCCTGACCCCGGCCGACGAGGCCAACCACATCGACAAGCACCAGTTCAGAGTGCCGTTCGTGTGCGGTTGCCGCGACCTCGGCGAGGCGTTGCGCCGCATCAACGAGGGCGCGGCCATGATCCGGACCAAGGGCGAGGCCGGTACCGGCGACATAGTCGAGGCCGTTCGCCACATCCGGACGCTGATGGCGGAGATCCGGCGCCTGCAGTCGATGCGCGAGGACGAGCTGTTCGTCGCGGCCAAGGAACTCGACGCTCCGTACGACCTGGTCAAGCAGGTCCACGACGAGGGCAGGCTGCCGGTCGTCAACTTCGTGGCCGGCGGGATCGCCATCCCGGCCGACGCGGCCCTGGCCATGCAACTCGGGGCCGAGGGCGTCTTCGTCGGATCCGGCATCTTCAAGAGCGAGAACCCCTCCCGGACTGCCGAGGCCATCGTCCAGGCCACGCTCCACTTCGACAACCCCAAGATCATCGCCGAGGTTTCGAAGGGATTGGGCAGCCCGATGCGCGGGATCGCGGCGGTCACGATCCCGGAGGCGGAGCGGCTGGCCGTCCGGGGCTGGTAGCCCGGCGTAGCGGGACGCAAGCGGAGGTCGGCGGACCGGGGTTCACATGAAGATCGGCGTACTGGCGCTTCACGGCGCCGTCATCGAGCATATCCAGACCCTGCGGTCGATCGGTGTCGAAGCCGTTCCCGTGCGGCTGCCCGAAGACTTGGACGGGATCTCCGGCCTGATCCTGCCCGGTGGCGAGAGCACGACGATGCGCAAGCTCGTCGCCAGGTGGAATCTGCGCGAGCCGATCATGGCCCTCGCCCGTTCCGGCGCCCCGATCCTGGGCACGTGCGCCGGGATGATCATCGTGGCCCGGGAGATCGCCGGGGGCGAAGAACCGGTCTTCCCGCTCATCGACGTGACCGTCGAGCGGAACGCCTTCGGCCGCCAGCTCGACTCATTCGAGACCGACCTGTCGGTGCCGATTCTGGGCGATCGTCCGGTGCACGCGATCTTCATTCGGGCCCCCATAATTGGGCGCGTGGGTCCCGGTGTGGAGGTGTTGGCCAGGTTGCCCGATCGGCGCGTCGTGGCGGTCCGCCAGCGCAACGTGCTGGCGATCTCGTTCCATCCCGAGCTTGCGGGAGAGACGCGCTTCCATCGACTCGTGGCCACGATGGCGACCGAATACGCCGATCCAGCCGAGGGGGCCGCGGCCGGGGGCACCGAGGGGTGGTCGCTGGGGGAGGCCGTGTGAGCGGACGCGTCCGCCTCGCCCGAATCACCGATCTTGCGGCGCTGGGGGAGCTGTCGCGGCTCTCCCAGCTGGAGCACGTCGACGCGCGATCGCTCGGGCTGCCGGTCAGCGGACCTCGAATGGGTGTCTTCAGCCTGTTCCGGCTGCCGCTCGGAGCCTTCCGTCCGAACGATCTCCTGTTCGTCTACGAGGACGAGCGCCGCCTCTCCGGGCTGCTTCGCGTGGAACGCGACGGCTCCCGCGACGACTGGACGATCGTCGAGCTGGATGCCATCGGCTCGGGCGATTCGGGCGACACGCGTTTTCGGATGGTCCAGCACCTGCTGCGTGACGGGGCCAAGCGGGGAGCGATGAGGTTCCATGTGGCCTGCTCGGAAGGGCAGGGCAACGTGGAGCTGTTCATGCAGGCCGGCTTCGTCCGCTACGGTCAGGAGAGACTCCTATTCCGCGGCACCGCCGAACCGCTGCCGCCGGCCTGGGCGGAGGAGCGCTGCCGCGCCGCCCGCATCCGGCCCTGCCAGCCGCTCGATGCGCTGCCGTTGGCCCGGCTGTACGCCGCGGTCACGCCGCAGCCGGTGGCTCGCCTCGAGTCCTACCGCCTGGGAGATTGGGAGCGACAGGGCCAGACCACGCGGGTGCCACGTTCCAGCATGGCCCCGATCCTGCGGTTCGCGGAGATGGAGGCCTACCTGCAGACCACGGACGATGCCTCGGGCGATGTCCTCGCCCTGGTGCAGGTCGGTGTCGCCCGAGAGGAGCAGCCCCACTACCTCAAGATCATGGCGCGACCCGAGACGGACGTGAGGCCTCTGGTGAGCTTTGGGTTGGGCTTGATCGCGGCCCGCGTCGGCAAGGGTGGCAGCTGCCCCAACAACGGAGTGCTGACGCCCGTTCGAACCTACGAATCCCCGATCGATCGCCGTTTCGAGGAGGCCGGCTTCGCGCATCTCGCAACCGTGACTCTCCTGCTGAAGGAGGCCCTGGTGCGAGTTGCCGAGTCCAGCCTCGTTCCGGCGGTACGGTAGCGTGCAGAGCAGGAGAGAACGTGGCTGACCAGAACGCGCCACTCCGCCGCCGCGAGTCGGTCGACGACCTGGATCTGCTCTTGCGGGCTCTTCCGCCGGACCTCCTCGGGGCCGTCCATGCCCTGCCGGACCCGTCCCAGCTGATCGAGATCGTGATGGACCTGGGCCGCCGGCCCGAGGCCCGCTTCACCGATGGCGAGGTGACCCTCCTCGACCGCGAAGTCACCGAGCAAGATCTGCAGTACGTAGTCGATCACATCGGCGCCTTCGGTGGGGACAATCGCGCCGGCATCGAGCGGACGCTCCATCGAATCAGCGCCATTCGCAATCGTACGGGCAAGATCGTCGGCCTGACGAGCCGTATCGGCCGGGCCGTCTACGGAACGATCGAGATCATCAACGACTATGTGGAGTCGGGTAGGTCGATCCTGATAATGGGCCGGCCCGGGATCGGCAAGACGACGATGCTGCGCGAGGCCGCCCGCGCTCTGGCGGACGATCACGGCAAGCGCGTCGTCGTCGTGGACACCAGCAACGAGATCGCCGGCGACGGCGACATCCCGCATCCGGCCATCGGTCGGGCCAGGCGGATGCAGGTCCGAACGCCCGCGGCACAGCACGAGGTGATGATCGAGGCGGTCGAGAATCACATGCCGGAGGTCATCGTCATCGACGAGATCGGCACGGAGCTCGAAGCCCAGGCCGCCCGGACCATCGCCGAACGCGGCGTGCAGCTGATCGGCACGGCCCACGGCAACAACCTCGACAACCTGATGCTGAACCCGACCCTGACCGACCTGATCGGCGGCATCCAGACGGTCACCCTGGGCGACGAGGAGGCGCGGCGCCGCCGCACGCAGAAGAGCGTCCTGGAGCGCAAGGCCCCGCCCACCTTCGACGTCATCGTCGAAATCCAGGATCGCGAGAAGGTCCTCGTCCACTCAGACGTGGCCGAGACGGTCGACGCGATGCTGCGCGGCGACCCCATCTCCGCCGAGCTGCGCTGGCGCGACGAAGGCGGCGTGCATCGTTCCCAGTCGCGGCCAAAGCCGTCGCCGCGGGAGGCGTTGGCCAGCGATCGCTTCGGCAGCGACCGGTTCGCCGGGCTCGTTGGGGCAGGCCCGGGCTGGCGGACGGAGCCGGGCTGGCGTGGGTCGGGTTCGTACCATGCCCCGGCGGACTGGCGCGATGCGGATCGAGCGCCGGCCAGGCCGGGCTATCGGCCCGGCTCCAGCGGCGGCTGGCGGACGCCGGTCCGAGGCGCCCGGGAGGTCCGTGAAGGCGCCCGGCGGACCCGCGGCGGGGAGGCGGCCGGCGGCGGAAACGCGGGTGGCGGCGGGCCCGATCAAGGCTGGCCTGACGGAGGGCCGGGCGGTTTCGGCGCTGCCGGCGGGCGCACCATCCCCGGGGAGCGGTTCGGGGTGCCCCCGGCGGGCCCCGGTCCTGCGCCCGGCGAGATCCCGTTCCGTGCAGGAGAGATAGCCGACCGCGGCCCGATCGAGCGCGGGGCGGCGTCGGTCCCGGAGCCGCGCGCCCGCGAGCTGCGTGAGCTGGAGCGGCAACGGTCGTGGGCTCAGCAGGCGACGCGTGCCCTGAACGAGTACCGCGCCGAGGGCGTGGAGGAAGAGGACGGGGAGAGGCCGGGCGGAGCTTCGGCCGAATCCGCCGCCGAGGAGCGCGAGGGCCCGGCCGACGAGCTGGCCGAGGACGACGAGGCCCTAGCGGACGTCGTTCGGCTGCGGGCCGTTGGCGAAGTCCAGGATGACGATGTCGGCCAGCCCGTGCTTCGCGTTCGCGACGGGGATTCGATCCTGCCTACCCTGCGCGTGCTGCCCCATGGCATAAGCCGCAAGCGTTTGGAGCAGGCGATCAAGGAGCTGCAGCTACCCGTCATCATCGCCCGCGATCCGGACGAAGCAGACGTGGTCATGACCCTCAAGAGCGAGTACCGCCGGAAGACCTCGGGCCTGCGCGAGGCGGAGGATCGAGGGCTGCCCATCTACGTCCTGAAGAGCAATACCATCGTTCAGATGGAGGCCAGCCTGACATCCATCTTCTCGCTCGAGGTCGATCCACGCGAGGCCGCCCTGCGCGAAGCGGAAGAGGCGATCGGATTGGTCATCCGTCGCGTCGAGCCGGTCGAGCTTTCGCCGCAGAACGCCTATATCCGGCGCCTGCAGCACCAGATGGCCGAGCGCGCCAATCTCATCTCACGCTCGCGCGGCCGGGAGCCCTACCGTCGAGTCCGGCTGTACCCCTAGACCGCCGGCGCGGTGATGACCACGCCCGAGGTCTTGGTGATCCTGGACTCCTGGTCCCAGGTCATGAAAGTCGGCACCCCGTTGACCGGTTGCGTGTATGTGAGGTGCAGCTTCCATCCGACCGGGGTTCCGTCGTCTCTCACCCAGAACGAAAGCCACCCTTTTGTGTCAGCCGGTCCGACATCGTTTTCCACGATGGCGGCATCCAGGGCCGTCTGGTCCGCCGCTTGCAGCACATGCGCCCGGACTCCGTACCTGGAATCGACGCCCATGTCTGCATAGCTGTTCTTTGGGGACAACATGGACAAGAACTGGCCGGTATCGGTGGCCTTGCGTGCGGTCCTAGTCCACCCTCCGCTACCCTCACGCGTGAAGGTGGAGCTGCCCAGGTAGACGTGTTCGCTCGTCTTGTTGATGCCGGTGTTCGTGGTGGTTGTGACGGTGTCGGCCTCGTCGCCCGCCGCGTACCGCAAGGTGCCGGTCTGGGTCATGATGATCGACCCGCTCTCTGTCGACGACTTGACGGTGAAACTCGCTTCGAACTGGACGGCTGGACCGGCGAGGTAAGCCTTGAGTCTCTGGACAATCGGGGATGCGGCAGATGAGGCGGAAGCGGAGGGCGATTCGCCCGCCAGGCCGCTCGAGGCGCCCGGCGATGTGCTCGCGCCCGGCGATGCGCTCGCGCCCGGCGACGATTCGGCGACCACCGCGTTCAGATCGGCGAAGGGCATGTCCCAGTGAGCGCCGGCGGCGCCGGCGACAAGAGCGGCACCGGCAAGCCAGAGCGCGGCTTCGGCCGTAAACGCGGTGACGCTGCCTATCTTGCTCAACGGATACCTCCCTCTCCCGGATCGCGTCCATCGCGGCTGGGCGAGTTGCGCGCCAAGGATAGTGAGTGCCATCGCTGGCGGACCCTGGCCAAACGGCACAGGCTCGTCCAGGACTGCCGGGCTACTCGGGTGATAGGGCCGGCTCACCGGGCAGGCGGTCAGGGGTCGACCCGGAACGTGCAAGGCCGCCAGCCCGCCACCTCGTTTGGGCGCGGCTCGGCTAGACTCGGCGAATGCACCTCGACGGCGGCCAACGACGGGGCTTCTTTCTGACCCTCGAGGGGCCAGAGGGTTCGGGCAAGTCGACGCAGGCTCAGCGGCTCGCGGCTCGGCTGGCGGCCGCCGGGTACCGCTGCACAGTCACCCGAGAACCCGGCGGAACGCTGCTGGGAGAAGAGGTCCGCCGGATCCTGCTTCACGACATGTCTCCGTCTCCCGCCGCGGATGCACTTCTGTTCAATGCCGCCCGCGCCCAGCTCGCCGCCGAGGTCATCGAGCCAGCCCTGGCAAGGGGCGAGGTCGTGATCTGCGATCGCTTCAGCGATTCCACCCTGGCCTACCAGGGGTACGGTGCCGGACAGGCGCTCGATGCCCTGCGCGAGTTGGCGCGCTTCGCCGTGGGCGCGCTCGTTCCGGACCTGACCGTGCTGATCGATCTGCCCGTTGAGGAGGGCCTGCGCCGCAAGCTCGGCGGACCTGACATCACACGCTTCGAGTCGAGCGCCGACCTGTCTTTCCACCGCCGCGTCCGCGATGGCTTCCTGGCGCTGGCAGAGGCCGAACCGGATCGCTTCCTGGTCTTCGACGGCCGCCAGCCCGCCGATTCGATCGAGGCGGCGATCGCCGAAGCGCTAATGTCGCGGCTCGCAAGGCGGGACGGGTTGCGTCAAAGCAACACAGAGCGAGGCGCTGATAGCTCGAGGACGGCTCTGAGTGAACCGGAACGCGCCTCGCTGCGAATGGACAAGTGAGGGACCCAGTGGCAGCGCCCCCCCCTCTGGTCACGCCCGACAACCAGTCGGAATCGCACTCGGAGGCCGAGCTGATGCGGCAGGTAGCCGCCGGAGATACCGGCGGACTCGAGACTCTGTACGACCGCTATCACTCGATGGCGTATGCCCTCGCCCTGCGGATCACCGCCGAGACAGGGCTGGCTGAGGATGTCGTGCAAGACTCGTTCCTTGGGGTCTGGCGCAATGCTTCTCGGTATGCCGAGCCCAAGGGCAGCGTTCGAGGGTGGCTGCTGGCCATCGTCCGCCACCGGGCCATAGACGCCATAAGGCGCCAGCGCGCGGGCGTGGCCCTGGGCACCGAATCTGACGAGACGCTTCCGGCAGCGCTTACCATCCCCGACATCTGGCCGGAAGTGGCCGGCCGGCTCGATGCCGAGCAGGTCCGCCAGGCGCTGATGGCTCTGCCGCCCGCCCAGCGCGAAGTCATCGAACTCGCCTACTTCGATGGCCTGACCCAGCGCGAGATCGCGGCCCAAACGAACGCCCCCCTGGGCACCGTGAAGAGCCGCATGCGGCTCGGGCTGGTCGCCCTGCGCCAGCAGCTCGTTGGCGACACGGACGGCCGGGCCGATGTCCTGACACTCCGTGCGGCGGGATCGATCCCGTCCGCCGCCAAGAAAGGTCTGGCCTGACATGGCCATTGCCTGCGATCGCGTCCGCGAGCTTGCCTCCGGCTTCGTGCTGGGTGTGCTGGAGTCCGACGAGATGGCCGCTATACGCGACCACCTGGACCACTGTGCTGAGCCGCACCCGGAGCTAGCCGAGTTCGGGGGCGTCCTGCCCTACCTGGCCGTCACGCCGGAGCTTGTTGAGCCGCCGGCCTGGCTGCGCGGCTCCGTCATCGCAGCCGCGAAGGCCGATCTCCAGGCGCGACGACGCGTCGGCAAGCCGATCGAACGTCGGGCGGTCGAGCCGGTTGCGGCAACGGCTACCGCGACTGCGTCAGCCGGCCTTCCCGAGGCCCAAGTCATCTCGCTGGACGCTGCCCGCCGCTCGAGGAGCCGTCGGGCCGTGACCTGGATCACGCGAATGGCGGCCGCCGTGGCGGTCGTGGCCCTGGCGGGCTACGCGGTCCATATCCAGGGCGATCTGGACAAGGCAAAGCAGGATCAGAGCCGTCTGGCAGCCGTCATCAACGTCATCGGCCAGCCCGATACGAGATGGGTGCCGCTCACCGACAATGAAGGCAAAGGGGCGGGTGGGATCGCCGCCCTTCGGCCCAACGGCCACATCGTCGTCAACCTGGATCACCTCTCGGCCACCAAAGGTGACGAGACCTACATGGTCTGGCTGACTGGCGACCGCGGGGCCGTGGCCAAGGTTGGGTCGTTCACCGTCGGCGACGACGGCCAGGGCTTCCTGGAGGTGGACAGCGTCCCAACCTCGGCCAGCGTGTGGGTCAGCGTCTGCAGAGAGCCGAACTCGAAGGTGACGAAGCCCACGGGCCCGACGATCCTGAGCGGCACCATCTCGCTCTGACCCAGGGTCGCCGTGGCGGGCGCGACCGCCGCTGGGGCGCGGGTTCGCGGTAGGGGGTGCGCCTAGGTTGCGGCCCTGCGCACCTAGTCGGCCGGGGCTGGCGGCGTAGCCGCTCTGCCGCCGCCCGCGTGGCGCGCCGAATGCGTCGCCCGCTCGGCTACTTCCAGCAGCTCCTCGGGTGTGCGGGCGTCCAGCGGGAAGCTGGCGATTCCCGCCGAGACTGAGATGCCGTGGCCGTCGACCGGCGGCAGCGCGGCGATGCCGCGGACCAGCCGCTCGACGACGATCAACCCATCCGGGCCTGGGGCCACGAGGATGAACTGGTCCTGGCTGTAGCGAGCGATCGTGTCGACCAGCCGGACCGATTCGGCGAGGATCTGGGCCACGCGCCGGAGCGCCTCGTCGCCGGCCGTGTTGCCGCCCTTCCTCTGGATCTCGGCGAGGTGATCGATCTCGAACAGGGCGATGCTCAGCGGGACGCCCTGCCGCCCAGCTCGAGCCACTTCCAGCTCGAGCATCCGATCGAGTGTCCGGCGATTGGCCAGGCCCGTCAGCGGATCGGTGTGAGCCAGGCGGTCGAACCACTCCGCCCGCTCCGAGCCGAGCGACAGCGCCAGGGCCCGCTCCACGGCCACGGCGGCTAGGTCCGCCAGCGGCTCGGCGGCGACCAGAGCCGCGTGCGCGGGAAGCGGCCCGGCGAAGCCCAGGGCGGTGACGCCCAGCGCCAGCTCTGTGCCGTCGCGCCGGACGACCAGCGGCAGCAGCAGCGCGGTGGCGGCCCCCCGCAGGATCCCGACACGGCCCGCGTCGTCGACCTCCATCGGATGGCGCGATCGGGTGACGTCCGCCAGCGAGTCGTGACTCAGGGAGACGGGTCTGATGGAGCCGGCCTCCTCGGCCGTCCCGGCGTCGACGCCGTATGTGACCGCCAGTTCGAGCTCGTCGCGATCCCGGTCGATGATGTAGGTTGCCCCGAGGCTCGCCCCCAGGTACTCGGCAGCCAGGCCGAGCAACTCTGCCAGCGCGTCGTCCAGGTCGTCGCCACGGGCGACGGCGGCGGCAGCGGCCGCGAACAGCTGACCATCCGTCCTCTTGTGGAGCGGTCGTTCGCCGGACACATTTCCTCCTGCCGCGTGACGATTCCCTCGAGGCGATTGTACGGCCCCGCCCTCCGATCCGCGACGGTGAGGCCCATCTGCTACGGCCGGTTCCCCCGTGCCGGTCTCAGGCCCCCGGCGACTGCGATCCTCCGCCTATACTCGGTCCCGTGAAGCTAGTCGTCGCGGTAGTTCACAACGAGGACGCCCGCGTCCTTATCGACGCCCTGCTTGCCCACGAGTATCGCGCCACGTGGCTGCACAGCTCGGGTGGATTCCTCAAGCAGTCCAACGCCACGATCCTGGTGGGCATCGACGACGCCAAGATCGAGGAGGTCGTGGGCCTGGTACGGGACAACTGCCACGCCCGCACCCAGACGGTGAGCCCGATACCGCCGATCATGGAGCCGGGCGAGTTCTTCCTGCCGTACCCGCTCGAGGTCGAGGTGGGCGGCGCCGTGGTCTTCGTCCTGCCAATCGAACGGTTCGAGCGAATCTAGCTCCCGACTGGCGCTCCACTCGAGGTGCTCACGTGAGCCCATTCCGCCCGGACATCGTCGACGTCTGGATGTTTCGAGAGCGAAAGGCCGGCCTGTCTGCGACTTCCGGTTCGGCGCCGAGCCAGCCCGGCTCGGGGCAGGCGAATGCGCCGCTGGACTCTGCGGGCGCCGCGGCGCCCGGAGGAGACCTGGAGATCCTGCTTCTGCGGCGCTCGCCCGGCCGGATCCTGCCTGGTCTGTGGCAGTGCGTCTCGGGGCGGCTGGAACCGGGCGAGACCATTCCGGCGGGGGCGCTTCGCGAGCTGCGCGAAGAGACAGGCATAGAGGCGGAAGAGATAGCCGGCTTCTACGACCTCGATCAGGTCAACCAGTTCCACGAGCCATCGGTGGGCGCGGTGATCACAGGCGTCATCTTCGCCGTGCGGCTCCGGGAAGGGGCGCAGGCTGCTCTCTCCCACGAGCACGACGCCATGCGCTGGGTCTCGCCCGGAGAAGCGCTGGAGCTGACCGTATGGCCGGCGTACCGCGAGTCGATCCGCCGCATCGCAGAGAACCTCACGGACCCGGCGCGGGCCATCTGGTTCGAACTGACTCTGGCCGGGGAGCGGGCGCGAAACTAGTGCCGGAGGCCGAGAGCGGCCCCAGGCGCCCGAGCGGCGACTGTCAGATCGTGAAGTTGAAGGAAGCGAGGAAGGCGTCGACTTCGGTCATGTCGGAGATCGACGGCGTGTAGCCGGCGTACACAACGTCCAGGTCGTCGTTGTTGATGTACGCGATCCCCTTGAGCGATGCCGCCGACGTGCTGATCGTGAATGTCCTGCCTGGGTGGCCGCCGAGCGTCGTGTCGACGCTGTCCGAGAGGGTGGCTCCCGTGGTGCCGCTCAGCATGCCGTTTACGAACGTGTCGAACACGGACTTGGCTGAGACGGTCTTCACCGAGCCCGTTGGAAACCTCGCCTGCGTCACGACGTAGACGAGATCGTTGCTGACCTCGTATGTCCACGTAGACGCGGGCGCGTCACCGGCGGCTGTGTGGATGGTCCTGGTCGTCAGCGTAGGCTGGCCCGGCATGAGGACGGTGAAGCCGCTGCCGGCGGGCGAGAAGGCGATCCATCCCGGTAGCGGCGCTTCGGTCGGCGGCGCTTCGGTCGGCGGCGCTTTGGTCGGCGGCGCTTTGGTCGGCGGGGCTTCGGTCGGAGGGGCTTCGGTCGGAGGGGCTTCGGTCGGGGCGAGTGTGGTGGCGGCCGTGGATGGGGGCTGGCTGAGCGCGTTGTTCGAGCCTCCGGGCCATGACTTGGATGGGCCG
>Ga0187886_1001008_pt1 | contig 28149 bp, 36 predicted proteins | sample June2016WEW_20_1_FD_133001 | JGI IMG/M metagenome (GOLD analysis project Ga0187886, IMG submission 133001) | Peatland microbial communities from SPRUCE experiment site at the Marcell Experimental Forest, Minnesota, USA - June2016WEW_20_150 | ecosystem: Environmental > Terrestrial > Soil >...
AAAAGCAGTCATTAAACTACAGATTCCGGCCGGACAGGCTAATCCGGCGCCGCCGGTCGGTCCGGCGCTGGGTCAGCACGGAATCAACATCATGGCCTTTTGCAAAGAGTATAATGAACGGACGGCCAACCAGGCCGGCTCCATCATACCCGTGGAAATAACGGTGTACGAGGACAGGTCGTACACGTTCGTTACCAGGACGCCGCCGGCATCCGATTTGCTTAAAAAAGCCCTGGGTATAGAAAAAGCGGGCGGTCGCGCGGGTCATGATGTCGCCGGGACAATTTCCAAGCAGAAGCTCCGTGAAATCGCCGAGCTTAAAGCTAAAGACTTGAACGTTAACAGCATCGAGGCCGCCGAGCGGACTATTGAAGGAACCGCCCGGAGTATGGGCATAAAGGTGGAGTAACATGGTAAAACACGGTAAGAAATATCAGGAAGCAGCCGCTAAAATTGATAGAAACGTGGCATATCAACCGGAAGAAGCCATCGGGCTGGTTAAAAAATCAGCCCCCGCCAAATTTGATGAAACCGTTGAGCTTCATCTGCGTATGGGCCTCGACCCGCGTAACGCCGCCCAGCAGGTGAGAGGGATAGCCCTGCTACCTCACGGACTGGGGAAAAAAGTGCGCGTGCTCGTTTTTGCCCAGGGAGAGGCGGAAAGGGTGGCTTCGGGCGCCGGGGCCGACTTTGTCGGCGGGGAAGACCTTATCAAGAAAATCGAGGAAGGCTGGGTTGATTTCGATACAGCTATCGCCGTCCCGGAAATGATGGGAAGGGTGGGTAAACTCGGTAAAATCCTGGGCCGGAAAGGACTGATGCCCAATCCCAAGTCAGGGACAGTGGTCGCTATGAACGATTTACCCAGGGTCATCGAGGATGCCCGCAAGGGCAGGGTGGAATATAAGCTGGACAGGACGGCCATTATCCATGTGCCCCTGGGCAAGGTCAGTTTTGAAGAAAAAATGTTGGTAGACAATTTGACCGCAGTAATGGAAGCAGTCGTCAAGGCCAAGCCCAGCGGCACCAAGGGCCAGTATGTCAGAAGCGCTTATGTCACCACCACCATGGGGCCGAGCATCAAACTGGACCTATCGTCTGCCACGGCTTTAAGTGCCAGCTAGCTGGACTGGTTTGTATAGGAAATAATTTAGGGCACTGACTTATAATAAAAACGGGGCGTTTAAGAGGGGTGCAGACCCCTCTTCCTCTTTCTTCCCCCTCGCCTTCAGGAGAGGGGGATTCAGGGGGTGAGGTACATAAATTAGGTTAGATGAGTATATAAATGCGTATAATAACTTTACACAAAAAATAATTTATGTTAAAATAAACTATTAACAATTGAATAGAGAATCCCGAGACAGCGGGTGTCCTTGAGCTGAAGGACTTAATACGCGAAGCCTGCCGAGGATTTAACAAATATTGGCCTTTTGTAAAGTCCTTGCGCAGTGCGTGCAGGGACTTTTTATTTACATAAAGTCTATAAACCAGGGATTACAGCGGCTTTCCAGGAGGAGGTATAAGTAATGGCGACAGAAAAAAAGGTTAAGATTGTAGAGGGTTTGCAGGAGACATTCTCCAGGTGCAATGTCGGCATACTGACTGACTACCGTGGACTGAAGACGTCTGAGTTAAACGATTTACGTCGTAAACTGAGAGAAGCCAATGTCGAGTATAAAGTAGTGAAGAATTCACTGGCACAGATTGCGGCGAAAAATGTCGGCATGGAGCAGGTGATAGCTTCTCTCGAGGGTCCGATGGCAGTGGCATTCGGCTTTGGAGATGCCACTCAGGCGGCTAAAGCCCTCTCCGATTATATCCGCACCACTAAGTCAATAATGAGCATCAAGGGAGGCTTTTTATCGGATAGAGTCTTGAGTGTAAAAGATGTGGAGACCCTCGCCAGGTTGCCATCAAGAGAAGTACTCATCAGCAGAGTAATCGGCGGGATACAGAGTCCTATTTACGGACTGGTAAATGTGCTTGCCGGCCCCATCAGGGGTATTATGGGGGTCCTGCAGGCTAGAATTCAACAACTGGAGGGACAGTAAATGGCAGATGAAGAGAAGAAAGAAGAAGTAAAAGCGGAAGAACCTGAAGCGGTTAAAGAAGAAGTCAAAAAGCCCAAGGCGTCCAAAGCTGAGAAGTCGAAGAAGTCAGGAACTATCGATGAAATCATGACGGCTATCAAGGGCATGACCGTTCTTGATCTGGCCGAGCTGGTGAAGGCTTTAGAGACCGAGTTCGGTGTTAGCGCGGCGGCACCGGTGGCCATGGCTGCAGCCGCACCGGCGGCGGAAGCGGCGCCGGCCGCCGAGGAGCAGACGGAATTCACCGTGATTCTCAAGGAAATCGGCGCTAATAAAATTAATGTAATTAAAGCCGTCCGCGAATTGACCAGCTTAGGCCTCAAGGAATCTAAAGACCTTGTGGAAGCCGCGCCCAAGGCGGTCAAAGAAGGCGTCAATAAGGAAGATGCCGCTGCCGCCAAGGCGAAGCTGGAAGCTGCCGGCGCTAAAGTCGAAGTACGATAGAGCTCATAAAATTAAGCAGGCGGGTCAGGTTTATGGGCCAGCCCGCCTGTTGAAAACTCCGCGCAGATGGCATATAGTTATCACTAGTAATCCGCATTAAGGATTTGGTTTTACTATGCTTGAAGGGCAATGGTTCATACTGGCAATAGCGGGCGGGGTGTTCGTAATCCTGGGTATTATCGGGGTTATGTGGGGCGTACGTGAAGAAAAGCGCATCTTTGAAGAGTTATCCAAAAAGCCTGACCTGAGGGAATTTACCATGCGCCATGTGGAGAGTCCTCAGCCGGGGGCTCTGAAGATAGGTGGGTGGATTGCCATCGCCGTGGGTGTATTGCTGCTGGCAGCCGGCATTATTATCTGGCTTCTACACGGGTCGCAGGTTTCGTAAAAATATTACAATATTTAACGGTATATTGTTAATAATCCTATTCACCTCCCCCCTTCCCTCATAAGAGACGTCAGCCCCTCTTTCTATTAAAAGTACATCTTACCCGGCCCGGTGGTGAAGTGGAACACCGGCCTGTCCACCTTGAGGAACGTCAACGGGCAGTGCTTCAATCCTGCGGGAACAAAAACCAGGCTGCTTTTAGTGATGATGTGTTTTTCGTCTCCCAGCCATAGCTCGACCTCAGCGCCAAGGTCGTAAGGGTCGTTATTATCCGTGCCGAAGAAGGCGATGACTTCGTCATAGTCATGAGCGTGCGACTCGGTGCCCACGCGTCTTGCCGTGGCGCCGCCCGGCATGGTACCCGCCGGCCGGGGCATGACCCAGACACACTCCATATAAAAGGCGCCGGGGATGATACTATTATCCAGGTAGAACACGCGGCCGCCCTTACCCTTGCTAACACCTCCTAAATTCGGTGGACTCCAGGGGGCTTCAGCGGCAGGTGGTTTATACTCGCTGATAATGTATTTGCCGTATTTAGTTTTAGCCATATTCCACTCTCCCATTTAATTATTATTCGTTATTAAGTGAACGCCAGTATATTAAACCGGCGGTTCACTTTAAAAGTACATTTTTCCCGGACCGGTGGTGACATGAAAGACAGGCCGGTCGACCCTGAGGAATCGCGAAGGCCCATGCTTTAGACCCTTCGGGATAAAAGCGATAAAGCTTTTCGTGATAATGTGTTTTTCGTCATCCAGCCATAGCTCGAATTCGGCTCCCAAATCGTGGAAGTCTTCAGGATTTGTCCCGAAAAAGGCGATAACTTCATCGTAGTCATGCGTGTGAGCCTCGGCCCCGCCCCGGCCGAGTTCGTTTTGGGGTCGCGGTAAGACCCAGGTACACTCCACGTAGAAAGCGCCCGGGACGACCTCGCTATCCAGGAAAAAGAAACGGCCGCCCGTGTTTTTACCGGCGACGGGCTGCGGCGGACTCCACGGCGCTTCGACGATGTTTCTTTTTATCCCGGTAACGATGTATTTTCCGTATTTCGTTTGCGGCATTAATGCGTCCCTCTAGATGAATCGGGTCATAAGGGAAACCCGGCCGTAACAAAGATTTCTCCCGTGCCAGATACCGGCCAGCGGTGGAATCCGACTTTATTTCTTCTTGATAGCCTTACCGCAGGGGAAGGCGGTCATGAAGAACACCGGCCGGGTGATATTGCGGATAATCAGGGGGCCGACCTCCAGGTTAGCCGGAATGAACGCGGCGAAGCTCTTTTTAACGATATGCTTCTCGCCGCCGATGTGAATTTCCACCTCGGCGCAGAGGTCGCGGATATTCTCATAGTTGTAGCTGTAGAAGCCGATGAACCGGGTATAAGGCTCGGTATTGGGGTCCATGATTTTCTGCTCTTTGGGTCCGCCGGGCAGCAGCCACATATTCTCGCTGCCGAACTCCGCCCCTTTGACGGTATCCTGGTCGATGTAGGCGAGGCGTCTCGTCGTCTTCTTGTCGGTCGGGTGACGGTAGGAGGGCAATTTCAGGTTCGGTTTGTCCATGGTTATAAAGCATTTAGCGTATTTTAATTCAGCCATTACTTTTCGCCTTCTCTCTTTTCGTTATTCGGGGCGCGCTAGACGTACATCGCGCCGGGGCCGATGGTGTAGTGGAAAAGGCCCGTTTCTATTTTGACTCTCAGCGGGCAGTGGGTAACGTTCGGCGGGATATAGACGCAAAAACTCTTATCGAAGACGTATTTTTCGTCTTCCAACCAGAACTCCACTTCACCGTTGAGCTTGTCTGGGTGCTCCATGTCCAGCCCGAAGAAGGAGAGAAGCTCGGGGAAGGGGTGCGCGTGCGGTGGTACGCCCTGGCCCCCCGGCCTCTTCGCCGCTTCTTTCATTTGCTCTGGAGTAAGAACGGGGCGCGGCCGCTGGTGGGGCATTTTCTGGCCCCACAGCCAGACAATCTCCGAATAAAACCCGCCGGGAACGACCTTTTCATCCGTCCAGACGACGTGCTCCATGCCGCGGTGGAAACCGTCCACCGGCCCGTCCCCGATCATATCACGCTCCCATTCGCGGTAGGGGGGGAGAGGGACGTTGGGCATCAGTTCCGTGCAGATTAAATGACCGTACTTTGATTTTGCCATATCGCTTGTTCCTTTCTATAAATACGTACCTTATCTAAAGTCTTGATATTGATGTGAGAATAAAGATAGCGTTGACGCCTGCTTACTGACTGATTTTATAACCCTTTTCAGGTCAGTGTCAATTTTCAACTAATGATTACTCCGTCCTTCTCGGGCGGTACTGGACGGCCTCGGCAACGTGTTGCGCTTTGATGGTGTCACCATTTTCTAGGTCGGCGATGGTCAGCGCCAGCTTGAGGATGCGGTGAAAGGCGCGGGCGGAGAGGTAAAGCTGTTTCATGGCCGCCTTGAGCAGGCTCTGCGCTGAGTCCTCGACATGGCAGAACTCCCGTATCTCGGTAGGTGTCATCTCGGCGTTACTGGTCAATTTGGTGTTTTTAAAGCGCTGCAATTGCCTTGAGCGGGCGGCGGTAACCCGTGCCTGCACTTTTTCCGATGTTTCGCCGAGTCGGTTGTCCGCGAGCTTCTCGTAATCGATATGCGGCACCTCGACGAAGATATCAACGCGGTCGATAAAAGGACCACTGATGCGCCTCTGGTAGCGCGAAACCAGGCTGGGCGGGCAGGTGCATTTATGGAAAGGGTCGCCATAGTAGCCGCAGGGGCAGGGGTTCATGGCTCCCACCAGCATGAAGCTGGACGGGAAGGTGACCCTCCCCTGGGAACGAATTACGCAATCAGCAATACTATCCGGTAAGATTCTCACTATCTGACATTATACCAGAATTGGCTGGCACAAAGGGGAATACTAATGCCTAAAGGCGACCGTGAAATATTAAAAGCCGACCCCGAGGACGGGACCACACCGATTGCTAACTTACTACTTGAAGCTCTAGCAATAGCGCCGCTGGGGAGTATCAAAAAGAGCGCGGTAATAGCACTATGGCGAATGACCTACGGCTGGACTAATGGGAACGGCAGCCGGCGAACAGAAGCGACAATAAACCTAAGTAAATGGGGATTGATGTTAAATACTCACCCAGTATATGCCCAGGGTGTTTTAAGAGAACTTGTTAACGACCACGTTATCAATCGCCGAGACCTCGGTAAAGGTAAGGGGTATGTCTACTCAATGAATACGAGGGTAAATGAATGGCTTGGGGGTAAAGTAATTCCTTTACTCTCAAGTAATCCCTTTACTTTACCGTCAAGTAAAACCTTTACCCCCAATACAAGTAAAACCTTTACCCCTTTAGCTACAAATCCACTCGTGCTAAATAAAGTATTAAATAAAGATATAAATAAATTAAAAGAGAATAAAGAGAAAGGAGGATATTCAGGTGGAAAAGATAGACGAGACACTGGCAGCCATGGGGTTGAAAGGGTTGCTAAGGTCCGGCGGTCCATCGGGGCGCCGCTTCATTGAAAACTTTAAATGTGCTAAGTGCCAGGACGCCGGCGTCTTACATCCGTTAATGGAGAACAGCAAGCCTGATTATTCTCGAACTATCGAATGTGAGTGCCGGGTTGAGGAAAACAAAAGACTACGCGCCTACAACTTGATTCGTATGTGTGAACTTCCCGCGGGCACTGAAAACTATACTCTTGATACCTTCAAGGTACGGCCGGAACTTAAAGAGGCTTTTAAATACGCGGGAATGTTAGCTGATGGCGGTAGCACTTTGAAGTGGCTAACTCTTATTGGCGGTGTTGATGTGGGCAAAACTCACCTGGCCGTGGCGATCTGCCGGCGCTGGCTGGCCCGGGGTGTACCGGCTAAATTCGCCTATGTCCCGTTACTTCTGGACGAACTCCGGCGCGGTTACAAACTAGAGGGTGATGATAGCTTCGATTATCGATTCAATATATTTTGTACAGTGCCTTTGCTGGTATTGGACGACTTGGGCGCTGAGCATGGGACGGATTGGGCGCGGGAAAAACTGGACACTATAATTGACTACCGCGCCATCAATGGGCTGCCGCTGGTAGTCACCACTAATCTAAGTATGTACGAGTTACCAGCCAGGATCGCCAGCCGGCTACAACGGGTAACATTCGGGAAGGTGATACTGATTGATGCTAAAGAATACAGGATTGTTGAGAAATAGAGACACACGGGGCGTCTATAAATTCCGTTACGGTCACCAGATATTCTACCGGCTGGGCCGCGACATCGACAATGCCCGGGGTATATTGGCAAAGGAACTGGGCGCAAAGCGGGACGATATCGTTATTTTGGAGAAAGGGAAACAGTGAAAAGCCTTACTAATATTACCCCCACTGATAATATACTTGTCTCGCCAGAGAACGAGATAGACAAGCAATTGCTTGTCTCGCCAGAGAACGAGTTAGACAAGGATTTAATCCCCTCGATTCGGGGCGGGGGTTGTTACTATAAAACTGTTACCTCACGCGTGAAGTCACCTCCTCAGCCCCCGCCCAGCGAAAAGGAGAAAAGAAAATGGGAAGTTGCTACAGAAAGCACCACGAACAAGGCCCATGGTTTGAAATGTACTGTATGAAACGCAAAATATTCGCCCTCGAGCAAAAAGGACAGGATGCAACTTTTGAGCGCCACCTTTTGGGCTTTTGGCAGAAATTCCCAGAATACCGGGACGCGGTTATCCCGGGCGACATAGAAAGCCACTTCAATGATAGTGAGGATTGCACAACAGGGCGGTTTGTCGCCGATGTTAAGGAAATTCTAAGGTTGCAGGGTGTCCCTAGTAACATACCCCCGCCAGAAATCGATGCTGGGACAATTATGAAACAATGTTACAGTCCAGGACGCCCCCGGAAGGACGGGGAAGTGTCCAGAACAACGGAATGGCGGCGGGAAAAAGAAAAAGAGGGGGTGCCGGCATGATTGAAATGAGAACAGGCATAATTTCAGCGGTTATTAGCCCTACTGAATTTGACCTAGACTGCTCATGCTGGCTTTGTTTTGAGGTTGGCACTATCCATTTTAAAAAACCTTGCGGGTTAGCATTAAAAAAGGGTGATATGGTTATTGTCGTTGGGCAGGAATACAACTGGCGGCGTATATATGGTTCTATCTATCTTTATGTTTGGGATATGTATGCCGACAGTGTTGCTTTAACCACTAGGGAAGAGGAAATAAAACGCTTAGAAGTTGCTGGGGAAACAAAATGCGGATGGTATGATACCCTCACCGATATAGACATATTCGAAGATATCTTTGGTGGACTTATTAAACAGGGGGTGTTGGTATGACAACGCAAACAAAAGTCTGCACTTTTTGCCATGACCGGCAAGTTTACCGGGCAACTGGCAAAAACGGCGAGTTGCGGCCGGTGCCATGCCCCAAGTGCGGGCAAGGGGTACCGCAGCGCCGGAGAAAAGAGCAAGGGGAGTTGGTATGAATAAATTAGAAGCAAAATATGAACTAATTGACTTGTTTTTTGAAAAATGCCCCATCTGCGGAAATCCAATAGTACCAAGTCTAGGCATGCCGCTTGATTTTGCAACTAGTAGCGAAGAAGGCTGGACCACCGTAATCAAGAAAGAGCATGTACATGCCCGTTGTCTATACAGATTTATTGACTGCCCTCCATTATTACAGGGTTAACATAACTGAATTTACTTAAAAGAAAAGGGGGTAAAGGAAATGTTACGAATAACAAAAAACGGTGTATTTGATAATGACAAAACTAAAGTTCTTTTTGATGACGACCCGGGAGAACTCTCTTTACACGAAATAAATCCCGAGATATTTAGCAATGGGGGTGATTTTATAGACCACCAAGCACCTCAGGAGATTTATTGTGATATCTGCGGTAAAATCATACTCCCCACAGATAAAACGCTAACACCAGTAGTCAAAGAAAGCGATGACTTTGAGCCGGAAACCGTTTTCGTTCATAGGCGATGTTTATCAGAAAAGCGAGTGTGATGTTACACAAGGTTTATTGTACGCCTCAGTGACTAAAGAGTTAAGAGGGTGAAAAGTTAAAGATAATGGCTGAAATAACGGTAAAGGAAAATCTAGGCACTAATTTGAATGTAGCGGACCTGATAAAACAAACCCGGAAATCAGGGGCTAAAAAAGTGCCTAAACTCAAGCCGTCATGTGGATTTATCCGACAGAAGGTCATAAACGGCCGGGTGTACTTTTACCACGTCAAAACGATAATGACAGACCGGGGCCCGCGGCAAAAGGTAGTCGAATACTTGGGCAATACCTTACCGCGCGGTATTAAGCTGGGGAAGCTGGGCAAACTCCCTAACCGGTTAGGGAGTTTAAATAAAGGACGTGCAAAAGTTGAAGCTAATATGCCCCAAAGTAACATTGTGTAACTTTGGCCAAAAAGGGAACGATTTTAGGGAGGGGAAAATGAATAAGTATTGGAACAATTTGATTACAGGGCTAAAGGCAATCGGGGCTCCGCGATTAATCACAATGGGGGCTTTCTTCCCAATGTGGTTTTTGACCTATTTCAAAGCTCAAAATTGGGCCGGCTTCGGCGTTATGGTGGGCAGCTGTTTAATTAGTCAGTATGTCGCGCTCGGTGTGTTACGAGAAATGTTCAGGAGGGAGAAGAAATGAAAAAGTTATGGTTCTTATCAATTCCGGTGGCGATAGCTTTAATTCTGGTGTTCGGATTGCCGGCGTTTGCACAAACTCATCTGGCCGCGGCGATTCCAGGGCAGCCACTATCCGGCATGGCGGCGACCATGATAATCAAGCATTCCGGGTTACCGGCGGAAACTCTGCCGGGAGATATCGCAACCCAGCTGACGCGCGGCCGGGACGTCATAAATGCTTACCGATACGCCCATGAGCAATTGTATATCAAGGGCTGGTATCGGGGTATATCAGACGACCATACCCCTTTGATTCAGGCTATGACTGAGGCACTAAAGGGCGAGGGTTATAAGGGCGAATCTGATAGCGCTGTTTTAGGCAGCTTTTTCTATCAGTCTGATACCGAAAACGCAAAAGAGCTCGGCTATGACAGCCTTGAAAGTCTCAATATCGATATCGCCAGGCTGGTTAGTACTGGTAAAGCGGCTGAGGCGAAACTGATAACCGACGAACTCAATGCAAAGTGGAGGTAATGATATGAAAAAGTATATTATTAGCCTTTTTGTTCTAGTGCTGCTGGTATTCACGGCTATTCCGGTATTTAGCTCCATCACGTCTGGAGCGGCATACCTGGGTATTATCGCTGTGACTGATAATAGTTCCGCCGCGACCGGGGTAAGCGTAAATGTCACCGGCTTGAACTCGGCAAGCCTTATTAGTCAAGGCTTAGTGAACTCGACTATCACAAATGCAGCCATAACGTACAACGGTGCTGATGTGGCCTTCATGCCTGGGGCTAATTCAACAGTGCCATGGTGGGTATTTATACCATCAATTTCTACCGGCCAGACTCTCAATCAAAATCTATATTGTTCCAATGTAACTGGAGGTAAATTAGCCTATTTCCCCGGCTCCGGCGGTATGTCTACACCTGATAACAATGCCAGCCTTGAGCCCGCGGCTAACTTCACGATAGCGCTGGACGCCTATATCAACACCGATAATAGTTCAACTATCTTTGACCATTCTGATACTACCAACGGGGGTATTCAGTGCTTTTCCAGCCCTACAGGGAACATCACGGTTCAGGTAACGGGAGTCACAACAGACACAATTTATCTTTATCCTGTCTCGGCAGGGACTTACACTGACCTGGTTCCGGTAGGTTCGGCGGCTAACTGGCAGTGTGTTGATGACCCGATATCGAGTCCAGACGATGATGCCACTTATAACTGGAATTACACCACTGGTAAAAAAGATACCTTTAATTTGACCTCTCCTACATGGTTAGGTACTTCGCAAAATATAACCAGTGTTACAGTCTATTTCCGGCATAGACGCACAGGTGGGGCAACAAATACAGCACAGCCTTGGTTAAGACTGGGCGCGACCGATTCATCCGGGACCGGGATATCATCTACAACCAGCTATGTGACAAGTAATCAAACTTTTGCAAGACCGGGTGGTGGGAGTTGGGTAACGGGTGACTTTTCTACCCTCCAGGCTGGTGCCGGGGTTGGAACTGGAGACGGTGTCAATAACGAGAGAATTACGCAGGTTTATGTGGCGATATCTTATTCTTATGCTATTCTCTCTGTAACGGGAGTGCCTAGTGGAGAGTATGTAACAAGGATTAAAGCTGACGGCACTAACCTCTGGATGACAGTAGGTAGTTATACCTCTGCGAATGTCTCAATAGGTGCTGGAGTCCCCAACAGTTCCGCAAACTGGACGATTGGTTCCAATACAGGAACGCCTTACATCAACTCCTGGGATGTGACTATCGGGGGGACTCTCAGACAGCATATTGCCTGGGAATACGGCGCCACATTCCACGATACGACCAGCTATCATAATGACGCCACCCCCACATTCAGGACGACTACGAGTGCATCTGGGGTGACCGCTACTTTAACATCGTTTGGTCCGGCCAGCCCATCGGTAGCGACTGTTACCCCCGGGGGAACTAACCCCGAGATACTAACGGCGGATCCGACGGCTCCCAGCCAGCTATACACCGAGGGGGATTACACCAAGATTCCCTTTGGGACGGCTATTAATCAAGTGCTGGACGTATCCAACACTCCCCATGCCTTGTGGTGGAGCCCCTTCATTTATCTGCTTATCGGACTAGTTGGCTTTATGCTTTCAGGGGCGGCGTCTGGCAGAGGCTCCAGGGCTACCAGTGAGACAGCTCTAGGGAATGGCAGCGTTTTACTACAGGCGCTTACCTACGAGTTAGGGCTTGTTTTATTTGGAATCATGGGAGTTATACCTCTATGGGGGGCCTACCTTTTTCCTATTCCAGGACTTGCAATTTGCCTGAGTTCGCGGCATTGGGGCTGGGGATGACCTTATGGGGGCAATGCTGGCGGGGGTGCCCGGGAGTCGAGGGCCAGCCCTGAATGATAAATGATAACCGCTCCCGCCAGCTTTAATATATGACTATCGGTACTGCGTCACATAGGTTACACTCAAAGAAAGCAATAGCGCATAAGTTTCGGCCTGGCCGCCGGTGTTGGAGGCTTTACTGGCGAATCCAGCGTATCTTGATTGAGTTAGGTTTTGAATACGAAAGGAAGTAACTTTGAAACGATATCGACAGATACCCTTGCCAACACATAACAATTCTACTCCCGTCACGCTTGGGGATATTCTACAAAATGACTCTGCTAAAGGGATTCTGGAGCGTGTTAGCGCCCAGGCTGATTCAATCAAAGATATCGTTATCGTTTTTATCGGCGCTGATGGTATTGAATGGCAAGCCACCGATAGCGCCAATATCTTATTAATGCTGGAGAAAATCAAGTTAGATATCGTCATGGGTATCTATGACGGATTATAAAGGAGAGAAATATGCCATACATACCTGGATATGGACTAATACCACCCGGACCGGGCCGGCCGCCAGCACCAGCGCCTCCCCCAGCGCCTGGTAAGCCAACTCCTCCCCCGGTGCCACCTCCCCCAGTGCCGCCTCAGCCTAAGCCAACACCCCCACCCCCAGCGCCAGCACCAAAGGCAGAGGTAGAGACACACCCCTTAACAGATTCCCAACGCGAGTTTACTCCGCCACTCGGTAGCAAGCCTATTGAGTGGATGGCAGTGCAAAAATGGGGCAGCACGGAATCAGACAAGTCACACCCCACTGTCTACCTTGGGACGGATAACATTCGATACTATACCCCTGATTCTACCATGTGGCAAATGGGATTCAAGACTGATAAAGAATTTAAAGAGTCTGGCTATAATAGATACCAGGGAACCGAGGGGGCAACTGATTTAATCCCTTATGTGCCTATAACGACCTATGACGGCAGAAATATTCATATCACCAAGGCGGAATATAAAACACTCCAGAAGCTTGATGATGAGTCCCAATTTGCCGAACTCCAGCGCATGAAGATTGTCGACCCGAAGGCGGACTATGACCCCAATTCAGTCAAGGATTTCCAGAGCAAACAGGCTGATATCCAGAAAGCTACTGGTATTCTAGCCCCATATACTGATAAGTCAGGCAATATCAGGGTTGATGATGCGCTGAAAGACGCCCGGGATAAACCTCAAATACGCCAGGCCCTATTCGATATCGGGCTGACCGGCAAGGAATACGGGCAACTTTTGCGCAAACCCACGGATGTAATTGAAAATGCGCCTACTAAAGACGTGCAAGGATTATTAAAGATTCTGGTAGATGAAGGTTACCAGAATAAAACAGGTGATACCATCGGTAAAGAGCCCACTTATAATATTCGCCAGTATGTTCAAGACCATCCGCAGGGAGATAAATTACTACTGGATGCTGGATTTACTCAGGAACAAATTGATACCGCAAAAGAGGCAAACCGAATTTACGATAAAGCTGAGGCTGATATTACACCCTACAGAACTGAGGTAGGCAAATTAAAGCCTGGGGAAGAGGGGCCAGAAGTTCCGGAGAATTTAAAGTGGAGTTATACGCAGGAGGGTTTATCTAAATACCTAGTCGACCACCCGGGCGATATAAAGACCCTAGCCGTATTGGGCTTTTCCGGGGATGATATTAATAAAGCCAATGATAACGCCAATTTAATCATCAAAACCATCAAGTATATTGATGACGGTGTAACACCGCGAGGTAAAGGGCTATCAAGGGGAATCGGGCTAACCGGCTCTGAGGCGTTAGCCCTAGATAGAGCAGCAGACAACGCAAAAGTGAAAGCCGTTGATGAAGGATACTCCGGTATAGCAAGGTGGAAGACAGCGACTAAAGACGAAAAGATAGAAATGGCGTCATACTTCGCTGAGGATAAATATAAGAAAAACCCTCTAGCAGCAACCTACAAAACACTGGAAACTATTTCCGAAAAGAACACCGCTCTTGGCTTAATTTCAGGTGCCAGTATATTTGCCCCGATATTAAAGCCGGGAGCGAAAGCATCAGTACATGAACCCGTATCAGGCTGGGATATCGCCGATGCTGCGGTAACACTAGCCTTGATTGCCGCGGGAACAAGGGCTCTGCCATTGGGTAGTATCGGCACTAGGTTGCTATCCGGCGGCGCTGGCGTATATGTTACTGCTGAGACAGTCATCAATGCAAGCAAAATGAGCAAAGCTGACCTGGGCATATCTATAGCCTTTGATACCTTACTGCTGTTTGGTGCCCTTCCCCCCAGTGTAACAAATAAAGCTTTAAAAATGGCAAACTACGCAGCAAGAGGGGAAGAAGGCAAAGGGTTGGTTATCAACAGGGTTATCGATACCATCGAACAACCCAGCATCGAAAAACCAAGTGTCAAACTCACAGATACACAGAAAACAAGGCTTTCAAACGCCATGGAGAACGTGTTAAGCGATATTAACAAGGGCGACCCTGACGCCTTAAAAGTGTCAGCTAAAAATCTTGAATCTATTGGGGAAGAATTACCAACTAACGTGATAAGGGACAGGGCGCGGGTAATCAGGGCAAACCCCGATGCTACGATTGAGCAATTCAAGTATATCGCTGACAAGGTAGAGGCTAAAAACCTTGCCGTGAACCTGAAAATACTTGAGTCTATGAAACAGCCCCCGCCAGAGAATATATATTATCGGCCGGAACAGGCACCGAAGGAGGCGATTGAATCATTTAAAGCACCTGAGAGGGAAGCCAAACTCATAGACAAGATTAAAAAAGTGCAGGACAAGCCCTCGGTTGTAAAGGTAAAACAGGGTGAATATGGGGAGCCCGGTGAGATAGAATATAAATCGACAAAAGGCGAAGTTGTTTCCGTTAGTGGCAAGCGTATCGCCAGCACGGCAACAGAGATTGAATTTATAAAACTGGCGGACAAGGGGAAGATACCCCGGGAGCCGTATAAGGGCATGACTGGCGTTTATACCGAAAAGGGCGAAGCCTATTGGACTAAAGAAGAGGCGGCCAAGGCCCGCATTGACACCATTATGAAGGATGTAGACCAGCATGGCTTTAAATCGGCTATTGATAAATTCGGCAGAAAACAGGTAGAACTTGTCTACCCAGAACTTAAACCGGAAACACTTAAAGCCGAGGCTAAACTGTTTGATATTAAGACACAGCAACTTGAGCCTCTGCGGCGTAAGGTACTGGATTCGACCCTGAATCGCCTCTATAGCGATTTAAAGACCAACAGGGAGGGCTGGAGATTCAAGAATTTAATGAAAAGTGGGATGCTGGCAGAGCCCAAGATTACCAGCGAGGAATTAGCAGCCTGGCGGACCGATATCGTGGGGAGCCGCCCGCCGGCTATCGCCTACAGATTAGCCGATACAGACCCGATAATTCAGGTGGCTAAAGGTGGGGACTGGAAAATAGTACCACGCAAAATCTCTACCAAGCCGATTGTTGAAATAGATACAAAGACAGGGCGTCCCATCTCTACGCCACCGGTTACAAAGCCAGTATATATCAGCGACAACAAGGTAAAGATACAGCTTTTGCAACTATTAAGCGGCCGGGCTTGGGTAGCTGGTGAGGGGGCGGAAATCGAACCGGCGGGGGCTAAGGGTAAAGCTACTACGATACCAAGTAAAATGCCCGAGTACCGTGTAAAGATTACGCGTAAAGAGATAGGCGGGGAATACCAGTTCCAGCCGGAAATTGAAATACCCAAGATTACGAGCGAATACCCCAGCCAGGAAGTAAAAAGCCAGATAAAAGACCATATCACGAAGGACACCGAAGGCAACGAATACTACAGGGGGGTTCAAAACAGGATTGTACCTCTTAATGGACAAGATATCGACAGGCAATCCGAGAATCTTGCCTCGGCGATTCAGGAAGTAGCTGATAAAAAGGGTATGACACAGACTGTAAAAGAGTTTGGGGAGGGGCTTGTTACAGCCGTTTACCCCTATGCCTTTGAATACGTCCTGGCCGAGAATCAGGATTATAACCCCGGGGCTGGGAAGGTTGAATTTAAAGCACCGGATTTAACACCTGAAAAGCCGATGTCTCCGGCACTTGAAAGGGAACTGGCGAAAACTGGAGTCAAGATAAGGGGTGTATCGCAGAAATCAGCACCATCTGAGAAAGCAATATACCAAACTGAAACACTGGAGGATGTAACATCCCGAAGAATCGCCGAAGAAAAACAGCGTACAAGCGGCAAAACAGGCAAGCCAAGTATCAGACCGGGCATTCTACCCACAAAACAACCTGGTAAACAACCATCACCCGAGGTTACACCTGGTCCGGGGAAACAACCTGCTCCAGCACCTAAACCTGCACAAGCACCGGCACCTAAACCATCTCCAAAGTTATCGCCTCAGCCTACTCCGGCACCGGCTCCAGCGCCAGCACCCCAGCCTAAGCCACAGCCTAAACCTGCACCAGCGCCTACACCGTCTCCGGCCCCCAAGCCAACACCTACCCCCAAGCCAGTACCAACACCGGTGCCGAAACCAGTGCCTAACGTGCCAAAAAAACCGCTAGTAAAACTACCGCGCGAAAAGACAGGCGGAGAAAAGAAAGAATTAACACCTAGCGAAATTGCATCTGCTGAGGCGTTTACTATGGGAGCTTTGAAGCGAAAAGGAGGGCTCCAGCCTGTAAACATAGTACACCTTGAAAGCGGAGAAAAAAGAGTAATTGTTGGTAAAACGCCCGAGGGGATGAAAAAACCAGTATCACTTAAAGAATTTAGTGCCAAGCGAACCATCCAGCTAATCAGGGGAGAGAAACCACTTGGGGAAATACAAAGCAGACAAGGCTTTGCAAACTACCGAATAGAAAGTCCGAGTCGGACTCCTGGAAGACCGGGAGCTATCAGATTCAGTACGGGGCTCCGGAGCCACAGGCTGGGGAAGATGTTTATAACAAGTGTAAAGGGTGGAAATCTATTAAGCCGTCATCCCCTGGGAAGGCGAGGGCGGCGGAGAGAATGATAATATGTCAAGAATCAAAGCGCCTGTAACATCCTTTGAAGAACTAGATCAGGACCTTGCGCAGACAAACGAGGAAATAGCGGGGCTGGAGGAATCCCTGAAAGAGAACCGGGCAGCAGACTTGACGCGGATTATCACCACCGGCGGCAAGGGTAAGGGTGAATTGCAGGGGTTGACCAGGAAGCAATACCGAGACTTGACCGGAGGGGAGCCATCCCCGAAGCTATTGACCAAGATAGAGGGCGGCACTACCGAAAAGATACCATGGCACCTAGTATTAGACCAACTGGCGGGAGAACGCGGCTATCATTCAGACGAGGATTTAAAAGAGGCAGTAGAAAAGGCGGCCGATGATAAGGCCCGGGTAGACAGTTTGAAAGCAAGGCGCGACCAGCTTATAAGTGATATCAACAGAAAGCGCCAGGCCAAGCCGGATATCGAGACGGTAAAGCTAACAGGGACGGCACCAGTAACTAAAGACGATACCAAACAAGAGGTTACCGAGGTTGACGGGCTGGAGATTAAATCAACCCGGCAGCCGTCATACTGGCGAGTCGAAAGCTCACAGAGTCCCGAAAAGGTAGCTATCAGGCTGGCACCACCCATGCGGAAGCTAGTTAAACTGATTGCTAAAGAGCATATCGACACAATAGCCCCGGAGTTTAAGCTACACACAGAGGCAAAACGAACCCGGGCCCCGAGGATGGCACCAGTAAGACTTAACGCTGGGCAAACTAGGACGCACATAGTTCCCATGCACAGAGCCAGAGTTGGCCGAGGCTTTACCCGGCGATCCGATAGGTAGAGAGGAACCCCTATTAAATGAAAGATAAATCTATCTATAGGGGGCAAAACGACCACATCACCATATTTACCCCACTATACCGAGACAGGGCTGGGGAGGACCGTAATAATACTTAGTTAGGGGTATGGGGAAAGCTAGTAATAATTATTATTGTTAAGGTGTATAGGATAGATAAAACTATTGTAGGCGGTTTTGATGGTCATCATCCCCCACAATTATAAATAAATATAAGGCGGCGGTCACCACCTACCCCCTCTTTAAAGAAAGGGATATTAATTGACTAAACTTATTTAAGGGCGGTGCTGATTGTCGTCGTTTCAGTAAATCACTGAAGGGGATATAGGATAGATTAAACTATTATAAGGCGCCACTAACCAACCACCACCACCGCATTATAAAAGGACATATTGATTGATTAAACTATTATAAGGCGGTTTCAAGGACTACTACTCCACAAAGAAAGGTAATTAGATAGATTAAACTATTATAAGGCAGCTCGGGTGGACAACAACAATCACATAAAAGAAAGGGATATGGATTGATTAAACTATTGTAAGGCACCACCAACCACTGCTGCTGCATAACCTGAACCACCAATCGTTATTAGAGAGGGATATAGATAGATTTAACATATATAAAGCGGTTCAATCACTACGTCACCACCACATTTATACCGGCTTAAATGTAACATGGCATGATTACCAAGAGTGAAGAGGTACAGGGGAAAGGGGGAAACCATAGATGATTACTGAGACTGTTAGGAAACATGGCCGGAAAGACATTTATGTTGACAGTGTCGGATCTGGACCAATAAGGCGACCTGATCCAAAGTATCATAAGGGGAATTATTGCCCCAGGTGTTTAAACGGCATTATTATATTAGATTCCCTCAAAGATATCTGCTGTCTTCAATGTGGCTGGCGAGTTAGTTACTATAAGGGGCTGGGTGATATCAAAAACGAAACATCACCGGCGTTACTAGCAAAGCTGATATACAACAACACGAACATAGCCCCAGTATAGTAGGTCGGAAAGCCCGAACCTACTACGATTCAGGTATCTCTAGTTTCAATCGGTCCCGATTCTGGTGTTCTAGTTCCTGCGGTATCTTGATTTCGATAGACCGTAATGCCTCTACTATCCTGGCGGTTATCTGCCCAGCTATCAGATTCACCAACTGTGAATATTCCTCCCGCATCTCTCTTATTTCCCTACGAAGTTCCGCATTTCCGGCGATCGCTATTTCCGACAAGGCTATTGCACGTTCCGATTTAGTAAGTGGTTTTGTCCCCCCGTAATCCCCAGCCATTATCCTTTCCAGAGTAGGCGCGCTGATGTGAAAATGCTCTAGGGTAGCAAATAACCCATTCTCCCGGAAAAAAGTAAGTATCTCCACCTTATGATTCTTAATGTAGAATATCAGCTGACCGCCGTTTAGTGGTTTATCGTTATTCATATCGCCGCCGCGATTCTGGTAACAGTGCGCTCTTTAAGGTTGAAAAGTGTGGCAATATCACTGGGGGGCATCCCTTGTTGGAAAAGCTGTTTGATTTCAGCGTTACGGGTATGTTTGGACATCACATCATAACGGCAATATCGAAGGGGACATTTGAGACAACGCGGGGAATATTCACAGCCTGTATCTGGTGGTATAATGTCAATGGGGCGTTTCGATGGACTTATCATCGAGGCTCCTCCCGCCGGCCGGGTGTTCATGCACCTGGTCGGCTCTTTATTTAGCCCGGGGATGGCCAGTCATGGGCTGCACTCCTTTGGCCTTCATTTCCCGGGGTAGCCGCACCATCCCCGGGCCATCGTTATTTCTTAATTCCCTTCCACTTAGGCTTATTCCAGTATGACGAATTACATTTCGGGCAATGCTTTGGCAGTTCCGGGCGATTGGGATACCAAGTATGTCCACACCTGAGACACTTCTGTAATTCAATTACCATATTGCTATTATATAGGTATACCTAATGAATGTCAAGAGGTTTATGGTATTAATTTATAATGTCGTGGGGTTGGGAAGGTTACTTCGAATAAATATTTCTAACACAAAACTTGACAAATCCCCAAAAATAGTTTATACTTCAGTATATATAGAGAGGTAAGATATGGGAAGTAAAAATACACGCAAGACTTTCATTATAGGCCATAGCAAGGCAATTACATTACCTAAATCATGGCTGGAATATCATGGCAAAGAAAAGACTGCCGAATTAACTTTATTGGGCGATGCGATACTTTTGGTAGCACCTAAAGGGCTTGAGGGTAAAGCTAAACGAGTATTGGAGTTGTTAGAAAATGGAGCTGTCTAATCGCAGAAACGCAGCTATCTACTGCCGAGTATCAACGGACAATCAGGAGAATGAAGGCACCAGTTTAGACACCCAGCGCCAGGGTTGCCTCAAGTATTGCCAGGATAAGGGGTATTCAGTTACCCACCAGTTTGTTGAAACATGGTCAGGGTTATCACTGGAGCGCCCAAAACTGGACGAACTGAGACAGCTTGTCAGAGGTAATCAAATAGACAATATCGTTATTCATTCCCTTGACCGTCTATCCCGCGACCCTATACACGGCGTCATAATAACCCAAGAACTAGAAAAGCATCACGTTACACTTGAAGCCGTAACTGAGGATATGGATAATACCGAAGTTGGCAAGTTGATTAGTTACATACGTGGTTTTGCCAGTAAACTAGAGACAGAAAAGATTAAGGAACGGACCACCCGGGGTATTAGGGCAAGGGTATACAATAAAGGACTACCAGTCACATTCAAAGCGCCTTATGGCTACACTTGGGATAAAGAGAGCAAACGCCTAACCCCGAATGATAATTACGATACTGCAAAGCAAATTATCACCTGGTCGATTGATGGTAAAAGCTATGACTGGATTATAAGCGAACTTAAAAGGCTTGCCATACCTAGACCATCCGGCCCGGGCTCCGATGGTGATATTACTTGGAATAAACACACAATATCAACTATTATCCGTAATCCTGTATACGCCGGTCGGTACTATGCTTTTAAATCCGAGGCAAGGGAGCCTAAAAAGCGTAATGGTGGTACTTATGGTAAGAGCTCCGTTACTAGATTGCCCCAAGCCCAGTGGCACCATATCCCTGAAATCGAGGTAATGAATCCGATTATCACGCTGGCTCAGCGCACGTTACTATTGAACAAATTAGAAAAGAGACAGAAGCTATCATCACGTAATGCCAAGCGTAACTATCTACTGAGAGGTTTTATAGTCTGTGAAACACACAAAGGCAAGGGCGGTAATCCCCGGCGATACCATGGGCAGCCACACCATGAGAGTTACCGTTATACCTGTCCTGTTGGTGGTTGCGATTTATCCTATCTCCCCGGGCCGTTTGTTGATAAATTGGCTAAAGCATTAGTGACTAATCTTATAATGACCTATACTCCCGATAATTTTTATAAAACTCTATTTGAATCAGAAAAGCAAAGAGACTTCACGGCTGAACAAAAACAACTTGAAATAGAGTACGAAAAGGTAACTAATAAGATGGCTAGGCTGGAGGATTCCAATATAGACGGCAAGGTCGACCCGGAAGCCTATCAGAGATTAAAGGCACAATACACCACGCAAAGGCAAGGAATCAAGGACCGCCAAAACGCCACACTGGACGAAATGGCATTACTTGCACGTAAAAAAGAGGCAAACCAGAGCTGGATGCGGCTAACAGCACAAAACAAAGAGGCTATCTTAACATGGTTACAATTAACTGACAGGTTTGAAAAGAGATTGCGGGGAGGCCCGTCCGGGTTGAATATTGAACAATACGAGGTAATCTTACGAGCTGATCCAAGTTTAATGTATAAGGTTTACGATATAGCAGATATTGAAGATATCAGAGGGGAATGGAGAAAAAAATTCCCCGAAATGACGGAGGCAGAGATTACAGAAAATATCTTAACCGTTTTAAGAGAACACCCTGATGAAAAGGCTATTAAAGAGGGTGCCCGGAAGGTATGGGAATATGAGAAAACAACTGACTGGCCGGAGCCCTTGACTGATAATGAATGGCGCGAACTATTCGCCGCGTGTAACTTCCGGTGGACTATTCTGGAACAGGACAACAAACAGGCTAAAAGTTTTAAAGGGAATGATATAGCAGACAAGATTCTACGGAGAACTAATATCTACTTTGACTTACCAATTGCCAGTCCCGAGACTATATCTAGTATTGCGTTACACGGGCTTGGGCGCGACTGATAGTAACGACCTTGTCTTCCAGGGGCTGGCGGAGCACTTCCAGCAGGGAATGTCCGAACTCGGGCAGTTCATCGAGGAAGAGGACGCCCCGGTGGCTCAGGCTTATCTCGCCCGGTTTGGGGAAGTGACCTCCGCCCACCAGCCCGGCATTGGAAATGGTGTAGTGGGGCGAGCGGAAGGGGCGCTGCCTGACCATAGGGGTATCCGAGGGAAGCAGTCCGCTGACGCTGTAAATCTTGGTGACCTCCAGGGCTTCTTCGTTGGTCATCGGGGGGAGAATGGAGGGTAAGGCACGGGCCAGCAGTGTCTTGCCGCTGCCCGGCGGTCCGCACATTATCATATTATGCCCCCCGGCGGCGGCTACCTCCAGGGCGCGCTTGACGTGCTCCTGTCCCTTGATATCAGCCAGGTCGGTGGCATTCATCAATGGTGTGGCATTGGCAGGGATGGTCTCGTATTGGAAAGTCGGCGCCGGTATCTCCCCGCGCAGGTAGCTGACAAGCTGGGCTAACGAAGCCACGGGGATGATATTTATGCCTTCTATCAGGGATGCCTCTTTAGCGTCTGCCTCGGGCACGATAACGGTGGGTATGCCTTCATCACGGGCGAGAGCCACCAGTGGCAGGACGCCGTTGGTATGGCGCAGGGTGCCGTCCAGCGATAGCTCTCCCAGGAACATGGTATCGGCGGTGTCGGCGCTGACCTGCTCGGAGCTTAATAAGATGCCGACGGCGATGGGCAGGTCGTAGGCCGGCCCGGCTTTTTTGAGGTCGGCCGGCGCCAGGTTCACCACGATGCGTCTCATGGGGAAAGTGCCGCCGGAGTTGCGTATGGCGGCGCGGACACGTTCCTTGGCTTCCTGGACGGCGGCGTCCGGCAGGCCGACGATAGCGAAAAAGGGAAGGCCGGAGGAAATATCCACCTCGACCTCCACGATAGCCCCGTCCAGCCCCACGATAGCGCCGCTCCTGACTTTAGCTAACATTTCAGCCTATTGTAGCGTATGGGGAGGGGTAATGGCAAAACTTCTTTACCGTCACCCTGAACGGAGTGAAGGGTCTCAGAGTGGGGAATGGGAGTTAAGAGTTTACAATAGAGAGAAAGGGAGTTGTTTCTGGCGTCTCCCTTTTGTAAAGGGAGAGTGAGAGGGATTTTCGTACCTACCCCTTGGCTAATACTTCCCTTACCTTCTTGGCGTATTCCTCGCTCTCTTTATCGCCGGTAATAATCTGTATCTGGTCGGCGGACTTTACACCCAGCCCCAGTTCCGCTGCCCGTTTAATCTGGTCCTGCTCGAAAATTTTACCTTTGCTTACCTCGGGAGTTGTGCCTAATAAGCGTAGTATCGCCACGCCCACCGCATCGATGGCCACGCGGTCGCTGCCCGCCAGCATGACGTTGGCGTTCACTCGTTTACCCATGTGAGGCCCGCCTTCTACAAAAGCCTCGACGCCGTCCAGCACGATAAGGTCGGGGGAATAGGCAGTGTTAATCTCGGCAATCATCTGGCGCTGGTAGGGTGAGCTGTGCAGCTCGTTCATATAAGGATAGCCTCCTGCCGCGGCAGGACCCAGTCCCGGCGGCACCGTGCCCACGGCGCACTTCAACGACAGCGTAAAGTGCCCGCCGAACTGGTGTGTCTTGAGACAGCAGGTCAGTACGACGGATTCCGCTTCTCTGTAAATCTTTGGAAAGAGGAAGCCGTCCTTCCAGTGGCTGTCCTTGGGTTTTACTAAGACCCACCCGTCCTTTGCCATCGCCTGAAGGTCGAGGATATCAAAGCCGAGCTCCTTGGCCATTTTAAAGATACCCTTTTTCTCCATGATGCCCCGGGTGGTATCTCCCGGTCCGCTCCGCTCGGCCAGGGTAATGCTCTTGGCCCCCATCCCCTTGAGTGTCAGAACCAGGGAGCGCAGGGTATCGTTATGAGTGGAGGCGGGGGCGGGGTCGGCGGTATTAAAATTGGGCTTGAGCACGACCGACTTCCCTTTTACCGGATTCGACTTGAGTAAGCTGACGGCTTGGCGTACTCCTTCGACTCTATCCGTGGTGCGTACCAGGCTGATCTTGGTCATAACAGTCTCCTCTTTCCGCAGGCAGGAAGGTATTAAGGACAATAGCAGGGCCAGTCCTCCGTTTAAGGCAAGCCCTTGATGTACTCCCGCCGCCCTGACTTTAATCAAAATAAAACAGGTATTATATAAAATATGTTAGAACGCGGACAAGGCGGCTGTCAATGTCAACTCGGGAGCAATCGGTGGATATTGGAGAGGACATCAACGTATGGAAAGAGATGAAACAGACAGGACAAATCCGGGAAGTATACAACGGGCTCAAGGGTCAGGAATTTTTCGTGAACATGGAAAACAGGCCGTTAATGAATGTGGCAAAGAAAAATAGTCCTATAATAATGGATAGTTCTGAACCGCTGATATCGTTAACAATTCCCACGGATGAACTCACGGTAATGTTGCTGAGAAAGCATACGGCTGCCCCGAAAAGGCTTCCGGCCACCAGAATGAGACGAAATAGAAATATCATGGCAAGTCCTCAACATCACTGCTTTATAATTCATTCTATTTCTATTTTATGTTATTTAAAAAAAAATACAATCGCAAAAAAGTACGATATCGGCAACATACATTTTGACTATGACCTTGATATGGGTATAAACGACCCGAAATCGAGGCCATTCGGGGAGGTCCGGTCGGAGCATCAGACAGAGTATTTCGGGATTACTTTATCCTTTTCTTCAACTTGGCCCACGACGGTGTGATAAGGAAGCTCTCTTCCATGTTGTTCACCATCCTGGCAAACTTGGCCATCGGAGTCGAGAGGGTGAGCATGTTCTGTGGCACGAAAGGACGCGCCGAGACATCAAACATGCCGATGACAGCCCTGGGATGCTGAGATTTAATCTCCATATAAGGATACTGCACGATGGTGGAACACCCTGAGCCGAACGGGGCAATCACCATGTTCTGCTCCGTTTCATCGAAGCTGGCCAGCGTAAAAAGACCCGAAAGGACATCCGGCCGGGCGTAGAAAATGATAACCTCAGGGTGGTCATCTTCATCGAGTAAATCCCATCTCTTGAAAACGATGAATCGGCCGGGAGCTTTCATGGCCGGCGCGTGCTTCTTCATGTATTCTTTAACCATCTCCGGCGACTTCTTATAGCGTTCCCCTTCCATTTTGCCGGGAATCCCGCAGGAGAGGAAATACTCGAAGTCGGGCATGAGACTGTCCGCAAAGCCGAGGTACCTTTTGCCTCCGGCGCAGCCGACGGCATCCATATCGAAAGCGAGGGACTGTCCGCTCCTGATTTTGACCAGCGCCCCGATGATGCACCGGGGCACTGAGCCAGGCTTGACTGCCTCGGCATGGCTTTCTTCATCGGTGTAATAGAAGGTAATGGGCAGTTCGGCGTCGTTAAAGAATTTTTTCCAGAGTGTGAGGAATTTGTTTTTAAAAGCTGCGTCCATATTGTTACCCCCTTTTATCTAAACTCAACTTCTTTTTATAAAAAATAAGGTCGTAGGTACCGACTTTTCCGTGATGCGTCTCTTTAAAACCAAACTTCTCGAAGAGACGTCGCGCAGTGGTGTTATTGGCCAGAGTATCGAGGCACAGTTCCGTGTAGCCCGTTTCCGCCGCTAGCTCCATAAGTTTTAGTAAAATCGTCTGGCCGTAACCCTGTCGCTGGCAATTCTGCCGGACTCTGATACGCTTGATTTCGCCGCGCTTGTCCGTTACTTTTCTAATAGCCCCTATGGCCACGATTTCATTCCCCTGGATGCCTACCAGGAAATCGCCGTTATTGTTGATGTATATATCTTCGATGTTATCCAGGTCGGTATCGTAATAAGGGTCGGCTGTGGCGCCGAATTGCGCCAGTCCGGCGTAGTGCAGTTCCTTAACGACCCTGTTATCCTGTGCTTGATAACGGCGTATAAGCAGCATATCGGCCCCGTCCGGTTGAGAGAGGCAAACAACGGGCACACATCAGTTTAAATAATATTAGCTTTCAGAGTGGCTGGCGTCAAGTTTCCGGCAAGTATGAGGGTGAAAGATTTAGCGGTCAGCTCTTCCTTTTGTATTCAGGAAAGAAGAACAAATCGTCATTGCGGGTTGGCGGCTTTTACCTGCTCGTAGAGGTTATAGTTTTCCTTAAGCATCTCCCGTATGGGGAGCCGGAAGGGGCATCTTGCCTCGCACTCTCCGCATTCAGTGCAGCTGGCGGCCTTCGCCATGGCATCGGGGATAAACCCGCCCTTCAAATACCAGCCCGGCGGCAGGCGTTTAACGAAAGTGGGGAATGTCATAATCATGGATATGGGTATTTGCTGCGAACACGGCTGGCAGTAATCGCAGCGGCGGCAGAACCGGGTGCCCAGTTCTTCTCTCATCTGCTGCATCTTTTTATGTTCGGCGGGCGTCATTTTAGGCGACCTGCTATATATGCGGACGATTTCTTCAATTTCCTGCACTTTTTGTATGCCGGGGATGATGACGATATCAGGAAACTGGAGCAGGTATTTAAAAGCTACGGCGGCGTTTTCCAGCATGCCGCCAGCCATCGGCTTCATGACGATAAAGCCCACATTATGCTCCCGGCAAAGGGGTAACAGTTCATCGGCGGGTTCACTGGTGATGAAGTTGAAGGGGAACATGATGGTCTCGAAGCGGTCTGATTTTACCATCGCCTTGGCAATGTCCATCTGGTGTGAGGTTATCCCGATATGTTTTATCTTACCGGCTTTTTTAGCGTTTTCGAAGACCTGATAAAGGCCGTTTTCGGGGTCGAGGATTTTTTTAAGGGTCGGCATGTCGTTGACGCCGTGAAACTGGTACAGGTCGATGTAGTCGGTGCCGAGTCGTTTCAGGCTCAGTTCAAGATTTTTTACTATTTCTTCGCCGGTGCGGGCGCCGGACTTGGTGGCGATGAAGACATCTTTACGCCGTCCCTTCACCGCCCTGCCGATGCGTTCCTCGCTGGTGGAGTAGCCATTGGCAGTATCGAGGAAGTTAATGCCCAGGTCGAGGCACCTTTGAACAACGGCTACAGCATCGTCTTCCTTAAGCCTCTGTATGGGAATGCCGCCGAAACCCAGCCGCGTGACCATCATCCCTGTCTTGCCCAGTTTTATCTTTTCCACGCGGCCTCCTTTCAGTCGGCCTCAGTCTAGGTACGGACTTTTATGCGGGCTTCCATTTCGCGGTAGAATTCCCCGGGCTCTTTATTAATCGATAGCTGTTCCATGGGGCATATACCCTTGCCATCCGGTCGCTGAATGTAGGGGACGATTTCGGTGAGGTGATAATCGATGCCGTATCTTTCCAGCGTCCTGACGGCGAGTTCGCTACTCAACGGGCTGTAGGCTTCCCGGCAGTTTGCCTTGACCGCCAGCAGGGCGGCGGCATTGCCCATGATTCTATCGAATATTATGACCGGCGGCGGCCCGGGGTCCTTCTTTTGAAGGGCGATGTATTCCATCAGGGGCAGCAGTCGGTCCTTTTCCGACGAAAAAATAAGCGTTTCGTCCTGGTATATCCTCAGCGTATCATCGCTGGCCAGGAAGGCGCTGAACAGGTCTGTGTACATCGTTTACTCTGACTGTTTCTTGAGATTATAGCGTCCGACTGCCCAGAATGCGAGCGGTATCAGGGCGAGTTGCGCCAGCAGGCCGGGCCATGACTGTGCGATAGTGTACCAGACGGCGCTATAGGGAGTGGCGGCGGAGCCGAGCGGACTATAAACGTTCCCGCTGATGGCCTGCACGATAACGACAGCTATCAGTAGCGCCAGGCGGCCGCCGGCCATGGCTCCCAGCAGCGACCATATCACGCGCAGGTTGAGTTTCTGGCGCAGGAGTCCGGCGAGCAGTCCGTAGACCGTGACTTCCACGGCTACCTGGGGCAGGATATTCAGCACGGGCATGCCGGAGATAGCATAGCTGGCGAATGGCGTAAGCAGCCCGACGAGAATACCGGCCTGCCAGCCGCAGGTCAGCGCGGCGATGAAGATGAAGAAATGCATGGGGAGATAGGTGGCGCCGGCCAGCTGGAACTGGTGAAACACCCAGGGCACCAGCACGTTCAGCAGCACGAAGACAGCGATGATGCCGTAAGTGCGCACATTTGTGA
>Ga0187886_1001009_pt1 | contig 28147 bp, 16 predicted proteins | sample June2016WEW_20_1_FD_133001 | JGI IMG/M metagenome (GOLD analysis project Ga0187886, IMG submission 133001) | Peatland microbial communities from SPRUCE experiment site at the Marcell Experimental Forest, Minnesota, USA - June2016WEW_20_150 | ecosystem: Environmental > Terrestrial > Soil >...
CCGGTCGCCGATCGGGTGGCCGTAGTTGTCGTTGACCAGTTTGAAATGATCGATGTCGAAAATCAGGAGCGAGACCGGGTATCCGATCCGGCGGGCGCGGTCGATTTCCAATTGCAGCTGTTCGTGGAAGTAGCGCCGGTTGTAAATTCCGGTAACGAAATCGGTAATCGACGCCTGTTCCACCTCGCCGAAGGTGAGCGCGTTGAGGAGTGCCAAAGCAGCGTGGCCTGCCAGGCTTTCCAGGCGGTTGGCGTGTTCGGCCGAATAATATCCGCGCTCTGATTTGTCCATCGAAAGGAAGCCCAAAAGCTGGTCGCCGGTCACCAAGGGCGCCCCCACCCACGACCCCACGTGCCAAGTCGGGCCGACCGATTGCCACGACGGATCCGCCTGGACGTCGGGAATGAAGTACGGATGGCGGGTTTGAGCCATGTGTTGAATTCCGGTCAGCCGCTCGATGGGCAGGTCCAGCCGCGAGATCCATTCTGACAGCCCGAACCGTTCGTATCCGCGGTGGGAGGCCACGCGCACCCGGTCGCCCTGCAGCAGCATAACGTTGGCGCTGTCGAACGGCACCACGCGCCCGATCTGCTCCAGGAGGGTGTCGAGGATGGTACCCGCCCGCAGCGATCCGGAAAGGACCAACCCGATGTCGCGCAGCGTCTCGGCCAGAATTCTCTGCTGCCGTTCGCTCTCATAGAGCCGGGCGTTGACCAGCGCCAGCGCCGCCTGTTCGGCGGGCACCCGCAGTCGCTGGAGTTCCATGGCCGAGAAGGTCCGGTCGTTCTGCCGGCAATAGAGTTTGACCAGGCCCAACGGTTTGCCGCCCGCCCAGAGCGGAATGATCAGCACGGCGCCGTAATGCAGATGGCGCAGGATGGCCGCCTCGCTGGTGTGGATTTCCGGATCGTCCAAACGCAGCAGCATCGGGTCACTCCCCTTGAGCACCTGGGCCGTAGCCGGGAAATCGACCAGCGAATATCCGCTTCCGAATTCGCGGTCAGCCCTTTCCCCGAAGGCCGAATACGCGGCCAGGGTCCGCACCTGATTGTGTTCCATGTCGACGGAAGCAAGGACGCAGGCGTCCATGCGCGCGGTCCAAACCAGCAGGACGGCGATCTGCTGCAGCAGTTCCTCCAGGTCGAGCGTGGAGGTGACCACCCGGGCCATGTCGATGATCATGCGCAGATCCGATTCGCGCTGCCGGCTTTCCTCAAGCAACCGAAGGCGTTCGATGGTTCCGGCCGCTTGGACCGCGTACAGCGTCAACCCGTCCAGTTCCGCCTGGGAGAAGGTGTGCGGCAAGGAATAGCGGACAAAAAGCACGCCGATCGCCTGCGTGCGGATCTTCAGCGGCAAACCCACCAGCGTGACGATTCCCTTGGAGCGGAGCAATTCATTCTCCGCCTGGGATCCGACGTCGTCGGCCGAGAGAACCTTCGGCACCCCGCTGGTGCAGATCTCGCGGATCAATCCTTCCGGGCGGGGAGACACTTCTCCGGTGATTTCCTGGCTGGCGTTGTCGACGCCGTAATTGAGCGTGACGTGCCCTTCCGGATCGATCAGATACACGATCGCCGAATGGGCCGTAGTGGCCATCAGGGCAAATTGCGCCGTGAGTTCCAGCGCCTGGGAGAAGGTCGTGGCGGCGATGATCCGGCCGCCGAAGTCGTAAAGCCGGGTCAACTGAATGTTGGCGGCCTGGGATTGTACGAACAGCCGGGATCCGAAAAGCAGAACGGCGATGTGACCGGCAAACGACTGCAGCCAAGCCGTCTCTTCCTCCGTGAACCGGTGCGGCTCCTTGTCGTTCAGGTCGAGCACACCAAGGATCTGGCCGCCGGAAATCAACGGCAGGCTGATCTGGGATTTCATCCCGAGTTGGCGGATCTGCTCCCCCAGGACCGACTCATCAGCATCGTTTTCCACCAGGATCATTTTCCGGGATTGATATGCCCGTCCGGTGGCGGCTTCTCCGACGAGCAGCCGCGGGCGCCGCTCCTCCGTTTGTGATTCCTCTCCCTTTTCCGCCATCAAGTGCAGCACCTCCCCGGCGTCGCCGGTCAGGTAGATTGCCGCCGAAGTCATGCCGCTGAATTTTATGGCGGCTTCGAGCAAATCCGGCAGCAGATTTTCGATGCTTCGGCCGCTGGCGGATTTTTCCACCAGTTTTCCAAGGGAATCGAGAAGTTCGGCAAGGGTTTTGCCCAAGGGGGAAGTAGAGCGGTCATTCGGGGAGGATGTCATGGGGCTTTGGATGGAATCTTTTCGGCGGCGTCCCGCAAGACATGCACCGCTTCGGCGATTGGCGTTCCGGTTCTAAAAACGGAGTCGCCGGCGACCAGAATACTAGCCCCCGCCTCCGCCGCGGCGAACGCGTTGCCGGCCGCTATTCCCCCTTCCGCTTCCAGCTCGGCCATGGAATTCATTCCATCCAACAGTTCGCGGATCCGGCGCACGCGTGCCAGGCAGGAATCCGGGAACGCTTGCGGACCTTCGCCGGGATCGGCCGAGAGCACCAGCACCAAATCCGCCAAGGGGAGTGCAGCCTGAATGGAAAGCAACGGGGTTTTCATCCGCACCGCCAGCCCGGCACGCGCGCCGTGGATTCGAATCGCTTTCAGCGTCCCCTGCACGTCCTTGGACGCTTCCATGTGGATGGTGACGATATCGGCGCCTGCTATAACGAAACGTGGCACGTACCGCTCGGGTTCTTCGATCATCAGGTGGACGTCCACCCCGGCTCCCGCGCGGTGGATCATCGGAGCGAGCGCCTTTACGACCTGCGGGCCGAAGGAAATATTGGCGGTGAACTTTCCGTCGAGGATATCCATATGGACGTACTCGCAGCCGCCGCTTAACGCCTGCGCCACTTGATCTTCCAGGTGAAGGAAGTCAGCGGAGAGAATCGCGGGAGAAATTTTTACGCCGGAAACCATGCTTCGGAACTCGATCCTGGGGACGAGCGAACCGATTTTATCAATGTCCCAATTCTACCCCTATTGGGAAAAACCAAATCTTGGGGGATAATTGCAGCTCGCTTTTTTACGCCCCTTACACGAAACCCACACGGAAAATTAACGATAAAAAGACCTCCTTCGGACGGATGGGGCGTCCGTCTCGTCGATGTCGAAGAGCCTGTTTTTTTTCCGATGAGGGCGCACGAAAAAAGGTTAGTGTGAGACGGTTTGTTGGGTCGCATGGGTGGATGGTTCCAAGCGCTTTATCCCTGCTCGTCGGCAACGAGAGCCGCGATCGCCGCGCCGATGCCAGAGCCATCTTTGATGAGGCTCGTGGTCACGCGGCCGGCTCCCGGCCCCAGTACGGCCTCCAGGCCGGCCCGAATGCCTGCGTCGTAGAGAGGCATGTGCGCGTAGAGTGAGCCATCGATGGCCACGACATGCTCCCGCTCGAGTCCGGGATCGAGGTAGCGCAGGATGCCCGCGAAGGTCGCGCCCACCAGCCGGGCGGAGCGTCCGGCTACGCTCTCCACCACCCTCCGGAATGCAAGCAGTTGCTCGATGGTAAGTCCCGTCAGGGCCAGTTGGTCTTGCGCCACGCTTTTCGTTTTCCCGCAATCCGCACCATCCTCGAGCACTTGGGTCATGTGGACGCCGGTAAGCGTTCCGCGATTCCAGCTTCGGTTTCCGGCGGGGAGCAGCCGCTCGGCGACCATCGTTCGCAGCACGGCCAGCACTACCTCGCCGAGGTAGGCGCCCGACACCATCTTTTCGAGTAACTGCTCCCCGGGGCGGACGCTGGCTTCGTTCACCGCCCGGTCAAAGGGGGTGAGAGTAACTCCGTCGAAGCTGCCCGTTTCCATGTTCACGATCATGGGTTTCCCCGTGAGCGGATGGCGGGGTTCCAGATAGCAGGTATTGTGACCCGTACCGCAGATGCTGCCGACCTCGACTTCCCGCAGCTGGTAAGCCGCCGCCAGCAGGGTTCCGACCGTATCGTTGATCACCGCCCGGGGGCGGACGTTGCGCACGCCCTGTCGCTCCAGCGCCGCCGCCAGCAGGGGCGTGACATCCCGCCCTTCGACGCCGCTCGTCCGGATCTCCTTGGTCCATTGGATCAGCACCGCCCGGTTGATGCCCTCTTGCCGGCAGGGGAAGGAGAATGTGTGCCCGAGCGGCAGCGTGGATCGGTCGCCCGCCAGCACATCGACGACATGACGCGCGATGAAATCGAAGAGTTCCTCCGCTTGGGTTTCTTCTCGGGTATAGTCGTAGGCTCCGCCTGGATCCTTCAGTGTGAAGTTACTGGATTTACTGAATTGCGCTTGTCCATTGTCTAGACGGACCTTCAGGATGCGGACGTTGGTGCCGCCGAAGTCGATCGCGATCGCCTCGCCCCGCTCGGCACCGGTCGGCCGGGCGATGTAGGAGGGCAGCATTCGGAGCGAGCTCGGCCGCCCGGCGAGCCCGTCGCGCATCGCCGCCTCGAAACGCGCGGCGACTTGTTGCAGCGCCTCGGCGGTGAGGTCAATCTGGCTGCAGGCTTCTTCCACAAACTCTGAAAGCACCATGATCCGCTCCTGCGTGATGAGTCACTGATTCGCCATATCCTATTGTGCGTCAGGTATAACCAACAATAAGATTAGAAAACATAATTTTTGTTTCACAACGGCCGGGAGCCCTTAGCCGATTGTGCAAGGTTAGATTCATTTTACCTGAAATGTCATTTTAGCGAAGAATGTTACCTATAGCAACTTTAGGTCAAAGCCTGCCTCCGCTTGTTCATAGCGGGGATCACCTGTGTCACTGGTTGGGTCTCAAAAATATTTTTAGCTTGTTTTTTAATTTTGTTGTATCTTTACTTTCGCATTCCCATATTTCTAATACTTTCCATCCAAGCCTACGTAACCTTGCTTTATTATTTTTATCACGAACAATATTGTTTTTTAATTTGTTATTCCAATATTCACGATTATTCCTTGGAATAATTGCTTTTCCACATCTCTTGTGCTGATGCCAAAAGCATCCATTTACAAAGATGATTCTCTTCTTAAAAGGAAATACAATATCCGGTTTACCCGGTAACGATTTATCATTAAAAATAGTTTTATATCCATACTTACTAATAATCAATTTAATACATTTTTCTGGGGTTGTATTTTTTGAGGAAACCCTCGCCATGATTTCACTTCTATTCATAATTTTGCTCTTTTAATCTCCGTCCAACCGGATTGAATCGTCCCGTGATCACCTGTATTTATTGTTGTTCGTCTCTCAAATTTATTCCCTGTCATTCTTGCTTCAATATCAACAGTATTCAAGTCACTCTTAGAACAATAAAATGCCTTATAAAGTGCATTAAAGAATTTTATTTGTTTTATTGTATGGGATTTAGCAATTGGGTTATTTCTTGGGTCGGCAATCGTTGAGGGAAAAAGATACAAACAGGGTTGAGTTTTTTGACCAGTTTCTTTTAATGAAGAGGATTTTATTTTAGGACATGGTCGCCCTTTTGTGCCGCAAATCATATCCCAAATAATTAATCCATCAACAATTTGCTTTCTATGAATAATCTCTGCGCTAAGGCGTGTATGTATTCCAGACCAGGCATTATGACGTGGATTGGACCCTGGATTTTGACACAATGACCAAATAACAAATTCATTAGCATTTGCCGGACGCTCAAAAATATTTGTGTTATTTCCGTCAAGGCAACCTTTAGCTTCAATAATACAAGTTATGTTTCCAATTTTGACTTCGTAATCATGTCTTTCACCTGCACCTCGAAAATCCCATTTATTAATAAGCCCTTTTTCCTGTAAATAGGATAATATATTCTCTATAAATGCCCTTTTAATTTCAGTTGTTGCAGATTGAGTTCCACGGATCCTTTCAATAGCGCTTTGAAACAAGCCGCTTTTCTCAAATTCCTCTCGAGTTAAACCATGGTTTCCAATTGAATAGGCTTTTTCTTTAAGATCTTTCGAGTATTGTTCGATAAGTTCTCTTGTGGAATCGGATAATTCGCAAGGGATGATTGGTTTATCAACTGGCATTCGGAAATCTCCACATTGTCTTGAGAGAAAACTCCAACAATTGGTTGGAGTAATTTTTCGTCAAGCCAACGTACAGCTTGTACCACAACCGCATCGCCCATTATATGATATGTATCGTTATATTTATCCGGTAATATATAATTATCATCTACACCCATTAAGCGCGCTACCTCCCTCGGTGATAATAAACGAGTTCTGATCCTCTTTTTAGAAATAATAATTAGGGTTTGCCGACTTGAACCACCCGCAGGCGTACGCAAACAACCGCTTAGTCCATCTAGCCTAACTTCTGCAAAAACACGGCTCTTTCCATTACTTTTACGTGTACGGAAATAAATTGTGCCAATTGTTTCATCGTAATTCTTTTGAGCCAATACTACCTTATTATAATTAATTAAAGACATTTTATTAATAATTTTACTTGTTTCTGAATCAGAATGCCATGAAATACCGGAAGGCTCTTTCTCAATAATATTTCTTAATTCAATTGCAGTACTTTCTGGCGTAGGAAGATTCCACCAGATCCAATTAGCTTTTACTTTTTCATCCAATTTACTAAATGCACCTAGGATCAATTTATCGGAATATTCGGAAGTCTGAAGATGTGCCGGAATTAATATTTCCTTCCTTATGGCAACGATAAAAAGTCGCTTTCGTGATTGGGGCACAAAATATTTAGCATCAATAATAATTGCTCCGACATAATATCCGCTTGATACGATTGAAGAAAGTAGAGAATTAAAATCTTTCCCTTTTCCGGATGTTAATAATCCAGGGACATTCTCGATAACAACAATAGGAACGGTTCTTTTTTGCTCATCAAATTCATTAATAATTCTCCAGAAATCCCAAAATGTACTACTCCGTTCTCCATTAATTCCCTTTCCATTTCCAGCCAATGATAAATCTTGGCAAGGAAATGATGCCCATGCCAAAATTGGATTATTTTGAATATCTATTGCCTTAATTTGCCTTATGTCCTCAATTAATAGATTGGATTCATTCGAAAAATTTTTATTATAAATTTCGCCTTTCATCCTCGATATATCATTTGCAAATATACAATTCCAATTTTCGGCAAGTCCTAACCTTGCCAATCCCCCGCCGGAGAAAAACTCGCAAAAATCGAGGCGCTTTTTCATATCTTTCCCCCATTATAGCATAGGATATATACCAACAATATCTTAATTCTTATTCTATGCACAAGGGTGATTTTTTACAGCCCAACAGCAGGCGGCGCAGGCGCCTGGCTCCTCCGCTTTTCGATTATCATTTTAACAGGAATATACAAACGTAAATTAACCAATTTTCGCCGCTCCATGGTCAGATCACCTGCAGTCGCGGATTGGGCGGAATTAAATTGTTGTTCGATCCCTAAGCATACTAAATTGACTTACTAATTGTGATTGTAGGGAAGCTATTAATGCAATTAATTCAGTCGAGACTAAACGAGATTGATCACTGCTTCTAGGCACATCATAAAAAGGATCTCCAGGACGGCGAGCAATTATTGTGGCAAGTTGTGGAAGTATTGCTTGAAGGACTTCTATCCATGATCTAATCATTGAAATATTGTTTGGAACAATGACATCTCTCCGACATTTCCATTCAAATCGATCAGAGATTCTTCTTCCCATTAATTGTTCTGATAAAGAACCAATAATGTAAAAAAGGAAATGTTTTGAAGCTGAGTATTTTAGTACCTCATACTCTTGAGATTCAATTTGAGTAGTAGTTTGATTTGCATGACGTATTTTAAGTCCCTCCTTGATAGAATCTAAAGCAATTGAAAGTGTTTTTATAAGGAAAATATGTTCAACACGGAGATTATTGGGAAATACTCGTTGATAAATAGCATCATCATTAAATATATCTCTAGAATTACGATATGCAGTTTGTGGGTCTCCGTGAAAAGCGCATAATGCAGGAGCAATGGAACTAGCGGTTATAGAATTTCTTGGCGCCCTAGATGCTGTCCTTCTATGAACATATGTAATACCATATTGCTCAAAATCTGCACGTAAACGCCTTTGGGTCGCATCATTGCTTCTACGATCGGCGGGTTTAATTTCATTTTGAGTGTTGTTATAACGAATAATTTTATCTATAAGTTCTGGGTTTTCACACTCAACAATACGAATCAGGACTTTTGCTTGTTGAGCAGAAGGTTCAGTCGTGTCTCCAAGTGCGCCTGATGTTTGAGCACCATTAATAATGGAAATTCCTCTAATTGTGGGCGGGGTTGATAGATTAATCTGATGAGTAAGTGCGGTTATACCATTATTGTATACCCAGAAATTTCTTGGTTCTGAAGTTGCAGTTTGATTTATTTGGAAATTAATATTTGTATTTTTACTTGCATATCCTAGATAATCTCGATAATTTGCACTAAAGAGTCGATCTCCGTGTTGTTTATATAAATATTTTATCCATTCTGCGGGAACTGAGGCAAGAATAGCTCTCCATTCATCAGCTTGTTCTCTAATATATTCAGTTAGAGGTACTTCTATAATATCATCTACAAGGATTTCACTTTCACGAGCTCGATAAAGATCTTCAATTTCATTTAGTCCTATTTCTTTATATGAAACGATAATTGGTTCTTGTCCGGGCTGTGCCATTGATACAATAATATCTCGTGCTGCATCTGCAACAGCCTTTAGTTCTTTATCTACATTAACACTTTCATTACAGTTATGAATAAATAATAATTCGACCCGAGTAATTGAATGCGATTGGATAGAACGACGTATTTCCCTTGCCTTATCGACAAGATGCGAAGGTATTAAATCTTCACTCGCGGATAAAAACCATGCAACCGCACTTGCCAAATCACTAGCCTTATTTGATGGAGCCGATTGCCGCGTCCATTCCCTTGCTAAATATGATTGACCTATAATAATCCTTCGTTCTTGTTCGTCGATATGACAAAAGTCAACTTTTTTATCGTCCGGACCTTCAGTAATTGCATTCACTGCAAATTCATCTGGATCTTCGATGCGGAGATACAGCATTAATGTAAAGATTGATAATGAATTTGGGCCAAATTTTCGTAAATCCTCATCGGAATCAAAAGCTGCTCTAAAAGTGTAATTTCCATCTTCAGGTGGATGTGATGACATTTTAGTACCTCCTTATATAAAGCAAATCTAAATTATATATACAATCTGGTTTACCGCCCCACTCCGTATTAGGCCTCTTCCGGCCGGTTATCCGCTTGAAGTTTATCTGCATTATACATGCATCATAACACCCCACTAAAGGCAATCAGATCTCTTGGTATCAACTAGCTCCCTCAGTAGAAGATTAACATGGATCTTGCACTTGAATACGCGGGAAAATAACGGATGATTTATCCATCGAAGCGGATATTTCTCATAGGAAAGGGAAATTACCTGCTTGCTCCCCTCCCGATAGACCGGTATACTCTCGACGATGGACGATCGACCATCGCCATCGTCCTCGTGAGCGATCCGGCCGAGTAAACGCATCATGCTTCCTGATTTCCGCATTCAACAGCGCGACGCTCTCCTCGAAATCATCCGCACCATCACCCAGGAACTCGATCTGAACCGGGTGCTGGAGAAGATTCTGCGCATCTCGGTGGAGCTGCTGAGCGGCCAGGCCGGGATCATCGCGCTTCCCGGCGGGGACGCCGCACCGTGGCGCATCGCCGTCTCGGTGGGGGTTGCCCCGGCCTTTCTGCAGGCGCTCGAACCGATCTTGCGCGATTTGACCGGCCAGGAAGATGCGGACAGTTTCATCCTCCCCGAGGTCGACCGGCGGCTCCAGCTAATCACCCAAACCGTCTCCTTGGGGATGCTCTCAAGCCTTGGTTTACCGATGGTCACCCGCGGTTCGGTTGTCGGGGTCGTGTATATCTTCCGGGCCGGGCGCGCGCGCTTCAGCCAGGACGAACGCACGCTGCTGCAATCCTTCACCGACCACGCGGCCATCGCCGTCTCCAACGCGCGCTGGTTTGCCCAGGTTCGCGAGGAGAAACAGCGGCTGGACGCGATCCTGGAATCTTCCGCCGAGGGCATCGTCATCCTCGGACCGGACAACCGCATTCAGCGGTTCAACCGCGCCATGGCCAATCTGACGGGGATTCCTTCCGAAAAAGCGTTGGGCGCACTGCACGACGATATCCTCCGGTTCACTGCGATCCAGACCGGACGGACCCTCGCGCAGGCCGAAGCCGGCGGATGGCCGCTCGCGGATCAGGCCACGTTCTATCTTCAGGCCGATCTGGTGCGCAAAACCGGCGGCCCGCTCAGCGTCGGCATCACCTATGCGGCGGTGATCGCGCAGGACCACACCCTGCTCAATATCGTTCTGGGAATGCGCGATCTGACGCGCTTCCGGGAAGCCGACGAGTTGAAGGACACCTTCATTTCCATCATCAGCCACGAGTTAAAAACTCCGGTGGCTTTGATCAAGGGATACGCCGGCACCCTGCGCCGCGAGGACGCCCAATGGGATCCGTCGGTGGTGAAGGATTCCCTGACGGTGATCGAGGAGGAAGCCGACCGGTTGACTTCCCTGATCGATGACCTGCTCGACGCCTCGCGCCTTCAGGCCGGAGGATTGACCCCGAACCTTTGCGAAGTTGATCTGCCGAAGCTGGCTGGAAGGATTGCCGAGCGGCTCGGACGCCAATTTCCGGATCGTGTCATCACGGCGAATTTTCCAGCGGAGTTCCCGGAAATATCCGCGGATGAGGAACGGATCGGCCAGGTGATTTCCAATCTGATATCCAATGCGGTCAAATACTCGCCCGCCGGGACGCCTGTGGAAATTCTCGGCCGGGCAGCAACCGACCAGGTTACGGTCACGGTCGCCGACCGGGGATACGGCATCGACGAGGGAGATGCGCCGCACGTGTTCGAACGATTCTATCGCGGGCCCTCCGCCGCCAAACGGACTAAGGGCGCGGGCTTGGGCCTGTATCTGGCCAAAGCCGTGGTGGAAGCGCACGGCGGCAGGATCTGGGTCGAATCATCGCCCGGCGAAGGAACGCGGGTTTCTTTCTCGCTTCCCTGCTGACGGGTTGAAGAGAATATCCCGAACGGGTAAAATTGTCGTTCCAACCGTTTGAACGATCGCATTGAATAACACGCGCCGGAAAGGATTTCATGCCTCCCATTCAAACCACTATCAAATGTCCCTCGTGCGGAAGCCCGCAACCCGCCATTATCGAACAGGTGATCGACGTCGCCCGTGATCCCGGATCCAAAACCCGGCTTCTGCAGGGCAGGTTGAATTTCTTCCAATGCCCGAGCTGCGGCTTTCAGGGCGCCCTGGCGACGCCGCTGGTATATCACGATCCGGTCAAGGAACTTTTGATTACGTTCGTTCCCGCCGAATTGCGCCTCAATCCCATCGAACAGGAAAAGATGCTCGGCGGACTGATCCAACAGGTGGTTAGCTCGCTGCCCGCCGAGAATCGCAAAGGGTATCTCCTCCGTCCCCAGGCGGCGTTGACCCACCAGGGTTTGATGGAACGGGTCCTGGAAGCGGACGGGATCACGCGGGAGATGCTCGAGGAGCAGCGCGCGAAATCGAAATTGGCCAGGGAGCTCATCGACGCCGACGCAGCCGCCCGCCCCGTGCTCATTGCCGAGCAGGACCACCGGATCGACGCGGACGTGCTGGCCCTTCTGAACGCCATCGTCCGCTCGGCGTCGGCCCAGGAGGATGCGGCGTTTGCCGAAAAGGCCGCCCGCGCCCGCGATGCCGTCTATGAGTATTCCACGGCCGGCAAGCGCTCCCAGGCTCAAAAAGAGGAAATGGAGATCGCCGCGCGGGATCTGGAGGCGCTGGGAAACAAGTTCAACCTCGACGCGCTGATAACCCTCATCGCCTCCGCGCCGTCCCTCGACCGGGTCACCGCGCTGTCAGCGCTGGCCTGGCAGCTCATGGACTACGGATTTTTCCAGAAGCTGACGGAACGGGTCGAACACGCCGCCGGCTCCGAGCGCGAACGGCTGGGCTCCATCCGCGACCGCGCCCTGGTGGAGATCCAGAGGATCCAACAGGCCGTGCAATCGGAAATGAATTTAACCGTCGGCGTGCTGCAAAGCATCCTGCAGGCGCCGGATCTAGACCATGCGATCGAGGAATACCTGCCGGAATGCAACGATGTGTTCTTCGCCGTGCTGGAAGCCAACCTGGAAAGCGCCCGCCGCAACAAGCAGGAAGCCGCCATCCAGCGGCTGGAAGAGGTAAAGGCGAAAATCCTTGCCGCCCTCGAACAATCGCTTCCCCCCGAACTGCGGTTGATCCGCGATCTGCTCGGCCAGGAAACCGACGAGCAGGCGGAGCGGATGCTGGCCGATCATGCGGGCGAGGTCAACGACAATTTCGTCGCCTCGCTGAAAGCCGCCGTTGCCGATCTGGAGACGAACAGCCCGGGAGCACCGGCCGAGCGGATGAAAAAGCTGCTCGCTCAGGCGGAAAAACAGGCGGCCATCGCGCGGTTCACCGCAAAATAAACCACGGCGCGGCATCAAGGAACGCAACCTCCAAATTCCCGGGCCGCAAGCGGCTGGGTATTCCTCATCCCGCGAGAGCGGGATAAAAACTCGCCGCGATGAGCCGGCGGATTATGGCGATCGCATGCTCTTCGATTGTGGAGTAGCCGATCGGCGAATTCGCGGCTGCGGAATTATCCGTTGATGCCATAGTAGGTTGCGTAAAACAAGAAAGATGTCATTGCGAGCGACCGAAGGGAGCGAAGCAATCTGGTTTTCGCGTCAGAAACACCAGATTGCTTCGTCGCTTCGCTCCTCGCAATGACAAAGTCCGACTTTTTTCGCAGCCTGATAGATTTATAAGTGACGGTTTTTTTCTATTCCGAGGCCTTCAGGGAGAGGATAACTCCCGTAAAAGAATCCACCCGCTCTTTCATTTGCCAAAATAAAATTGCACCGCTGAAATATTAATTCTTCTCTTCCCCGGTTCAGGCCAAACGCGCCAGTCGATCCTCCACGTCCTTAGAAAAATTCCGTATGTGATTCGAAACAAACCCGGCCGGATCCGCCTCATCATTCTGAAGCAGCGGGGTCAGATCCATCGCATACGACATGCCGGTGGATATATCCACACCATGGGATTCAAAATACGTCGCATTGGCGCGCCGGCGGCCCAAACTGGCAAGATCGTAGCGTTTCCCGCCGGCGATCTGGGAATCAAACACTCCCAAAAGGGAAGCTTGAAGGGCTTCATGCGCCGTCAGATCGAATACCACCTTATCCGAATCATTCAGCCAATCGAGATCCCGCCACACTTCACAACCGTAGAGACGCTGGGGCCGTTCCGGCTTCGGCATCCGGCGGATCGCGGCGATTAATCGCAAGGCCGTCCCGACGTGGGTGTCGTGCTTATCCGCCAGGTTATGCGTGAACACGAATTTCGGTTTTGCGGCCAGCAGTACGGTATGCAGATCCTCAACCGGTCCGACCTCCGACTTGTTTTTAACGGCCCGGCTGGGGTAATCCAAGAGGATTTGTGCGGAATATTCCCCGACCGCGGCGGCTTTTTTCTGTTCCTGCATCCGCACCGCGTGCATCTCATCGTCGGTATAGTTCGCATACAGCCCGATCCGCGGAGAGCCGCGCCCGTCGGTCAGCACGACGCCGGTGAACCACTCGTTCGGTTGGCGGTAACACCGCAGAATCGGCTCGGCGGCCATGATTTCCAGATCGTCCTGATGAGCCGAGACCGCCAAGCACGTTGTGCGCGCCAACGCTTCTTTTTCGCCGGTGCCGTCCGGAATATAAACCTCCGCCGAGGGGGAATGAAATTTCACAGAATGCTCCTTGGAGAACGGGGAATAGCCGGCAGGCTGGCTGCCGCAACGGATTGCCCCACGCGCCGGCTTTTTTCATCCGGCAATTGGATGTGAATGCGAGCGGCCAACTCCGGAAATTCCTTGCGCAGCACTTCGTTGACCCCGTCCAGAATTATTTTTCCGCCCTCGCCGGAGGTGCAACGTCCCAGGATCAGCACATGCTTGATTTCGTAAAAGTCGGAATAATGGGCCACGCCATACCCAAGATACACGCCCATTGTCTGCCAGATTCGCACCGCGCCTTCATGCCCGGCCGCCAATCTTTCCTGGACGAAAGCTAATTTTTCGGCATCGGAAATCTCTTGGGGGATGATAATTCCCGCTTTGGGTGCCAATCGGAAAACGCATTGCTGAGAAAAATATTGCGAGCCGCAACCAATATCGCCCGACCATTCATCCACGGGGGCGTCCGGCTGATAATCGACGGGGGTGAAGGCCATTTCATTCAACCAGCCAAGAATCTGGCCGTTCAAGTCCACATATCCCGTCGCCTCGCTGGAGCCGAGGGCAATCCCGAGAATCCCGGTATCGCTCAGCGACATCGATCCCGCCAAGGCGGTCACATCGCCGTCGTTGATCACTTCCAGCGGGACCTTCCACTCGTCGCGGATACGCAGGAATAACTCGCGGATTTTCGGATAATCCTCCGGCGGAACATTGCGGAAGAGGGAGGCTACCATCGGCCGGTTGTCGATGTAAATTCCAGCCGAGCTGCCCCCGATGGCATCCACCCTCGCCATTTTGGCTGCCGCCGACCGGATCCCCTTGGTGATCTCCTGGTAATAGTATTCCGGATCGGAATGTTTGCGGGGCTCCCAGATCACTTCTTCACTATAGACGACCTTCCCGTCAACCACCGCGCTGACCTTGCGGTCGGAGGCTCCCAGATCAAACCCGATCCTGCAACCGTCCAAATGCCGGCCCAGCGGCGCCCCCGTTTCCCGGACAGGCGGCACATCCACCGGCCGGCAAGCGATCACGCGCAAGGGTTGCTCGTACACCTGGTCGCTGAAGAAATGATAATCAAATTTCCGTTCCCCTTCGGGGGAGTATATCTTCTGCAGGGCGTCGGCAATGCTTGCCGGCCCGCCGACAAAGATGCGGAAGCCGCCGCGCTGCCAGAGGAGAAATTTTACGATGCGTTCGATATACGGGACGTTGGCCGCGGCCCGGGGATGCGATTCCGGGTAAACGCGCGTCTCATATCGTGAGAGTTCCTGGTTTTCCCGCTCCAAACCGATGACTAGGGGCTCCCCGATGGAGGCAAGTTCATTCCGAAAAGCCCGGTTGGCAAGCACGGCCGGCCGAAAACCTGCATCCAAGGGAGGAGGACATTGAGGAGGAATTAATCGCAGCGCGTCCATCATGAAAGACCGATCCTATGATCCTGTTGCAGAAAACCTTGTTTCAAACCGCCGGTTTCATAAAATGCGAAGTTTTAAAATATTCTTTGAGGAAGAATGGGTGAAAAACATTCTTGTGCAACAGGTTCCTATGCATGAAATATATACATCAAAGCGGAGTATCCGGCCACTTCCACCAGATCCCCGGTATGAAACGCCGGCGGTGAAAATGCTTTTGCCATGTTGTTTTTATCGAATAAATAAGCTTCGGTCAAGGACAGTTTGTCTCCCTTATTAATCTGCAGAGGCTGTTTGACCGCCGCATCGCCGCGGTTGACAAGGATGACGGTGACAGTTCCGTCGTCACGCTTGGCGGCAAACACCGACACCATGGATTGATCCGAACTCGCCGCGAGCAGGTGGTTGCCGAACCGCTTGTAGAGTTGGAAGACGTAATAGCTCGGACGCACTTCGAACGAATTCATCAACCCGAATCCGGAGTTTCCACTGCCGCTGGTCAACTCCCAGTACGACATGAACTCCGTCTTTTGCCGGATCATGCGGCCCATGACGTCCGCCAGCCAGATTGCCCCGTAAAAAGAATCCGGCGAGGTGTCGGCGCCGGAAATGCCGGTGTAGTTGGAGTTGTATTCCATCACTCCCACCGGCATATCCTTTCCAGTGGTTTCCTTGATGATGCGGCGCAGATTCGGAATGATGGTATCCCATTCGGGCGAGTTGGCCATCAGGTCCGCGACGGGCGGCGCGGCGGAGCCACTCATGCTGATCGGGAAGGGGTAACGGTGGACCGTTACGATATCCACCATATCGCCGTCGATTTTCAGGAATTCCTGCAGGTAATATTTTCCAAGGTGGTCCTTCGGGTCGGTTGCTGGATTGCCCGTGAATTGGTGGATGTCGGGACCGTAAAACAGGATAGTTGGATCTACTGCTTTCATCGCCTTGGCGAATTCCCGCCAGCGGTTGGCGTAACTGACGGCGTCCCAGGCCCGGTCGTTGAAACTGGCGTTGCTTTCGTACAAGCTTGGTTCGTTGCCGATGCTCCAGTATTTGACGCCGTACTTTTTTTCGATGTTGACGTAATGCACCACCGCCGCGGCCGTTTCAGGCGTGCTGTTGGGGAGCCGAACGCAGATGCTCGGTTCTGCGCCCATCAATTTTGCTTCGCTGATATAGATATCCACAGTGAAAGGCTGGATATCGTTTTGGTCGCCCCAGTTTCCGCCGGGCCAGCGCAGGAAGCTGATCCCGGAATTCTTGGCGGCATCGGAATTGCCGACGCTCAGTCCGCCGTACAAATTTGCACCCAACACATAGCGGCCGGCCGCTCCTTGGTCGTGGGTTGGATCCACATAGAAGACGCCTTTCGGGGGAACGGGCGTGGAAGTAGAGGCGGCCGTTAAAGCAGGACCGGTCTGGCAACTTGCCAGACCGAATCCGCTGATAGCGAGGAATGCGAGAAACCGAAAAACCCAAATCCGCATTATTTTTCGACGCCAGTGATCATGATGCCTTGAATGAAGAATCGTTGCGCCGCGAAGAACAGGATCAAGGGGATGATCAGTGTTAACAGTGCGCCGGCCTGGATCAAATTGGGATGCTGTCCATAAATGCCGTTAAACCGCCCCAGGGCCACCGAGACCGGTTGGGCATTCATGTTGGTGGAGAGGTAGATGAGCGGACCGAAATAGTCGTTCCAGGCCCAGACGATGTGGAACACCGTAACCGCAACGATGACCGGGTAGGACTGGGGAATGATCACCGACCACAGGATGCGCAACGGGCTCGCGCCGTCCATCATGGCCGACTCGTCCAATTCTCGCGGCAGGGTCATGAAGAACTGCCGGAGCAGGAAGGTATCGTACGGGTTGGCGAAAAACGCAGGGACGATCAGCGGCAACCACGTCCCGCTCCAGTGGAGTATCTGGGTGAAGAAGTAAAACGTAGGGATGATGGTAACGGTTCCGGGCAGGAAAAGGATCGAGATCAGGATCATAAATAGGAAGTCGCGAAAGGGAAAGCGGAACCGCGAGAATCCGTACGCCACCAGGATGCACGAAAACAGCACTCCGATTGTCGTGGTAAAGGCGTAAAACACGGTGTTCAGGAGAAGACGCGGATAATTGATGGCATTCCACATATCCACGTAATTATGCCAAGTAGGCGAGAGGGTCCACGGGCGCTGAAGCGCTTTGTAGTTCCCCCCGTTCCATACGATCGGCCCCGCCGCGATATTTTTCGGGTCGACAAAGATGGCGCCTTTCTGATACCCATTGAGCAGGGCAAGGTTTTTGGTTACGCCGTTGTCCAATTTTACGGTGAACAGACCCAAGGCCTGGCCGACATAACTGTTCATATCCACGGTTTGATCAACCAATGTGCCGGCTTTGTTTACTTTAACGGTATAGGTGTTGGTGTTCCCGCCGGTGTAAGCGAATGTAGGAACCGCCACCGGCCAGATGGGGGCGTTGGACTCCGTTATTTGCCCATCCGTCTTGAGCGAAGTGAGCACCATATAAAGGAACGGCATCAGGAACAACGCCAGAGCAAGCGCGGCGAACCCGGTGGTCAACCAGGTCTTCAGCCCCTCGGTCGTGCGTTTTCTCGAAATGGCTGCGTTCATCGAAATCTCCTCCTAGTCTCTTTCGGAGGCATAATAGACCCAGTAACGGGCTGTGCCGAAAAGGATCGCGGTCACGATCAAAATAACAATAAACAGCACCCAGGCCATCGTCGATCCGTAGGACATATTCCCAAACAGGAAGAAGGTTTTATACAAAACCAGGTTATAGAAAAACGTCGCGCCGCCCGGAAATCCCGTGCCGGCGTTGACGACCAGCGGCACCAAAAAGTATTGGAACAGGCCGACGATGTTTAAAATCAAGTTGAAGAATATTGCCGGTGAAATCATTGGAAAGGTCACGTTGCGGAATGTCGTAAAACTTCCGGCGCCGTCAACTTTCGCGGCGTCGTAGAGTTCGGTGGGAACGCCTTGCATCGACGCCAGCATGATCATCATGGCGTTACCGATGCCCCAAATTCCCATCAGCACGTAGGCGGGATATACCCAGTTGATATCGTTGGCCCAACCTGGCAAACTGCCTTTCGGCACCCCCAGGATCATCAGGCCCTTGTTGATCCATCCGTTCTCCGGGTTGAGCACGCCAGCCCACAGAAACACGCTGGCCACAAAGGGGATGATATACGGCATATAGAATGCGGAACGGAAGAAGTTTTGGCCCTTGAGATATTTGTTATTCATCAGCAACGCGATGCCCAGCGGGACAAGAATGCCCACCGGCAGCGCGATGATTCCAAAACGAAGTGTCACCCACATGGCGCCCGGCGAGGAATTGGGCCGCGTGTTCCAAATCCCGGTATCCGTCAGCAATTTCTGATAGTTCGCCAAGCCCACCCATACCGGCGCGCTGGTGATTCCCTTGGTGATATTGAGGTTGATCAGTGAAAAGTACAGCGTGGCGATGATGGGAGCGACGGTGAAGACGACGAACCCGAAAAGCCAGGGGAAGATGAAAAGCATCCCGTTGCGGAACTCGCGCTTCTCCATCGGTTTCAATCCGCGCAGGGATCCGAGGGATGGCAGTTTGAAGTGGGTTAGTTGCTCCATGCCAATTCTCCAGATAGATATTGGGTGGGCCGGAGACCGGCCCACCCAATAGTATGTCTAGAACTAATTACTTGGCGAAGATCGCGGTCAGATCGGAAGTGAAGGTTGCGATTTCTTTATCGATATCGAGACCGCCTTGGCTATTCACCAGGTTCGCGAAGGTTGTTCCACGCGCCCACGCCTCGCTGAAGTTCGGCATGAAGGCTTCGGCGCTGGGCGTGTCTGGGTAGTTCAGGCCGTCGAGAATGGTCTGCCAGTTCTTGACCCACGGGAACTGAACCTTCTTCGCGTCGACCCAAGTTTGCAGGTCGGCGGTGCGTGCAGGCAGAGCACCGTAGGCGGCGGGCATATCCTTGCTGCCGATGATCAGCTTCTGAGTACCCGTGGTAGCAAGGTACGCCAAGAACTCGAAAGCCTGTTTCGGGTTCTTCGTACCCTTCCAAATGCGGAAGGTGTCGGCATCGATGCGGCCACCGACCACGCCGTTGTACGACGGCATGATTCCGGCGTCCCAAGTCTTGACGTTGCCCATGCAGCAGGTGTACCAAACGGGATTGTCGACCATCGCGACCTTGCCGCTGTTGAAATGGTTGCCGCTGCCAAAGTCAGCGCTGCCACCAACCGCAGCGTTGGGCTGGAAGGGTTGATCGCCCCAAATGCTGTTGTAAGTCCATTTCCAAGCGGCGACCCACACATCCGGGGGTTGAGCCGTCTTGCCATCGGCCGCTACATACTGGCCGTTGCCCCAGAAGGTGCCCCAGTAGGATGGTTGGTTCTCGAAACCCCAAGTGAAGCCGTATTGCGTGATCTTGGTCTTGTCAAAGCCCGCTTCGGTGGCATTCTTGCCGGCCGAGTCGAGGGTGAGCAGTTGGGAAACCTTGGTTACGGTGTCCCAAGACCAATCGACCATCGAGCCATCGGGCATTTTGTATTGATCGCCGTACTTGGCGGGCGGGTATGCCAGTCCGGCCGCATCGAACAGAGCCGTGTTGTAGAACATCGCGGAAGGATAGACCGCGAACGGCAGGCCGACGGTTCCCTGCGAAGTTTCGTACATCTTCAGCAGGGCCGGATTGAAGACCGAGGTATCGAAGCCGGAGGATTTCAATTCGCTGGAAAAATCAAGGTACTGGCCATAGAACGCGTTCGAGCCAGCCCAGCCTACCGGTCCAATGACGTCGGGGGCGCTGCCGGCGGCGATTTCGGTGGCCAGAATGTCCTTGGCCGCGTCGTAGTTAATGATTTCCAGTTTCACTACGGCGTCGCACTGTGAATTGTTGAAGTCCGAGACCACTGACGCTTGAGGCAGCAGTTGTATCGGATCTGTCCCGGTGCCCAAGCCAACGAACCAGCGGAGCGTTACTGGAGAGCCAGAACACGGGGTTGGCGCTGCAGTGGGGACTTCCGTCGCCGCTACTGCAGTGGCAGGTACAGCTGTCGCTGGTACTCCTGCAGTGGTGGGCGCTTCGGTCGGTGTCGCAGTGGTGCAAGCGCTCAATGCTAAACCTAGAACAAGCATTGCACCTAGTACGATAAAGATTTTACGCATTGTAGTTCTCCTTTTCTCCTCGAGAAAAAATCAAACGATTCTACTAAAGTACACTTCTTGGATGGAACGTTCTCTGTGCAGTTTTCCCCTGATACCACCTCCTTTTGCGATCATACGCCGATGGGATCCATTACCAGACCGGATGAGGAACGAATAACCAATTCCGTCGGTAGTACTAAGCGATGCGGCGGAGCCATTCCCTCATTAAGAATTTGTATCAGCGTTTCCGCGGCCAATTGCCCCATTCCCTGAATACTTTGGCGGACCGTGGTAAGCGGCGGATCCATATGCGCGGCCGATGGAATGTCGTCGAATCCCACAACGGCCACATCTTCTGGAATCCGTTTGCCCGATTCGCGCAACGCGCGCAACGCGCCCACTGCCATGGTGTCACTGGCGACAAAGACGGCATCCGGGTTTTGAGGTATCAGGCGCATCATGCTGGTGTATCCACCGCTTTCCGAAAAGTCACCCTCCACCATAAGGGCCGGGTCGGGGTTCATCCCACGCTCGTGGAATGCGCGCTCATAGCCTTCCCGGCGGTCGATACCGGCGATCATATTATTCGGACCGGTGATGGTGGCCACCCGGCGCCGACCCAGGCGGAGTAGGTGCACGACCGCTTCGCGTGCGCCTTGGAAGTTGTCTGCATCCAAATAACTCAGATCGGTTCGGGTGGGGTGCCGTCCGATGAGCAGGAACGGCAGACCGGATTTGGTTAAGGCCTCAAGGATGGGATCATCGATGAGATAGGAGGCAATGACCATGCCATCCAGGAGGCTGTCCGAAACCAATTGATGGATTTTGGTCTGTTCTTGTTCTGGGTTGGTCAACCACAACATGACCGAATAATCGCGTGCGTTGCAACCCGTGGTGATGCCTTGAATTAACCTAGGATAATACGGATCGGTGAAGAGCGAGGACTGCGCAGTCGGTAAAACCAAACCAATAATTCTAGTCCGCCCGGAAGCCAACCCTCGCGCCACGGTATTAGGTCGATAATTCGCTTTCCGAATAACTTCCTTGACGCGCGCGCGCGTGGACTCTTTTACATTCGGATCGTTATTGACCACACGGGAAACCGTGGATCTCGATACGCCGCTCAGCTTGGCGACTTCATCAATCAACATTCAGGAGGGCTCCTTCAATAATGATACTAACTACTTGGGTGATAAAAAAATATTGGGACCGCTCCCAATAATAAGGTAGAATCTAGTAATTGTCAATAGTTCACGCCCCATTTTTTAACGATAAACTTGTATTTTTTAGCCCATTTTTCAAATCCGTCGAGAATCATGAATAGACAAGTAATCCAGTTATAAATGGCGATTTCAAGACGAATTCAAGCCTTTTTTGTAATCGAAAATGATCGCATTTCTCCAACGGAATCCCGCCGCCATCCCCATCAAACTGTAGAACAAAATAGCTGTTCCCGATCGCCATTTCCTTCGAGAAATGGCATCTCTGGCTTGGTTTGCCTTGGTATTCATAGGGTGACTTTTTCTTGATCCTGCTTTTCGGGTGGAGCGAGAGAGTGATTGCGGACGGGCTCGAATAATCCAAGGGAATACCGATTTTGTCATTCTCTCCCTGCCGATACGAAGAGCGGCTCCAGTAAATCGAAAAGAAAAGGTCAAACGGGAATCGCCGTCCGTGCAAAGACTGCCGACCCAATTCCCGGCGATGGCCCGATCGCACAATTCTGAAAAACCCCGGGGGCGGATCCGGCATTTATTAGTGGAAGACACGCAACGACAGCATGAGGCCGGATGGAGAGATCTACCGATAGCAGGGATGGAGAAAAAATAGAGATCCTTCCTTGCACCGATTCCAAACTATAGCCAATTACCGCTATCCAGTGTATGCCGCACAATCTTCCTGCCCGGAAAACTACCCTTATAGCATCCAATCCTTCCAAGCGGCGAGCGGAGGGAATGTCCCTCGGCGGAAATTCGTGGAATTCATCCCCATAGCCTGTTCCCATCCGATGGAACGGAATTAGCGCATCCAGAAGCAAGAAATACCGGGTATCGTTTTCTGCGCGAAAGTCAAGCCCGGATACTGTCCGGTCTTGAAGCCAAAGCTCCAAGACACTATAATCCGGCTATGTCCGAAAGGAATTCCATCTTCCTTTACACTCCCGAACTGAAGAAATATCCTTTTCCCCCCGACCATCCCTTCAACACCTCACGCGCGCCGAAGACGTACGAATTAATTAAATCCATGGGCTGGCTTTCCGGAGAGAATACCTGCGCGGTCGAGCCTGTTTCCGCCGAGCGCTCCTCCCTGGAAAAGTTCCATACGTCGCGCTATCTCAACACGCTGGAAAAAGCGTCGGAAGGAAAATGGAACGACGTCTTCCTCACGATGGGGATCGGAACTTCGGACTGCCCGGCGTTCCGCGGGATGTACGAACATTCGATCCTGGCCGCCGGCGCCACCCTGACCGGCGCGAATTGGATCCTCGCAGGGAAAGCGGACGCGGCCTTCAACCCGCACGGAGGGTTCCATCACGCCTTTCCGGAGCGGGCGGCTGGATTTTGCTATATCAATGATTCCGCGCTCGGCTGCATGATCCTGGCCGAAGCGGGCAAACGGGTGCTTTACCTCGACGTCGACGTGCACAACGGCGACGGCGTAGCTTTCGCCTTCCGCAACCGGTCGGACGTCATGACGATTTCCCTCCATGAGAATCCGCACATCCTATTTCCGGGGACGGGTTTTGAAAACGATATTGGCGAGGGTCCGGGGAAGGGCTACTGCGTGAACATTCCCCTGCCCGTGGGAACCTACGACCAGGCTTACTTCACCGCCTTCAAGCAAGTTGCGCTGCCTTTGATGAAATCCTTCCAGCCGGACGTGATCGTGATGGAACTCGGCGCGGATGCGTTGGCCGGGGATCCTCTGGCGCATCTGGAACTAACCAACAATGTGTATGCGGATATTCTCGGCCGGGTGCTGGCATTCGACCGACCCATCCTATTATTGGGCGGCGGGGGCTACAACGTCGATAACACGGTCCGCGCCTGGGCTCTGGCTTGGAGCGTGCTGAGCGGTCAGGACGAAGGAGAGGACGCCAACATCGGTCTGGGGGGCACTCTGCTTGGAAGCACGGACTGGAAGGGCGGATTGCGGGATCGCGATCTGGTGATCCCCGAAACGCAGAAAGAATCCATCATGCGGTCGCTCGAAACAACCATCGCCAAAGTAAAATCCGCTGTATTCCCGCTCCACGGCCTCCAGCCATAAAAAAAGGCGCCGGTTTTTTCAACCGGCGCCGCCGATCTCCAGCGTTTCGCATGTAGAATTATTTCCCCTTCACCCGGACGGGCGCAAGCTGCGTAACCAGAAGCGCTGCAACAAAACAGGCAACCCCGGCCACGATAAACGCCGGGCGGTAATCCCCCACCGCAAAGAGTTTCTGGACCAGCGCGCCGGCCGCATCCTTGGCCTCGTAAGGAACCTTGGTTACCTGACGCATCAACGCCGCCGCGAGATACGGCCCGACGATTCCCCCCGCCCCATAGGCGGTGAACATCCAGCCGTAATTGACCCCGATGTGCTTGGTGCCGAAGTAATCGGCTGTCAAAGCAGGGTAGAGCGCGAGGAATCCACCGAAGCACAAGCCGACCAGTGACACGGCCGCCAGAAACAGCGGATAGGGCCGCAGGAAATCCAATGCCAGCAGGGCGATTCCGGTAAGGACGAACATACCGATCAACGTGATCTTGCGTCCAATGGAATCGGAAACGATCCCCCACAAGATACGTCCGGTGGAGTTGAAGATGGCGATGATGGATACGGCCATGGCGGCAGCCGTGGCAACCAGGCCGAAATCCGTCAAGGAAACCGGCGTGATCATTGTGCTCAGGCTGAAGGATTGCCAGATGGGCGACGCCTTCATGATGATCTGCAATCCACCCATGCACGCGGCAAAGTATGTCACCCACAACAGCCAGAACGTCGGCGTGCGCAGCATTTCCGTCGGGGTGAGATCCACCTTGACGGCGGATCCGGCGGTCTGGGATTGCGGCGGCGTCCAGCCGGCGGGAACGAAACCAGGAGGCGGGTTGTGCAGCAGTTGCGCCCCGGCCACGACGCAGACAAGAAAAATCACGCCCAGCACAAGGAAGGTGTTGAAAACGCCGACCTGGGGAAGTTGGAATAATTTCACACCCAGCAATTCGTAGGCGCCGCCGGAAATCAGCGCCTTGGCTAGCGGCGCAAAGAAGAACGCACCCGCGCCAAAACCCGCTACGGCCAAACCGGTGACTAATCCCCGCTTATCCGGAAACCACTTTACGCAGGTGGCGATTGGACAAACATACGCGGCTCCAATGCCTATTCCTCCCAACACGGAGAAAGTAATCAGCAGCCAGACCAAAGCGCCGCCGGAAGAAAAATTTCCCGTGAACTTCGCCAGGATCATGCCCGCGCCGAGAATGATGCCTCCCGAGGTGGCCACAATCCGCGGGCCCAGGCGATCCTGGATCCGCCCGCCGAAAACAACCGCCAGCGCAAATGCCGCCAGCAGGACCTGGGCTGGAAGCGTAACCTGCGTTTCGGTCCAACCTTCGAACACCGCCTTGAGCGGAGTTTGAAATACGCTCCAGATGTAGACCGCACCCAAACTGATTTGGATCACCAGCGCGCCCGCCACCACCCACCACCGGGACATGCCTTTTTCGTCCGCCATGGGATCTCCTTTTTTCAAAAAGACCGGACGCTCGAAATTTCTGCGTCCGGTCTGATCCATTTTCCTATTATCGAGGCTACCCCATCCTGCCCTTGACCAGCTTCTCGACGATGCTGGGATCGGCAAGGGTGGTGATATCCCCCAGGTTATCGGTTTGATTTTCCGCAATCTTACGCAGGATGCGGCGCATGATCTTCCCGGAGCGCGTCTTGGGTAACCCTTCTGCGAACTGGATGACGTCGGGCGTGGCGATCGGGCCGATCTCCTTGCGCACCCACGCAACCAGTTCCTTCTTTAACTCCTCGCTCTCCGGGACGCCTTCCTTGAGGGTGACGAATGCGTAAAGCGCCTGGCCCTTGATGTCGTGCGGCATCGGGCATACGGCGGCTTCGGCCACCTTCGGATGGGCAACCAATGCGCTTTCCACTTCGGCGGTTCCGATCCGGTGGCCGGAGACGTTCACCACATCGTCGATCCGCCCCATCAGCCAGTAATCCCCGTCCTCATCGACGCGGCAGCCGTCTCCGGTGAAATACTGGTTTTCGTACATGGTGAAATAGGTGTCGATGAACCGTTCGTGGTCGCCCCACATGGTGCGCATCATCCCCGGCCACGGCCGGCGGATGCAAAGCTTGCCGCCCTCGTTGGCGTCGCACTGGGATCCGTCGTCGCGCAGGACGACGGGGTCCACGCCGAAGAACGGCCGGCTGGCGCTGCCCGGCTTGAGGATCATCGCCCCCGGCAGCGGTGTGATCAGGAATCCGCCGTTCTCCGTTTGCCAATAGGTGTCGACGATCGGGCAGCGGCTACGGCCAACCTTCTCGTAATACCAGATCCAGGCTTCGGGGTTGATCGGTTCGCCCACGCTGCCGAGCACGCGCAAGGTATCGAGTTTGTATTTGGCCGGCCATTCCTCCCCGGCGCGCATCAAGGAGCGGATGACGGTGGGAGCGGTATAGAACACGGTCACGCCGTACTTGTCGCAGATCTGCCATAAGCGTCCATAGTCCGGATAGGTCGGGATGCCCTCGTAGATGAGCGAGGTGGACCCGTTGGCCAGGGGGCCGTAGACGATGTAACTGTGACCGGTCACCCAGCCGATGTCCGCCGTGCACCAGTAGACGTCGTCGTCGTGGATGTTGAACACCACTTTATGCGAGAAGGCCACGTAGAGCAGGTATCCGGCGGTGGTGTGCACCACGCCCTTGGGTTTGCCGGTGGAGCCCGAGGTGTACAGGATGAAGAGGGGATCCTCGGCGTTCATCTTCTCCGGTTCGCACTGATCGGAGGCCTTGGCCATCTCTTCGTCGTACCAGAAATCGCGCCCCGCTTGCATCGGGCAGGGGTCGTCCTTCACCTTGACGACGATGACGCTTTCCACCGACGGGGTCTTCTTCATTGCTTCGTCGGCGATCTCTTTCAGTTTGATGTGCTTGCCCCCGCGCAGCGAGATGTTGGTTGTGATGATCATCTTGCAGTCGGAGTCGTTGACGCGGTCGCTGATCGCGTCGGCGCTGAACCCCCCGAAGATCACGTTGTGGACTGCGCCGATCCGGGTGCAGGCCAGCATCGCCACCGCCAGCTCGGGAATCATCGGCATGTAAATCGCCACCCGGTCGCCCTTTTTTATCCCCTTGGATTTGAGAACGTTGGCGAATTTGCAGACTCTCTGGAAGAGCTGCTCATAGGTGATTTTTTCCGCTCGCGCGTCGTCATCCCCCTGGAAGATGAACGCGACCTTTTTAGCCGTCGGGGTGCCCATGTAGCGGTCCAGGCAGTTGACCGAGACATTCAGGACGCCGTCCGCATAGCAGGTGTGGCGGATGATCCGGCTCTTGGTGTTCCAGGTGTATTCCAACCCCTTGGTGGGTTTTTTAAACCACGTCAACGCTTCCGCCTGCTCCAGCCAAAAAGCGTCTGGTTCATTGATGGATCGTTCCCACATTTGTTCGTACTGTTTGAAATCCGTAAAATATGCGTTCTTCCGAATCGACTCAAACGGAGGGAACCGACGGGTTTCGGTCATAAGTGAACTGATGGATTTTCCTTGATTCATGAGATTCTCCTGAAGTGGTTCGAGGATACAGCGACCCGGAAGGTGCTCCCGGTGGGCTGTCCGTGGGTTCCTGGATTGGGTCGGCTTCGTTTCGTCCTATCAAAATGCTTCTCCGGAAGCGGCGCCTCCGGGTTTGGGCAACCGGAGTATTCTAGTCACGCTGATAACCACTGTCAATCCCGTGTATATTCGGCGAGCAAATAGACTGTTGAGATGACATCGGTCATTCCCGCGTGTACTTAGCGGGAATCCACTCCATCCGTCGTTAATTCCAATAGATGCCCGCCTAAAACACGCGGGCATGACGAACTCATTCTTTGAACGGTTTTATTCCGGCGCTGTGACCACCGAAGGAAGGCTAATAGATCGTCGCCTCGACCGAAACTTCGCCTTCGTCCGTCGAAGGCAGGGGAACCACGTCTCCGGCCACGGGTTTGCCATCCACCATTAGCGAGATCGAATTCCCCTTCCCCTCTCGCTTGACGGCGATCGTATACGTTACGCCTCGGAATTTGCGGACGGCGCGGAAGCCGTTCCAGCGCGAGGGAAGGACCGGCGCAATCTGCAGGCCGTGCAGTGTCGGCCGGATTCCCAGGATGTATTGCGTGACCGCGTAAAAATTCCACGCCGCGGTTCCGGTCAGCCAGGAGTTCTTCGCCTCGCCGTGGGTGGGCGCGTCGCGCCCGGCGATCATTTGCGCGTACACGTACGGCTCGCAACGGTGCAGATCGCTGATCCCTTCCCGCGCCGACGGATTGATCCGGGAATAGTAATCGAAGGCGCGGTCCCCGTTTCCGGCGAGCGCCTCGGCGATGATGATCCATGGATTGTTGTGGCAGAATATTCCCGCGTTCTCTTTGTAACCGGGCGGGTAGGAGGAAATCTCGCCGTATTCGATGTAATAGCGGGTGAACGCCGGCTGGTTGAGCACGATCCCATGCTTGGTGGCCAGGCGCTTGCCAACCGACTCGAGCGCCTTCTGCGCC
>Ga0187886_1001010_pt1 | contig 28144 bp, 26 predicted proteins | sample June2016WEW_20_1_FD_133001 | JGI IMG/M metagenome (GOLD analysis project Ga0187886, IMG submission 133001) | Peatland microbial communities from SPRUCE experiment site at the Marcell Experimental Forest, Minnesota, USA - June2016WEW_20_150 | ecosystem: Environmental > Terrestrial > Soil >...
CCATCATCCCGGGGAAACGATCGTAGGTGAGAATCTGGTAACTGCCTTTGGTGGCAAAGGGGCCAATCAGGCCATAGCATCAAAGCGCTTGGGCGGGAAGGTGATCTTAATCACAAAGTTAGGAAATGACCATTACGGCCAATCCTATTCTCGTTATTTGATCAAAAATGGCCTCGATCAAAAATGGGTTCTTAAAGATAAAAAACTTCCAACCGGTTTAGCATTGATTGAATTGGATCCGAAAGGTGAGAACCGGATCATCGTCTCCCCAGGAGCCAATGGTTCCCTTTCTGAAAAAGATCTGAAAAGATTTGGCTCATTCTGGAGAGAGATCAGAGTCTTCGTAACCCAATTAGAAATCCCTATCACAACTGTCCAGATGGGGTTGAAGATGGCTAAAGAGCAGGGTGTTCTCACTCTTCTCAACCCATCACCCCCTATTCGCCTTTCGTCCGATATCCTCTCGCTGGTAGATTTTCTCGTCCCCAATGAATGGGAAGCTCAATACCTGACGGGGTCAAAAATGGAGAGGAACCAAGATATTCAGAAGATGGCCGATAGATTATTGGCCATGGGCGCAAAAAATGTGGTGATCACCTTAGGCTCAAAGGGCCTCTTTTCCAAAAATGAGAATGTGGCAATTTGGATGAAGGCCTTCAAGGTCAATGTGGTGGATACGACTGCTGCAGGGGATGCCTTTATGGGAGCCCTCGCCTGCGGTCTTGCTGAGAATAAACCGATTCGAGAGATTCTGAAATTCGCCAACGGAGCCGGGGCTCTTGCGACAACGAGATTAGGCGCTCAATCCTCCCTTCCCTCAAAAAAAGATCTTAAAACCTTTTTATCCAGGAGGGTAATATAAAGATTTTCTTCACTTCATCCATATCAAATTGCAGAAGATAAAACTTGACCTACCAGATATTGCCCAATTAACTTTAAGGGCACATTTCATCTGCTAATACTCAGGCGCGGTTTAACAAAAGACCTAAGGATTTCCGATTGAAAGGGATTCATCTGACAGGATCAAGAAAAATGACGATTTCGCAAAGAGATATCAATTGAAGTGGCGTTGATGCATGCTCCACCCATAAGGGCTTTAATATGAAAAAGCCCCTTGAAGGATCTGCGCGCTCTTTTATGGTTGGAAGACCAAACCTTATCTGGAATTCCTCACGGAGATCTTTTGTTCAAACGCTGCCTTTTTATTGAGATTGGGATGTCATCAAGATATGAATTTTGGACGAAACCTTTTATTCTTGGTCTTCTCTGGGTGACTACTTTCCTTGGGAGAAAAATAGTTCCTATTGGGTATCAATTTTGACTTTTCCTTATAAAGACTTTCTAATTTTTCTTCCTGCTGTTCTGTGAGCATATTTTTTTGATTGAAATTCTGCTCCACTGATTTGACAAATTGGTCTTCCCTTCCAGCTAATTTATAACGGTTTAATCCTGACATAATCCATTCAAGCCTTTCCTTGTTCCATCATCAACCTCCCTTTACTCAATCTCCCTACCCTTGTGAGGCCAAAACCGATACCCGACTTTTCTTCGCACTTCTTTCATGATGTCTGTGACAACAAGCATCGTTAGTTATTTAGTTAATCAAAACAACTGACCATTTATATTTATATTACCATTTCTCCCTGAAACCACGGCTGATTCTGGCCTCTTTCACCAGCAGATCTTTCCCCATAAAATTTTTTCGATTCAGCATGGAGACAGCCCTCCGGGCTTCCCATTGGGTAGACATCTCCACGAAAGCAAACCCCCTCGGTTGGCCAGTTTGCCTGTCCTTTACAATGTTGACAGACATGACATCTCCAGCATTGGAGAAAAGGGTTTTGAGCTCGGATTCACTGGTCTCGAAGGAAAGATTAGCCACATATATTTTCTTATTTACTTTAATCTTCCTATGCATTTTTCTCCCGTTTTAATAATATCTCTATTTTCCGAAGCACTCCGTGCACAATAGTTTCTTGTCATCTGGTAGGGGGTCTTGGATGGCAAATTCCCTTCCGCAACCCGAGCAGACAATTCTATAAAATGTTAGACGGTTTGAACAGTCGGGTCTTCGGCCATGTGCTCTCCGTGCCTTCTCCTCTTTACAAATTTAGCCTCTCTTCTGCTATACGGTTTATCGGTCGGAGGGAAATTGGTTCAATAACGGTTTCTGCCGCCACCGTAACCCGATCGCCCTCGAGGACCACCTTGCCCACTGGATCTTCCCCGGTCGGTGCGAGGATGTGCCTCATTCACATTCATCTGGCGACCAAGGAGTTCCTTCCCATTGAGGTTCTGAATCGCCGCTTGGGCCTCAACCCGGTCGAGCATTTCAACAAAACCAAAACCTCGTGGTTGGCCACTATATTTGTCCTTAACGATCGTTGCAGAGCTTACCTTACCGAAGGCCTCAAAAGCCTGGCGAAGATTTTCTTCTGATACATCATAGGATAGATTTCCAACATAAATATTCATGATCGCTCTCCTTTTTAGTATTCAATGAAACTCCTCAGTTTATTAGCCCGGCTGGAATGTTTCAGCTTCCTTAAGGCCTTCTCCTCAATCTGTCGAATCCTTTCTCGGGTGACATCGAACTCCTGCCCTACCTCCTCCAAGGTATGGTCGTGTTTCTCTCCGATACCAAACCGCATCCTCAAAATCTTCTCCTCCCTTTCGTTCAAAGTGGAGAGGACTTTTTGAGTCTGCTTTGCTAAATTGGAGCTGATTGCTGCATCCTGAGGGGAGATCATCTCTTTATCCTCAATAAAATCCTCCAAGCGGCTGTCCTCCTCCTCACCGATAGGGGTTTCGAGCGAAATGGGTTTCTTGGTGATCTTTATAATCTTCTGCACCTTATCCAGAGACACTCCCATTTTTTCGGCAATTTCATCCAGAGTGGGCTCCCTCCCCATCTCCTGAACCAGGGTTCGAGAGGTCCGGTTCAGTTTGTTGATAATCTCGATCATGTGGACAGGGATACGAATGGTCCGGGCTTGATCGGCAATGGCTCGCGTCATGGCCTGCCGAATCCACCATGTCGCATATGTACCAAACTTATAGCCCCGCTGGTATTCGAACTTGTCCACTGCCTTCATTAATCCGATATTCCCCTCCTGAATCAAATCCAGAAACTGAAGTCCTCGATTGATGTATCTCCTGGCAATGGAGATGACCAACCTAAGGTTGGCCTTCACCATCTCACTCTTCGCTTCTTTGGCCTTGGCCTCCCCTGCCTCAATCGCCCTAAATGCCTCTTTGAGCTGATCCGAAGAGAGGCCACACTCCACTTCCATTCTGCTTACCTTTCTTTTGACATTCCGGGCGATCCTGTACATCTCCTTCCAATCCTTTAGCCTGTTAGCCAGGTAAAAAGGATTTCCCTTGGGCACTTTCTTCTTGATCATCTTTAAGGACTTTCTGGCTTCCTGGACTGAGACCCCTAAATCCTCCTCATATTTTTCCATCTCCCTTATAGCTTTCTCCATCCGAATGTCCCACTGTTTCAGCTTCTGTACGATCTTGTTGATCTGTCTTTCCCTCAAATTGATCCGCTTAAAGGTATCGAATATCTTGGTTTGTTTCTTCCAAATATGCTCCCGGATCTTCTTTTTTGAAGCTTCTTTATTCCTGAGCCTTAACTCTCCCTGGAGAATTCTAATGCGCTCTTCTCCTCTCTTGATCTTATTGATTAAGTTGAGAACTCTCTTCTTCTGGATCTGTTCCTCCTCAATACTCATCTCTTCATCGTCGATCTCATTGGTTACCTCTCTGATCTCTATCCTTCCAGCGCGGAGGGCGCCCCCGAGATTGATGACTTCCCTGACAGCGATAGGGCAATTGAGTACCACGCTCAATACCTCCCGTTGCCCGTTTTCGATCCTCTTAGCAATCTCCACTTCCCCTTCCCGGGTCAGTAAGGAAAATGATCCTATCTCTTTTAAGTAAATACTAACCGGATCTACCGCCTTGCCAAAGGGCTCCAGCTTGTATTCAACGACCTCCTCCTCTTCCCTCACCAGAACATTCTCACTCTCCACTTTCAGTCCGGGGAACTCGCTGCCCACATCAACGTCCAACTCATCGCACAGGATCAAAGCATCTTCGTCCCGCCCTTGGCGGGACTCAGATCTGTAGGATCTTTTCGGAACCCGTTCTTTCAAACTTCTTTCCTTGTTTCTATTTCTTTGATTTCTTTCCAATTAATTTTTTCCCATAAAACCCTGTAAAGAACTCCATATTATTAAGGTGGAGCCCCCTGGACAGAGCCCGTGGTTCCTAATTAACGTCCCTGTGGGGCGACATCCCCCGTCTAATGTCGGGACAGGCCGGCCAAAAGATGGCGCATTCATCTACAGCCAAAGGCCGTGCTTGCACGCCGAAGTGCGTTACAGCACGCAGGCGTGGCTTTGCCGGGGTAATAACCCGAAGTAGGGACATCCCTGCCCGTGGCGGGCAGGATGTAGCAGGCCTGTTCCAATCCACGAAGGATGAAATCTTTCGGGTCATCTATGGTATTTTATTCTTCTCATTAAAGATGCGGTTCATCGCTACGCCCTCGTTTCTTACAAAATATTCAAAGGGTGGCACCCTATCTAATGTAACATCGGGGTTCACCTTCCCCTGAGAAGAGTTTGGATGCCCTTATTGATGTAGAGAGTAAGATGAACGTTTTAGAAACTGTGATAACCTCCCAAAAGAGACTCTTTAGAATATGGCTTAGATTATTCCTCCTCCTTATCCTGCAAGAATGCTGTGAGTAAGTCTATTGGGAGAGGAAGGATCATCGTTGAGTTTTTCACGGCCGAAACCTTCGTTAAGGTCTGAAGAAACCGAAGATGGATGGCTGCAGGATATACACTCATAATATTTGCTGCCTCAGCCTGACGGGCGATGGCCCGCTGCATCTCTGTAAGAAGGTCCACCTGTTTTGTCTCCGTCAAGGATACCTTAATTCTCAGGTATCAGGATTGATCTTAAAGCGTTTGCTCAAGAGGATCTAATATTCCTTATCCTTTCACTCAGTATCCAGGTCTTTGTGCGGCCAAAACGGACATCTGCCCGTTCCCCGTACCTCTTCCATATCTACTAAGCCTTCCAATTCTTTTTGGCAATTCAGAGTGTCTGTGACAACCATGTATGGGCAGTTGCTTTCACAGGGGATTTTGGGGGAAGAGAAGTTGAAGAGATCATGAGTCCATTCGAGTTTCTCTAAATCACTCGCCTTTTTTTTGAAAACCTTCATGCCTATTTCACCTCTTCCGTCAAATCCATCCCTAAACCCCTTTCGGGGCTTCATAAAAAAACCCGCAAAAAAGCTGTTTAGAGTTCTCTGCGGGTATCTCTGAGGTCCAAAAAAGGACTCTTTGCAACTAGATTTAGCTTCTTTATATACTACTCTGTGCTAAAAAGCAAGAAAAATCGTTAATCTTCAAATAATCCCTCAGTAGCATTTCCAATCGCATTCATCCACGGGTAAACCCGTAGTCTTCTGCGAAGGCGGGTAAAGTGATATTTCATTCCCGGGAAGCCCCGACCTTCGGCCCAGTAGCTTCACAATGTCTGAGAGATGAAGTTAATGAGATGGGGGAGGGGGAGGAAAACCCTCCCCCTCTATAAATAAGGTTTAAACCATCAGGTTTCTAAAAGGATAAGATCGGGGTCTTCGAGGCGGGCAATGACGGTATTGAGAAATCGTGCTGCCTCTCCACCATCGACCACCCGGTGATCGAAAGACAGGGCTAAGTGAAGAATTTTTCGTATCTCAATCTTCCCATCTTCCACCACAGGCATGTCTTTAATTTTCCCAACACCCAGAATAGCCACTTCAGGATAGTTAATAATGGGAGTGCCATAAATCCCTCCTAATGCCCCGTAGTTGGTGATGGTGAAGGTTCCACCTTTCAAGTCAGCCAAATCGATCGTCCGGTTTCTCGCCTTCTCAGCTAACTTGGTCAAGTCCTCTGCCAGTTGGAGAATCGACTTATCTTTTGCGTTCTTTACCACAGGGACCATCAAACCTTCAGTAGTATCGGTGGCAAAGCCAATATTATAATATTTTTTCAGGATGATCTCTTCATTCTCATCATCCAATGTCGCATTGAGATAGGGATGTTCCATCAGACCGGCAATCACTGCTTTTATGATAAAGGGTAGGATGGTCAGCTTGATCCCTTTCTTCTCTGCTGCCTTTTTTTCCTTTTCCCTGATCTTCCACAATTCCGTAACGTCGGCCTCATCCATCGTGGTCACATGGGGTGCAGTATATTTCGATTTGACCATCGCCTTCGCGATAGACCGCCGAACACCTCTCAGAGGAATACGTTCCACATACCCGTAAAGATCATATTTTTTGACCTTGACGGGTTTCTTCACTTCCTCCACAGGTTTCTCTTTACCTTCTGCCACTTGCCGGACATCTCTTTCCAGTACCCGGCCTTCGGGCCCTGTGCCCTTCACTTTATTTATATCTACGCCCAACTCTTTTGCCAGAGCTCTTACAGCCGGTGTGGCCAATGCATGTTCACTCACCAAAGCCAGCCTAATGGGTTCAGCTTTCGCTGTTACGGCAGAGATCTCTTCAGGTGCCTCCTCCAATTCCCCTACAACGCCGACCGATTTGGGCCTTGGAGGTGGTGCGGCCAAGGTTTCCCCCTTCTCTCCAAAGACGACGATCACCTGACCAACCTTCACAATCTCCTTCTCTTTGGCCAGTATTTTTAGGATCACTCCAGTTCTCGGAGAAGGAATCTCTGCAAGGGCTTTATCTGTCTCTACTTCGACGAGAGGTTGCCCTTCTTTGATTTCGTCCCCTTCCTTAACAAGCCAACGGACAATTTCACCTTCGGTCAACCCTTCTCCAATATCAGGAAATTTGAATTCGAATGCCATATCATACCCCCTAAGGTTAAGGTTGAGGCTGAGGTTGAGGATTTTTTTCTTAACCTGAACCTTAACCTCAACCTGGGATTTAACTAAAAGCTCATTACCTTCTTTACGGCCAAGATAATCCGTTTTGGATTGGGAAGGTAATAATGTTCGGTTTTTGGAAGGGGGACAGGAATATCAAATCCTGTTACCCTTTCAATGGGTGCTTGAAGAGAGAGAAATGCCTTCTCATTGATGAGGGCAATGATCTCTGCACCCAGACCACAGGTTTTGGCCGCCTCGTGAACAATAACTCCCCTTCCTGTCTTTCGAATAGAAGTGGCGATGGTTTCTGAATCAATCGGTGAGATCGTTCTGAGATCGATGATCTCTACATCAATCTTATCTGCTTTCAATTGTTCGGCAGCATTTAATGCCTCTCTTACCATTGCCCCCCAAGCCACAACCGTGACATCTCTACCTTCTTGAACCAACCTTGCCTTTCCGAGGGGTATGGCATAGTCCCCTTCTGGAACCTCTTCACGGATAGCCCGATAGATGCGTTTGGGTTCGAAGAAGATAACCGGGTCCGGATCCCGAATGGAGGAGAGTAAAAGTCCTTTAGCCTCATAAGGGGTTGAAGAAATAATCACTTTGATCCCAGGGATGTGGGCCAAGATAGCCTCAGGGCTATCCGAATGATGCTCAGGTGCATGGATACCACCTCCATAAGGAACTCGGATGACTAAAGGACAGGTAAATCTTCCTCTCGATCGATTCCGAATCCGACCGATGTGATTGTTGATTTGATCGAGGCATGGGAAGAGAAATCCCTCAAATTGAATCTCTGCAATCGGCCGAAGTCCATAAACGGCCATACCAAAGGCCGTACCAACGATCCCTGTCTCGGCTAAGGGGGTATCGACGACTCGATCCTTCCCAAATTTCGCCTGAAGTCCATCGGTGACACGGAAGACACCTCCCTCTTTTCCAACATCCTCGCCCAAGACTACAATTCGATTGTCCCTTTCCATTTCTTCTCGAAGAGCCAAATTAATCGCTTCTACCATATTTAATCGAGCCATGTGCAGTTCCTCTCCAATGATTCAATCCTGAAAGGTTTCATTACATTAATTTGGTCATTCCCGCATAAGTGGGAATCCAGAATAAAACAAAGTATAGATTCCTGCTTTCGCAGGAATGACTTGATAGATAATATTAAATTCAATACTTAACATCTCTTGCGCTATGCTCTATGCCTTCTGCCCTCTGCGAGCTCTTATGTCAAGGTAGATTTTAAATATTCCATCTGTTCTTTTAATGGCGGCGTCATCTCTGCAAAAACATACTTGAATATTTCTTCTACTTCTGGTGTTGGAACGGCCTCAGCCTCTTTTACTGCCTGATCGATCTCCTTCTGGGCCTCCTCGGTCAGCTTATTCTCAACCTCCTCGTTCCAGAGTCCTTTCTTTTTGAGAAAGAGTCTCAACCGGACCAACGGATCCAATGGCTTCCAGGGTTCGATCTCTTCTTCGGCCCGATATTTGGTCGGATCATCTGCTGTCGTGTGAGGTCCGAAACGATAAGTCACTCCTTCAATCAATGTGGGACCTCCTCCGGAACGTGCTTTTTCCACTGTTTCCTTCGTTGCAGTGAAGACAGCAAACAGGTCGTTTCCATCCACTTGAATCCCATCGAATCCATAAGCAATCGCCTTTTGGGCAATCGTCTTCGAAGCGGTCTGAAGAGACCTTGGGAAAGAGATGGCGAATTGATTGTTCTGACAAAAAAAGATCGTCGGAATATTGAAGACCCCTGCAAAATTCATTGCCTCATGGAAATCGCCTTTGGAAGTAGCCCCATCTCCAAAGAATACCAAAGTGACAAACGGATCACCCTTAAGTTTAGCTGCCCAGGCCAATCCGACTGCATGGAGCGTTTGGGTCCCTACCGGGACGGAAACCGGCATGACATTGATTCCCTCTGGGGCCCGGCTTCCCATTTCATTCCCCATCCAGTAAAGATAAAAATTTTTCAGAGAAATCCCCATCATCAAGGTTGCCCCTATCTCTCTAAAGGCTGGGATGACCCAATCGCCTTTTTGAAGGGCATAAGCACTTCCGACCTGACAGGCCTCCTGACCCCAGATGGGTGCATAAGTCCCAAATCTCCCCTGCCGTTGAAGCATCAGGGCCCTCTGATCAGCCAATCGGATAAAGACCATCTTCTGATAAAGGGTGAATATCTCCTGGTCGCTGAGTGGGGATTTCTCACCAGGCTGAAGCGTTCCATCCGGTTTGAGAATTTGAAACATCTTCCCTTTTAATGGGTGGTAATCCTCCACTTGACTCATTGGATTCTCCTCAATCAAGTAGTTTCGTGTTTCAGGTTTCGAGTTTAAGGTTTTTAACTTAAAACTTTGAACTCGTAACTCGAAACAATTTTTATTCTATGGCCCATTTCTTCAATCGTTCATAGTCTGCGGAGCCGCAGATCCATTTCCCCGTCTTTTTGTTGAAGAAGAACGGGACACCGCCGCAATAACCTTTATCATACTGTCTCATGAGTTTGGCATTCTCTTCATGATGCCAAACTTCGAGCTTTTCTACTTTTAACCCTGCTTCATCCTCTAACCTCTCCACGAGAGGATTCATCTGATGGCAGTGGGGTCACTCCGCTCCAGTAAATTCTAATAAGTAGGATTCTTCTTTTTCCATATTTTTTCCTCCTTTCTGCGATCTATCAGGGCTAAAGCCCTGAGCTACAATCCATCAAATACTGTAACTCAACCCTTCAGGGTTGACGACAACACCGCCCTCCAAATCAGATTTGCAATTGGAATATATAGAATGATTAAAACCATCAAGGGAAGAAATGATGCGATCCATGCGTCCCATCTGAACCCTTCAACAAAATAAGCGAGCATCAGTAAGATGGCAGTAAAATTATGAATGCAGATCATTCCAAAATTGGCAGGGGCCATCTTGATGGGATCCTGATAGTCATTGCGTAAAATAGAAATAGTCTTATAGGCAATCGGAAGTGTAAGAAAAGAGATGAATCCCAGAGTGGGAATCTTTCCTAAGGCCACCCCTGCCAGTATCACTCCATAAGCAGATAAGAGACTTAGGATAAATAACCACACTCCTTTCTCTCTACCTAAGCGCGCCACTAAATTCAGCTTCCCTCCCTTACGATCCTCAAAATAATCTGGAATCTCATTAATGGTGATCATTGAAAAGAGCATGATCCCAAAGGGAAGGGTTGCCCAGAAGGCTTCCCATGAGATCCTCTGGGTCTGGACATAATAGGCTCCAATACCGATCCCCGGTCCAAAACAGAGAAGCTGAGCAATTTCACCGAGCCCTCGATAACCAAATTTGATGGGTGGGGCAGTATAAAAGAAGGCGCAGAAAAAACCAATGCCCAAAAGGAGGAGGATAAAGGCCCCTCTCTGGATACCTAGAAAAACACCTATGCTAATGGCTATCATATAGAAAGTGGTAAAGACCCGGCGCATCTCTTGAGGTCGGATCAGACCTGCAGAAAGGAGACCGCTTCCGCCGGTATAAGGATTTTTCCCATCTGTGGCAAAGACATCCACCAGATGTCGGAAGTCATAATAGTCATCTGTCATGTTGAGAGCCATATGATTAAGGATCAGGCCCAGCATCACCAGAAGGAAATATCCCGGGAAAAATTGTTTATCCGTGGTCCAGGCAATCATCCCTCCTAATATTGCGGGCATGAAACTGGCTGAGGTGAAATGAAACCGCAATGCCTTCCACCAGTTCTCCCAACGCTTGAATCTCATCACCCTTTCTTTCTCTCTCTCAAAAGGTAATCCAAGCTGAATCGGCCTGCCCCTGCCGCTAGAAGGATGAGACACCCTCCAAACATGCTCACATTCTTCATAAAATGAATCTTCTGCATCGGATCAGCAAAATGGGTATGAAAAATAAGAGTAGTCGGGATCAAAAAGATGATCAACAGGAGAGCTCCGAACCGGGTGAAATATCCCAACATCACGGTAATGCTGCTAACCAGTTCAAAGAAGATAGCGCCGACAAGAAAAAAATTGGTATAAGGCATACCAAATTTGGCCATGTACTGTGCTGTCCCTTCGAAGTTTCCAATCTTTCCAATCCCTGATTCGAGGAAGATTAAAACGAGAAGAATTCTTCCGATCAAACTGATTAAAGCTTTCAACCATTCCATGGGTTTGCCTTCCTTCTTAAAAAGGGTTCTAGGGTTCAAGAGATAGTTTCTTCTTTATTGCTTTGTAGTAATTCAGGCTTAAATTTTAATTCTTTCACTCGACCCCTAGAACCCTGGGCTACTTAAACCCCTTCAATAATTAAACCAGCTTCAAATCTCTATATTTTTTCACGTGTTCTACTAATCCACCGTCATTCAGGATTCTTTCCATGATGGGTGGAATGGGTAAAAAGGAAAGAGTCTCATTCCGTGTATGGCTAATAATCTTGCCCTCGTTGATGAAGAGTTCTATTTCATCTCCTTCTCCAATCCGGTCCGTATCGCAAATGATAGCTGGGAGGCCATTATTAAAACAGTTTCGATAAAAGATCCGTGCAAAACTCTTGGCCAAAACGGCTTGGATTCCGTTCATCTTAATCACAAGTGCGGCATGCTCCCGACTGGAACCTAAGCCAAAGTTCTGACCTGCGACAATAAAGTCACCCGGAGAAACCATTTCCGGGAAACCGGGTCGCTCATATTCGAGAATATGTTTTGAAAGTTCAGGCAGGTTCGATCTCAGGTAGAAATAGCGGCCAGGGATGATATGATCTGTGCTAATGGCATCACCAAACTTCCAAACCTTTCCCTTCATGAACCTCCTCCTATAGATATTTCCTCGGGTCGGCAATCTTGCCCTCAATGGCAGTGGCTCCAGCGACAGCAGGAGACCCCAAATAGATGAACGATTTTGGGCTTCCCATCCTTCCCTTAAAATTCCTGGGCTGGGTGGCCAAACAGACCTCCCCATCTCCAAGAACACCTTCATGAAGACCCACGCAACCGCCGCAACCAGGAGGAGTGACCATTGCGCCTGATTCGATAAAAAGCTCCATCGTCCCATCTTTTAAAGCCTCCATATAAACCTGGCGAGATCCCGGAGTGACAATCATTCGCATTTTAGGATGGACTCTCCTTCCCTTTAATATCTGAGCTGCAACATGAAGATCTTCCAGCCGCCCATTGCAGGAGGTCCCGAGAAAGACCTGGTCAACTTTCACCTCTCCGATTTCATCGATGGTCATGGTATTGTCCACTTGATGAGGACAGGCGATGGTCGGCTTCAGGTCTTTGGCAGAAATCCTTACCGTCTTTTCATAGATGGCATCGGGATCAGAAGCCAATCTCTTGAACTCCTCGGGCCTTCCCATCCGGCCTAACCATCCTCGGGTGATTTCATCAGAAGGAAAGAGCCCCACTTTTCCCCCTGCCTCCACCGACATATTGGCAATGGTCATTCGTCCTGCTATCTCGAGATTTTCTATAGTATCGCCTGAAAACTCTAAGGCTTTATAGGTGGCTCCACCTGCACCGATCTTTCCGATTAGATGAAGGATGATATCCTTCCCATAGACACCTATAGGAAGGGTCCCTTCCACAATCACACGGAGGGTTTCCGGAACCCTCAACCAGATCTTGCCAAGGGCGATGGCAACTCCAGCATCTGTTGAACCCACCCCAGTGGCAAATGCTCCCAGAGCACCTCCTGTGCAGGTGTGGGAATCGGCTCCGATCACCACATCTCCTGGCCGAACATAGCTTTCTGCCGCCACCTGATGGGAGATACCAAGACCCACATCGGAAACCTGGATTCCTGTCTTTTGAGCAAAATTCCTGAGGAAGGCATGGTCATTGCTCAGTTCAATCCTTGGACTGGGGGCTGCATGGTCTAAAAAGAAGATGGTCCTCTGAGGATGATAGACCTTCTCAAAACCCATCTCCTGGATCTTTCTTACAGCCAGTGGACCTGTTCCATCCTGGGTGTAAACGAGATCCACCTTGATGACGACAATCTCACCGGCTCGGACCTCCTTGCCAGCATGCTCACTCAATATCTTTTCAGCCAAAGTCCTTTCCATATCCGCTCCTTTTCCATCTCCTATTCTTCTTTCTTTAAATGGGGAATTTGGCCTTTAAATTATTTTATATCACAAATTCTACTGCCGTTCATCTCGAATTTTTAAAGTCCAAATCTTATATTTTAATTAGAGAAAGGGGGTGTTACTATGAACAGCAAGACAAAAGTAATGCCATGCGCCTGCTTTTCTCATGACGACAAGGACGAACGTCTCAAAATCGAACTGGAACTACCAGGTGTTGATAAAAAGAATATCCAACTGGATATGAGAAAAGATAGTTTCTGCGTCTCAGCCCCGAGGGGAGAAGATACAGAATATTCAGGCTGCTTTATGTTGGCCCATGAGGTAGTGCCTGAAAAGACAGAAGCCAAATATGAAAGTGGTCTTCTCAGAATCTTCGCTCCGATTAAGGATTGGGAACAGAAGGTGAACGTCATGATTCAATAACAGGTGTTAAAATTTAAATCCCTAAGCCCTTCTAAAACTTTTGGAAGGGCTTTTTTTAGTTGGAATAGAGGGATTAATTCATTTAATCATATTGTATAAAAAAAGAGACCTTAAGTATATAAGGTAAATATTGTATTTTACGATGAAAAATACTGTATTTTTAAGCAGGTTTATAGAACCTTTGAAATCTCTCAAAGAAGGGGGAATAGGGGGTCACATCTTCATATGTCAGCAATTACCTTTTTGACCACTCTCTCTAACTGCCCATCTGACCTTAAGTGTTCCTGCCCCCGCTTGACCGCCCCTGGAACCGCCGTATATCCAACGCCAAACACCTTTCCAATCTCCCTGTTCAAATACACACCAAGTTGATATAAAACGTAAATGGCAACATCCCGATTCGGACAACGATACTTACGAACCTTCAACACGGACTCAGGATCTTTCTCCCCCAATCCCTTCAGTATCTTGATAGCCAGTGCCCGAATATCTCTGCTCCTTAATAAGGATCTTGTCTGTGGCTTCTCATGGTGTTCCTCACCCTTAAACCTCTCAATGCATTCTTCCGAAAACGCTTCGCTCCCAAGGTACAACCCATGCCTAAGATCTTCTAGAAGATTCGGCCTTTCTTCAAAAAACACCTGCTGAGCCCTCAGGAATCTCTTGCGACTCCCTCCGTACATGCCCAGGACTAACTCCGTCGTCAACCAGGAGACTTCATGCTTCTTATCGGCATAGCCCTGATAACTACTCCACGGATAGCCCGATAACCTCCTGACGATACGCGCCCTCAGAGGATTCCCATGAATATAAAGACACATGGCCGTAAAGTAACGTTCATTCTCTATGAGAAAGCTCTTAAAACGCCCTTGAAACAGATGTCCGCTTCGGTGATGTCGTTGGTTGAACCAGACAGAATAACTGACGCCAAGCCACTGGATGGCACGTGAAAGATTGGCCTCTTTCGTGTGGACGAGCAAATGAAAGTGGTTCTTCATTAATACATAGGCATGGATTTCCAATTTAAATCGTTTGACCATCTTGCCAAGCGTGTCAAGAAATCTGAGGTAATCTTTTTCATTATGGAAGATTTCTTTTCTTTCATTTCCACGGGACAGCACGTGGTAAAAAGTATCGGGATAGTCCATTCGAAGGGATCTGGCCATAAATGCATCATACCCAGATATGGATTCTTGTCAAGAAAATAATGACATATGAAGATGTGACCCTGTTACCCGCAACCAAGAAACAAAAAAGGCCCTTCGTATCCGCTCTTCCCGAGAAAGGAAAATTAGACGGTGAATACGAAGGGCCTGAATATTACTTAAATGCAAAACCTATAACCTTCACAATGAAAAAGACTGAGAAGAAGAACCCGAAGAAGATAAAGTTGAGTACAAGCAACAGCTCTCTCCATAAGGCTGGTCGAAACTCCTTTGGAAGGATCTTTCTATTCAGGCGGATGGTTAGAACCGCTGAGAGGGCCATGGTAAAGTTGGCAACATTGGCGCTGACAGCTAAGATAATAAGGGGAAGCGTCATATTTATAAAGGAGCAACCCCAAATCATAAACCCAAGCAGCAAGAGATAATAGATCCGCCGAATATCCATCTTTGCAAATTTTCTGACTTTCTCCGATGCGAACCATAGCATATCCGTACCCTGCCGAACCACAAGGTCCACATTGCTAATGGCTGTGGAGTACAGGATCCAGAACCCGAAGAAGAGGGCGAGGAACCACCCGAAATTGCCAAGCTTTAATATGAGACCACTGGCAGAAGAAGCGGCGATTCCCCAGCTCGGAAGGGTCATTCCCCTTGGAAGAACAGCAACATAGAGGATTCCGGGAAGGAACATTCCTGCCATGGCTCCAAACCAGAAAACACAATACTGGTCGATATCCAGAAGCTTCCACCAACCTTTCCAGCTCGACAGGTTCTTTTCTGTGGGCATAGGAACCTTTCCAACAGCTGAGACGTGAACAACCTTACCGCCAATCGCAGCCGGGATGTAGCCAATCTTTCCTCCCATACCGTAGCCCTTGTCACGATACCAGTTTGTGATGGCATTATTGCCAAATCCTCCATAGGCTGAATAACCCACCAGTGCGCCCAATAGGAGCACGTCAACACCCTTTGGCATGTACCCAAAACTGACGAATCCTACCAAACCTTCAAGCCAGACCTTACCTGGAACAATGTAGAGATCGAGCAAGAAAAGACCTCCAAGAACGGCGAACATCATGAGCCAGTTGGCCCATTCGAGGGTCCGTTCGATTGTCCGCCCCATTGATACAAGGACGACGCAGGATGCAAAGATGACATAAGTCCAAATGATGACCGTACCTTTATCCGGGCCTCCGGGAATCCTACCTAACTGAGCGGCAGCTAAGGCTGTAGCCGTACCCATGGCCCATCCTGGCATGGCTCGCTCAATGAATCCAACAATCATGAAGAGCCATCCCCAAAATGCCTTCCCAGGTTTAAGCCTCATAAAGCCGACGGTAATCGGCTCCCCAGTATAGAGGGTGTAACGGATCATCTCGAGGTTGAGGAAAAGTTGGAGTGTGGAGGAGATTGTCGTGATCCAAAGGAGCGCAAGGCCCCATTTCACGAAAAGAGAAGGACCGATCAGCCATTCACCTCCACCGATTGTCCCACCGAGGGCAATCACGGCAGGTCCCAGGATCGCGAAAAGTTTCCTCGGAGTCAGGTCCCGCAGGGGTTCCGGCAGATCTGCAACCTCATATGGAGGCCCACAACCTCCTGGTACAGTTTGTTTTTTTTCTTCATTCATAGTTACCCTCCTTTCCCTTCCTTTTTATTGGTGTTCAATTAATAAAGTACAATCTTCGAAAGTTTAATCACCTCCTTTGACCGGAATGTGTCTCACAAATCCTGCCTTTCCCGCCTGCCCCAGGAAGGGTAGAATCAACGAAATAAAAACCCCCATTCTCTTCAAAGAAAATGAGGGTTCAACTTATCTCCAAACCATATGCCTCCCTTACAGGTTAAAGTTTTCTAATAGAAGGCCCAAATTTAGTAAAAGTGTATAAAAACTTATACGAAGAAGTCAATAAGAATTTTTATTCATGATCGATCCGTTGAAATGGCCGAATTGACCATCTTCGCAAACCTCTCCACATTGAAATCAAACTTTTCTGCCAGGAGAGTTAAATTGGGTGGAAACGGTTTTTCGACGCCCTCTCCCCACCAGCTCTTCTCAAGGCCCAAAACATACTCTTTTAGCATCTCATCCATCAAGCCCTGGGCCTCTTCTTTCCGAAGTTTAAAACCCCATTTTTCAACCAGATCTAAAAGCTTTATCACCTCCTCCACCTTTTCTGTTTTCAACTTGTCTTCCTCAGGTGAGGTTGATTGATATCGAGCCATCGTTTCCTGAAGAATCTCCATCCTTTCCCTTAATAATCCGCTTAAGATCAGAGCGGGCTCTTCCTTTCTCAGTTGAAAACTGTACTCCTTTGCCTCATCCATAATCTTATCGATCTCTCCTCTTTCTATCGTCCCTTTAAAATCTCTCTCCAAATTCTCAACCTCACGCAATAATCGATCGCTCAGCGTCACCTCCGCAGCCACGCGAATCTCATAGGGAATCTCCAAACCCTCTCTGACCAGGGCCTCGATGGTCTGTTTCGTCTTATCAAAAAGTTCAGCATAGATCCGGCGGTGTTCATTTAGCTCTTCCTGAATCACTTTCTGAAAGATAGCCTGTTCCTCTTCCTTAAAAATATCTCGAATCGTGAAGATACGATTTCCAAGAAGGGAATTAAGAACCCTAGTGATCTCTTCGTCACCTTTTCCAAGGCTCTCAAGACATTTTTCCCTTAAGATATTAAACTCTAAAACATCCTTATATTCCGCGACCCAAGTCTGAAAAATACCTTTCATAGAAGAGATCAAACCGAAGAGAAACTCCTTTGGCTCTGGGATGATCTCTGAAGTCACCTTCACTTGTCCCAGGATCAATATGCTATTGTTCTTCTCCATCCTTTCATAATTCACCCTCTCCAATCGATAGGAGTAGATCTTTCTCTCCTTTCTTCCGTCATCGAAGAGGGAGGAGATGGCATAATGGTTTACCAATCTATCCAGAGGTATAGATCTCGGCTTTACGATTTGCTTGTAGACCTGATCACCATTTCCCATTTCGGGAAGGTTGCTCTTTGCCTTGGATAGATATTGAATAAATTTCTTCTCTATCTCTTGGCCGGTCAATTCTTCAGCCAATTGAATCGCCCTCGCCGCATAGAGAAGGATCTGAACTGTCTCCAGCCCTGCTAAATCTGCAAAGAACCAGCCACAACTTGTGTACATCAGTAAGGCATGCCTCTGCATCTCTAAGAGCTTCAGGCCTTTGATTCTCTTTTCTTGATCAAGACCCTTCACCCCATATCGATCGAAAAATCGATTCAGACTCATCAATGAACGATCCAAAATCACATCGATATAACCATTTCTCGCCTCCCAGACATCCTTAAAGATCTCTCCTCCTTCTCTTTCGAAGATTATGCTGAGTTCATCCCTCAGGAGGTCAAGGGTTTCTCTGAGTGGCTTTCTCCACTTTTGATTCCATCCGGCCCTTCCACCTGTGCTGCAACCACAATCCTCCTTCCACCGTCCGACTCCGTGGCTACAACTCCAGGATGTCCCTTCCCCTTTTGGCCCTTCGTCGATTTCTACCTCATAGATTGGAGGAAATCGTTTCAGAAAGGCTCCGTAATTGATGACCTCAAATCCCCGTGAAGAAATTCCTTCCTTCAATGCATAGGCCAGTGCCATCTCACCGAATTTTTTGTGATGGCCGTAGGTCTCTCCATCTGTGGCAATGTGGAGCAATTGAGGTCTTCTTTTGGTGGCCTGGTAGGCCTGGATAAATCGGTCACAGAAGGCATTCCCATCCCTTAAGAGATCCCCAAATGCAACTTCTTTTGAGATCATCCCGTCGTAGAAAAAGATATCGATGAATTGGTCAGAAAGCTTCTTTCCCGATGGATCCTTGACGAAACACCGGTAGGGCTGGGTTGGATCGATCCTCCCTTGAGAGACATCGATCCACTTCTTACCTCCGAGAGGTCTTACCCTCAGGGCTTGAAAAGGGCTCAGGATGAGATACTGCATACCATATTTGACCAATACCTGAAGGGTGGGGTAGGTCACAGCGGTCTCGGGAAGCCACATCGCATCAGGTCTTCGATGGAATCGCTTCTCGAAGTCAGCCATTCCCCAGAGAACTTCTGTCTCTTTATCCCTCTCGTTGGCCAAAGGCATGATAATATGGTTATAAGCCTGTGCCATGGCATTCCCATGGCCAAACCGTCTTATGCCTTCCGGATCAGCCTCGATGATCTTCTGATAGACTGAAGGGAATTTCAATTCCAGCCACCTGATGAGGGTAGGACCGAAATCGAAACTGAGAGAGGAGTAATTGTTGATGAGATCCAAAATCCTTCCTTTATCATCGACGATCCGAGCATAAGCATTTGGCCGATAACATTCGAAGACGATCCGTTCATTCCAATCATGGAAGGGATAGGCACTCTCCTCGGTCTCAATCGCTTCAAACCAGGGATTCTCTCGGGGAGGCTGATAGAAGTGGCCGTGAATAGCGATATAAACGTCTTTGATCTTGGACAGCGCCAATTTCTTACCTACTTTTGAGGATGTTTGACGTCATAGATGCGTTTCTTGATTTGGCCAATCTGTTTGGTGACAGGAATCTCCTTGGGACAGACTTCCGTACATTTCCACAACGTCCGACAATTCCATGCCCCATCTTTGTGATCCAAAAGAGCAATTCTTTCATCTGAAGCCTCATCCCTTGAATCGAAGAGATATCGAAAAGCCCTGACAAGGGCAGCAGGCCCGACATAGGCTTCTGTCTCTTTTTTCTGATTGACAGGGCAGGAAGCGGTGCAACAGGCGCAGAGGATACACCGGATGGCCTCCTCAAAGAGACGTTGCTGATCAGCGGACTGGATTCGTTCCTGATCGGGTGGAGGAGTTTTGGTGATGAGATAAGGTTTGATCGAATGATATTTCTCAAAGAAAGGACCAAGATCGACAATCAAGTCCTTGATGACCTTAAACACAGGAAGGGGTTCGATGAGGATCTCCTTATTAAAATTTCTGACCAACTTTTGACAAGGCAGGCCACAGATGCCGTTGATCCTCATCCCATCTGACCCGCAGACCCCATGCCCACAGGACCACCGAAAGGAGAGGGTCGGATCCTGCTCCCACCGGATTCGGTTGAGGCAGTCCAAAATTCTGTCTAATGGATCTGCTTCTACCTCGAAACTCTGGTAGTAAGGCTCCTTATCTTTTTGCGAGTCAAAACGGAAAATCTTCAATCTGATGATCATCGATTACCTCAAAATTCACTTCCCCCCTCACCCACTCCCTCTCCCGCCAGGGGAGAGGGTTAGTATTGAGCAATCTGTCAAAATCCCCTCCCCCTCAACGGGGGAGGGCTTGCCCTGTGGAGCATGTTTAACTACTCCACAGGGTAAAGGTGGGGGTGAAACTATTCAACTAAGTCAATACACCCTCGCTTCGGGTTGGAATCGTGTGATCTTCACTGGCTTATATCTCACTCCTGGGCCTTTAGCGGTTTGGTAGATGAGGGTGTGTTTCAAATAGTATCGATCTGCCCTCATGGGGAAATCCTCCCGAAAGTGGGCTCCCCGACTCTCCCTCCGATGGAGAGCACTAAAGAGGATCACCTCTGAGAGGTTGAGCTGATGGTCCAATTCGATCGCCTCCATCAATTCGAAATTGAAATGCTTCCCTTTATCCAAGATCTCCATATCTTTGTAACGTTCTTTCAGTATCCGAATCTCCTCTGTCCCCTTCTTCAAGCCTTCTTCATTTCGAAAGACCGAACCATAATCCATCATGACAGACTGCATCTTCTGCCTTATTGGATCAATCTTTTCTTTACCCTTATGGTTCAATAATCGGGTGATCTTCTCCTCCACTGCTTTCAGAGGATCGGCTGAGATTGAGGGAGGCTCATACTGCTTTATCTCATTTTTCATTGCCAATCCGCTTCGCCGGCCAAAGACGAGTAAATCGAGGAGGGAGTTGCAGCCGAGCCGGTTTGCACCGTGAACCGATACACACGCACATTCTCCTGCCGCATATAGTCCATGGACGATCGAACCCTTCTCATCGGAGAGGACTCTTCCATCCACATTCGTAGGAATGCCTCCCATGATGTAATGGCAGGTAGGTTGGACTGGGATGGGTTCGTAAACTGGATCGATGCCCAAATAGATCCTCACAAAAGAGGCGATCTCCCAGAGTTTCTCTAAAATCTTCTCCTCTCCAAGATGGGTGAGGTCGAGATGGACATAATCCTTTCCAGCAATCCCTCTCTTCTCTCGAATCTCAGTGAGAATAGCCCGTGAGACGACATCTCTGGCTGCCAGGTCTTTTACAGTGGGGGCGTATCGTTCCATAAATCGTTCCCCCAACCTGTTCCGCAAAATCCCCCCTTCCCCTCTTGCTGCTTCGCTCACCAATATCCCCAAAGGATGAAGTCCAGTGGGATGAAATTGGACGAACTCCATATCTTGTAGAGGAATTCCCAACTGGTAAACCAAGTTGAACATCTCTCCTGTGGTCGATTTACCATTGGAAGTTGTCTTATATATTTTTCCACATCCTCCTGTGGCCAAAAGAACAGCCTTGGCCAGAAGGAGATGAAGCTCACCTGTGGCGAGGTCATAAATCACCACTCCTGAACACCTTCCTTCTTCAAAGACGAGAGAGAGAACATAGTGCTCTGAGTAGAATTTCACCTGGTGGCGTAAACATTGGTCAAAGAGGGTGTCGAGGACAACTCTTCCTGTATGGTCTGCGGCATAGCAGGCCCTCTTTACAGGTTTTTTACCATAATCGCGGGTGTGGCCTCCAAAGTTCCGTTGAGCGATCTTTCCCTCTGAAGTACGGCTGAATGGGACACCCATATGCTCCAGTTCATAAATGGCCCTGGGAGAGTCTTTGACCATGATCTCGATGGCATCCTGATCGCCGAGGTAATCGCTTCCTTTTACGGTATCGAAGAAATGCCATTCCCAATGATCTTCCTCTTCATTGCCAAGAGGGGCAGTAATCCCTCCTTGGGCGACTCCCGAATGGGACCGTGTAGGAAAGACCTTACTCACGACAGCCACATCGGTTTGATCCGCCACCTCAACAGCCGCTCGAAACCCTGCCAGACCGGCTCCTACAATCACAATATCGTGCGTGAAAATCATGTTGAACCCATCATCGATTTAGAAAATAACCCAATTATCCCCCTCTCCCCCGGCGGGAGAGGGTGGGGATGAGGGGGCCATACCATTTTCACCCCCACCTCAATCCTCCCCCGTCAAGGGGGAGGATAATACTTGGTAATTTTCATGGCTTGTGCCTGCCCGCGCCAAACAGGAGTTACAACGCCGCCATAGAAAATTAGTTTAAGCAAAATTAAGATGATCGTTCTTCGATAGGGATGTATTCACATCCCTGAAGACCACAATAATTCCCTATGTAATCTGCATCTGGCCTATAGAGTTCGGGCTTGGGTTGAGCCTCGGCAAATTTCTCCTCAATGATGTGTGCTGACCAACCTGAAATCCGTGAAATGGCAAAAACAGGGGTGAAAAGGTCTCTTGGAATTCCCATCATATGATAGACGGGTGCGCTGAAGAAATCGACATTGGCATAGATCTCCTTCCCTTTCAACCTCCTGAACTCTTCTTGGGTCGCGGCCTCAATCGCCTTCGAAAGTTCACACCAATGTTGGTCTCGGAAACGATCGGCCATTCGTTCACAAATCCTTCGGAGGATGGCCGCCCTTGGGTCTTCCGTGTGATAAACCGCATGACCCATCCCCATGATCTTTCCACCTTTTTGCAGTCTCTCAGAGACCCAAGATTGAACACGATTCCCCTCTTCAATTTCCAGCAGCATTTCCATCACCTGACGATTCGCCCCTCCGTGAAGTTCTCCGGAGAGGGCACCGATGGCTGCTGCGATAGAGGCATAGAGATGGGCATGGGTCGAAGCCACCTCCCTTCCTGCAAAAGTGGAGGCGTTGAAGGAATGTTCGGCATGGAGGATCAAACAGATATCGAAATCCCGATCCGTCTCTGGATCAGGAAGGGATCCTGTCAACATAAATAAGAAATTTCCTGCATGAGTGAGATCGGGCCGAGGAGGAAGGGGTTCAAGCCCCTTTCGAATACGATTCCATGCGGCAACGAGGGTGGATAGCTTTGCAATGATCCGGACCGCCTTTTTCAAATTGGCTTCTTTTGTCTCCTCTCGCAACTGAGGATCATAACTTGCCAGAATAGGAATAGCCGCTTGTAATACATCCATGGGATCGGTGGCACCCGGCATCATTTTCAGACATTTCAAAACAGCCTCAGGAACCTCTCTTTCTGAGATGAGTTCCGACTGGAAATCCTTCAATTCTTCTCGAGTGGGCAGATGATCGTTAAGAAGGAGGAACGAAACTTCCTCAAAGGTGGAGAATTGGGCAAGCTCAATGACATTGAAACCACGATAGACCAGAATCCCTTTCTCTCCGTCGACGTCCGAGATGCGGGTATCTGCTACCTTCACCCCTCGAAGCCCAATGTTTTTGAAATCCAGGGTCTCTTTCATCTCTTATTCCTTTATGCCATCCTCGGAATCGGAAAAGGGAAAACATTTTATTTAAAAATGATAATCGATGGTTCTCCAATTTGTCAATGAAATTGGAATGTTTGAAAAAGGTCGCTCTTCACTCCTGCCTGTGGTAGGCAGGGCTCAAAATATTTTTTCGACAATTGGGTTGTTGATAATTTAATCTATTTCCAATAAAATGCATGAAGGAGACTGGAGGTAGAGCATGGTTTTTTCGAACAACGGGTATCGAATAGAGAAAGATTCAATGGGTTCTGTAAAAGTCCCCAAGGAGGCTTACTACGGTGCCCAAACGCAGAGGGCGATTGAAAATTTTACCGTAAGCGGTTGGCGTTTCCAAAGGGAATTTCTTTATGCCTTGGGTCTCGTCAAATATGCCGCTGCCAAGGCGAACTTAGAACTGGGCCTTTTGAAAGGAAAGACCGCCAAAGCGATCCAGAAGGCTTCTGATGAGGTGATGCAGGGAAGATGGGATGAACAATTTTTAGTGGACATCTTTCAAACCGGCTCTGGAACCTCCACCAACATGAATGCCAACGAGATCATCGCTAATCGGGCCAATGAGATCCTCGGGGGAAGAAAAGGAACGTATCGACCTGTCCACCCCAATGACCATGTGAATCTCGGGCAATCCAGTAACGATGTCTTCCCCTCTTGCATCCACATTGCCTCCGTCTACCTCTTGAAACAAAAGCTCCTACCTGCTTTGCGAGATCTCCACAAAGCATTGAAGAAGAAGGAAAAGGAGTTTCATTCCATCCTTAAAATCGGCAGAACCCATCTCCAGGATGCAACCCCTATCCGATTGGGCCAGGAATTTGGAGGATATGCATGCCAGGTAGAGTTCGGCATCCATAGGATTCAAAACGCCATGGATTCCCTTTCCCAACTCGCTTTAGGAGGCACCGCTGTTGGGACAGGGATCAACACCCATCCTTTCTTTGCCAAGAAAGCGATCTCCATCATCAACAAAAGGATGGGCTGGCGCTTCCGTGAGGCAGTTAACCATTTTGAGGCTCAAGGGGCTCGGGATGCTACAGTAGAAATGAGCGGAGCTCTGAAAACGGTGGCGGCCAGTTTGATGAAGATTGCGAACGACATTCGATGGCTGGGCTCAGGGCCTCGATGCGGAATTGGCGAAATCCACCTGCCAGAGACTCAACCTGGCTCCTCGATCATGCCGGGAAAGGTCAACCCTGTCATTTCTGAATCCCTTATCCAGGTGTGTGCACAAGTGATCGGATACGATTCGGCAATCACCCTTGGAGGTCTCAGCGGCATTCTTGAACTCAACGTGATGATGCCATTGATCGCCTACGATTTACTGGAATCCATTCGTCTCCTTGCTAACGCCGCAGATAATTTTTCCCAAAGGTGCATTGAAGGATTAAAGGCCAATCGCAAGCGGTGCGAAGAGATGATCGAAAAAAGTCTGGCCCTCGCCACGATTCTAACTTCGAAAATTGGATACGATGAATCCGCCCGAATCGCTAAGAAGGCCTACGATCAACGGAAGACGATTCGTCAGGTTGTGGCGGAGGAGGGAATCTTTCCAAAGGAAGAGCTAACGCGTCTGTTCGACCCAAAATCAATGACTGCCCCTATGAAATTGACCAGGAAGAAGATATAAGGCCGTCACTTCAAAAAACCATCATGCACCGAGGTGAACAAACTTGACACCTTAGTGAATGAGGTTTATCTATAAGGGATAAAAGAAAAATAAAGCTGTCGGATTACGAATGAGAGGATAGAGAAAGGAGGGAGATCGTTCATGTATTTTATAACATTTTCAGAAATGATTGGAACAAATGGCGAAAAGATTGCAAGGCAGGTGGCCAGGACACTCAATTATAACTTTTCCGGCGAAGAGGAACTATTTAAGGCTGCAGATGCAATGGGCTTTTTTTCTGACATTGAAAAATTGGATGAAAAAGGTCCGACTCTCCTTGAGAAATTTTTTACTGAAAAACCGAAGGTCTATCTTGATCGATTACAGTCTGTCATTTACGAGCTGGCCAAGAAAGGCGATGCGGTATTTTTTGGAAGAGGAAGCCAGCTTCTGCTAAACGCTTTTGACTGTGCTTTCCATGTCCTTGTGACCGGTTCTATGAAGAAAAGAATCCAAAGAATGATGGAAGAAAAACAGATAGGCGGAGAGGTTGCCGAAAAAATGATTCGCCAATCGGATCAGGATAAAAGAGGATTTTTAAGATATGCCTATGATGAAGACTGGCTGAATCCCTATCTGTATGATCTCATGTTGAATACGGATAAATTGAGCGTCGATTCTGCGGTTAAAATTCTCATCGATGCCGCAAAGTCTGACGAAATCAAAGCATGTGGCCATGATTCGGTTAAGTCTCTTGGAAAACTTTCTCTTCAGCGCAAAGTCGAAGCGGCCTTGCTTGAAGCCGGCCTCTCGAGTCAATATCTCTATCTCTCAATGGAAGATGTGGATTCCATACGGCTTTATGGACTTGTGAGTTCCTTAGAAAAAAAAGAAAAGATAGAGAACGTTTTGAAAGATATGAAAGGGATCAAGAAGATTACCAATGATGTGACGATATTTAAATCGTCGGGTGGAATATAATCTTAAGGTTTTTGAAGATGAGGGTCAACTTTCCACTTTAAATAGACAAAGAGAAAAATACCTCCAACAATCATAAAGGCGCAAAGGACCTGGCCCATCGTGAACGGGCCTAAGATAAATCCAACCTGAACGTCTGGTTCCCGGAAGAATTCAACAAAAAAACGAAATACTCCATAAAGAGAAAGAAAGAGAGCTAAGAGTCCGCCAGAGGGAAGTTTTTTATCTTTAATGAGCCACAGGATTAAAAAGAGAACTCCTCCCTCCAATGCACTCTCATAGAGTTGAGAGGGATGGCGAGGAAGAGGACCCCCTTTGGGGAAGATCATCCCCCAAGGGATTTGGGTCACCCGGCCATAGAGCTCACCGTTGATGAAATTTCCGATTCGCCCCAATCCCAATCCAATAGGCACTGTGACAATGATAAGGTCGGCTATTCTCCAGAAAGATTTTTTATTCTTCCAGGAGAAAAGAATCCCAACGAGTAGAACGCCGATCAACCCTCCGTGGAATGACATGCCCCCATGCCAGATGGCAAAGATCTCAAGAGGATCGGCGAGGTACATCTCGAGATCGTAAAAGAGGACATACCCCAGACGGGCACCCACCATCAATCCGAGAATAAGATAAAAATAGAGATTCTCCACCTCCTGTTTTGATATGTCAAATTCCTTCCTCCTCATCTGATACCGGACGAGAAGGTAGGAAATGAAGAAACCAAAAACATACATTAACCCATACCAACTCAAACGAATCGGGCCCAAATCCACTAAAATCGGATCGATATTGATCTTCATCCACATCCTCTGATCTTTGATCCCTTCACTTTTTTAAATTTTATTGGAGAATTAATAATCCTCCTTCTCTTCGTCGTATTCCTCCTCTTCTTCCTCCTCTTCGAACTCTTCTTCTTCCTCCTCCTCCTCCTCTTCCTCATCCTCTCCTTTTTTTTGTTTCGCTCTCAAAGTGATCTTTTCTAAGGTTTCATCCCCAAGGTCGTCGATCACTTCATTGAAAAACAATGCCAAAGAGATCAGATACTCTTCTGGTAATTCATGGAACCATTCCATGACCTTCTCAGCCATTTCAATCTTCTCACTGCCCGAGGCACTTTCTAAAAGATCGATGGCCTTACGATAGTGCTTATTAAACGCCCGAATCATAAACAGCTTCACCTCCTATGGAAATAACACCATCAAATAAAATTATACTTTTCTTCTGCATGAAGGACAACAAAAAAATGGTGCCTGCTTGAATTAAAAGGCAATCGATTTTTTGTTCTCTGGTGCCGCATCTTCATTTGTCATATTTAAATAAAATTTACAAGCGTTTTTCCCTTCCGAAGTCCCTGAAGGAAGTGAGAACGGAATGAGAAATAGAAAAGAAGGATGAATTTGATTTTTTCTAAAGGATTTTAGTGCAGGGAGGCCTGACCATCATCAGAATCGGCCCAAAACAAGGTGCATGTTTTTCATTTTGCACGGCCTTTATTTTCACTATCTTTGTTCGCAACCCTGATCGCTTCCAAGTAGGCTCGGACGTTGGCTTTTAGAGCATCGATCATTACTTCATTGCCACTCTCCAAAATCTCAATTGCGCTATTGAGAAGTTTTCGGGTAGAGATTGGTAAGACTTCATATTCTGCCATAGGTTCACGAAGCATCCACTTCCTGGCTTTGTCATCCATTTCTCCAGTTAGAATCCAATTGATTGAGACATCTTCCCTCTTGGATACTTCGGTTAAAAAATCTATTCCTGGCTCTAATTTTCCACGCTCATATTTACTTAAAGTACCCTGAGGGATCCCATATTGGGAGGCAAATTCTTTTTGCGTCCTATTTTTTCTTAATAATTTCAGGCGGGTGCCTAATTCCTGTCGATTCATATATTCCTAATGGAATTATATTATTGACAAAATATTAATTTTGGAATATAAAGCAGTTATGTCAAAGAAATGAAAACCAGGTTCAACACATTTACCACGAAGACTTTCGAAAAGCAAGGACGTAGAGAGGAGCCGACGCATGGATGAGATAGAAAGGATACTGAAAGCAATTCTGCGGACAGCGGAGATCATCCATGAGCATTTGGAGGCACGGCCCCCCTTTCGAAACCATATCATGACACTCGGAATCGACGGGATCATGGCTATGGCAAAGGAGGCGATTGAATTGATCGAACAGGCAAAAAAGACTCCATAGAAAGAAAAGTGGCCTTCAGGGTATTGTTCGTCCGATTACCGGCTGGGATATGAAGCAAAGTGAAATTCAGTACCATAAGAAGTATCAATCGGATGGCACGGAATTATTTTATTATTGCCTTTCGCCTGAATGATTGTCTCAAATACCTGGTGCCGGAGGTCGGAGTCCCTTCGATTTACTCTGGGCAGGCTCCCCGACACGGGGTGGAAGCCCCGCGGGATTTTGAGTCAA
>Ga0187886_1001011_pt1 | contig 28123 bp, 31 predicted proteins | sample June2016WEW_20_1_FD_133001 | JGI IMG/M metagenome (GOLD analysis project Ga0187886, IMG submission 133001) | Peatland microbial communities from SPRUCE experiment site at the Marcell Experimental Forest, Minnesota, USA - June2016WEW_20_150 | ecosystem: Environmental > Terrestrial > Soil >...
AGGCGGTTCCTGAATTCCTCGCCCATTATGCGAAACTTTTTCACCCTTGAAATGGTGTGTTCCACAACCACTCTTGCTTTCGCCAGACGTTTGTTGTGGCTTTTCTCTTCCGGCGTAAGCTCCTGCGCTTTGACGCCGCGTTTTCCTCTTCCGGGGCTTTTTCTTTTGAACGGAATTTGTGCGTTGAACTCGGGAAAATCTTCTTTGATGCCCTTATAACCCAAATCGACGTCAGCCTCGACGCTCTTTGGCAGACGAGGATGGTGCTGCTTGAAAAGGGCGTAGTCGTGTCTGCTGCCTCTGGCGTGACCTGTCGTGGACAATTAAGCCTTTGCTGTTCACGGTCAACTGGGTTTTTACGGCATGACGCTTCTTTTTGCCACTGTAATGGGTTTTGCGTTTTAGCTTTGCACTTGGCCTTGGAATCTCCTGCTCGGTGGCATCTATGAACGCTTTGAAGCCTGGAAAATAAGCTTCCACCTCTTCAAGTGTTTGCAGTCTACGGGTTGCGTCGTGAATTTTCTTTGGCAGCGGCAGGATTGCTTGGACTGCAGGCTCCAACGCGCATATGTCTTTTAAAACGTTGGTTTGGCCAAGGTCAAAGAGAAATCCAATCAAAGTTGATGAGACATACAGTCGGTAGTATAACATAAGCAGGAGGAATCTATTTTTGAGTGTAAGTTTGAATGGGTGGCCTGCGCCGGCTTTGTTTTTTCTGTCGTTTCTAGCGAGTCTTTTTTCTTCGAAGGCTGGATTTTCGGCTTCAAGTTTCATGTATAAGGTGTCGAACTCGCTGACTTCAAGTCCCGTGAACGTTTTGAAAATGGAAGCTTTTTTGGATAGTTTCTCGTAATTTAACATTCTGAAACGCCCAAATATGTAAATCAGCTTAAATATAAAGAGTAATCGGTTAAATCAGCTCAAAAACCCTCTAAAAAACGAATAATGACTAAGATCTATTGATTGATATTACTAACGGGTTGGATTTTTTGGACGTTTGTTTGGTACTCGCGGAATATTGCTCCAACTGTGAAAACAATTGTTAGTGCAAGCAAGCTCAGGGTTATCGGTGCTAGGTTAATGCCCCAAGGGGTGCTGTTTAGGATTAATCCAATCATGGAAATGAGCGTTAAGCTCACGCCTATACCTAGAGTGATGCTTTTGGCGTTGTCCATGTTATTGCTCCCAGTTGGAGGAAAAAGTTTTTGCGGGAAGAGCATTCTCACAAAAGCATATCCGGGCAGAAAAAGAACTAACAATAGACCTAAGGAAAATCTTAGGTAAACTGCTGGGTAGGCGTTCTCGGGAATTATGAATATTGAGATTGTTGCCGCGATCGCTGTTGCTATGCCAGCCCAGCCCCATGATGCCCTTTTGGAAAACATGAATTCGGATAGCGTTGACGGAATTAATGTTTGCCTCTTCGTGAAGCAATGCTTATGTTCTTTTCTTAGCTTTAATATGAGGTTAGTTTTTTCTCGTTCAGTAAGGTTGTCTTTTTCTTGGATTAACTTGATTAGTTCTCGTACAGTTTGGGGTTTCTGTTTCTTGATCATTGCTAGTACGATTTCGTGAGTTTGGTTTTTCTTTTCTTTAGCGAGTGGGGTTTTTGTAGTCAATCTCTTGGCCTCTCGGACTTTGCTATAGGCGTGGTATCACACGCTAACTATTGTTATCACAGCTGATGCCAGGAACAGTGCACTAGAGGCAAAGGCGGCTTTTCGAAGTCTTCCCTTGTCTATAGTCAAGTTTGCTTGTCCGTAATAGGGTAAGCTGAGTTCGGAAATAATGAGAAGGATTATCGATCCTATTGCGAAGAGGAGACTTGCGTCAGCAAATGTTAGAGGAGGAAGTTGCGTTTTCATTCCTCTCCGATTTTGTATTCAATTGTCGTAGTTTCAGTTTGCGTATCATGAGTCTCTTTTTGAATGGTCACGGGTTTCCCTGTTGTCTTTGCAAGTGCGCATGCTATGGCGCTACTTAGGAGGCATCCGACTTGTTGATGAACATGCAGTTGGTTGTCTGTTTCTTGGCAGATGGTATATAGGATACTCTTAGTAACCCGAAGGGTAATAATGTTCCCATTGGTTTCTATTTCTGCTTTTCCCGCGAGTTCCAAACCTTCAACTAAAAGTTTAGGAAGGATTATCTGCATTTTTGGCAGGTCGGTACTTATAAATGATATACCGAGTTGTCGCTCCCAAAGAAGGGAGAGCTCCAATCCAGGTGGAGTAATAAAGATACCGTCCTTGGCACTGTTGATGAGTCTTTTGCTGTCTTCTTCAGGTTTAGGCAAACGCACGGTAGAGTTTTCTGGAATGAACACCAAACTTGACTCGACGTTCTTGAGGTTTTTGGGGGGCAAGTAAATCCCTTTTTGGTTGAAGTTGTATTCCACTAAGGCACGTTCGATGTTGGCTGAGCTTGTCTCTGCCACAGCGTTGAGCAAACCAATGGGAACGTAACGAGTTGGGGCTATGTAGAGAAGTATTGAACTATAGAAAGTTATTGATACGCCTAATATTGCTAAGAAGGATGAGCCGTAAAACGCGGAACCAACTACAAATGTTATGCCGAGCATCAACACCGATAGAAATACGGCTTTGTTGAGCGTTGTTCGTTTTTGTCTGGGCAATTCCTTTTCCTCAGTTTATTAATGTCATTAGTATTGGTTCTTGTACATAAAACTTGTTTAAAATTTGTGGTTGTAATACCAGCTACGACAGGTGCGGTTTAAGTTTTATCCAACTGACACGTAGACCCTGTGCACAAACTCAGGATTTCTTCAAAGAGCCAAAACATAATAAATAATAGGCAATAGAAAACCTGACGGAAAACTATTATTGCTAATTCATAATCAGAGAGCAAGAGGCACAGTATAAAGTCGTAAGATATAATAATGAGGACCGCACTTATTCACTAGTGGAGCGTGTCACTGGTTTCAGCCAAAAAGCAGGGGTCGCAGGAAACCAGTTTAAGCTTCAAAATCAAGCAAAGCAGCGTGAACGGTCCAAAATATGACAACTCGAAAAAGCCTTCATAAGAAAACAGTTGCTATGATCTTAAACGTCGTTCTTGCACTAGCTTTGAGCAATTTGGCTATTCAGGCACTAACATCAAGTAACTCTCAAAGCAGTTACAGTGTCGCCTACGCGTTAACGGACAATAGTTCATCACAAACAATACTTAGTACTGGAATAATAAAACCCCTGGAGGCAGAGTACATAATCTGGACTGACGGAACAAACTGTTATGCCCAAAATGGAAACACCTCTCAAATTGATTATGCTAGCACAAATGCATCATATGTCATCAATTCTGCAGCTGCAAGCCTTAGCGGCGAGAGCGGAACAATTTTCTTTAAGGATGGCACATACGATCTTGGTAGTAGTTATATTCTAATAAACTTCACCCTGAATCAGAACATTCTGCTTGAAGGTGAAACTTACAAGGGTGTGGTAATAAGGGGCATGGGAAATTTGATGCTTTCCTGGGGGAACTCCCAATGGGTTTCAACTAATGGAATTAACGCTGCGACAGCCTCAATTGAAAACTTGGAATTTCTTCACAATGTCCCCAGCAATTCTAGCATAACGTTGGACATAGGATGGATTCCCACTAACCTTGACCATGTTTTTGTCGCTAGCATCCACAGTTCTCCGTATATAGGAACTGGAATAAACTACTGGGAAGCTCCGGATAACCCTGCTGAAGCCCTCTGGCAAAATGTCGATGTTTCCTTCTATTCGACAAATTACAGAATTGGCTTTGAGCATTTATCGGCCATTCGCCTTGCGTCATACTACCCCCAAAACATAGGATACTATTTCACGGATGGGTATAATAGCCATTTCAACGATTTGTATTGTATGATTCCCACATGGGGTTCGGACAAAGTTTATCCTTTTTACTTTGACCATATCGCACGTGGCTGGCTGGGGGAGAATTTCGTCCTCGAATCAGGTGTAAACTTAACGAATACTTTCCTGTTTTCGAACACCAAGAATTTTTGGCACGTCCCAACTATCAGAGTTGTCGAATTTGACAAAAGTGGCGGTCAGAACACGGTAGCGCCTGAGCTTGCAAATGTCTACGAACAGTTTAACGTTTGGACTCGGGGCGTCAACTACGTTACAGAAAACTGGGGAACAAGCCAAATTAGCAGTGGGACATCCATCACATTTCCCCATGGCTTATCTTCAACCCCGAGTGCCATAACTATAACTTGGCAAACCTTGGGTTGGGGAAGCTATGCAGTTTCATCAAATTCGCAAAACATCACTGTCACTGTAAGTACGCAAGGAACATACTCATTCTACTGGCAAGCTAAAATAAGTTCAGGGTGGGAAGAAGGCACATAATTGTCTTTCCTTGAGAATTGGAGGACAACTCAATTGAGAGATGGTTATGTGAGCTCAAGGAATTAAAGTGTGTCACAAGTTAGCGACCTGAAGTTATGTTTAGCGGCAAGTTACAAAAGACTAAAACAGATAGGAGAAAAATACCCTTTGCTGGTGATTTAGTCACGAGTCTACGTCAAAGTGTTAAGGATTCCAAGGCGCCAGGCCAGTGGTCTAAAGGCAAAAGGATCCAAGAGGCCACCTACAGCTATAAGTATTATGATCAATACCAGAAAGGCTCGTACGGCACGATTTTGCTTTTCGTCCAAGATGATTGGACAAATTGCTACGTTTAAGACGATTAATGTTCCAATTGCTCCAAGTGCGTATCCTGGAAGGGCAAAATAACGTGATATGCTTCCGAAACCTTCCATCACATCAAATCGCTGTTTTAGGGTTCCGACGCCTATCAATAGAATAGCCGCCAAAGCAACGCCCGCACCAAGGCTGCATATGGTACTGTGTTTTTGTCGCTGTCTTATGATAAACCATGCGAGAAGCGCCAGGTTGGTTCCTATAATGAAAGCTGGTGCAGTGGCATTTAGGAAAGCGAAAGACCTTGAGATCCCTGGACTCACTGCAGTTGCTTGAGGCAGAACCGAAAAAAAATGCAAAATATCTCCAAAATATCCAAGGAAACTTCGCAACGCCGGCGTAAAAACAAGATATGATGTGTAGATAACAAACGGAATGAAAGGGTTTGCAGAAGAATGAAGTGGGCGATTTGCTCCCAGCCTGAAAAAATGTTGGACACCAAATTCCAATGCTAACACTGCGAGAAGAACTGGAATCACTCCAACATGTACTAGTCCTAAGATACTAAGGAGTATGAAAACGATGGTATTTCCCAAAGTGGCACGTTCTAAGGCGAACAAGAGCATTAGAAGGAGAATAGACAAGCCCATTGTTTGCGGAAGAGGAACACCCAAATACCCGTAAAGATAAACATTCCCAAAAGCGGCAATTATTATTGACAACGAGATTGCCCCCTTCTGGGGAAGGATCTTTGTCAATAGAAGCCATGTGCCCATCCAGAACATTAATTGTATAATGACGTTAACGATATACATGGCCATTGTTGACGTTACGCCTAGAACTTGAGAAATGGCATTTATGATAAGTGTGAATGCGGGGTATGCTGAATAGTATGGATCTTCAGCAAAGTTTGTAGCGGGTGGGGGTATGTGTCCAGTCAGGGACAACAGGTTCGAGTCTTTAATGTAGAGGGTGCAATCTGGGTCAGCGAACAAGCCATAAGACCCCAGATTGAAAAGAATCTTTGGAGCTATTACTACGACAAGCACTATTGCAAGAATAATTGTTGAGTTCAAAGCTTTGGGATGTTCAGCATAACCTTTCATTTTTAAAAGCAAAACTAAAACAAGAGGAACCGCTACTATTGTGAGAAGCAAGGCTATGATGGAGTAGCTTAATGTTATCGTAATTCTTCAGTCCCAGTTAGGATTTAGATGATCAAGTCCAGAAGCAAATCCGTTATTCTCGTTTTGCCTGCCTTTTCTTTGATGCCCTTTAGTCATCCAGATTATAAACGACCCAATTTTGAAAACGTGAAAAGTGGGAGTATTTTTAAAGATTGGTAGTCAATGACGTAACGCGACTGCATTATCAAATATACTTACCGGATAGAACAATTAATGCTGTAGGGAGTTCTTGAGTTCTGCGATGACGCTTTCTTGTTCATATTTTGTCATCGAATGACACATTGGGAGTGCTATAAGATTTTCGTATAGTTTTCTTGCTCTCTCCAGTCGACCTATTCTTCCTGCCTCGCTGAAGGCTGGTTGTAAATGTAATGCATAAGTTCCTATTCGTGTTTCAATATTCTTCTTTCCAAGACGAGTTATGAGTTTGTCTCTTGCTCCTGTTTTTTCGATGTATATTGCATAGGTTTGGTAAACGTGTTTTGCTTTTTCCCTTTTTTGTGGTGGTCTAATTGAATCTACTTCAGCGAGTAGTTCGTCATAGTACTCTGCCAGTTCGATTCTTCTACTGATTATTCTATCTATTTTTTTCATTTGTTCTACCCCAATGGCCCCTAAGATGTCGCTCAGTTTGTAATTAGTTCCACATTGAAGGAATTTTGTTTTTCCATTCTTTGTTTCCTTACCAAATTCTTTTAGGATTTCGAGTTCTTTCGCGTAAACAGGGTTATCAGTGACGGCCATTCCTCCTTCCCCTGTAGTTATTATTTTTCTTGGATGGAAGCTGAAGCAGGTTATGTCTGCCATAGTTCCTGTTTTCTTTCCGTTGTATTCTGCGCCTAGGCTGCAGGCAGCATCTTCTATGATGAACAAGTTATATTTTTCTTTCAGTTCGTTCAATGGTTTCATGTTCAATGGGTTTCCTCCCCATGAAACTGGCATTATGCATCGTGTTTTTTTAGTGATGGCTTTCTCTACTTCGTCAGGGTCAATGTTATATGAGAACAGGTCTACGTCAACCAAGATGGGTTTGGCACCTACCCACTTGACGATGTTGCCCGTAGCAGGATACGTGAAGTCAGGTATTATCACTTCATCTCCAGGTCCTATTTTTAAGGTTCTTAGAGCTAATTCTAGAGCTGTAGTGCAAGATGTGGTCGCTACTGCGAACTTTGTGCCACAATATCTTTTGACTTCTTCTTCGAACTCCTTTGTTTGTTGTCCTTCAGTTAGCCAACCTGAGCGTAAAACTTTGATTATGCTTTTGATTTCTTCTTCTCCAATGACTGGTTCTATTAATTTGATTCCCTTCGTGGGCTTGCCGTTTGCAAACGATTGGTTTGCGCTATTCATTTTTGAGAACGCTCTTCGATTAGATATGTTTTAGCTTCAATAAAGCTTTTGGTGTGCTCTCATGCTTCGCTCTCAAGAAGAGGATTGATAGTTTGTCTTGTACCACTCTATTGTTTTCTTTAGACCTGTTTCAAAGCTCGTTTTTGCCGAGTAGTTAATCAATTGCTTAGCGAGGGAAATATCACCTACTAGACGCTGAACATCGCCAAGCCTAGGATCTGTGTAGGTCACCTCACTTGAGTAGCCCATTAACTCCATAATTAAATGGATTAACTTCTTAATACTTATCTCTCCACCACTAGCAATGTTAACTACTCTTCCCCTTGTTGAATTAATTTCGTAGATCCTCAGCATTGCATTTACGATATCTTCTACATATGTATAATCCCTTGTTTGGAAGCCGTCTCCTTCAATTATTGGTGGTTTACCCGAAAGTATTCTACAAATAGTTTTTGGAATCACACCCGCGTAGCTCTGCTCATTTTGCCTTGGGCCATACGAGTTGAAGGGCCTAGCTATCGCCACATTTAAACCGAATGTCTTATGATACGAAAGCACGATATGGTCACAAGCGAGCTTACTAGCAGCATAAGGTGTATGAGGATATGTAGGGTGGTTTTCACTCATTGGTGTATATATTGCTGATCCATAAGCTTCTGAAGAGGAACAATGAATTAGCGTCTTATATTTTCCCCTGTATAGAAGCTCACACAATGTTGAAGTTATGAGAATGTTTATGTCAACAGTCTCCTTTGGCTTATGGAGCGAAGCTGGTAAAGGAACCACAGCTAGATTGAATGTTACGTCAACATTTTCTTTATTATATAATTTCAACATTGATTCATAGTTAGAAGCGTCTAGTTTATAGATACTCACGTCATTTCGTTGTTTTAATTTTTGAATATTTCTTTCTTTCCCCAGAGAAAAGTCATCAACAATAATAAGTTTTGCAGGATTAAGTTCTATAGCTCTATCACACAAGTGACTCCCTATGAATCCAGCACCACCAGTAACAAGAATCGTCTTGTTTGTTATTTCCATAACAATACACCTTTAGCAAAATACAAGTTATGTCTCAGTTTTCTTACACCTCAATTCACGCCAAGGTTATTATCTTTATCTACTTCATCAATGGAAGTCCATGGCAGGAGAAGATTCTAATGCAAATTGTATTGTCTTCTTCAAACTTAAGCCCCTTAGGCGTGCTCTTGCCATAGCCTCACCTACTTTCAGTCCTGCAGTATGCAAGTCAATCAATGGTTTAGGTCCTAGATAATCTACTGTTACACTCATATGACCCGGTTTTCCTATCCGCTGGGGGCGGTGTGGAATTTGAGACCACTCGATCGCATTACCATCGACAAAGCCTGCAATATGCACGATAGAAATACCTGGATTGATTTGCAACAATTTTTTAAAACTTAGTTGACCGTGTGCTCCTAATAATAGATCATGAGATATGTATTCCACAAACACTATAAGATCACTTTTGGTGATTTCGTTCAAAACCCAATTATCATCTAACCTGTTCCCCTTATTCACTTGAATATTAGTCACATTTGCACCTAACTGTTGAAATGATTTAACTGTACTTTCACCAAATACTCCTCCACCAACAACCATAACATTTGAATGAATGACTTCTATTTCAAGTTCGAAAGCAAGTTTTACAGCCAAAGGACCAATGTAGCTGAAGATGTCAAGTTCAGGCACATGTTCGTTGGTACCCATAACAGGAATACCTCTTCGTCTGCATTCAGCTAGATCCAAATCTTCTCGGCGGAATTCCCAAGTTTCCCACATAAGGGGAATCACCGCGCTCTTCTTCAGCCGAGAGATTAAATCCTTATTGATTGGTCGTACGAAACCGAGATTCGTTACTATATCCGCCTGCCCGATTTTTTCATCATTACGGGAAAGAAGAATGTCAATATTCTGGTAAACGTTCCATTTCTTGGCCAACGGCAAAATCGTCTCTGTAACAGTTTTAACACTACCGAATTCGGAGTCTTTTGCCAGCGCATAGACTTTTTCGGCGCCTCCCAATGCTGCAATAATGGGAGTCAACGCAAAGTACCCAGTTGCAGCTTCAGTCAATACTTTTAAACCTGATAAATCCAAGTTGAATTTCTTTAAATCTTCTTGTATTATTCGAAAACATCGCAATTCATTCATCTGAGGTTACCTAAGTTTGATATCAATAGATTTGCCCTAATTCCTATCATATATGAAACAAACATTTCAGAAAAGTTAGAGCAGGGAAACCTTGATCTATCATGCCATTTGATAATATCGGTACTGCAGTTGATATTTGAACAATTATCGGGTCAATTTACTGTAACATCTAGTAATTGTATTTCTTCAAGAGTTTTCCATCTTCAGAGATAATAACCTCATTCCAGTACCGAATCATTTTTACACCCCAGCGAATTGTAGGCAAACTGAAAGATTCGCCCAAAGCCAATTTCAAAGCAAGATACGGCATGTTTACTCCAGCACTAATAGCAGCAATAATTGAACCGGGAATTCTTGGGTTAATTTCTAAAATTTCAGGATTTCCTTTATCTGAGTACTTAAAGGAAATATTTATCACGTATGAAAGATTTAATGCCTTCGTTATACATTTCGATAATTCTATTATCTGGTTATTCTTTTCAGCATGACTAACCATAGATAAACCCCAAAACATTTTTTCGTTTTTTCGGGGAATTATTGACAGACTCGTTCCATTTATTGCTAAAATGTCTACATCGTACTCATCACCCGGTAGGAACTCAACAACAAGAAGCGTTGGAAAAGGATGCGCTTTCTTTAATGCCAATGACACCTCTTCTAAGGTTGCTACTGAAGAGTCAGGTGACCTTGCAAGCATTGTATCTATATTTGAAGAATCAGAATCTAGTACCTTTAGACCTCTTGCCCCTGTACCAAAAGGAGGCTTGAAGCAGACTTTTTTAGAAGGATATCCTAACTCCTCTACAGCACGCAAGAAACCATTGAAATCATTAACTAAGAAATGCTTAGGCACACAATCAATCCCTTGATTTGAAAGATGCTGATATAACAGTGCCTTGTTGTTAGCAATCCTAAGACCATCTATATCAGATATCAAGACAAGAACACCTATTTCTTTAAACTTCTTTTTTGCCTCTGAAAACATCTCCAATTCCGCGGTTGGTACTGGATAAATTATGTCAACTTGTTCTTTTTCGACTATCTCCAGGATGGAGGTCATAAAGTTTGGAGAAGCCCTGCTCGGAACAATGTAGAACTTGTCTATGAAATAGCGACTGGCTACGTTTGGATCTACATCGACACCTATTATCTTGATTTTTCTTTCGCCATTAATTCTTAATCCTTTGATGACTCCATATACTCCAGGTGCGCCTACACCAGTAATCAAGATATTAAGGTTCTTCAAATGGACCATCGCCACATTAGGTTACAATATCTTTTCTGTTGCAAAAGATCGTTTCTCGCTAACATAAATGATGACACGACTTGCAGAAATCTGTGGAAATCTTAGTGTATCTGATATGTTTACGAGTTCATACCTCGTTTCTTCAGGAACTTGTTTCATTGGCAGTACACCACCAAAAATAAGGCTTGGAAAGATAGATATACCGTGTTTTTCCTTGGGAATAAACCCCGACTCAATGAGGATCGCCTCAACTTCATCCGGTTTATATACTTGGACTCTGACAGATTTTTCTCCTCTTATATTAACTGCCTTTGTAGAATTCTTGAAGACTGCCTTAAACTCATCAATATCATGACAAACTAGAGCATAGATGAGAGCTCCTTCGAATGTGGGGTCTGAGTTGACTAATAGACCACCCGGTTTTAGAAGGCTGTATGTTAATTCGCATGCTAGTTTAAACTGACTCCTAGGTAAAGTATGAAAAACGCCTATTGCGAATAATGCATCCAAGCAGGAAGGTGCTACTGATAACCGTAAAGCTGTGGCATTCAAAAGGATAACTTTGCTAAGCTCATCGGTAGTCAGGTTTCTTTCCAGCATTTTCAGATTTGGCAAACTTAGATCAAAAGCGATTACCTTCTTTACGCCTAATGATAACAAAAATTTTGTAAACCGCCCACTTCCACAACCAAAATCCATTATTAATGATGAATCTGGATTTAATGAGTCTACTATTTTTCGAACATATTCTTTATATTGTGAGTCTTCTCGTGCTGTCGTAGTATAAGGGGTTTGCACTCGCGATGACAGCATAAACGTTTGGTATGGATTTTTATCAACTTCTTCGGAACTTATGGTAGGATCAATTATAATATTAGCACTTATAGCTAACTTGAAATTACAAGCGGCGCATCTAAGCTCAGAGCCTGCCTGTATTAATTTCTTACCACAGACAGCGCATCTAAGTAGGTCTAACTTCCAAGCCTCAACTGTTGCTGTCATGGTCACCGCTTTTTCCTCATCTTTGATTGGAGCATAGAAGATTTTCGGACAAAGCTATCTAACAAGCGCAATGACTAGTTTTTTGAATATTCTATATCAGGGTGTTTTAAGTTAATCAGCAATTTGTTCCATTTCTTTGAAACTGCCGGGTAAGAGGCATTCTGTACTATGTAATTGTAGGCATTCGCCGCTCTAATGGTTCTTTCCTCCTCATCCGATAAGTAAATAATTATCTTGTCGGCTAGATCTCTGCAATCATTAGGATCAGAAATAACTAGTCCACATTTCTGGTCTACAAATACTTGCTTAATCTGCATATGTATATTTGCTGTGACAATTGGTTTTCTCATAGCCATGATTTCCCTTACAACGTTTCCAAGCCCGCCTCCTTCTGATGCACTTTGAATACCAATGTCTGACGCAGCAATATATTTTGGGACATCTTCGTGTGCTATTCTTCCTATGAACTTTACTTTATCCGTAATACCCAACTCATTTGCTAAGGAAACTAGCTCCTTTCTTAACGGTCCATCTCCTATCAGCAGTAATTCGATTTTACTGTCATAATCAATTACAAAAGGCAACGCCTTTAAAAGGCATCTCAATCCCCTCCCTTCAACGAGTCTACTAATGTGAATTAGCACTTTCTTATTAACATCAATAGAAAAAATGGGTTTGACTTTTTGGTTAAATTTTTCAGTATCTACCGGCAATTCTATGTATTCTAGTTTGTATTTGTCTACAGAAAAGTAGGTTCCCACTTTGTCAAGCAGATCTGGCGAAGAAACAATTGCAGAAGCTTTCCTTAGTATCGCAGTCCACAGCCTCTCATTGAGCCAGACACGAAACCTGTAATAAAAATTCTTCTCCGCATATTTAGAACGAAAATCAAACCAGTCAGACCCACATACTACAAAGATACGTTGAGTTCTTACGAAAGAAAGAAAGAAGTATCTCATAAAGTCGCGGTAAAACCAAAATGGGGCAATGACGAAATCATAGTTACCATGAAGAATTAAGTGGATACAGTTCCTTAGATACGCGTTAAGAGTACGAACCTTGCCCATACCTTGTTTCCATCTCCAAGGTAGAGTAAGTACGGTCACTTCATGGCCTCCTTTTATCAGTATCTTGGAGAGATCGCTAAAGAAGAACCCTGGGCCTTCATTCCATATCGGGGAAAACCAAGTTCCAACTAGTAAACAGATTCTAATCGGAAACACCTTCTAACCCTATACTGTATCGATAATTCCAACCTTTTTTAGGCGTCTGTCCAGTAGCGGTTTCTGAAAGGTAGTTTATTATCCTTGCGAAGGTTTCCTCTTTGCTCATGCTTGCGGTATCTATTTGAATGCTCCTTCGACCTTTTATAAGCTTACATAAATCCCGCTGGGCTGTTATATATCTGATAGGCTCGGAATTACTGCCGCGAGCAACGTACCGCGTCATCAGAATTTCTGTTGGAGCGTCCAATACAATAGAGATCATATTTTCGGGAACGAACTCTAGCAGGAACATGAGGAGTCTTTTGGCTGTTTTTTGCCGCATCAAGCCATGTCTTCTTTCATCCAATATTACTGCGCATTGAGGCATGAGGTATCCATCAGAGATCACAACATACCCGAGCCACAGTGGCAGTTGAATTCTGACAAACATCTTAAGCAGTATACCTTGAATCTGTAGTCCCCACCACAACCACTTCAGTCTCGTGTAATACAATATCCAATAGTCATGCTTTAACTTTTTAGTCAACTTCCACAAGATTTGGGCAAGACCATGATTGCTTGTAATGACGTTCTTTGTAACTTTAATTCTCTTTTTCCTTAAAGCAGAAGCAATAATGCTGGCTTGCGTTGACTTGCCTGCCCCACAGGGCCCCATTATGGCTATTAAACATGGTTTGAAGATTCTCAGTTTCTATACCTTCGTTGTCTATTCATAGTTCGAACATAAGCCAACGGCTTTGAGTCTTTTTCTTTTCTGTCGGTGGACACGAAAAGCATATTCACCTTAAGCTATTTAAACACTGTTTATCGTAATTCTAATCGAAGCCTTACTTGCGTGCGCAATTTCAGGAGATTGGTGATGTTGCCTCAGTATCCTTTCCGCTTCACATGTGCCAGGAACTTGTTTATGGACCTAGGGCGAATGGTTGATATGAGGGCTATGGGTAACGATTTTCTCGTGTTAGGGTCTTCTCGAATTTTCTCTGACAAGCCCTTTAACACCACGCAGAAAGGGTATTTTAGTGGTAAGTCGAAGTTCTTACCGATTTCTGGCATTAGGTTTATCTCCATTTTTCGGAACGAGACCCCAAGTCTATTTGCCAAGGCATTATCGGCATCAAAAGCGTCTACAGTGATATCGTGGGTTAGTTTCAATGCTGTTTTCAAGGCGAGTTTTGCGTGCATTTTTTCAGCAAACCTTAAGGCTTTTTCACAGTATTGCGACAATAGGGCGAAAGTGTAGTAGTCACTGAGCATGTATATCTGTTCCTTGTACATGCAGTGAGCAGCTACCACCACCAAATCAGCGTACGGTTGGAGTGATTGAACTCTGGAACTATGAATTTTAACTTGGGTTGAATGTTTGAACAACAGATTCTTATTCAAGTAGATAAAGCCGGAGACCGCAACCTCTGTGGTTAAATCAACGTTAACACCATAGTCAATGCTAGCGCGCTCACCACTTGTAAGCATCTTTAATGCATGAAACGAAAAAACAGAAATAACCCCGAAGGAGCCTACTTTTTTCCCTTTGTAAACAGCTCCTATTGAGTGTGCACAATCTTCAGCGGAAAATGATTCCATTCCCTGTTGATCCCTTTACAATGACCACTTTGGATCATTAGCATAATTGCAGAAATAGACTCTTCTATAATAGCAAAGAACATTCAAATACAGAGTGATTCAGTACATTGGAACTCCCAAGACGGATTTTCTAAATTTTCGTTTAAGAACCGAAAGCGCCCCCTCAAATTGTTCTAAGTGTGCTTTGCAACTAACTAACATAGGCTGATCGCAAGTTATCTTTTCCAATTCCGCCGTCTCAAATACTAACAAATTTTTTCCCGTGCAAAAGACAACTTGATCGTTCTCCTTATACACCTGCAAATAACGGGCAAATGCCTTTTCAAGTCCATCCAAGTGTACCAAGCACCAATTTGCCAAATCCTTAGAGACAACTATGGCTTGAGGAGTACCAAGAGTGGCGACCCAAAGTCTGGAGTTTATTCTATCTAAGTCGGAGATTTGAGCAAGGCGCACGTTCCGGTCTCGCCACCTGAGGAATATGAATTTCCAAGAGTTTTTTGAAGGTTGGTAAATACCAACTCCTCCTCTTGCAATGCCAGAATCCATTCCAAAGACAATCGCCTCTTCCAGCGGAACTATCGAAAGAAACTGCCAAGGTCCCCCGTACAAAATCTGCCAATTTTGCAGGTCTCTCGTTGAGACTGCTCTAACATAGTTTCTATCGCCTAGAGTGGCTATTAGTTGGTCTCTGTAACAATCGTATTTAATATCATGAAAATGTAATGAATGTTTGTCTATGTCTAGAGAGCAAACAACCTTTCTCCAGTTCAATAGATCTTTGGAAGAGTATATTGATGATGACCCAAGCCCCTCATTGTATTCCTGGACCAGGAACTCGCCATGAAATTCGGCTGCATGCCAGAAAACACTGCCTGACCTGTTCACCTTCAGTGTTGTTTTGCATATTTTGTTTTGAAACAGAATAAGGTTACTATCAATGGAAAGTAGAATCTTTTCACCATCTGCAAACAAAATGTGCCCTCTTTCCCCTCTAAAAGTAGCCAATTCACTAGAATCCAGTAAATCGTCAGAAAAAGCCTCTAACGACAATTCGTTTCCTTTTCTTACCAATGCTATTAAGGAGCCTGCGTATGCGACACTTAACGCTTTGACGTTAATTGATTTCAATGTTTCTAAGCACTCCATAACTCTTGGTGGAATTTGATGTTCCTCTTCTCTTTTTAACATTTCTGAATTGTTGGGTTAGATATCACTAGCCAGTCCTAGAAGCCAAATGGAACGTAAAACTCGCAGCTTCAAGCTATCGATATTGTTGTCCGCCCGCCTCACAGCTATTTAGGTTAGCGAACGCTGTTGTCGGTTGCCCCTTTAACTTTTGAGAAGCCCAAAAAATGTTGGATATACGCCAATGTCTCGTAGACGCTTTTCGTTGTCGTGTCAACAACCAAAAAGTTAGGGTAGGAAAAGCCCATAGCGCATTGAAGAAGGATAGTTCTCTGTGCTCGAATATATTCGGTCTTTTCAAGTAGGCGGCCCTTTAGTTTCCATCTTTGTCGCAAAGTGTCATTGTCTGCATCCAAAAATACAACATACATGGGTCCAGCTGAATTCAGAACCCTGCTTAGAAATTCCGTTGTTGCAAAAGACACCTTCGGATGAAGATTTATCGCGTTGGAGATGTAGAAATAGTCCGCAATAATCGCTGGAAGATATTCCTCTACGATAACTACTTGACCCATAGCTATAGGAATTTTTACATCAAAGAGGAACCTGAGGGAAATGCTTATTGAGTCAAGAGCAAGCCATAACCTGAACATCTTCCTAAGAATTACGGGTCGACTGTCTATCAATGTCCCTATTACAAACTTCTTCCTCTTGGGGTCAACTAGATTACCCCTAAGAGTTAACGCAAGTAAATTTGCTAGAAGGTGATTAGTTTTTAAATTAACTTCTCGAGTTTTTGCTCCCCTCTTGCGGAGACTTTCTGCCAAGAGTCTCATTTGTGTTGATTTGCCGGAACCTACCGTCCCGACCAAAACTATAAGCTGCGGTTGTCCTTTCGGCAAGTTTGTCGGATTCCTTCTCTTTAAAGTTTATTAACAATCTCAACGACCTCATACCTAAAAAACCTTGAGATGCTGTGCCACCCGCGCTTCCCAGAAGATGCTGAACAAAACCATAGTCAGCTAATAGATATCGGATCAGCTCACACGATCCATAATGCTAATAAGAGACTTGATCGCTAAGTCATTAGAGAACTTGCGAATAATTAGTTCTCTATTTTGGCGACCTATTTTTTGCGCATCCTCCAAGCTGAATCCTACCGCACGAGACAGACATTCTGCAAGATCATTTGTACTCTCAGGGTTCACGAGTTCTACGCCTTGACCCGCGCCTTCAACGATTTCGGGAATTCCGCCAAGGTTTGAGGCGACAACTATCTTTCCACATAGCATAGCCTCTATCAGTGCATAAGGGAAAGGCTCAGGATTCAAAGACGGCACCACCACAACCGACAAGCTCTTCATAAGGTTGAGTATTCCCTCGCGGTTGAGTTTTGGGTAAGAGTTTATCTCGACGCCGTTTCTGAGAACGTCTTTCCTAGCCGTTAAAGTTGCCATTGCTAGATGAACATGTGCTTTTAATTCGGGTGGGAGTTTAGCTATTGCCTTAATCAGATGGTAATAGCCTTTAACGTAGTTCTTCCCTCCAAGGTAACCAATCCCAATGTTCTCAGAATTTTGCATCGGATAATCCGGGATCGGATTGTACACCATAAAGCTTTTTTCGCTTAGTGACGGAAAACGCGATAACGTTAAATGTAACTGAGCCTTGCTCACAAAGATTATTGCATTAGCAGATTTAAGCAATCTGCTTACATGCCCTCCAAAAACCACATTCGCAAAACATGAAGCAGCGACACTTACTCCCTTTCGTCGCCTTTGAATCATTTCGTGAAGCATGAATGATTTACCCGAGGATTTCCCTGCATCTCGCTGAACAAAATCATACATAAGCGAAGTTGGGCATGTTAAAGCGTTATTGTGCATGTGAATAACTACCGGTTTTCTGCGTAGTTTAGCTGCTATTATCGCGCTATACCATGATCCTGGGATGTATACTAAATCAGTTTCGCTCACAGCTTTGTTCACAAATCCGGTCGTCATAATGTTCGCGTTTACAAACGAAAAGTATCTACCATCGTTGAAAACACGAAATGGATAACGGTATATTTTAATTTTGCCGAAAAGTAATTCTTTGCAAGGTTCATTTGGAAACTGTTTAGTTATCACAGAAACCTCGAAGCCATTTTCAGCGAGAAGTTGGGAATAAAGCCGTGTAGCAAATTCAGCCCCCCCGCCATGTGGATAGAACGACTCAGAAAAAATTAATACCTTCATTGACACTTGTCAAACTCCAATAGATTCTGCACGGTTTCTTGCACGTTAAGGACGGAAATGTTAGTCGTATCAATTGTCACCACCCTCAGTCTAAAGGCGTGGATTATATTCTTATAAGACGCTCTGTACTGATTTACAAGTTGTTGGGTTAATGGTTCATCTTTTTTCCTTGCAAGTATTGTTTCGGTGTCTGCATCTAGGTGGATCAGTAAGGCTTGCTTTGGAATCAACTTCATTAGCAGTCTTGCCGTATTTCCGAACATAAATCCTTGGTCGTCTAAGAAGCGAGAGAGCACAACAACCGTGTCGATAACATACCTGTCACAGACAACCGTATAACCCAGCAAAGAAGGCAGGGCTACACGGTAAGCAATAGCAGGTATAACGCTAATTATTTCCAGAATTTCCCAGGGTCTTCTAATCCGCGAATTCAGTTGAGTGTCAAACCCAAAGAAGTTGGTCTTTAAGTAGTCCTTATTATTTGGGCGGAGCAACTTGAGAAGCAAGTACGAAAGGGTATGATGCTGTTTAACCCTTCCGCGCATGGTTAAAACCCCGTTGCGTCTGAGGTATGAGAAGATCAACTCCGCCTGGGTGGTCTTCCCTGTCCCATCTGGACCGAAAAAGTATACGAGTCTACATTGCATGAGTAGCAAATCCTGATGTTTCTTCTGAGCACGCATAGGCTTAAAACACAGAAGGCCAGTTTCTTGCATATTCGATGAGGATATCGATTCCCTTTGAAGAAGGCTGCTTTAGGAGCTGTGCCAAAGGTTCGAGACTTTGCTCTGTGCGGATCTTTGTTAGAGTTCTGACAAAATAGGCAAGTGCAATAACAAGGGCTGGATAAGAATAAGGAGCACGTTGCTGCTTGTTTAGGTCAAGTTCTATCAGGTTTAAAGCTAATTTGGTGAATTTTTCTTTTGGAGAATCGAGACCGAACTTGTGATTCTCTTCAAGAAAAATGCGGGCAAGCTTATGTGCCGTGCTCAGGAACAAGTAAGTGTCGAACCCGAAGTGCTCATCTTCAGCGACTTTCCATATGTCAGGAATCTCATTGTTCAGAAATGCATGTTCCGCAGAATACAAGGCGGGGATTGTTATTTTGAAGTCTTTGAGTAATGAGTAAGCTGACTCGCGGACTATTTCAAAGTGATCTGGCAGCATTGGTACTTCAAGTCCATCCTCCACTGTCGTGTAGATTGACCTTCTCCAGACGTCTTCTACGTCAAAAAGCACCACGTGCCCGATAGACATTGAAGTATGAACGTCGACGTCAACAAAAGTCCCAGGGTAAAGTTTCCGCATCGTAACCTCTGGCGTGCCGACCTTCAGCAACGAGAAGCCTCTTTCTTCGAGCAATTTTCGAAAGCAGGCAAGGTCACTGGGGCGACGCAATAGCACATCAATGTCATCAGGAATGTACTTGAAGGGCTTAAACGTCTTAATGAATAGAACATCTATGTTAGCTCTGTCGCATCCACCGAGAAGGTATTTCACGGTTTCCTTCTGTGCCTTGCTCCTCTTCTCGTACTCATTATACCTTTTCTCGGCTTCTTCGGGGAGCCGAATATTCAGGTTTTGGCAGCCTTTATAGAAAAGTGGAAAAACTTTGTTTTTAGCAGAAAACCGAATGGCTTTTTGTAGGTAATCTTCTGAGGTGTCAAAAACAGGAATATGCAGTTTGGAAAAAGGATAAGCTACATGAACGACAAACGTCGCTATGTCGATATTTTTCGCCATATTCTTGATTACACTCACACAGAATTATTTCCTACATTTCATTTGGCCTGTTTCTTATATCTCATTCGTCTTCTTATCAAGATTGGTACACAGAAGATCAAACCTAGGAATTCACCCAGCAAAGTCAAGACGTTATCGGCAATCACTCTGAGCCTTTCGCTCACTGGGTGAATGTATTCTCTCCGAAAATTCCTCGTGTTCACATCGTCCGTGTTTTCTCTGCCATAAAGGTAAAGAATTTTCGCAAAGTAAATGCCTTTAATGAGAGACCTTGACAATGTTTTATTCCATGAACGAGAAGGCATGTGGATAACGGGGAAGCTGCTTACGTTTCTTATTTTAATGCCTTTGCTCCTTAGCCTCGCGAACAATTCGGTATCCTCACATATCACAAACCTTATGTCAAACTTCTCAACTTTAAGAATTTCAGTGTCGCAAACGAGGTTGCATAAATCCAAATCGGTCGGGTTTATTTCGAGACCTTTACATAGTGTTCCTTTCATGGCAATTCGCGAGATTTCTTCAAGCCAGTGAACGCTTAGAGGGATTGCGTCTGACTCAATAAAAACGACGTATTCTCCCGTTGCCCGTGAGATTGCCTTGTTCCATGCTTCGGGTATTGTTCCTCCGGTAGAGGGGATGAATTCAAAATCTCTGAATGTTTGTTCTGCCAAAGCCTTGCGCAGATGGCCCAGTTCCTTATCTGTTTTCGCTATTGAGATTACGCTAAAGAAAGGCATATATTCTCCTCTGTATCTGTTCTTGAGAACTTGCATCCATTTTGATTCTCAAGGCATAGTGTCCAAAACCTAATTGCTAACTGCCCACGTCGCCCTTTGCCCGTTTCAAGGCAAGGCGTTTATCCGAATGTCCCAACCTTGCTGCTTCTTTGGTTATGGCTACAATCCACTACACAAGTGTCTCAGAAAAAGCTTCCAAACATTGGATAATGTCCCATGACATCTATTTTTGCCTCACACTGAGTTTTGTGTGGTGCCGGAAGCAATCCCTGGTTTCTTTAGGCTATTGTCTTGCATTACTTAATTCGGTTGGGCGTCCATTGTCCTCTGCTAGGAGTAATTAGTCCGATTACTAGTGCTATTTGCCTATATAAATAACCGAAAATGGCAGTTCTGACGGTCGGAATCACCAAAAAAAGAAGTAAACTCAACAAAATCGCATATTTCACAATCACAAACGGCAAAATAAAAAGAAGAATCAGTGTTAGTATCGGTGATACAAGATAATTAAACACTGAAAAGGGATAGATTACTTTGCCAAAATAACCATATTTGCCAAGCACACCTGCATTATTGAGAAGTGCACGGGACAATCCTCGTGCCCGCCTAATTTCCTGCTTTGCCCTTACTTTCATCGAACTGTTAATTTGTTCAGTCACCACTGCGTTTGGCTCGAATACTGCACGGTAGCCCAACCTTCGGATTTTGAAGGCCAAATCGGTGTCATCTGCTTCAATTCTTTCATCAATCTTGAAGTGTTGTGATAGTTCAGTTCTGAAGGCCATGAGGGGGCCATTAAAAATCGAGCATGAATCAAGGTTTGACTCTGCCCTTCGCCATAATTCGGATATTCTCCGGTATAGGCCCTCTTCTTTTTGTGTAAAATCACTTTGTCCCCGGGTGACTATCTTCCCCGTAACAGCTCCTACTCTACCATCACCAAAATTAGAAACCAATTCGGCGATTGAGTTTTTCTCCAATAAAGCATCAGCATCAGTAATTACAGTTATGTCCTCGCTGAGCTTACTAAAAATCCAATTTAGGGCTTTTGGCTTCCCTCTTCCTGCTTGATTTCTCCAAAAAAACAAATTTGGCACATTATGAAAGATTTGATATTCTTCCACCAGTTTAGCAGTGCTATCGGTACTACTGTCGTCTACGATGTAAATGTTTGATTTTTCATTGAACGCCAAAGCCTCAATTGAATTCTCCAGCTTTTGCCTTATGACGCTCTCTTCATTGAAACAGGGTATGACAAGAGCTATCGCGAAAGAGGATTTTCTTGTTTTGCTAATGTTGGAAGGTTTTCTGGATGCCCAAAGCGCGAAAATGTTGAATGCTGAAAATATTCCCACTTGAATAGAGAGAATAATTACGAAAAACTCTACAGCAAGATCCAGATGACTTCACCTTTAGCCTTTTCTGTGAAATTCACGAAATTCTACATAGCTTGGAGTCAAGATTGCTACGGTAACTCAGGCATCGAAGAATTTCTCCTCAAGAGCAAAAAGTTGCACGTAAGAATAAGGCGCGTTGTCTCTGCTAACATCTAATAGGTTGTTTCCAACAGTATTCGCTTCAGAATTGCTGCACCGTGCATTACCTTCAGCTTTTGCTTCAGATAAACGGTTAATGTAACTTCGCTTAAGCCAGCGCCAAACCAGAAACAAAGCCAAAACGAACACGAAAGCACCAATTACCGTAAATGTTATGGTGGACCAGAAGGCGTTTTGACCAGAAACCAAAGCGGTTTGTTTGGCGTCTTGAGCTGATGCGGTGACTTCTTGCGCAATTGGAAGTACGCTGTCTGCTTGGGCTGTGGCTGTGTTGGAATCTCCGGTTCGGTACGAGTTTTCTGCTTGAGCCAAGACGCCTGCAGCATCATTCAACTGAACCAATAGATCAGTGACGTTTGCGCCTGCTTTTTCAGCGTCCAAAACAGCGTTAAAAGCCTGGTTAACCGCGGTGTTTGCTGCCTGCAGCTTCGAAGCGGTTTGGTCGGTTTGGGCAAAAACATAATGCTCACTGAAAAGGCAAGAACCAAACGCCAAGAAGACAAATATGATGACAGCGAGAAGTTTGCAGCAGTTGCTTATTCGTTGTTGCCTCCAGCTAAATGTTACTTTGTGTTAGTTTTGGTTCAGGTTTTAGGCAGAGCCGTTCAAGGGCTTTGCGTTCGTTATTTATTTCTTGTAGAGGCTTGGATTTGGAAGGCCATTTTGCGGCGCAGACAAAGTCCTCTTGAGGCTGTTGGAGTTATGAAAGCTTGATGACCTCTTCGGTGATTAGTGCGTTTGGAGCTGGCTTACGCCTCTTTCGTTGCAGCGTGCACTATTTGTTTTGTTCTTTGAAGCGTTTTAACACTTCTTTCGGTACAGGATTAAAGTACTCTAACCCAGTGTGCTTGCAGAGTCTTTCAAAATCAGTGTCAGTCGTCACGATTCCCTTGGCTTTCTCTTGGCGCGCCAGCGCAAGGTACATGCAGTCAAAAACGTCATGCTTTAACTCTTCCGCCAACTGAAAACCTTCCAAGATAGCTTCTCGCCCCAACGCTGAGTAACGTGGCACATCATACGTCTTCACGAAATGCTCAACGGACGCAGAACACTCCTTTTCGGGCAGCCCCCACCGACGCGTCATAACCCAAAACGCCCTCAAGGGCAAAACATCCATAACCACGGGCACATAAACACCCCGCAAACCTGCCTCCACGACCGGCGAAACATACTCAAACCCGGGGTGCCCTTTCGCAAGGAAAACCGCCAGCACGTTAACGTCGAAAACCCGCTTCTGAACGCTGTCAGCGTTACTGCTCGCCAAACGTAGCCTCTCCAGCATCCAAGAACGCTTCCTTGCCCCACTTGCGATGGCTAGCATCCACACGCAAAGGTTCAGGAATAATGGGTCTCAAAACCAGAACTCCGTTCTCCCTTACGAGCTCAAACTCGGTTCCAGCCTTCAAGCCGAGCTTTTCACGTTCGTCCAGCGGAATCAGGATTCTGCCTCGCTCATCCATCTTTGTTTTGCCCACACGACACCACCCACATAGTACTATGCAGTTCTGCCCACATAAATGTTTCCCACAAATAGGCAAAAACCAAAATCAAACCGACTGATGTCTGTTATTTCCACTGCGGCTATTTGCCTTTCTCATGGTAGTGTGTTTGCAGCAGTTGCTTATTTGTTGTTGCCTCCAAGCTAAATGTTACTTTATGCTAGTTTTGTGTTCTGGTTTTAGGCAGAGTTGTTCGAGGGATTTGCGTTCGTTGTTTATTTCTTGCAGGGGCCATTGAATTTTTGAGTATTTATCATTAACAAGTTTGTATCGTGCCAAAAATTCTTGACCAGTTTTGGTTACTTCGTAATTGGGATTGGTGAACGCGAGAAAACCGTTATCGACGGCTAACTCCAAGTATTTGCCGAGAATTTTGTAACTCAGGTTTGCCTGGAACATTATTCTAGTTTTTCTAGCACCTGCGTCTGCAGCTTCTAAAACAGCCGCGGTTATGTCTAAGCTGTCACGGTACTTAACCACAAACCACACCAACCAAAACAGGTTAAACTTTAAGCCAAAGGCTCAGTTAAAATTTCTTAAGGATTAAGAGCGAACACTATCAAAATCCCCCTCTGACGAGAGCAGACAAGAAAATGGAATCGCCTAATCAGTAAAGCTTACCCTTGCTCATCCCCAATACTACACCAGTTTCTAAGGGTGCCCTAATAAACCCTTAGGCAAAAAAAGCTTAGTCTAATCTTCTAGAATAAACTCCACCCAGCGAGCGTTAATCATGAAGCAAACGCGTGTTACGCAGACTTCAACCGATCGCTACATTCCCCATTCTTAGAAAGCAACATTATGAATCTTAATAAACATTTAGGAATACTCGACTGGAACACACTTCTATAACAAGAAAACAATCACTGATGACCGCTAGATTCCAGAAGCAAAATCCAAAATGGGATTTCTCGTTTCTTGGGTTTGGCTTGTACTTCCGCTTAGTTCCGCCCGAGACATTGAGAAACCACGACCTTGATTGACCGGACGAAAGGGGCTTTCTACATCTAAGCACTTCGATGCGCGGAAACGCAAAGTAGAACAAGAATTTGTTGCGCTTCGAGTGCTCTATTGAGAGCTTCCTGTGCTCTTAGGCTTCTTTGCGCTTTCGGTAGATATTTACTGTGGCAAACGCTGCGAAGCCCGCGCCTACTGCGGCTAGTGTTCCAAAGACGCTTTCAGGCACAACAAACACGGAAATGCCAGCGACAACGGTGGTAAACAAGTGGTAAGAAGGCCATCCATCAAAAACAATGTAGTAGTTGCCAACCATGCTAGCCGTGAACGAAGGGGTGCCTGAATCTGATGGACCCCAAGCATGACCTGCGAAATTCGTCACAAATGCGCCATTCGGATCAATAACGGTAATAACCACTGTTCCCGTCGTAGGATTTTGAACACCAGTCCAATAGATATGGACAGTGCTCCCTAGTGGTACCACACCGGTATAATCAGTTGGATTTTGGCCAGCCCATGCACTTGAGACACTGCCTGCAGTGCCCGTTGGATTCGCTTGAACATTAGCAATACTTAATGATAAAATAAAAGCAATGGCACAAAGCACCACGATCGGAACTACTACTTTCCTAATCTTAATTGCTAATTCCTTCTCTATTCTCCTTACAAGCTTATACGTCTAAGGCTGCTTATAAGCTTTGATGGAACGTTGAAAGCGTTTTTCTATTAACGGTATCGAGAACTTTTCTCTTGCGATAAACCAAGTACAACACAAGAATGGGAACAGCCAACAGGTAACTGACTTCAGAGTCAACCCACGCCGAAGTGAATACCGCTGCCAAATCTTGCCAGTAGAAAGCCGCAATGACAGCAATTATGCTTACGGCTCGGAAAAGAACAGACAAATCACTTTTCCGCATTATCAGCTCTTCCCAAAAGAATCCTTGACAGCACCGCCCATTGGCGCCGAAAAAATGCTTTACACTACTCAGAATCCGCGTTTAATAGGTTGTTTCTAACATTATGCGCCTCAAAATCTCGACGCCATGTTGAGTGCGCAATTTCTTTTCGCCCAATCTTTCTCGATATTTAATGGGCACTTCCACGATGCCAAAACCTTTCCGCTCGACACGATGATTAAGTTCTACCTCGACGTCAAAGCCTTTGGATTTCACTTTCCAGTTTCTAAGAATTTCCGCACGCACTACTCGCAACCCTGTCAGCGGATCGGTTAATGAGACTCCGTTTAGTAAGTTGTGAGTAAAAGCTAGGAGTCGGTTACCAAAGTAAAAAATGCTAAGCAACGTCTTCAGGTCTATGTGACCATTGAACCGGTTACCGCAGACCATGCCCACACCAGGGGTCCCCTCTAAAATCCGAATCATTTCAGAAACGTCTTCAGCGGGGTACGTATAGTCTGCGTCTGTGATGACAACGTAATCAACTGCTAAATCCAAGTGCTCAATCGCCTTCGCTAACGCATCACCCTTGCCTAATCCATCTTGATAAACGACGTCGGCGCCCATATTCTTGGCTATCTCAACGGTTCGATCAGTGCTTCTGCCGTCAACTACCAGAACACGCGGACATCCAAGGTTAGTCATAAACTCAGCGATGGTGAGCCCTATGCCTTCTTCCTCGTTCAAAGCAGCTATTATAACCTGCGTCGACGGGGTACCCTGCTCTTCTCCTTTCTCCACTTGTATCAACTCTCTTTTTAGCGGTAACTTATTAGTTTCAACTCTTATTTAAAACCGTATGGAAAAAATGGAAATATATCAATGCTTTCAGCCTTAACTTTTAATCCGCATCAGTAACCGACCTAACATAACCAACCGGCGAACCCACGTTTTCACACATCAAAGCCAGCTTCTCCCGTTCACAACCCAAAGCCTCAAGCAACTTCTGCGCCCCAACATAGCGCTCGCGAAAACGCCCATACTGCTTAAGAAACTCTCGACCATGCTCAGTCAACATGTACCTGCAACCCTCAACCCGAACAAAACCAGCACCCAAAACAACACCCAAATACTTCTCCAAAAGTTTAAAACTCAAATTCGCCCTAAACATAACCCGAGTTTTACTCACACCCGAATTTGCAGCCTCCAAAATAGCCGCAACTATGCTCAGGCGATCACGATTCTTACCCAACAAAACCACCCACAAACACTCCCGAAATCAAACCAGAAAAGCTAAAGTTTCCCAGCTCCAAAACGAAACTTGGAGTCAACACTAACAAATCCCTTCCTGACAGAAGCGGATAGGAAACATAGGAAACTCTAACTAAACGTTAAGACTCTTCTCCTTCCTCCAAGTAAGCCATTATTCTCAGCGCAACGTCTTTTAAATAGTTTGCAAAATCCACCGAAAATACCTCTCTTTCCCCGAAAGCAACATTGAAGCCTTCCCCATTCTCCCCCGAGCCAATTTCACCTTAAACAAGCACAACCGCAAAAAAGCATATAAGCCATATTTCCAAAACCGCAACATATCTAGAAAAAGAACACAAATGTTCTATACGCCATTTTAGAAAAACATCTCCCCATTCTCTTCACGGCTAGAAGTAGACACAATACTCTTTATATGCAACTTGTATACATTACAACTTTGGTGTATACATTGACTGAGGTCTTATCTGTAAGAGTCAAGAAAAGCTTGAAAGACGAAGCTGAGAAGCTAGGAGTTGACTTAAAAATGGCTGTGGAGAAGCTTCTTGAGGAACTAGTAGCTGAAAAGAAGGCAAAAGCCCAGAAAGTGGCCAAAGAACTTAGCAGTCTGATGGACGTTAAACCTGAGGAGTGGGTAAACGATGTCAGAGCGACAAGGCACGAGATGTAAGTATCTCATAGACACTTCCGCACTTTATCCGATACTGGTTTCCGGCGTTGCGTTCAACGCTGAGGAATGCGCAGTGAGCTCCCTAACCGAATATGAGATTGGAAACGTCCTCTGGAGGGAAAACCAACAGAAGAAACTCAAGGACCCCCGAAGAATAGCAACAATTTTTTCTGAAGCAATTCGCCCTCTAAGAAAGATGGAGATTGATTCATTAGCTAACGTTTTGGCAGTTGCAATAGAAAGGCGCCTTACCTTCTATGATGCTTCATATGCCTACATGGCTGAAAAAGAAAACATGAGATTAGTCACACAGGACACAGACTTGCTAAAGAAGTGCAAGGTCGCAATTTCAATAAAGGAAATGGAGTAATCAAGGGCTCCTGCATTATTTTGTTAACTCCAAAAATTCCTCTTTTGTCAACCCGGCTTCTGAAAGGATTTCGATAAGTAATCCCCGTTTTATCTCTTTATGTTTTGGAACGGGCACTGCTATGTCGTCTTTTACAAGGATTATGTGGCTTCCTTTTTGCCGAGCTACTCGAAAACCGGCTCTTGCGAGGGCTTTAACAACTTCACGCCAAGAGAACAGAGGGAGCTTCGACAACTACTTCAACCTTTTCACCCTTCACCTTTCGACCTAAAAGCTTAGTTTTAACTTCCAAGTAACCTTCTATAGCTTCCTTTACGTTTTTGAGGGCTTCTTCCTTTGTTTCGCCCTGAGTGGCAACTGGAAGCTCTAAACATTTAACTATGAAACCGCCTTCCTTGGCAGGTTCAAGAAGAACCGTGAACATACGAGAGACCATGAAATCGCCAGCAGCACATATCTGCGACTACGCATAAGAACCTATCTGCCAAATAGGGCATGTTATTCCAAGACTTTTTCCAAGTCATTAATCGAGCACTCAACGTACTCGCCCTTAGCCACCTGCTTTTTGCTTTCCTCAATAGCCTTCAATGTTTCTTCATCTGCAAGCGTCTCTAACGTTGCAAGTAT
>Ga0187886_1001013_pt1 | contig 28109 bp, 26 predicted proteins | sample June2016WEW_20_1_FD_133001 | JGI IMG/M metagenome (GOLD analysis project Ga0187886, IMG submission 133001) | Peatland microbial communities from SPRUCE experiment site at the Marcell Experimental Forest, Minnesota, USA - June2016WEW_20_150 | ecosystem: Environmental > Terrestrial > Soil >...
CGCATTTACGCAGGGCGATGGCAGTACAACGCGAAAATATGGCGGCACAGGGTTAGGCCTGACGATAACGAGACAGGTAGCCAACCTGATGGGCGGCGATGTAAACGTTATAAGCGAGGTGGGAAGAGGTTCAACCTTTACATTGACTATACCCGTCAATACAGTACTGGGCGAGAAGCAGGGAAGCGAGCATCTTTTTCGAACGCAGGTACAAAAAAATAATTTGTATCACGAAGATGAAGAATTTAACGGCCAATTTTCAGGCAGAGTGCTTATTGTCGAAGACAGTCTGACAAACCAGATACTTATAAAACTTCTGCTCGAAAAACTCGGATTTGTGGTAACTATTGCCCAAGACGGATTCCAGGCAATAGATGCGATGAATGGACAGGTATTCGACCTGATTTTTATGGATATGCAGATGCCGAATATGAATGGCTATGATGCCACTAAAAGAATACGCAATCTTGGAATCAAAACGCCTGTAATAGCGATGACCGGAAGTATTACAAATGCAGATGAAAAGAAATGTATTGAAGTCGGATGTGACGATTATGTTTCAAAGCCAATCGACCGGAGCCATTTGCTTAAAGTAATCAGCAAATATCAGACTGCTGCGGTATCGAGCATTAGCACGTAAGCTATCGGTTTAAAGCCCGCCGTAGATAAATCTCATCCGGCCTACGTTTGGAATTAACGCGAATTGGAAATTACCCGCCCGGAAGCCTCCCGGCCAATATACAAAAAACGCTTTTCCTACCAGATAATCACGCGGCACGACACCCATTCTGTAACTGAGGCCGTTATTGCCGATGCCTTCTATGTCCCACATCCGGGAATCAGCGCTGTCTGGACTGTTGTCGCCCATTGCGAAATATTCATCCTTATTGAGCGTAAATGGATTTCCTTCGCCGCCCCGCATAGCTTCTTTTGAGTCAAACTTGTAACTGGTATAACAAATATCTTTGTAAAGTTCGACATTTGCGATTGTCAGCGAACCTGAAGCGAAGACGGAAGCCTTGGGCTCAATATTGTTCAGACGCGGTCCGGCATCATCTTTGCCGGTGCCCAAATCAAAAGTTAGTGTCTGGTTATCGATATTTAAAACAAGCAAATGGTCGGCATCTGAAAATTGCACAAGAAATTCCTTGTCCTTATCGATAGGGCTGATTTGCTTTTTTGCAAGTTCGACAGTCTTCCCCTCTGAATCGACCTTTTCTATGACCATCAGACCGGTCGGATCGAACCTGCCATTGTAAAGAGTTTGGTATTTTGTGAAACTAATTCCTACATTGCCTTGTTTTTCGCCTCTTCTGGCGTAAAATTTCATCATAAGGTCGCTGCAGAAAGGCAGGTATTTGTACATTCTCGGGTCATCATAAGCATAGGTTGCATGGAAATCATTGCCCTTGGAAGTATCATAAAACAATGTATTAATTTTGGCAGAGTCGCTTTTGAGGGTAAACTCGGTCGGCTTGGAAGAGTCGTTTTTCCATTCGGAATTATTATCGTTAGTGAATGGCTGCCGCCATGCGTGTTCGTTGAATCTGCCTTCCATTGGCTGTATCGGCTGGAAATTGTTGTTATAGACCGGCATCCACAGCTCCTGCTGGACTTTGGGCGGTTTTCTTTGCAACTTTCCGTTGATGTAGATATCGCCGTCGATGATTTCTACTGTTTCGCCGGGTTTGCCGATAAGTCTTTTAATATAATTTATCTCTGGTCCGGTCGGATTTTTAAAAACGATAACATCCCATCGTTTGGGCTCAACAAACTGATAGAGACATTTGAATACAAGTATCCTGTCGCCGTTGGATTTCGGAACAACCATTTCTGATTTTTCATAATACCCGCAGCTCGGGCATCTTGGAGAAGGAATTGGCCTGTAAAGATCGTTGCCCGCGGCGGCATGATAATTTTGATTTTCCTGAATATAAGGATTGAAATTATATTGATAATTGTAGCCGCATTGTGCGCATCGGATTCGGAAGTGGTCGCCCATCAGGGTGTCAGCCATACTGCCTGTTGGAATACGAAAAGCTTCGAGCACAAACGCCCTGAAAACAAAGGCGAGTACAAATGCCGTTATCATCCATTCAAAGGTATTGGCTATCGACTCAGCGGTCGTAGTCTTTCTATTTTTATCTGTCACATCTGCCATAGAAATCCTTTATGAATAAGGGAATGAATATAACCTTTAATTTGTCTTACTGCAAGGATTGTTTGCCGGTATATCCCCAGCAAAAAAAGGAGCGTGCTATAATCTTACCGCATCGGCAAAAAGACTGATAAGTTCTTCAGTTTCATCCCAGTCGATACAGCCATCGGTAATAGACTGGCCGTAAGTAAGTTTTTCCGGTTTGGCTGGTTTTTGATTGCCGCCGGTTATAAAACTTTCGAGCATTACGCCTGAAATAATGTTTGAACCGTTCTTTACCTGTCCGGCCACATCGATAAGAACATTGCGCTGAAGTCTGTAATCTTTGCCTGAGTTTGCGTGACTGCAATCGATAATGACGCCGTTGGGTATCCCGGCTTTTTTAAGTAAAATACCTGCGAAGGCAACATATTCCGCCGAGTAATTCGGCTCGCTTGTTCCGCCTCGCATAACAATATGTCCGTATTTATTTCCGCGAGTTTCAGCGATGATGACCTGTCCGTTTCGGCTGATTCCGAGGAATGAATGAGCACTTGCCGCGGCGCTGACGGCATCGACAGCGGGGGTAAGATTTCCATCGGTAGCATTTTTAAAGCCCATCGGCATTGACATACCGCTTGCCATCTGACGGTGAATCTGGGATTCGGCTGTTCTTGCGCCGATTGATGCCCACGAAATTAAATCAGCGATATACTGCGGCACAATCGGGTCCAGAAATTCTGTTGCGCAGGGCAAACCGATTTTGCCGATTTCTAATAATATGTCGCGAGCTCGGAGGAATCCTTCTTGTATGTCGTCCGAACCGTCCAGGTATGGGTCGTAGAGCATTCCTTTCCAGCCCAGTGTTGTTCGAGGTTTTTCAAAGTATGCCCGCATTACGAGGATGAGCTTTTTTGCCGTCTTGTCCTGAAGTTTTTTTAATCTGTTTGCGTAATCAATCGCAGCAATTTTGTCGTGCAGCGAGCAGGGGCCTGTAATAACAATTCGTCTCTTGTCTTCGTTGATGAGAATTGACTGAATAGTCCTGCGTGACTGGGCAACAAGATGAGCGACTTGTTCATCTTCAGGAAATTTTTCCTTCAACTGCTCAGGCGTAATCAGCGGCTTGAATTGAACGATATTTAGATTGTCTGTAAGTTCCATATCCTGATATATTAACAGCTTATGACGTTTATTGCAAAGGATTTGTTTAAAGGTTTGATACGCTTTTGTCTTTCAGCAGCAGCCAGATGAAGAACGGCCCGCCGAGCAGCGCGGTTATAACGCCGACCGGCATTTGAGACGATGGGATGATTATTCGTGCTATCGTATCGCAAAGGACCAGGAAAGCGCCGCCGAACAATATTGATGCCGGCGTAAGAATCTTATGGTCGTAACCGACCAGCAGTCTGCAAATCTGAGGAGCCATCAATCCGACAAAACCTATCGGCCCGCAGAAAGCCACGACGCCGGCAACCATAACAGATGTCGCCAGGAATATGATTTTTCTCGCGGACTTTACGTTGACGCCTCTTGAAATCGCAATTTCGTCGCTGATACTCATTAGATTTAGGTTTGCGTTTTGAGCGACGATAATCGCGGCACCAACCGCGGTGAAAACAAATAAAACACCCGGTATCTGAAAGCCGTCAACATCTATACTTCCCATAAGCCAGTGTATCATTTTATACGACTGGGTAAAATCACTTATGTATTGCAGGAATAGTATCAAACTTGAGAAGAAGAAATTTACCGCGATGCCGGCAAGGAGCATTGTGCCGACCGAAAAACCTTTCTTAATTTTCGTTAGCCCGTAAACCAGCAGCACCGCAGCCAGTGAGCCTGCGAAGGAAAAGACTAAACCGCAGTGAGCAACAGGTATTGAAGCTGCGAATATGAGATATATTGCGGTGCCGAAATTTGCGCCGCCGCAGATACCGAGCGTAAAGGGTTCCGCCAGCGGATTTCTAAACATCGCCTGCAATGCCACTCCGCAGCACGCAAGGGCGGCTCCTGCCAAAAACGCCGTAAGGACTCGCGGCAGCCGGAATGTATAAAAAATCTTTCCTGCGATTGTGTTAAGTCCGAAATCCGTCAGAGCGGAAAACGGTATCTTAATCGGACCCAGGAACGGCGTAACCAGTACGACCAGCAGGGCGAATATGATTATCGAATTAATAGCGGTTTTTTTACTCATTCTATCACGTCGGGAACAATAATTTTTTGGCCTGTAACCGGATGCAGGGCGAAGTCGAATTTTTTGGAGTATATATCTTCGAGAGTTTTTTCATTCATAATTTCTTTGGGTGCGCCCTCGAAGACGATTTTCCCTTCTTTAATCGCGATTATTATATCTGCGCTGAACACAGCGGAATTCAAATCGTGAGTAACGCAAACGATTGTCGTGCCGTAAGTTTTATTTATTTTCGCCAGCAGCGAATGTATGTCCCGCTGGTGCTTGTAATCCAGATACGTGGCAGGCTCATCGAGCAGGAAAATTTCGGCCTGCTGCGCCAGCGCCGCGGCGATACTGACCTGCTGCCTTTCTCCGCCGCTTAATGTCGCCATTACCCGCTCGGCAAAGCAGGCGGTTTGAGTCATTTCCATCGCGCCGGAAACGACTTTTTCGTCTTCCGGGCCTACTACCGAAAACGGGCTAAGATGCGGATATCTGGCCATTAAAACAAATTGATGAACGGTAAAAGGTATATCAGCCGGCAGAACCTGCGGAACATAAGTGAGTATTTTCGCCAGATTTCTTTGCGAATAGGCCTTCAGATTTTTATCTTTTACCTGTATTGTGCCGTGCCAATTGGTAATAATCCGCGACACGCAGCGCAACAGTGTAGTTTTGCCTGCGCCGTTAGGTCCGACGATGAAGAGCCTTTTGCCTGTGGAAACAGAAAAGCAAATGTGCTCCAGTATCTGTTTGCCGGCGATTGCGAAACTTAAGTCTTTTATTTCAATTGCTGTTTGGTTCATTTTTCTGCAAATTTAACTGCGGATTTATTATACGGGCTATTTTTTCAAGTGTCAGTATAAATCTTGGCCCCGGTATCGCTGTGTAATCTTCCGTAAAAACATATATCCTGTCACTTTTGGCTGCGTCAATCAGGTCGAAATTTTTCCATTGTTTTATAGTTATTTCGCTGTCGGTTGGTTTCGTTTCTACTGGCGCTATATCTATAATTATTTGCGGATTCATCGTTATTATCGATTCGACGTTTACCATTGGAAAAGGCAATTTGCCTTCATAAGCGTTTTGCCCGCCGGCCAGTCTGACCATCTCGCTGTAAAATCCGTCATCCCCTGCAATATAAATATTTTGCGGTTTCTCTGACGCGTCCTTCGAATAATCGTGTCCCAGACTAATCAGCACTTTCGGCCTGTTTCCGCCGGAGGTTTGGCTCTGAATGGAATTAATTTTACTGCGGATTTCGCTGACAATTTTATCAGCCTCTTGTGCTTTGCCGCAGTATCGGCCGATTATCTGAATCGAATCGAGGATTTCATTGAGACTGTCGTGTTTTACCGCCAATCCTTTAATTTTCAGCGAATCGAATTTGTCTGCCATTCCCGGCATATTTTCGAAGAAAATCACAAGGTCTGGCTTTGCCGCGACAATCGCTTCGTAATTTGGGTTAAGCAGCCCGCCCACTTTCGGAATCTGGTTTACCGCTGGAGGATAATTGGAAAATTCAGAGACTCCTATAACCTTATCGCCAAGTCCCAGTGCGAATAAAATTTCCGTTATGCTCGGCGCAAGAGATACGATTCTGCTGTATGATTTCTTCGGTAAATCTTCGATGATGACAGGAGGTTTATTTTTTCTCCGAGCAAATATTAAATAAACCACCAGGGCGATTATCAGCAGGAGAACAAGAATTTTTGCCTTTTGCTTCATTTTTGCAGGCTGGTCTTGATGTCAATATTACGAGACAATTTTAATTATTTTGGACTTTTGCTTCTGATAATTTTTGATGGATTCTACCCAGTCGCTCAATCCTTCGCGGTAGATTTGCCCGGAATACAAAAAGCCGTCGTTATGGCTGCCGAAAATTTCAAGAAATTCCTTCGGCTCTTTTGCCGCCTGTTCGTAAAGGCGCAATCCGAACTCGAACGGCACAACCTCATCGATTCGGCTGTGGATAATCAGCACGGGACAGTCAACTTTTTTGAGATACTCAAACGTGTTAAAGTTGTATCTTGCGAATGGCCTTACCATCAAATATGGATAAAATTTCTGCCCGATATCGCCGTAAGAAGTGAACCCACTTTCGACAATCAATCCTTTTGCCTCGACATTGCTCGCCAGATGCGCCGCGATACTGCCGCCCAGCGACTTGCCGAGGATTATTATGTTCTGTGGAGAAATTTTCTTTTCTTTGGTCAGCCAGTCATAAGCGGCTTGTGCGTCGAGGTAAGTTCCTTCTTCAGTCGGACTACCATGGCTGTTGCCGTAGCCGCGGTAATCGAAAATAAAGCAGTTAAAGCCAAGCTCATTGATGATATTTACCGTATCAAGCGCATAAGAGATGTTTCCGCCGTTGCCGTGGCAGATAAGAAAAGTAAACTTCGCGTCCTTTACAGAGATATACCAGCCCGACAATGCGACGTCGTCAGCCGTTCTGAACAGAACTTTTTCATAGTCCAGGCCCAAATCGGACGGAGTATACGGCACTTCCCTCGTCGGACTGAAGGTCAGCGACGGCTGCATAAAGTACAGCACAATGCCAAGTCCGAAATACGCAACCAGAAATAATGAAATTATCGATATCAGCATATATTTATCTATTTCCAAAAGAGGTTAGTTAAGTCGCGTATTTTAATTTGCCTGCCCGCATAAAACAAGATAGAATTTACACCTATGATAAAAAGACGAAAAACATCTACAGTCACGGCAGGAGCAGTCAAAATCGGTTCAAATTACCCGATTATAATTCAATCGATGGTCAAAGTTTCCACGACCGACATCAGCGCCTGCGTAAAACAGATAAATGCCCTTGCCGCGGCAGGCGCAAAGCTTGTCCGGATTGCTATCCCGACCGCAAAAGACAGCATCGCCTTTGCCAAGATTGTTCAAAAAGTGAAAATCCCGCTGATAGCCGATATTCACTTCTCTGCTGAAAGGGCGATTGAGGCAATCGAAGCCGGCGCAGCAAAAATCCGCCTCAACCCCGGCAACATAAAAGACAGAAACGATATTAACCGGATAATCGACTGCGCAAAGGCTCACAAAATAGCAATCCGCCTCGGCATTAACGAGGCAAGCATTAGAAATCTCCTTCGCGACACAGCGCAGGGGCAAAGAACGCCCCTGATGATAAAAGAAATGGCAGGTTATATCCGGCTGTTTGAAAAAAGAGGTTTTAACAATATTGTATTAAGTGTCAAAAGCTCCGACGTCGCAAGAACTATCGAATCGAATATCGCAATCGCTGAAAAATTCGATTATCCAATCCATCTTGGCCTAACCCACGCCGGTCTTGCCGAAGACGCGATTGTCCCTGCTTCCATCGCTTTGGGAAATTTGCTCTGGCAGGGCATCGGCGATACGATTCGCATCAGTATTGCAGGCGAACCTGTTCAGGAAGTCGAAATCGCCAAAAAAATTCTCGAACCGCTGAGCCTTTATAAAAGTAATGAGCCGCAGTTAGTTGTTTGCCCAACCTGCGGAAGATGTCAGTGGGACCAGTCCCGAGCGCAGTCGAGGGGTTTGATTAAATTTGCTCAGCAGACAAAGAAACTTCTTGCCGGGATACATAAACCGATAAGGGTTGCGGTAATGGGCTGTATTGTTAACGGCCCCGGCGAAGCTGCCGATGCTGATATTGCCGTCTGTGCCGCCGCTGATAAAGGTTTTATCTACAAAAAAGGCAAAAAAATCGCGACAGTGAAGCAATCGCAGCTTTTTGTGGCCTTAAAAAAGGAAATCGAAAAAATTGGTTAGTGGTTAGCCTTGCCAATGCCTTGGTAGGGTTGTTTGATATTTTATTTTTTAACGAATGAATTTATGGAAAATTTTTTCATAGCCTTCTTATTAGCAATTGGAATTTTTGTCTTTAGTTGCGCACTTTATTATGTTATTAATGCAGTTTTCTCGCGACTCTTTGGGACAAAAGGTAAGCTAATCCAGCCAATCGCTGATGGAGATTCACAAAGATGGGGGCCGATGAAAATCAGACTCTCGGACTTGACGGTATGGGGCTGGATATTGTTGTTTGCGACCGTCGGGGTAATCTTTGTATTGATGATTCCCTGGGGGCAATGGTTATATGACATACTGCCGCCCGGAGGATATCCTGCCCTATTAATAGGACTGCCGGTACTACTCATAGGTATTTGCTTTTATGCCATAGGTGCACTACTACTAAACACGATTGGGCTTCATGTCATCCGCCGGTCTCGGGAAGAGAGGGTCGGGGAAAAGAAGGTCCAAAGAAAAGAAGTCCAGGGGGAGTTATTTGTTCTGAAGCAGAAGCAGGCAACCGAGACCCCTGAGAAGAAAACATGATCTTAAATTGGTTTTTGCATTTTGATACTTGTCCGCCTCAGGTGGATTTGATTTTTTAATTATAGTGTTATATGGCTCTAAAGAAAATTAAGGGCATTGTCGGCAAAGTATATATGCCGGACAATAGCGGCCCTAAAAAGCATAATTGCAAAGATTGTTACTTTTGCCAAATGTGCAGCGATGAGCGTTGCCTTGCGTGCCTGAAAAGTAAATCAAAAAAACGCCGGAAAAAATAGTTACAGGAATTATGATTATGAATAAAAAATATTATATTTTGGTTATGTTAATGATTTTGTTGTGCGGTGTTGGTCAAAATAGTATTGCGCAGAAAGGAGATGGGAAAATGGCGATTACAGTTACATCATCGGCATTTAAAGAGGGCGGTATGATACCTGCAAAATACACCTGCGACGGCAAAAACATTTCCCCGCCGCTGAAATGGGAGCAGGCTCCGAAAGACACGAAAAGTTTCGCTTTAATCGGAGATGACCCTGATGCCCCTATTGGCGTTTGGGTTCACTGGGTAATGTGGAACATACCTGTCGAGGTAAACGAATTGGCTGAAGGTATTCCGGCGGTAAAAGAGCTTCAGAACGGCTCAAAGCAGGGTCTTAACGATTCTATGCGGAATGGTTATGACGGCCCTTGCCCGCCGAGCGGGACGCATAGATACTATTTCAAGGTTTATGCTCTGGATACGATGCTTGACCTGCCGGCCAATTCTAAAAAGAAAGATTTGCTTAACGCTATGAAAAACCATATTATAGCCGAAGGCTCACTGATGGGCAAATACCAGAGAAAATAATTACGCCGCTTAATTTGAGTCCGGTATTTTTATTAATTTTTTGCTAAGGAGTGTTTTTATGAAAGGCGATCCTAAATTAATCGAGTGTTTGAATGGGCTTCTGGCCAGCGAGCTTACGGCTATCAACCAATATATGGTAGAGGCGGAAATGTGCGAAAACTGGGGTCTTGCCAAGCTCGGCGATATGGAACAGAAACGAGCCATTACCGAGATGAAGCATGCTGAAACATTAATTGGCCGTATTTTGTTTTTGGAAGGTCTGCCCGTTGTCAGCAAGCTCAACGATATTAAAATCGGCGCCGAAGTGCCTCAGCAGTTCACCAACGACCTGGCGGCTGAAATGGTCGCTGTTCGCGGCTACAACGCCGGCATTGAACTCTGTGTGAAATTAGGCGATAATGCTACCAAGGAAGTATTGGAAGGCATCTTAAAGGACGAAGATGCTCACGTGGACCAGATAGAAGAACAGATGGACCGTGTAAAGAAGATGGGTCTGCAGGTATATCTCGGAACACAGATGTAATATAACTTCGATATAATAAAAGCCGCCGGTTTTGCCGACGGCTTTTTAAATCGAATTACGGATACCTCAATACGGTTAACTATATTGTTTTTTTTGTCTGTAATTGTTTTGCCTGTCGTCACGGTCGTTGTCTTCATTGTGATCGCTATTGTTATTATTTTCGCGGGACGTACGTTCGTATTTGCCGAATATCATTCGTCCCGCCGATGTCTGCAGAGCGCTTGTTACGGTAATCTGAACTTTTTCACCTATTTTACCCTTGCCTTCTTCGACGACTACCATTGTGCCGTCGTCAAGATAGCCGATTCCCTGCTGGGATTCTTCGCCCGCCTTGATTATCCTGACAACCATTGGCTCGCCCGGCAGAACTACCGTCTTAAGTGAATTGGCCAAATCGTTTATATTAATTACGTCCACCTGCCGAACCGCCGCGACTTTGCTGAGGTTGTAATCGTTCGTTACAAGTTTGCCGTCGCAATTTTTTGTAAAGGCAACCAGTTTCTGGTCAACAGGAGCATTTACATCAACGCCCGGCGGGGGAGTGTCGTCCAACTGCACCTCTATGAGAGTATTGTTCTGCAGTTTATGCAGTATATCAAGGCCGCGTCTGCCGCGAACGCGTTTCAGCTTGTCTGCCGAATCGGCGATTAGCTGAAGCTCATTTAATACGAATCTTGGAACCACAAGAGGTGCGTCAAAAAGTTTGTTTTGGCAGATATCCGCTATTCGGCCGTCGATTATAACTGATGTGTCAAGAATAAGAGGCCTTATGCCTTTTGTTTGACGCGAAAATTCTACGTAAGGAATTATAAAGCGAACATCGTCCTTGGTGCGCATTACATAGCTGATTACGAAATAACAAATGCATATTCCCATGACCCATTTTGTAAGTTTCAGGTTATTGCCCACAAGCTCGAGTTTGAATACATCATTGACCATATCCAGAACTAATGAGAGTGCCCAGCTGAAAAATATTCCTACGATAAGGCCGAAAAATATACCAGCAAGTGCGCTCAATGATTTTTTGGGCAGAACCCAATCGATGAATAAAACCAGTACGGCAAGTGTAAGGCCTCCGACCATTATGACCCATATCTGGTTTTGTGTGAGTTTTTCAGGGTTTGTCGGATTTGCCGCCTCGGATGTGATACTGACAAAAAGAGCGGCGAAAATAACGATAATAAAAATACCTCGAATGACATTTAATAACATAATAATTACTCCTAAAATATATGATACACTATTAACTTATAAATTTATTGTTCTTATATACTTATAATATCGGCAAGTTTCAATCTATGAATCTATGCTTTTCAGTCTTATATGGCATATAACGGCAAGGGCCCATAATAAGTCTTTTCTTTTGATAATTTTTGCGTCGTATTTTTCATTTATAGGCACAAGATGAACCGAATCATCTTCATTTCTTATCAATTTGCAGGTTACGCCTATTGCCCCTGAAATTCTGACTATAGCCGGCAGGGCGGCCCCGGCTGCTATTGAGGAGCTTACTATTACTATATCGCCATCGTTGATGCGGGGTGACATACTGTCGCCGTCAATCTGAAGTGCGAAACAATCGGGCAGTAGTTTATGTATCTGCGGACAATCCACAAATTGGACTATTTCGTCATTATCCCCACCGGCGGTCTGAATAAGGCTTGCCTGGGCATTGTTTAATGCCTGGATTACAGATAGGGCTTGTGAATCTACCGAAATATCAGCGGTAATCGATTTCACAATCGAGGCTTTAATGTGTTTTTGAACAAGCTCTTCGAGTTGAGTTTCAATAATTTTTGAATCAGTGCCGATAGCGTTATTCCATAAGCCCGGCACGCCGGCCGCCGTTCTGCCAAGCACAGGAATCCAGCCGTTTTCAGCCTTTGAAGGCCTCTGCCGCAAGTTTCTAACCTGTTCAAAATTAGACTTTTCCTCGAGAAGATTCAAAAATGCTGAAATTGCATCAGAAGTTGCAGGCTGTTTTTCGAGTACTTTATTAACCTTTGAGATAATATGGTTGTTTTGACCTGTTTGGGCGTTCTTTTCATTTTCCTGTCCGTCATTACCTGTAAGCAGCCAATTAACATTAACATTGCATAGCTGACATATCTTTAACAATATCGGTATAGGGGGGACACGGTCTTTTTCGTAATAGCTGTATGTAGAAGGGCTTATGCCAAGCTGGGCAGCGAATTTCTTCTTGCCTCGCTCACCAGCATAATCTTTGCGAAGTGCTGCAATGCGCCCTATTACATCTTTTTCATTATGGTCTATCATAAAATTTCATAATTGCGAATATTTTATTTGACTATTTCGCAATCGCGAATATTATAACACAGAATTTCGTAATATTCAAATATTAACTGTAAATTGTATTTAGTCAATGGAGTGTTCTAAAATGCCTAATATTGACAATCGAAGCAAATTAAGTGATTATAAGAGCAATGCAGCAAAAAAAGGACCGAAGACTAAAAAAGCTAAAATTCTTGATCACATTAAACAACTGACCGCATTAAATTCTCTACAGTTCGTCATCACACGAAATCTTGAGAAAGAAGTCAAAAAAAATTAGGGATTAATCTTGTCCTGTATGTGCCTGTGGCGAAAATCCCTCTGTTAAGCCTGTAGGATGTCCTGTCGATAGATAATTAGGCGGAACGTGATTTAATCTGCTCTTCTGAAAGCTGATAAAAAGGCCAATATTATGGTTGCCATAGAAAAGAAAAATAAACGGGGTTTTTTAAGTCGACTCTTAGGCACAGTACGACCCAAACCCGGATTTATATGGTATCCGAGCAACAGAGGAAATATTGGTGAATCCTGCCTCAATAACACAAAAACAGCGCAATTACCGCCGCTAATGGTTCGTAGAGCTGCCTGGAGGAGATAGAATATATCAGGCGTAAGGCGAACTAATGATTAAAAACACATTAGAACACCAAACGCCTGAAAATCACCTTTTTTTTAATCTCAACCGCTAATTCTCTAAATATTCAGAGAATCCAACAGTCAAAACATCCTTGAGGCTACACAATAGCCGTGTTAAAAAAGAGTTATAATCCGCAATATGCGGAAAAATTAAGCGTTTCTCTTCTTTGTGTAACAGGCTTTGCAGTAAACCGGCTTGCCTTCTTTTGGCTGGAAAGGAACTTCGCATTCCTGTCCGCATTCGCCACAAACTGCTTTGAACATTTGACGTGGACCAAAATCTTTTCTTGGGCCCCCTTTGTTGCTAAAATCTCTCACGACTTTGTCTCCAAATTGACATAATAAAAATGTTTAGAACACTAAAAAACGAAGTGGGTAATATACCAAAACAAATCCCATTAGCAAGAAGGATTTTTAAAATTTTTTTACTCATCAAAACGCTGAAATTGACGCAAAAAACCGGAATTTAATGTCATTTATAATTAATTGCACTCCGAGGATGTGCATTCGAGCCAATGAGAGACAAAAACAGCAAGATCGCTCATATTTATAACATTATCCTGAGCCGCGAAGTTGCAGGCGGGATTCCAATTGCCGTCACCTTCGATGCTAAGCCATGCTCTTGCACAAATTGCAAAATCTAAAAAGTTAACTCGGCAATCGTTTGTTAAGTCTCCAACTGGCAATGAATGTAGAGGGTCGCCGCAGCAGGCTGCCAGCCAGGGATTAAAATCGACATTATTGGAAACCGCATCGCCTTTGCCATCAGGGTTGCTCGCAGGATTGTATGGGCCTGTGGAGTCGCCCCAGTTGTTATTTTCGGCATTGATTTCCACAGATTGCCAGTTAGCCACTGCGGTAAGGTTGTCTGAGAAACAGTTGTGCTCAATTGCAAGTGAAGTCACAGCGGGCGGGCCGATGCCTATACCTTCAAGTCCATTATTAATAATAGAATTATAAGCCACTGTAACCGATACAGCGCCGTCAATGGACATACCTACATAATTTTCGCTCATAACATTGTTTGTAACCACAGCGTCGGCGTTCTGCAGATAAACTCCGGTATGCCAGCCGATGAATTTATTCTGTTTAATTAATAATGAGCTGACGCCGCCAAATTCGTTTATGACAGCTCGGAACTGGTCTGGTCCACCCGGCGCGGCGCCTGTCCGTGTAAATAAATTGCATTGAATCGTATGCCCGCTCGTTCCGCCGACAATATAAACTCCTGCCTTCTCACCGGCTGGTACTTGAGCTCCATTGGTAATTTTAAATCCGTTAAGCGAGATTCCATTCGATACAATTTTAACGTAACCAATTATATTAGATTCATCCGAGCGCATTTGGCCCGCCGGTATGCCGGCGTTTGCTCCGACGAAGTTGAGGTTTGCTTTGTTGACGAGCAGGTTTTCTGTATAGTTTCCGGCAACGACGTTGATTATGTCGCCCGAAACAGCGGCATTTATAGCTTTCTGGATAGTATTGTAGTCAGTGGGAACGTTAATATTCGCGCCCTGTACAATTGCACTAAGCACAAAGATTAATATGACGTTATAAACAAATGTTTTCATTCTCCTGCCTCCTAAAAACGAACGCTCGAATCAGAGGGGTCGCCTCTGATTCGAGCTATCTATAATATATCAGTGCCATCTTCTTCTTCTCCGGCACTGCACTGTTTAAATTATGAACGTTTTCTCAGTAGCAAACCGCCAAGGGCCAATAACGCCATTGTGGCTGGCTCTGGAACTATGCTTTCATCTGCATAGATAGTAACAGTTACGTTGTTTGAAGCGTAAGCCTGTGCATAACTGTTGAAATCCAACGCGGTCGGCAGCGATATATTAGCTATCATGCCTGCAATGTTATCATTCAGAGAGAGAACTCCCACATCTGTATTCTCCCAGTAGGCATCGTCAAATGCTGCCGTGTCAACAACAACGACAGCCCGGCCGTCGAGTTTGTTGGTACTGTCGATTTCTTTCTCGTTATAGGTATGATTTTCTAATATGTGACCAGCAAGCGTGAGAACATCACCACTTCCAGTCGCGTTGATGGTAATGCTCCAATTGCCTGAACTAAAACTTGCACTTGCCTGACCACCCGAACTTGTGTCCGTCATTCCGGTGAACGTAGCGGTTGCTGTGACAGAGTGAAAATACGGAAGTTGGCTAAAATAAACAAATCCAGAATAATCGTCTGTCGCCAACCAGCCATTCTGGCCGCCGGACCAGACAATAGTCCCACTGCCGTCATAATTGGCATTAATTGCGACTGTTTGTAAAGTTCCTAATCCCATAGATTCCACATATTGTGCCCGGACAGGCACGGCAAAAAATACCGATATCAATGCTGCAAAAACAATGTATTTCTTCATCTCACTTCCTCCAAATAAAATTGTTGTTTATCCCGGGTCCGTCCTACTATTTTTTCTTATTTATCCTGAAAGCCAACGCGGCCATTGTAAACAAAAATACTGTTGCAGGTTCAGGTGCCATCGCTACTATCTGAATTGTGCTTCCCGTGCCCGCAAGCGATTGGTCGGTGTTAAGTACACTGGGGTCGGGGCCAACGAACATAAATGTAAAATCAGCCCTGAAATTATCTATTTTCAAAGTGTCGCTGCCATGAACAATGCCAAGGCCAAGACCTTCTGCTGTAGGGAGAAATTGAATACTGCCGTCAAGAGTGATTGGGGTACCGGCAAGTTCTCCTAAGGCCCATGTCTCGCTTGAACTAATTGCCATATTGGCAACAATAAGCCTTGTATTAGCAGAAGTAATTGCGGTACCGTCATGTCTCAAAGTTCCTGTAACCACTAATTGTCCGCCGCCCTGAAAATTACCACTTGCCAGACCATCTAAACTTGTGTCCTCAATAAGAGAAGAGCTTATAGTTGCCTTAACACCCGATATCGAATAACCGCCGGTTCCTCCTGGTATTTCTGCAAGGTCCAATGTTAGTTGGCCGACAGTAACGTTTGGAAGATTCAAACTGCCGCTGCCGGAAGCATAAGTATAAAAAGTTAGAGGCGAGATAGGTATACCTAACGACAATGTGACATCTTGAATATGCAAAACAGTGGCGTGAACTGAAGTACAAATGCACAACAGAATTGCAATAAATGCAACAACACTTCTTCTTCGTTTTCTCATTTTCTTCCTCCCTCCGTCTGCAAAAATCCGCAGGCTAAAAATCCTTTTCTTCCTTAAGTGTATAAACTAACTTAAGTAAGGAATATTGTCAAGATAAATTGCAAAAAAAGCAGAAAATAATGATTTTATGGGTCCGTGTAAGAAAAATATGTACTACATAGCGTATTTAAGTATTAATACATCTTTTGTGTTCACTCTGTAATCGTGATTAAAATCAGCCAAATCGTTGTAAAGGTTGAAACAATTAGGGTCTGTGCTGTATAAAGAACCGTCCATTGCATCTTTAAGCTTTAATACATCTTTTGTATTTACCTTTCCATCAAGATTTATATCACCTGAGCCGTTGGCCGTATCAAAAGCTTGACCTCCACCCGGCCCGTAATGAATTCTCATTAACGGGTCTCCTATAACTACTTCTGACCAGCTTAAATATGGTATCGCAGAATAAGCGGCCTCGACAAAAGTAAGGTCAGCAATGCCGTCACCATCGCTGTCGGCAAGCAGGTTATAAAATAGAAACTGATTATCAATAGTCGCATCGGATACCGGCTCAAATGCGTGACCGATTGCGCCGCAGCCGCCGATTGTAATGAAATCAATAATTTTAGCCTGTGTTGTTGTCGCATTGCTGAACATCGTAACCGCATTGAAACTTTCCATAGATGTAAAGACTGCCCCGTTTGTAAGTTTAAATAGTGCGCCACCGGATGGGCCGCCTGTAAGCAGATAAGTGTTTGTCTTGCCTTCATTACCGTTTACCCCATAGTTTGTATACAGCAGGACAAATTGGTCTGCGGCAAGGTCGGCCTGAGTGGTAGTTCTTTGGGACCGGGTATCGTAGATGATATTAACATCCCAGGCAGCCGGCACAAATGCATGATTAAACTTATTGTCGTCGAAAGGCGCGGAATTGGTCATAGCCTTATAGCCTTCAATATAATCATCTTTTGTCAAGCTGCCGGGCGCATCAGGCGGCTGCGGAACAAGAGGGTTAAAAATCCAGTAATTGGTAGAGCTGGTAAGATTGTAAATACGATTTCTATTTATACCTTCAATCGGTGAAGTGCCTTCGTCGAAGATAACGACTGCTTTGGCCGCATTGACGCCTATAGAAGAGATGGAAGCCCTTTTAGCCCTTTCGAGCATATTTCTGACGGCAAAAATCGCGGATTGTCCCTGTAGTTTGGGGCCATCGAGCCGGCATACAAAGAACATATCGCCCGCGTTGAATTGACGATTAATTGTACCGAGACCATCCACCTGTCCTTCCATTTTCGGAGGGTAAGTTGCCGCATAGGCATGATTCCACTGCATCTGCTTTGTGCCGGGATATGTCCTTTCAAAAAGACTTATACTGCTGTTGCGATAGCCCTGATAAGGATTGACAATCCTGTCTGCCAAGCCAAATGGATTTGAACCGTAATCGCTGTACCACAGGCAGGTAAGTTCGGATTCGACAGACGCAGCGGTAATTCTTGAAATATTATTTTGCACGGTTATCGCATCGGATGCCGCAGGGGTTACTACGGAATCAAATGCAGGATTTGAATCTTTAATCCTATAAGGCATACCTGCTGTTGTAACGATTACTTTTATTCGGGTAATTCTTTCCGGATGATTTGCGTCAAGCAGATATTGCCTGACCGGTGTCGCTATGCATTGATTGTATTTTGTTCGAGTTACGATTTCGTCACCACTGGTAGCGGTTTGTCCGCTGCAGTCATTCATGTCGGAAAGAGATAAAACCTGATCAGCAGGAACATCGGTATGATATTGCCGGTAAAGTTTGGCTATATACCGGCTGGTAGGACTATTTGAATTGACAAGAATCAGAACATCCTGCCCGCTGATATCGGCATAACAGGCCGATGCGCAGAACGACAGCGTAAAGATAAACAAAAGGACTTTACGAAAAATTACAGGGGTTATATTGACTCCTCTGGACACAGAGTCCTTGGCAACGGCTGTTGGCAGATACCTTTTGCCCTTCATAATTTATTGCCGCTCTTTCTACTGTTCAGATAAGATTCAAACAGGTCAGGCACGCAGCAGCATTAGTCAAATAATTATTTTCTTCTTAAAGCAGCCCAAAGACCTGCAAAAGCAAAAACCGCTAAAGTAGTGGGCTCGGGTATTACTGTAAATGTATTATTGGAACTCCCTGCGTCAAAAACGACGCTGCCGGGAATGTCTCCATTATCGTACTCTGTGCGATTCACAAGCGTACCAAAAAAGAGCCCGCCGCCATCATCACAAAGGGTATATGTTGCAGTGCCGTTTGCCAGGGCCTCAATGTTAAAGGTGAATATATCAGTATAACCTCCAACACCAACATTAGATGGATTGCTGAGTACACGCTGAACAACTACCACTTCACGAACCTCGCCGGTAATTGGTGCATTTACACTCGCACTGCTCCAACCGCTAAAAGTGGAGTCACGGTCCGACGGCGCAAGCAATGATATATCAGCGACACTGCCGGTTTTGGTTATCCCGACAACTCCTGTGTTATCGACGCTCAAATCAGTCTGCCATGTGATAAGGCCATTACCGGACGCCGCGTCGTCCACCCATGCCGATACTGTTACAGTTGTTGTTTCGCCTATAGCGAGAGTTGTCTTAGGTGTGGTCATTTTAAAATGAAGTGTGCCGGCAGTAGCATAATTTGAAAAAAATAACGAAAGGAATACTAACAGAAATGCATAACACGCACTTTTCACCACCTGATGAAAGTTCTTTTTCATCTTTCCTACCTCCTAAACTTATTGTCGATTATCTGCGAAGATAGCCTAACCTTATAACTATAATATTATACCAGACAATTACTTCCTGTCAAGTGTTAATATAAATTGACATATTTTAGGACGTTAAAGTAAGATGTATTTTAAGGATATTTCGACTACTTATATCTAAAATGCTTTCATTGCTCCTTCGAATTGGTGCAAGCCAGAGAATTTTTTCGCTATCGCAGAGAAGAAAGGCCGTTTTTCTATACTCGGAGTCGATTTTCGCAGATGCCAGGAATTTGCCGATTCTTTTTGAACTGTCAAGTCCATACGGTTTGAACCGCTCGCCGGTCCTGCGAAACCGGACAATTAAAGGCGGCTTTATCCGCTCAAGGTCGAACCATTCGGTAAAATTATCTTTTTTATTTTTAATTCTTTTAATATCTAACTTGTCCGCAGACAGAATTTCAGTTTCTATCTGCCAGTTGGCGAAAGTGATTTTGCCGCCGATTTTTAAGGTTTTTTCTTTTTGAACTTCCTCCTTTTTTTGATACTGCGATATTATAAAAAATTTGTCATAGTTTTTTTTAACTTTAATTTTCTCAGGAACATTCAAAGTTTTCCCCGGTCGCGATGTTCTGGCGAAGTCTATAATTTTCTTGTAATGTTCGGAAGTATATTTTTGCAGGCCGCAGTTAAGCTGCGATAAGGCAATTTGAATCAATTCAACCTGAATCGGCTGCGGCTGACTTAAAAATTTATTCAGGTCAAAAGTTACCTGCGAATTTTCGCCGGAAAGAATGCAGCTTTTCGCGGCAGCTTTTGCAAATTGCTCTATGTTTGCTGCCAGTATTCCGCAATGCTGCGACAGTGAAAAAACAAGCTCAACAGGATTGGGCGTTTCTTTCTCAAGATACGGCAGAATTTTATGCCTGATTCGATTGCGTGTGAAACGGCAATCCAGATTTGTATGGTCGTTCTGCCAGCTGATATTTTGATTTTTAAGATAATCTTCTAATTCAACTCGGCCAAGACACAGCAGGGGCCTGATAAATGTTTTGCCGTTAATAATTGTTTTCGGTCTGATTCCGGCAAGGCCTTTGAAGCCCGTGCCTCTCAGCAGCCGGTGAATTACTGTTTCGGCGTTGTCATTTTTGTGATGCGCTGTCGCGATGAAGCGATAGTTTTCTTTGTCCGCGATTCTGCATAAGGCATCAAGTCTCAGGCTGCGGGCAGCAGATTCAATTGAAAGTTTATTTTCCTTCGCGTAAGTTTTGACATCGACAGATTCGACAGTAATCGGCAGATTGAGCTTTTTTGCCAGCGTTTTGACGAAATTCTCATCCTTTAAGCTGTCTGCACCTCTTAATTGATGGTTTATATGAGCGATATGAATTGCGTTTGGATAAAGTTTTTTAAAAATATACAGCAGGGCGACGGAATCTGCGCCGCCTGAAACCGCCAAAAGAATCTTTTCGCCCGCAGGCAGAAGATTTTTCTGTTTTAGAAAATCAGAAATTTTTTCTTCGATGTTCAGCATATCATTATCAAAAAAAACAGGCCTGTATTACGATTACAGGCCTGATAATTATAACTCAAAGATAAAGGACATTTATTTAATATCCACCGAGTTCGGCTCAGGAGCCATATCTGCGATTCGCTGTTGAACCTGTTCTACGTTAATCATTTCGGATTCCTTATCGAGAGCCTCTCGGTAAAGCTGCATCGCCTGACCTCTGTCGGTCAATTTATAGTCGAGAATTCTCGCCGCCTTGTAGCGGGCAGGATGCAGCGTATTGGGACTCCACTGTATCGCGCGTTTATAATACAGCACGGCTATTGGATAATCGCCGAAGTATTCATGAATCTCGCCGGCAAGGTAGGCTGCATCGCTTATCTTGTTGCTGGTCGGATAATCCTGTATAAGTTCGTTGCATTTGTTCAGTGCCCGCTGCAATCTCTTTTTGCTTACAAATATCGTAGGATGCTGAATAGCTGTATCTTCGTGTTTGACAAGCACAGGAATAGGAAAAATAAGGTCTGTGTGATTATAAATATCTAAAGCTTCTTTGTAGATTATATCGGCCTTTGGAATGGAATCTCTGGCTTTGAGCTTATCGCCTGCCACTTCAGCCTGAAGGATATAGCGATACCGCGGTATTGAGTCCAGCGCCTTAAGCTCTCTCTCTACCCATTCGATCTTGAGCTGATTGCCGCTCTGCTCGTAAAATGATTGAATTTTTTCAAGCTGCTTGTGATATGCCAGCCGCGCCGCCGCCAGTTCTTCAGCCAGTGCGATTTCCGTCGCTGCCGATGGCGTCATCTGGTCGATTACTTCCGGGCTGGGTTTTTCCACCATTAATTGCTTGTCCTTCATACCGGAAGCGATGACTACAAATGCGGAGATTATTAAAGCTGCGAAAATTATAGTCTTTTTCATCGTTAAATCCTTTCAACATCTAACCCGTGTATTTCTTTGGTTTTTTACAACATTAACGATTTATGTCTCATTGTCAAGGGGTTGGAAGCTTATTTTATGCCTTTTTTAAGATAAGTTCTTGAAAAATAACCTTTGACGGTATATTCTTTATCGCAAAGAAGTTATCTAATGGCGATAATACAAAAAATATTGAGATTTTTGACCAGTCTTCCGAGCATTATTTTCGGCATTGTGATTTGCGCCGCCATTTTACTCATAGCAATCGGCATTTACCGCGGCGGGACAGCCATCAGCGAGCTTCTTACCGAAAACAAAACGCTCAAAAGAGCTTTGACAAACCTAACCGATGAAAATAAAATCGGTTACGCAAAAGTTATCAGCCAGACAAAGGACGCCAACGGCGCCGTAACAAACACGACATTGAAATTCGTCGAGACCGCGCGCGACAACGAATTGAATCAAATTCTCCAGCGTCAATATACAATCGAAGGAGACATCGTTCATTTCGACGCCCTGATAGTCAAATTTTCTGACAAAATGGTAATGGACGGCAAACAAAGAAGTATGTACCTGTGGCGAAGAGTTTACGGCGAAAAAATGTCGCCGCAGTCAGGCTTCGCTATTGAAGAATCTGGCGCAGAGCCAAACAGATACGCCGACCTTCTAAAAGAGTTGCCCGTAAAAAACAGGCAGGTATTCTGGTCGGGTATTTGGGAATTGGCAAACACGCCGGATAAGCTGAAGCAATACGGCATCACCGCAATCTACGGAACGGTTACATACACGCAACTGCGGCAGGGGCTTATTTATATTTTCCGCCTCACATCCACCGGCCAGCTTTACCCCGAAGTTATTCCTGAATTTTGACACGGACTAACTCTGTTTGTATTAAGAAAATGAAGAATGAAGATATAAAGCTTCATTCCTCATATACCCTCAAGCCAATGCCCCACGAAGATTGCCAAGTCGAACATGTCAACGCGGCCGCTGTGGTCAAAATCAGTTTCATCACACCAATTTGGCTCACCGCAATCTTCCATCCAGTGGCTGGCAAAGACGGCGTAATCAACAAAGTTCACACTACCAATATTTGGTAAGAAGCCTATTTGGATACGTCCGAACTTATATTTATCATCGTTTTTATCATAGTAGTTGAAGTACAGGTATCTTTTTCCATCCACATCTATGAAATGGGCAGACCTTGTAGAGCTCCCAAAGAAGGTTACATTGGCACCTAAGTCGGATGCTCGAAGGAACTGTCTTCGTTCGGTCCACGTTATTCCGTCGGAGCTTTTCGCTATACCAATAGCTTCTTGAGTGGAATTGGCATCCCATGCGCCATAAAACATTGTGTATTTTCCATCATTCTCTTTAACAACAGAAGCCATACCAACTCCATCTTCCCATGTATTGTTTATGTACGGAAGCGAGAGTTGCCTGTTTGTCCAGGTTATTCCGTCACTACTTGTAGTCCGCCATATCTTGGCATTACCACCTTGCACTTGGTGGTCGTTAACCGTGTACCACATAACGTAGCCAATACCTGGTTCGTATAACACACAAGGTGCAAATACACAGTATCCATCTCCTTGAGGATTAGACTGTCCTAAGGCACTCAAAACTTTCTGGTCGCCGGCGCTCATAAAACTCGGCCAGTTGATACCATTGGCACTTATCATGTGAGCTATATAATGGGACCAGTCTCCCGCAACCCATTCATAGTAATCGTAATGCCACATTCGGTAGGTTCCGCCCTCTTTGATGACCCACGGGCTACCAGTTGCATAATACCCTGAACCTGAATCATGAATCACTTGCTTGTTAAACCATGAGGTTCCATTATTACTTTCTGCATAAGCAATGACTTGTCTTAGTGGCCATGGTCCGCTTGAAGCCTCATACCACATTTTATACAAGCCGGCATCATAAATAACAAAAGGCGTGCCAATTCCTGTATCCCAGTTAGTCGTTTGTGATTCCATAACTGTTGTAAAAGTATCAATAATAGGCACAAGTTCATAGTTAGCACAGATGAATACCGCGTGCAGTGTATGGTCGCCATTCATAAGAACTGAATATGGATTAGCTGAACCTGCATAGTTACCATCCAACTCCCAATGGTCAAACGAGTAATAGACATTCGGAATCGCGTTAACGTCAACAGAAGAACCAGATAAATAAGTATGGATTCCAGGAATCGGATGGGTTGTCCCACCAAAAGTAGCTGTGATTGTTAAATTATAGATGACAGCCCCACCTTTGAAGAAAGGATATGTCTGGCCTTCACCGATATTCCAAATATTAAGAAAGTCCCAGCCGACAAAACTGCTTTGCTGCTTCATTTGCGCATCTGTCAACGGTGTTCCGTAACCGTTATTCGGCCCTGCAACATCGAGAAAATAGCTACTGCTGATATTTCCACCCTCTTTAAATCCTATCAGCCCGCCAAGAGAGGAGGAACCGGTAACGATACCCGTAGAGTAGCAATTGCTGATATTGCCATCGTAGTTGTCTCCCACCAGTCCGCCAAGATATGATCTGCCGGTGACATTACCTGTCGAATAGCAATTGTTGATACTGCCACCATAGTAGTCTCCTACCAGACCGCCGACGTAATAATAACCGCTGACAACACCCGTCGAATAACAATTGCTGATACTGCCGTTGTTGACTCCCACCAGACCGCCGACACCACAATAAGAATCGCCAACTGTGCCCGTCGAATAACAACTGCTGATACTGCCGTGGTAATTGGATCCCACCAGACCGCCGACATAATCAGAACCGGAAGTACCGCTAACAGTAAAATTTTCAAGGCCGAGATTTTTAACCGAGCTGCCGGAGTAGATAAAGCCAAATAAACCGAGATAACTTCCGCCGTTGATGGTGAAATGAGTGATTTTATGGCCGTTGCCGTCAAACGTCCCCGTAAAGGCAGTCCCGTTGAATTCATCACCCATAACAGTATCGGCGGCAATAATTGCCGTCGTAAAGACCTGCCCTCCCATATCAATATCCGCCGTCAGGATAAAGCATAGGCCGTAATCTGTGGTATTGGCGGCCAAAGTCAGCAAATCTGCCTTTGTGGAGATTTGGTACGGATTACCCGCTGTCCCGTTGCCGCCGCTATATGCGCCAAAGACACTTGCCGCAAGGGTTAGTATGGCCGTAAGGGACAGGATAAATGTTGTTCTGGTTTTCATCTTTGCTATCCTCCAAGTTTTTCTTTAGTTATTTTATGAATTACGGCTTTTCATATATGTCGAAGGTGTAATTCTCTCTAAAAACCGCTTTCTCCGACTTTACGGAAGTAGTATATCGTCAAACTGGATAGAAAAGCAAGTTTTTTTTCGTGGCCAAATGAATCAGTAAAATCCGCGAAATCCGTGGTTAAATAAATTTGTGTTGATTCGTGTTCATTCGTGGTTAATTTTTACCATTGCGCTTCGTAATACGCTCCTGCCGGGCCTTGCGGTTTTGGCTTCGGCCGCGATTTTATTATCGCCTCGGCAATGGCAATATCAGACTTGTTGGTTATCTTGATATTAGATGAATCGGTTTCAACTATTGAAACTTTATGTCCCAAAGCCTCTACAAGCTGTGAATCATCGCTTATTTTCGATTTGTCCAACTTACCGAGATTTGCATAAGCCTTTTTGAGTAAATCTTTCTTAAATACCTGCGGCGTTTGTGCTTCGTAAAGGCCCGTTCGGTCAACGGTCTGGATAATTTGTCCATTTTCGACTTTTTTCAATGTCGCTACGACAGGGCAGGCGAGCATCGCAGCGCCAGTTTGTTCCGCGATTTTAAAAACATCATCGAGCCATTTTTCTTTCAGGCAGCAGCGGACGGCATCGTGAACCGCCACAAGGCCGATATCGTCTTTGACAAGTTCAAGTGCCTTTGCGACTGTTTCAAATCTTTCCAAGCCGCCCAGACAGAGTTTTACGCCGTGGAAACTGAGGTTTGCACCGTGTGAGATTTTGAACATTTCCTCATCTTCGGCGGGGATTGACATTATTATTTGTTTAACGTTGTCTCTGTTGGCGAAAAATTCGATACTGCGCAGAAACGCCGGCCTGCCCGCGACGTCGGCGAATTGTTTTTTTCTGGCCGCCTCAAGATTATGCTGCTGTTCCTTAACAAATCTCTTGCTGCTTCCCGCTGCACAAATTATTACCGCAATATTCATTTTCTTTTACCTATTTTGAACATTTGCATTTCGTATTTTGAATTTGTTTCGTATTTCGGATTTAGTGCTTCGAATTTTAGTACTCTATTCCTTTTCTTGCCTTTACGTTTTTTTTAAATGGGTGCTTTACTTCTTTCATTTCTGTAACGAGGTCTGCAAGTTTGATAATGTCTTTTGTTGCGCCTCTGCCGGTCATTATTATTTCGACATCAGGCTTTTTCGATTCTATTATATTTTTTATACATTGCAAACTGACAAGTTTTTTCGATAAGCAAAATATAATTTCATCAAGAATAATTAAATCGTAATTTTCTTTTCGGGCGACTATCTGAATTTCCTTGCAGGTCTTGTCTATTTTATCGCAAACCAATGCTGTATTATTTTTCTTCTGCAAATCCCATTTTATATCGACAGGCACGATTTTAATCGGAAGTTTTGACTTTGCAATTGCCTTTCGTTCGCCGAGCATAAGGGTGGGAGGTTTTAGAAATTGATAGATAATAACCTTTTTGCCCCAGCCTGCGGCACGCAGGGCAAGGCCGAGAGCAGCGGTTGTTTTACCTTTGCCGGTGCCTGTGTAAACCTGGACTAATCCTTTTTCTGCCATAGCAATATGATAAGAATACAAAGCTAAAAAGGCAAAAGTCTTTTTATTTACACAGTAAAGAAGCCAAGCCAGCAGAGCATGGCGCCGACTACTGCAACAATGATTGCCCAGACATTCAGGAGTTGTTTCATTTCTTTGAAAGCATTGCTGAGCTTAATGGACATCTTTGGCAGCACAATCAGAAACGTTCCTTTTATAAGGGCAGCCCAGCCGAAAATCGTAATAATAACGGACCAGTCCGTAGTCCATTTATTATGGAATATCACCAGCAGGCATCCTACGAGCAGGGCAACAAGGCCTCCCAGGTAAATGGCCGGCGGATTCTCGGTAAGGTTGGTTAACAATTTTTTGTAAAAGCCGGGATTGACAAGCATACCGATACCGACAACAAGGTAGGTGATTCCGAGGATTTGAAAGATTTGAGCGTCTGTCATTTTGTTTCTCCTAAACAAGTTATATCTGTTTCCATACAGGCAATTCTTATTTCTAATTATCGTATAAACGTTCAGTGATGGCAACCATAGAATCCTCGCTCCGCCAGTAGAATACCGGCTATTATACTCAATCTTAAAATTTCCGCAATTTTTTACTTTAATCGTATACAAAATCGTCTATAATCCTCACAAAATTGTATTTTCGACAAATATGTAGCTTTTCATGGAGGATAAGATGCCAAGAAGAGATGACGTAACGAAAGTAATGATAATAGGTTCCGGCCCGATTATCATTGGCCAGGCCTGTGAATTCGACTATTCCGGCACACAAGCCTGCAAGGCACTTCGAAAGCTCGGCTATAAAATAGTGCTTGCCAATTCCAACCCCGCCACCATTATGACCGACCCCGGTATGGCTGATTTTACCTATATCGAGCCTCTGAATCTTGAGACAATGACGGAAATCATAAAGAAAGAACGGCCTGACGGTCTGCTGCCCAATCTTGGCGGCCAGAGCGGCCTTAACCTTGTCTCAGAACTGAGCAAGGCCGGCGTTTTGGAAAAATACGGCGTAAAAGTCATCGGCGTAAACGTTGATGCAATCGAGCGGGGCGAAGACAGAATCGCGTTTAAAAACACGATGACCAAACTCGGCATCGATATGCCGAAGAGCGCACCGGCATATACCGTTGAAGAGGCGGAAAAAGTCGCTGAGCAGCTCGGCTATCCAGTTGTCATCCGGCCGGCATATACTATGGGCGGAACCGGAGGCGGATTGGTTTATAACATTGAAGAACTTCGTGTCATAGCAAGCAGAGGTATATCGGCAAGTCTTGTCGGACAAATCCTGGTTGAAGAATCTGTTCTCGGCTGGGAAGAGTTGGAGCTTGAAGTTGTCCGCGACGCAAAGAACCAGATGATTACCGTTTGCTTTATTGAAAACGTCGATGCGATGGGCGTTCATACCGGCGATTCATATTGCACCGCTCCGATGCTGACTATCGACCCGAAACTCCAGCGAAAACTGCAAAAATATTCTTATGATATCGTCGAGGCAATTCAGGTCATCGGCGGAACGAATATCCAGTTCGCTCACGACCCCAAAACCGGCAGGGTGGTCGTTATAGAAATTAATCCGCGAACAAGCCGCTCAAGCGCGCTTGCTTCAAAGGCTACCGGCTTTCCAATCGCAATGGTCTCGTCAATGCTCGCAGGCGGGCTGACACTTGATGAAATACCATATTGGCGGGATGGAACGCTCGAAAAATACACGCCAAGCGGCGATTATATCGTTGTTAAATTTTCGAGATGGGCCTTTGAAAAGTTCAAAGGCGTTCAGGACAAGCTCGGCACGCAAATGCGGGCAGTCGGCGAAGTAATGAGTATCGGCAAAACATACAAAGAAGCCTTCCAGAAATCTATCCGTTCGCTCGAAAGCGGAAGATACGGCCTTGGTTTTGCAAAAGATTTCAATAAAAAATCGCTGGACGAACTGATGGGTATGCTCAGTGAGCCGACAAGCGAACGCCAATTTATTATGTATGAAGCCCTGCGCAAGGGTGCTGACATCCAGGAGCTTTATGAAAAGACATATTTAAAACCTTATTTTATTCAGCAGATGAAAGAGCTTGTCGAGCTTGAAGAGGAAATC
>Ga0187886_1001014_pt1 | contig 28097 bp, 25 predicted proteins | sample June2016WEW_20_1_FD_133001 | JGI IMG/M metagenome (GOLD analysis project Ga0187886, IMG submission 133001) | Peatland microbial communities from SPRUCE experiment site at the Marcell Experimental Forest, Minnesota, USA - June2016WEW_20_150 | ecosystem: Environmental > Terrestrial > Soil >...
CTCGGCAAAGACTGGCTTCGATCAGCACTTACATGAGTAATATCAAGCACGCGACAAAAATATTCATAAAAGGCCGCGTCCCTAGGTTCGTTCGGTAAAGCGTCCAGTAAAGTGATTGTTACCACCTTGTCTGATTCCGTTCTGGATACACCCGGATAAAACTGACCGTCAAGGGCTTTTTTCAAACCTTCGGTCCATGCCCTTTTAAGATTATCTGTACCCCAAAAACGGTTTAGATTCTCATCCGAAACAGCATCTTTCAGAGCAGCCGCTCTTTCCTCGTATGTTAACTCCTTTGTAATCTCTGAACCATCTTCAGCCATTTTCAAATTAAAGCATACTACGCCTCTCAAAATTTACAATCCTTCTTCCTTCATTTCTTCAACCAAATTTCTCTGTTCGTGATTTAGTTTTTCGGGAATCTGAACATTTATGCGAACATATTCATCTCCAGTTCCTCTGCCATGAAGATGGGGAACTCCGCGCTCGCGAAGCCTCATCATTGTTCCGCTTTGAGTACCCGGTCTAATCCTAATTTTAACTTCATCATTAATCGTGGGGACTTTAATTTCCCCACCCAAAACTGCCAGAGAAAATGGAATTGCCACAGAAACATAAATATCATCGTCTTGGCGTTCGAACATTTTATCCGGCTTAATATTTACCGAAAGTCTGAAGTCTCCAAAATCAATCGTTGCCCCTTCATAGATTCCCGCAGGAATTTTGATTTTTCTTCTTTTACCGCCAACATCAACTTCTTTACTGACCCCTTTGACTGCCTCCATAAAAGTAATTGTCATTGAGTAACGATGAACTTGTTGTCGGCGCGAAGCTTGACCGAAAGGATTTCCGCCGCCAAAGAATTGTTCAAAAATATCGAATGGGTCGCCAAAATCCATATTCCCAAAAGGATTTTCTCCACCGGTTGTGTAGGTATAAGTGAAAGGACCGGACTGTCCACCTTGAAATCCGCCTGCAAACGGATTTCCGCCACCCGGGGTAAACGCATCGTGACCATACTGATCATAGGCAGATTTCTTTTGCGGATCACTTAAGATTTGATAGGCTTCGTTTATTTCTTTAAATCTTTTTTCCGCAGCTTCTTTATCTTCTTTGTGCCTATCGGGGTGCCACTCCAAAGCCTGTTTCCTGTATGCTCTTTTAATTTCATCGGCAGAAGCGCCTTTTGATATACCAAGGATGTCATAATAATCCGTTTTTGTAGCCATGGATGAAGTATAAACCTAAACTACCCTTTAAACTACCCTTTTAAGATAAACAGTCTTCGGGCACTGAGCCGACTTTCCGTATCCTCCTACCGGCGCCGAAACGATTTGGCTCCAGGAAGGAGCACCATAAGCTTTATTAAAAGCTTCTATCGCATACTCTATGACAGAATTTGGTCCACTATTTTTCTGTCCGGGAATATGAAAAATATCTGCTGCCAGTCCGTCGATCTTTACTTTGGTTGATCCATCAAAAATTTCGTCGGGAATTGTATATTTTATTATTCCACTTCGGAATTTGGTTTTTTGTAACATCGCAGACATTAACTTCCAGCCTTGTGTTATTGCCTCGGGTGAAATAACTTTGTCTGCCATATATTTATTCTATTCTACAACCTCGCCTTCTTCAACTTTTTCGTCTTTTTTGTCTTTTTTCTTTTCTTCCCCGTCTTCTTCTTTCTTTTCTTCCTCCTTAGATTGTTCGCCTTGTTTTCCATACATTGCCTGGCCTATTTGAGAAAGAGTGTCACTTAAATCTTTTGTTGCGGCCTCAATATCGTCCTTGCTTGCATCTTCTTTGGCAGAAACTTCCTTAACTTTCTTAACTTTTTCTTCAACTTGCTCTTTTATTTTTGCATCAACTTTGTCTCCCGCATCTTTTAGAGCTTTTTCAGCAGTTGCGATAAGTGTATCGGCATTATTTTTAGCTTTGATTGTTTCGGCTTTCTTTTCATCCTCTTCCTTATGCTTCTCTGCCTCTTCCTGCATTCTCTTAATTTCATCGTCGGAGAGCCCAATCGCTCCGGTAATCTTGATATTTTGAGTTTTACCTGTTGCTTTATCCTTGGCGGTAACGGTTAGAATTCCGGAAGCGTCCATATCAAAAGTAACTTCAACTTGAGGAACCCCTCTGGGAGCAGGTGGAATTCCATCCAAAATAAACGTTCCGAGAGTTTTATTGTCCGCGCTCATCGGACGCTCACCCTGAGTCACTACTATTTGTACCTGGGTCTGGTTATCCGAAGCAGTCGAAAAAACCTCGGTCTTACTCGTCGGAACTGTGGTGTTCCTAGAAATCATCGGCGTTGCCACTCCTCCAAGGGTTTCAATTGCGAGAGTAAGTGGGGTAACATCAAGAAGAAGAATATCTTTAACTTCCCCACCCAAGACCCCGCCCTGAATTGCTGCTCCAACCGCAACAACTTCATCCGGATTAACCGACTGATTCGGATCTTTGCCAAAGAAATTCTTAACAACCTCAACCACTTTCGGCATTCTGGTCATTCCTCCGACCATAATTACCTCATCAAGATCATGAGCATCGAGTTTGGCATCTTTAAGACAAGCCTCGACCGGCTTAATTGTTTTTTGAATAAGTTCGTCGCAAAGACTTTCGAGTTTGGCACGGGTTAGCTTCATTGTTAAATGAAGAGGTTGGCCATCGCGTTGGGTAATATAAGGCTGATTTATCTCAACCTCGGCAGCGGCAGAAAGTTCTATCTTGGCTTTTTCGGCAGCATCGCGAACTCTTTGATAGGCCTGCGTATCGGCTTTCAAATCTACCGAATTTTCTTTTTTGAACTCAGAAACAATATAATCAACAATTACTGCATCAAAATCGTCACCCCCAAGGTGTGTATCACCGTTTGTAGCCTTAACCTCAATAACACCATCCCCAATCTCAAGAACTGAGATATCAAATGTTCCGCCGCCAAGGTCGTAAACCGCAATCTTCTCGGAATTTTTCTTGTCAAGTCCATAGGCTAAAGCAGCAGCCGTTGGCTCATTAATAATTCTTTCAACTTTTAAGCCTGCAATTTCCCCTGCTTGTTTTGTAGCTTGGCGCTGCGAATCGTCAAAGTAGGCGGGGACCGTAATAACTGCCTGGTCAACCTTCTCACCCAGATATTTTTCTGCGTCATTTTTAAGTTTTATCAGAATCTTTGCGGAGATTTCCTGCGGAGTGTATTTCTTATCCTCAACCTCAACATCCACCATTCCAGATTTTCCTTCAATAACTTTGTAGGGAACCATCTCGATTGTCCTTTTAACTTCCTTATCGGTGAACCTCCTACCCATCAAGCGTTTAATCGAGTAGATAGTGTTTTTGGAGTTGAGAATCATCTGACGCTTAGCCACATCCCCAACAAGATTTTTGATAGGTTCAACAACCGAAGGAGTCGTGTTTTTACCCGTGTCTACCGCCGGGATAACTTTGGGGCGACCCCCTTCCATTACCGCAACACAGCTGTTTGTTGTTCCTAAATCAATTCCGATTATTTTTCCCATAATTTTGTTTTTTCGACACTTTTACTTTGGCGTGTCGAACAACCGTTCCATCACTAAATTTCCAACCGGGTAAAACTGTCTCGACTACATTATTATCACTCGTGCCAGCTACAACTTCAATAGCTTCCATTGTATTCTCGTCAAATTTCTCCCCAACATTCGGTCTTATTTCAGTTAATCCCTCTTCGCTTAAAATTTTCTTAAATTCCCCAATTGAGATGGCCAATCCCTGATCTTTAAGATGAATCTGCGCACTTTCCAATCCGTCCAAAACCGGTAAAAGTCTGACAATTATTCCAACCGACGCGATTTTACCAAGATTCTGTCTTTCCCTGTCAACTCTTTTACTTAAATTATCATAGTCAGCCAACGCCCTTGCTAACATCCCCTTAACCACTTCTAATTCGTTATGCACTTTGTCCCCGACCGGTTTTATTTTTTTTCTCATTGCTAAGCTCGTCTTATCCATTTGCAACCTCCTCAATTAGATTACCAAAATATCTCAAAATCGGAATGACTGTTGAATAATCAGCACGGGCGGGGCCAATTACTCCCAAGGCACCCGGCTTGCCGTGAACCGTAAAATGGGTTGAAACGATGCCGGTAGTCATAAGTTCCGGCCAACCAAGTTCCTCACCGAATAAAACATCCAAGGGGGAGGTTGACTCAAGTCCGAAGAAAAGTCTGTCCAATTTATCAAACTCCTCAAAAATGGAAAAGAGATTTTGGCAAGCTGCAACTTGGGCAAACTCGGGATTATTAAAAATATAGCTCTGCCCCGCCTGCCAAAATTTATCTTTCTTTCCCTTAAGTGCGGCGACTGCTAAAGATTTTGTTCTATTAGCAAGTGCGTGGGTCGCCTCATCCATAAGATCATCTATTTTATTACGTGAATCCCAAACTTCTTCCTTGGCCTTGACCTCATCCACCAAACTCATTTGTTTTTCTTCCATAAGTTGATCTATATAGAATTTCATAGCTTGTGGGGTGGGAACACGACCCGCAGAGGTATGGTTTTGTTTTAAGTAGCCGGCTTTCGTTAGTGCAACCATTTCGTTTCTAATAGTTGCTGGGGAAACACCAAGGTTATATTTTTTGTCCAGGTTTTCGCTTCCAACAGCATCGGCTGTTTGGATATATTCATCAATAATGGTTTTTAGAAGCGATGTTTGCCTGGCTGTAAGTCCGTCTGCCATACTTGTATTAGCACTACAATACACCGAGTGCTAAGTGTTGTCAAGTACTTTGAGTATCTGGGGTGATTGGAGTAACAGGCTCCTCTTCTTTTGGAGGAATCCCAGGAATAACTCTCTTTGAAATGAATCTTCTAAGCACCGCAACAAAATAACCCGCCTCCTCAATTCTAAGAAGAAGGGAGACTCCCAAATAAACAAGCATTCCAATCAAAAATGACACTACCGTCAGAATCAGAACGTTTAAAGTATAGCGGGTATCGAGGACGAACTTCTCAAAGGGAATTAATGTCGTCTGCCTCAGCCAATACCATTTATCAAAGAATTTAATCAAGAAAAACATTATTGAACCGGAAGTAAGCGTCGCTATGGAAATCTTTATAATATGTGACCAAAAATTCTTATTGATGATCGATCCGATTCTCCTATTAATCAATATCAGTAGAATAATAGCCTCAACGTAGGTGCTGAAAGCAAATGACGCGGCCAATGCCCAAACAGGAAGTCCAAAACCGCGAACGAGGAGAAAATCCCCTGTAACCAGAAGGCCTAAACCTATAAATGAAATTTTTACGGGGGTTTTTGTGTCATGCAGGGCAAAAAATGCCCGGGCAAGAATTGACATTAAGGTTTGTGTGACTATAGCCACGGCGTAAACAGAAACTACCATTCCAGTTTGAACGGTTGCATCCCAATCAAAAATTTTCGTTCCGTAAATCAGACGCACTATTGGAATTCTAAGAACAATAAGAGCAACCGAGAGCGGAAGGGTCAAAAATATTGCCTGAAAAATTCCTATGTGGAGAATTCTTCTGAATTCGCGAGTGTCCCCATCAGCCCTAGAAAGCATGGGAAGGACCGCTTTGGCCAGGGAAGTTCCAATTAAAGTCACCGGCAAAAGTTGGAGAGTGTTGGCAAAAATATAATATGTGTAGGCAGCCTGGGAGATTATAGAGGAAAGGAAAAGCTCGGTGGTTTTACCTATTTGATCAAAAGCCAGGTCGATTACCCGGGGTAGCGCCAGCTCCCCAACTTTTTTAACACCTTCGTCCTTTTTCAAGTCCCAAACAAATCTAAATCCAAGCTGTCTGGACAGTGGATATTGAATCAAAAAATGCGCCGCCGCCCCTATTACGACTCCAATTGCCGGAGCCATAAGACCAAAACGTGGAGTTAAAAATACGGTCCCCAAAATTATACCGATGTTATAAAAAATGGGTGCAAGAGCCGGAATTAAGAAGCGTCTTAAAGATTCAAGCACTCCGGTTAAAACATAGCTGATTACAAAAAATCCTTGAGCTGCAAAAAGAACCCGTGCCAATGTTGCAACTTGTTTGGTTTGTTCCGCATCGTACCCTGGAGCAATAATTGAATAAATTTGTGGCGCCCAGATTCCCATCGCAATTGCCATCACGCCAAAAAGGAGAATTCCAATCGTGACAACCCGCCCGGCAATTTTCCAGGCTCTGCTTTTCCCCTCTTTTAAGGCTTTTGTAAATACGGGAATGAAAGCCGAAGAAAAAGTACCAAAGACCAAAATTTCGAAAATCGAATCGGGTAAACGAAATGCCGCAAAGAATAATGAAAGATCGTTAGGCGCAAAATAATTGGCCAAAACACGCTGGCGTACAAGTCCCAGTACCCGGCTGGCCACAATCATTATCATGATCAGGGTAGCCGCGGAAAGAACGGTATTTTGCTGGGAGTTAATTAGCTTTTTACCTTTAGTAATTAAGTCTTCCATTTTAGCTTTGCTTCGATTATACTCACAGGCATAACGCTATGCCAGTAACAAAAACAGCCAAAAGAGCCTTGAGGGGAAGCCGTGCCAAGGAAATTGTCAACAAACTTACTATTAGTAAGCTTGAGACGGCTGTGAGACAAGCAAGAAATACTAAGAGCGCGGAAAAAATTCTTAAGGCAGTTTCTCTCGCGGACCGCGCAGCCAAGAGAAAGGTTATCCACAAGAATAAAGCCGCAAGAATCAAATCCCAGTTGTCAAAATTAATGCCGAAAAAGAAGGCCATCTCCAAAAAGAAATAATTCGCTTCTAACGCTATCTTTCATATGCTATATTGAATACAGAACTGCGTTCCTAATTTGAGCGCAGCGATGTGTATGGCTAAAAATAAATCTATTAACCTCTTGCCTCAAGAAGAATTTGACGCCTCACTTTTAGGAAGAACTCTTAAGTGGGCAATGGGTAGTTTTAGAATCATCGTAATTTTGACCGAAATGGTCGTTATGGCAGCCTTCCTTTCGCGCTTCTGGCTTGATGCCCAAAACTCAAGCCTGGATGAATCGATCAAAATTGCCAGCGCCCAAATATCAACACAGAGCGGTTTTGAAAAAGAGTTTAGGGGAATTCAGCAAAAGTTGAGCATTTATAAACAAATTACTGCGGGTGCGACAGAAAGCGGAAAACTTGATCTCGTTGCCTCAAAAATCCCCCAGGATTTAACTCTTTCTTCTGTTACCGTCGGGAACAATTTGATACAGATTAAGGGTATTTCCGGAAGTGAAGCTGGAATCGCACAATTTATCAGCAATTTGAAATCGGACCCAAACGTAAAACAGGTTGATTTGGATTCGATCGGGTCATCGGAACAAAATCAATCCTTACTGACTTTTTTAATCAACGTTTCATATTAATATGGCAACCGGATGGAGAACACAATATTTTAGGTATAAGGATCTTTTCCTTAATATAGTTGCCCTTTATAAACAAAGGAGAGATCTCCGTGCTTTCCTGGAACTGGTCCTTTCGCTTTCAACAATAATTATTTTTGTTGTCTTTGCACTCAAACCTACGGCGGTGACAATAATAAGTTTATATAGCCAAATCAGAAATAAGCAGGATGCCTTAAATTCTTTAAATCAAAAAGTCAGCAACCTGCAAACAGCAAATAATGTTTTTAATCAAAATAAAGGTTTTATTCCGGATATCGATGCCGCAGTATTCACCAACCCCGAACCGGACACTATTTCCAAACAAATATTAGGATTGGCTTCAAAAAACTCAGTAAGTTTACTGGGTGTTTCCGTCGGGCAAATAATGCTCATCGGAAAAAGCGCCGCATCAAAAGATTCTTCCACAAAACCTCTTCCGGGAAATGCTTTATCAATGCCCGTTTCCATAAGCGTCAAAGGAAGTTATCTTGGTTTACTCGCGTTCATTAAGGATTTGGAAACTCTGCGAATTCCGGTAAAAATTGATTCGCTGACAATTAACTCTTCCCAAACTGAAGGTGGAAGCGTTATAGTCAGCACAATAACAGCAAGGATTCCATATCTTGGAGAGCAATGAAAAAAACAAAAATACCCAGCTTAATACCAATTCTAATCCTTACCTTAATCACTATTGTTATGTGGGTTTTCCTGGATGTTTTTAGAGCTCTGAAGCAGACTCCTGAGTTGGTAGTTCCTACAGAAATTTCTCAACCTCTTACACCAACACTGGATCAAACCTCAATAAATCAGATTGAATCACGAACTTTTTTAAACGATTCTCAAATCCCGAATAATGTGGCAAATTCCTCCCCGACTCCGGGAGCTTTGGCAACCCCGCAACCGGAGAATGCCTCCGGTTCCGGAACAACACAATGAAAAAGCGGTCAACAATTCCAACAATTTTAGGTATTATTATTCTCCTTCTCGGAATTTTTGCCGGAGTTTTTTCTCTAAGAAATGCGCAGATTTTTAAAATCGGGGCAAGTACCGACATTTCACCAAAAGATATCAGAGTGAGTAACATCACTGATAACTCGGCTACAATCTCCTGGACAACAGATAAAGCAACGTCGGGGTTTGTTGCCTGGGGTTCCTCCCAGGGCGACACAAGTAGAGTCGAAAACGAAGATACGGGTACTCAAAAATACTTCAGTCACGATATTTCTCTAAGCGGCTTATCCGCAAACACTAATTATTTTTATAAAATAAATTCTGACGGCACAAATTTTGATAACGGCAGAATCCCTTGGCAATTTACAACCGGAGTAGCTCTTGATGTAAGCAAAAACTCAATTCTTCTCTCCGGAAGTGTAATTGACGCAACGGGCGCCCCCGAGATAAAATCCTTGGTTTATGCAAGTGTCGGAGGCTACCTGCTATCCACTCTGACTTCTGACGCCGGAAATTTTGTGCTCCAGTTAGGAAGTACCCGAACGCCAGACTTAAAAAGTTACGCGCAAATCGATCCAAGTAGTACACTTGTCCAAATTTCCATTGTTGCCCCTCCCGACGGGGTTGCCTCAGCCCAAATATTTCCACAGTCGGGAAACCCTGTCCCAGCAATTATTATCGGGCAAGTCTACGACTTTAGAAGCTCCCCGGCCAATAATCAAGGAGGTAATCCCAATGCAAATTTAAATCTCCCACAAAACGCAAGCCAATCATCAAAATTTAATGTTGACACTTCCTCCTCTTCTTCCAACTCGGGAAGTGTGATTTTGGAAAGTTTGGATGAGGGTGAAACTTTAACATCCCAGAAGCCAGAATTTTTTGGCAAAGGCCCAGGCGGAGAGTCAATCATTATTACTGTCCACTCGCAGGATCCGATTTCCGCAACAGTCCAAATTCCAAATAGTGGTTCGTGGAGTTATTCAGTTCCAACCGATCTTGCTCCCGGGAATCACACAATTACAATCTCCTGGATAGATGTCAGCGGAATTACCAGATTTCTAACACGCGACTTTGTGGTACAGGCGGGGGAAGCTCCTGCCTTTACGGCGTCACAATCCGGAGCGACAGCATCCCCGACTCCAACTGCAACACCTACGATAAAACCAACAAGTACCCCGAGTGCCTCGGGAACTGCAACTCCCAGAGCTACTTTAACACCCACCCCAATAGCTTCGGGGACAGCAATGCCGGTACCAGTAACCGGAGATTTGACTCCCACTCTAATTCTCTTTATCATGGGATTAGCAGTAATTGCATTCAGCTTTGTAGTCTGGAGAATAGCTGAGAATTAAGAAATAGAAGAATGCCAAATCAAACTGACCTAGACCAAATAACAGACGTTCAACACACCGATCTTCCACCTCTTCCCGATTTCATGAATGTTCCGGCAACACCAACCCCGACGGGATCTCCAATCACATCGGCGACTCCAACTCCGCCGGCAACACCGACATCCACAACTTTCCCAACCACCCCTTCTGATTTACCGCCCGTAATGGCGACGCCAAAGAAAAAATTCGGTGGGGGAAAAATAATCGCTACAATTTTAGGACTTGTACTTTTGGTTGGTGGCGTTGGAGCGGGTGTTGTTCTCACCCAACAACAGCAACTTTTCCAACCAAAAGCTTATAGTTGCGGCTGTTCTGCATCTGGACATAATGCGAGTGGATTCATTACTTCCTGTTCAAGCAATGCTGGCGCTGATTGTCCTGGAGGAAGCTCTCCTATTTGTTATATCCAAAACCAAGGCACCACAAGTAATTATTGTTCTTGTGGTTGTCATGCGGGGGGAGGTTGCACCCCCAATCAAACTCGACCTTGCGGTAACGGCGGCACTCAAACTTGTGTTAATGGATCTTGGGGTGATTGCGGTGGAGAAACGCCAACTTGTGTTCCCCCAACTACTTCTTGTAGTGGAACTTGTGTCAATCTTACTAACGACAACAGTAATTGCGGGTCATGCGGACATAGCTGTGGCGGTGCAAGTTGTAATAACGGAAGTTGTGCGAGTAGTGGAGGAGATAGAAGTTGTACAACCATTAATACATTCCAATGTAATGGTGACCTTCATGAAATATGTAGAAATACAGCCTCTGGACTTAAGTGGAGCACGTACGAGGACTGTACACTGACCACTCAAACCTGTGGTACAAAAAATGATGGTTCTTTAGGATGCATTCCTAAAAGTGGAGGCGGAAATACTTGTACTTGTGTGAATGGTTCTGTAACTGCTAACAGCTGTACAACTCAATCCAATGCCCACTGTACTAATGTTAACGAATGTTCATGTAGCGCAACCGGTGGAGGAAATACGGGAACGTGTACATCACAAGGGGGAACCTGTATGGTAGCTGGTATTACGGGTTGTTCTGCGCCAGGAAAAATTCATGTTAATGGTACTTGTTTAAATCAAGGAAATTTAATATCGTGTTGCCGAAACCCTGGTACTGGTGATAATGCATATTGTAGTCAAGTTGGATGCGCAGCAAACAGCTGTAGTGTACCGTCAGGTCTCTATCCAACATGTTATGTAAATCATTATTGGTGCCAAACCCGAAGTCCGCAAGGTTGTTCCAGCAACCTAATTGACAGGGCAGTTACTTCAGCATCGTTCAGTAAAGATTGTGGAACGGAGCAAATAGATGTTTATTGTCCTACTTGCGGAGCAACAGGAGGAGACACTGCCGGGGGAAATCAATATGTCAGTAAGACATATGCTTCAGATTGTGGTGGAACCCCATCGGCACCCTCGTGTATGGCTGTTAACGCTTACGACGCAAGTTGGGGTAGTCTTACTAAATCACAACTTTCTTTACTTGCTGTCGGAGCCCAAGTTAATTTCTGTGTGAGCGGGTCGGCTCCTTCAGGAACATTTGATAAAGCCCAGTTCAAGATTAATACAACATTGGAACCCGAGACGACAACTCAACGCCCAGGATCAAGTGATTATTGTCAGTCGTACACAATTCTGTCAACGGATACTACCGTTAATGTGCAAGCAAAAATTCATCACACAACCTTGGGTTGGTTTGGAGAAAGTATTTAATACAAATGAAAAGATTTTTGAACGGTAAAATAGCAACAGTAATAATACTTTTGGCCACCTTTGTTTTGGCGGGGGTCGCCATCTTTACTGCAATCCGGCTTTACCAGCTGAGGCAAACCTCGGTAGCACCGAATGTTCCGGAAAGTTTGCCAAAAGCGGCGGAAGAAAACGCCTGTTCTCTTTCTTTTACGCTAGGTGCTACACCTACACCGACACCCACTCCAACACCTACACCGACACCGACACCCACTCCAACACCTACCCCCGTTCCGGAATGTAATAACACCTGTACCCTAAGTAGTGAATGTCCGTCTAATTTAACCTGCTACATCGCATCAGGAGAAACAACTGGCAATTGTAGAAATGCGTCCTGTACAGGGGATGTGGATTGTACCTGCTCAACACCTACCCCAACACCGACTCCAACACCCACACCAACGGGTACGCCAAATAGTTGTAACGGAACTTGCGGATCAAACTCGAATTGTAACAGTGACCTGGTTTGCTCAGGTGGTTTTTGTCGAAATCCGAATTGTACCAGTGACACTGACTGTAATTGTCCCGGTTCAACCCCGACACCCACACCAATCGGTTCGGGAAGTCCAACTCCAACCCCAACTGCGCCGGCGCTTCCAAGTTCCGGAACCGACTGGCCAAGTATGCTTGGTATAATAGTCGGAGCGGTTACAATAATTGGAAGCCTTATATTGGCTCTCTAATTTGATTTATCTCCAGGAACTTACCCAATAGTAGCTTTGGTCCAGCCAAAGCGGAATTTTGACTCCCACCCAGTGTGGGTAAAAATAAATAAAAAGCCCGAGAGCAAAAACAAAAAACGGTATTGTCAGTCTCGGATTCTTTCTAAGTACATATCCAGTCGCTATCGCCATAAATGGAATTGACGGCAGATAGTGGTATAAAAACATAATTCTAGGAGAAAGCGCCCAAGGAACAAAAAATATGACGTAGGAAAATACGACCAGCGCCAGTTTCTTGTTCTTCTCCAAATAAGCGTAAATCGAACTGGCAATCATAGAGAAAAACCCAAACCAAAAAACGGCCGGGTTTCCAAAAGCATAAATTCTTGACACCATGCCGCCAACCTCTTCACTTGTGTAAAGATAAATCGGCCTGAGAAGAAAGGGCCAGCTCCACCACATTGAAGAGTAAGCGTGTGTTGCTTTCAACCCCGTGTGATACCACCACATTTGCTGCTGCATTCCCCACCAGACGGAAAGGTTGTGCCCTGTCAAAAACATATCGAAGTAGCTTCCTAAATAAACAATGACCGGAAGAATAAAGAACCAAATATAACTCCATGTTAATTTCTTTTTCTGCGACAAAAATATCACGCCAAAAATTGGGATTGCCCAAATCGCACTCCACTTGGAAGCAACTGCAAGACCAAAGGAAATTGCGGAAAGGAAATTTTTGTCTTTCAAATATAAATAAATTGATAAAAGCGTGAAGAATAAAATGTAGCTGTCATTCATTCCGATCCGACTCATCACAAGAGCCAATCCATCCAAACTAAAAACTCCGGCGGAAAGAAGTCCGATTGCTTCGTCCTTGAAAATTTGTTTACCCAGTAGATAAACCAGATAAACGGAACCAACTCCCAAAAGAGCTCCCGGGATCCTCCACCCAAATGAATTTTGACCAAAAACAAGCATTCCCAAAACCATTCCCAATTTGGCAAGTGGCGGATGAGTCCATTCATAAGCAAAGCCTGTTGGTGGCGTGTTCCACCACTCCCAAGCCTTAGCAACATCCGGGCTCATTATTACCTTGGCAGTAAATGCGTGATAAACCTCATCAAAATACATTGTCGGGGGAGAACTCAAATCAAAAACTCTTGTTACAAAAGCAAAAGCCAAAATAATTCCTAGGATATATCTTGCCCTTTTTGGTGAGAGATTAACTTTGGGCAATTTATACTCCCTAGACTTATTATTTTTATGACGAAGGCAAAAACTGTTGATGAATCGGTTCATTAATAACAACGGTTTAAATTTGGGCAATTTTTCCCAAAACAACAAGACAAAATAACATACAAAAAACAAAAAACCAATAATTTTGGTTAAACCCTGACTTAAACTATAAAGAAGATCGCTTCTAAGGTTGGTGGAATAGTAATATGAATATGGATAATACAAATTAAGAAAGGACATTAGTGAAGTGACAATATAAATTCCAAAAAGATTTAAGGATCCGGAAAGTCCCGCTGAAGTCAAAAGAAACGCAAAAAACGGAAACAGATAACGTTCATGAACTTTTGTTGGGAAAACAAAAAAACAAAGGCTCAGAATTGCAAAGAGCAGATAATAATTTTCCTTCCTGTTTAATTTATTTCTAAATAAATAAAGTGCCGTAACCATAGATGTAAACAAAAAGGCTATTCCCCAGACGGATAAAGTTAATCCCAAAAACCCAGTCGTGTCGGGCTTCCAAAGACCAACCCACGACCATATATTAAAGGCGTTAATTGAGGTGTACTTATAATAACCGATCATCTGAGCAATAAGATTTGGGAGACCCAAAACGGGGCTTTTAGGAAAGAATGGCAGGGATAAAATAAAGAGTGTCAAAATTCCAACCGCTCCGGCGGTAATAATTTCCTTCCATTTAAATTTCTTTAAAACGATAACCAGGAAAAAAACGGGCAGTACTGCAACGGCTTGGGGTTTTATTAAAAAGGCAATCGACCAGAAAAATATGGACCAAACAATATTTTTTTTATCAATCAAAAAGTAGGCCGAAAGAAAAAGAAATAGTGTCAGAATTCCATCAACCTGTCCCCAGACAGATCCGTCAAAAATTACAACAGGATTTAGTGTGTACAAAAAAAATGAAGCCAGAGCTAGTTTCTTGTTTACCTTTTTAATTAAGGAATATATTAATAAACCCGTAACAATATCAGCAAAAATCATTGGTATCTTTATGGCTAAATCGTTCAGCCATCCTATTTTCCCTATAAACCACAACCAATACAAAAATCCCGGGGTATATTGAGTCCAAACAGTATCGGTGTAGAACTTTGCAAAACCAAGTGATGAAAGCCGGCTGGCCCAACCAAGCCATGTCCCCATGTCAATACCAAAACTCGGCAGAAAGGAGAGTCCCAATCTTACTAAAAAAACCATCAATATGGATAATATAATTTGCATCACAAAACTTTATATATTTTAAAGTTATCTGTTTGTTTTACCAATGGGAAGAACTTATTGAAAAACTTTTCATCGGGGTTGTATGATTTTTTTTCTTCATACCCTAAAACTATATATTTTACGTTATATTTTTTAATAAGTTCCATATCTCCATGATACATTTTCCTTATATCCTCTTCTCTCTTCCCACTATTGATTCCCTGGGTCCAAAGATATCCAGGGTAACCCATCAAAATTTTTCTACCGGCAAGAATTGAAAATTGATTATGCTGCGGCCCTGTCAATATTAAATCCTGAGGTCCGGTATTTTGAAGTTCCCAATTGGACAGCTCTATATCTTCGCTAGAAAAGAGTCCATAAAAAGTTGAATAATCGCCAACTATTAAGATTACCCCGCTTAAAATTAAAAATGAAAGTATTAGAATCGCAAAAACCTTTCCAGTGTTTTTCATTTTTATATATAACAGCAAAATAAGTTTAGCTACAACCACTGATGAGACTGCATACCAAATTAATAAAACTTTATAGTTATCCCAATCAAACGGCTGAAACTGAATAAAATTAGCAAAAATAAATATCAGAAATGACGGAATATAAAATAGTTTTTGTTTTTTGTCCAAAAGAAGGAAGGCCGGTAATAAAAGGGGCGGAAAAATTCCCAAATTTCTTAGCCAAAATATCCAAAAGCCTTCCGGTCCGACCACCCACCCTGTTTTTAAACTGAAGAATTTTACGCCTTCGCCAAAAATCTGAGGAAAGTGCCAAGACATTCCCAATAGGCCCAGGGGAACCGAAAAATAAAATATGGGCAGAAAAAATTTAACCGCATTGGCAAAACTCGCCCTTGTACGAATCCAGTAGCAAATAAAATAAAACGGTAAACAAAGTCCCAGAGCGACAAGTGTGTGAGTGTGCCACAACGGTAAAATTCCAATAATAAAACCTGCAAGAATAAGCTCCCTCTCTGCCTTTTTCTTTTCAAATGAAATCCAAAGTAATATCAAAATTACAAAGAAGGCTGTCATTCCGACCAAAATCGGCCGCTCTGCCATAAAAACACTGCTTATTCCGTTCGGAAACCTGAAATTATATTTATCGATTACACTGGAAAAACTTTCCGGAAGGCTTTGTAAAAAGTTTGGTGATGATAGAGATTCTTTAATCATCAGATATCCCCCCAAGCCTCCGTTAAAAATAAATATTATTAATGAAAAAATTGCACCGGTTTTACTTTTTAAAAATCTATATGCAAAAAGAATAAAAATAGCAAAAAAACAAATCCCAAAAATCAACCCGGGAATGATTAGGGCATTTTGTATCGTAAAACCTACTGTTCTAAATACAGCAGAATAAAAATCAATCATGAACGGATAGGAAAGATGAATTCCGGCAAAAATTGGGTTTTGGGGTGGAAAGTTATTCCCGGAATAAAACGAGTTTACTATTGCAAGATGGTATTGAAGATCTCCAAATGTATTGTGGGGGGTAAAAAATCCATCCGATGTTTGGGAAAGCATATGTCTTTCCAAAAGAACAAAAAAGACAACACTTACACCAAGAAGAATTATCAAAAAATATTTTTCGCGGTATTCCAAGTTTTTACCGATACGAAACGGAATTTTTTTTAATTTGAAGATCCAAAGATCAACAATTAAAAGTAAAATTAAAACTACCAAAACCGTTATCCACGAAAGTCCAAATATTAGAGCGGTCAAAAAAAGAAGGGATGCAAAAACTATTTGACCAAGGAATACACTAAAAAAACCCTGTTCCAACCTCCTCAAAGAAACATCCAATTTAACCAGCAAAAATTTGACAAGATACGTTGGAGCAATCAAAGAGAATAATAAAAAAACGAACGTAATTAAACTGGACATCAGGTTAGTTTAACACTCCACTTACCCAATTTTGAATCTCCCCCCATTTACCACTGCCTAATTGAGGAATAATAACTGATTGCATATCATAAGTTTTTGAAATTGGCGGAGTAACCATTAATTCCTGGGGAATTAAATAGCTCCCTATTGAATTTCGCGCGTCATAAACAAGTCTGGCAAGTATACCTGCTGTGGGGTAACCAATGTCTGTTTGGATCGAATTTAAAATAACTTTCAATATAGCCAAATCTTTTTGAGGGTTCATGTAAGTTTTCTTGTCGAGCAATTTGTTTTTAATAGCATCAATTACTTTTTGCTGTCTTGCTTCCCTGGCAATATCGGTTCCTTCTACTCCCAGGGCATGGCGCGACCTGACAAATTTTAAAGCCGTATTCCCATCCATAGTTTGAGGGCCAGCATTAAAAGTCACTGTTTCATATCTACACATTAGCTGTGGGTCACCGTTACAGGTATCATTCTCCTTTCCCGCAATTGGGTAGTAGTAATCCGTAAAAGAATTTTCCACATTCACCTGAATTCCCCCAAGTTGATCAACTATATCCTTAAACCCTGAAAAATCGATTACGGCGCCGTACTGAATTGGTACCCCAACAACTTCCTCCGTAATTGCCTTGGCAAAAGTAATTCCGTCTCCGGGAGTTTTTTGATTTCCCCAGTAATAGGCACTATTTATTTTTGCCCGGATTTCGGGAATCCAAATGTCACGCGGAATGGAAATAATTTTTACATCATGATTTGTCAAGGAAACAGAAACCATCATCATTGTATCCGTCAAATCCGATCCGTCACGCGTATCTCCAGATTTTCCCATTACCAGAATATTTGTGCGGCCACTATATGACGCAAGCCGACCCACCGGAGCGGTAATAAAATTGTAAGCAGTATTAAAGTAGATGGGGATATTCAGAGCTTGTGTCCCTTTTACGGCCAGAAAACCTACTAAAGCCAATATTCCGATGAGAAGAAAAACAATAAATATCCGAACCAAAGTAACGTGGCTTAGAATTTTTCTCTTAATTCTTGAGTAGGTAACCCCGGCTTTTTCCGTGTTAGAATGATCAGACATGTCGTTAGATTCTAGTATAATCGGTTTAAACGATCAACAAAAAGAGGCCGTTACCTATACCGGGGGTCCACTTTTGGTTTTAGCAGGCGCCGGTAGCGGAAAAACCAAAGTTTTGACCCACCGTGTAGCTTACTTTATTGCCAAAAACTTAATAAAACCTGAGAATGCGCTTCTTTTAACCTTCACCAACAAAGCCGCGACGGAAATGCGCGAAAGAATTAAATCACTAATATCTCAGACGGGTTTGCCCGCCGAAACTTTAGTGCAGGCGGGAACTTTCCACTCATTTTGCGCTAAAGTTTTAAGAATTGACGGAAAACATATCGGAATTCCAGTAAATTTCATTATTTATGATGAACAGGACCAAAAAGATGCAGTTAAACAAATCCTCGAATCATTTGATATTTCGACCGATCAATACAACCCTGCCTCAATCTTAAACGGAATAAGTGAAGCCAAAAATCAAATGCTATCCCCCGAGGAATATAAAAATTTTGTCAGAGGCGAATGGCAGGAGGTTGTGGCTAAAGTTTATGGAGAGTATGAGAAAATGTTAAAAGATATCGGAGCCCTCGATTTTGACGATCTTCTTATTAAAACCGTCAAATTATTTAAAGAGGTTCCTGAAGTTTTAGAAAAATGGCAGCGGACTCTCACCCATATTTTTGTCGACGAATGGCAGGACACAAATAAAATTCAATATATACTAACTAAACTTCTTGTCGGGAAAAGAAAAAATATTACTGCGGTGGGGGACGCCTCCCAATCCATCTATTCTTGGCGCGGCGCGGACTACCGAAATATTAATTATTTAATACGCGACTTTTCCGATATTAAAATTGTCAATCTTGAGCAAAACTACCGTTCAACTCAAAATATCCTTGACGCCGCGAATTTGGTAATTTCCAAAAATACCACGCATCCCATTCTCAAACTTTGGACCCAGAAAAGTCGCGGCGCAAAAATAAAACTCTACGCCGCCCGAAACGGTTTTGATGAGGCAGATTTTGTTGTTGATGAAATTAATTGCCTTGGCAAGTTTTCCGATGTGGCAGTCCTATACCGCACCAACGCACAGTCGCGTGTTTTGGAGGAAGCTTTCCTTCATGCAGGAATTCCCTATATGCTTGTTGGGGGAGTCAGGTTTTATGACAGAAAGGAAATTAAAGATGTCGTTAGCTACATAAAATATTTAGTGAATCCGAAAGATTCGGTTTCTCGTAAAAGGATTGAGAAAATAGGACTTAGACGTTTTGAAAAATTGAAAGAGATGTCGGGGATAGAAGGATTAACAACTTTGGATATTCTGGACGCGGTAATTCAAAAAACTGATTATCTTGCTCTTTTTCAAAAGGAATCTGAAGAAAATTTGGCAAGACTGGAAAATATAAAGGAGCTTAGAAGTGTAGCCACAGAATTTCCCAATATTAATGATTTTTTGGAAAATGTTGCTCTTGTTGAGGCGGGGCCCAGGAATCAAACAAAAAACGTGGTAACGCTAATGACTCTTCATGCCGCAAAGGGCCTTGAATTTCCGGTCGTATTTATTGTCGGAATGGAGGAAGGACTTTTTCCTCATTCGAGGAGTTTAATGGATACAAATCAATTGGAAGAAGAGAGAAGACTCGCTTACGTAGGAATTACCAGAGCCAAAGAGGTTTTATATCTGACTTATGCCAACTCCCGGCTTTATTTTGGGGAGAAACTTAATAATCCTCCCAGCAGGTTCATCATGGATATTTCGGAAAATTTACTGGAAAATTTATCCTCCGTAGCCCTGAGCGCAGTCGAACGGACGAAGGAGGGTATTGGTGGTTTAGACTCGGTTGATAGTATCAAAGGCACATTTGACGATATAATTGAGAAGTATCTACAACATGACGATTAATAATTTGGATAAAATTGCCACACACCCTCTCCAGACTTCGGCTTGGGCTGACTTTCGCAGCAAGTGGGGAAACGAAGTTGTCGAGACGAAATATGGAATTTTAACTTTGCACAAACTTCCCTTTACAAACCATAAAATCGGAATGTTCATTAAAGGACCTGCCCCAACTGGGGAGATGCTTGAGAATCTCAAAAAGTTAGGGGAAGAGAAAAATTTAGTCTTCACAAAGCTCGAACCTAACACCCCTAAATCCCCTAAATTGGTTGAATTAATGAAATCAAAAGGTGCGGTTCCCGGAAAAACACTTTTCACCCTCTCAACTTTTTGGGTTGATCTGAAACCAAGCGAGGAAGAATTAATGAAGAGTTTTTCAAGTAAAACCCGTTACAACATTAGAGTTGCCGAAAGAAACGGGGTAACTGTTAAAGAAGATAATAGCGGTGCCGCTTTTGATAAATATCTTGAGCTAACCCGTGAGACCATCAGAAGACAGGGTTTTTACGCTCATTCCGAAAAATATCATCGTTTAATGTGGATGATTTTAAGAAAAGCCGGAATCGCACACCTTCTTACGGCGAGCTATAAAGGAGAAATTATCACCACCTGGATTCTTTTTGCATGGAAAAACTTCTTGTACTATCCCTATGGCGCTTCCACCGAAGAGCACAAAAATGTAATGGCCAATAACCTAATGATGTGGGAAGCAATTAAATTCGGAAAGAAACTTGGTTTAACAACATTTGATCTTTGGGGGAGAGAGGAAGGTAAAGGATTTACAAAATTTAAGGAAGGTTACAATCCGAAAGTTATCGAATTCTTGGGAACTTGGGATTTGATTATAAATAAGCCGATGTATCTACTTTATAAAATTGGTGAAAAAATTCGCTGGCCCGCCCTCAAATTTGCCGCCAAACTTGGATTATCCAAGGCAAGATTCTAAAAATGATTGATATTCGGCAATCTGTTCAGTACGCAAACTATTTGGAGAAAGAGGGTTGGATTGTCGAAAGGTTCGACGGAGTAAATTACTTCATTCGAAAGTTCTTAATATTCGGATCAATTTTGAAACTCCAGCGACCGGAGAAGATAGATTTTGAAGTGATTGACAAATTGTGCCGAAAATACCGGGTTTTTCAGGTCATTCTCGAGCCAAAAAATGAATTTCAAACAAAATTTTTAGCCTCAAACGGCTTCAAATTGTCAAAAAGTACATATCTGCCCTCAAAAACTCTCCAAATTGATCTAACCCAGAGCGAAAAGACAATCTTTCAAAATCTAAAGAAAGATGCGAGACGGGCAATCAGGAGGGGACAGCAACCCCTAGTGATAGATTATTTATCACCTGCCGGTGTAAGAAAGTGGCGCGAAGCATGGAGGTTCGCCGTTAAATTTGACCGCTATGTACCGGGTGTTGAGCAATTAATTAATTTACGCAAAAGTTTTCCTTCCGATAACTCTCTTTTCCTTGCGTCGCACAATATTACTGGCAGTATTATAGGAGGAGTGCTTTTCACGAATGTTTCACACGAAGTTGCATATTATTGGTACGGATTCACAAATAAGGAGGGACGCTCTTCCCTATCCCAATACTCTCTCCTCTATCAAGGATTACTATGGGCTAAGAAACAGGGTTGTAAAATTTTTGACTTCGAAGGAATTTATGATCCCCGCTTCCCCAACAGAAGCTGGCTCGGTTTCACCCACTTCAAAAAGTCCTTCGGTGGCACTGAAGTTCTCTACCCCGGGTGTTACACCAAGTTTCGATTACCTATATGATCCATAAAGCAATATCTCTTAAACAACCTTGGGCAAATTTAGTAGCATCTGGCGCGAAAACTATTGAAACCAGAAAGTGGTCAACAAATTACCGCGGAGACCTGGTAATTTGCTCTTCACAAAACCCCAAAATTGAGCCGTACGGTAAAGCACTCTGTATTGTTGAACTTTATGATATTAAACCAATGACGAAAGAGCATGAGAAGAAAGCATGTATAAAAGCTTACTCAAAGGCCAACGCGTGGTTTTTAAGAAACTTAAGGAAAATTGACACGCCGATTCCGGTTAAAGGAAGTTTAGGAATCTTTGATTTGAAGTTACCCTTCAGATTTACAAAACAGTGAGAACTCACAGCCTGTTTGGCAGAACATGTGGCCACTACATTTAAAATCAGACTTCTCAATCTCATCACGGACTTTAAAAATTTCTTTTACGGCTTCTTCCAATTGTTTTGCCGTACGGGTTGTAGAAATTTTTTCCTGTTCGTCTAGATAATATAAGGAGAGCTTCACTTTTTCGGGAGATTTTGCAAAAGGCGCAGTCGGAATTTTTGTTGCCGCTAGCGCGTAGAAGCTTAGTTGAAGATTTTTATCTACATCCTTTTGTGTTGGAATTGTTGCGCCGGTTTTGTAATCAATAATTTCTATCATTCCGCCTCCGATATCGTCTACCCTGTCCAGTCTCCCTCCGATTTTTAAACCATTACCAAGCGGTACGGTAAACGTTTGTTCCATCGTAATTGGAAGATTTTTCGGATTAAATCCTTCTTTTAGAAAGCCTGAAAGATACAATTTTCCTTTCTCAAAAAAGTCGTGTTCGTGTTTTTTATCAACATATCCGTCTTTAATCCAATTCTTCTCTAAAAGCTCGTAGAGAAGTTTGTCCGAAGGTTTCACTTTATTTTTTACTTGCTCAAAAAATTCTTTAAGTGTTGCATGCATACTTGTTCCAAAACTTTGTGATGCGGAAGGAGGTGTGGGAACTTTATAAATATATTTAAGTTTGTAATGCATGGGGCAAGTTTGGAATGTTTCGATTTGGGAATACGAAAGATAATCGACATGAAGTTTTTCAATCGGTTCGACAGGCTTTGTTTTCTCTTTGTAATCAAGGAAAGAAAGTTGATCAACTTTTGCGGATTTTTCTAATGGAACGTTCTTTTCCCCTAATGCGTCGTAGATAAACGGAGAGAGTTTTTTTTCGCGCTTCCCCTCTCCATAATAATCGGCAGCTGTTAAAAATAATTTTTCTTTCGCCCGCGTCATTCCGACATAAAAAAGTCTGCGCTCTTCTTCCAGGTGATAATCCCCCACCGGCAAAAGCTCTTTAATTAATTTTTCAGGAATTGGAATTTGTTCATGCCGTTCGGTTGTCGGAAATCTTTGCCCAACCAAATTAACCAAGAAGACAACCGGAAACTCCAATCCCTTGGCGCTATGAACCGTCAAAATATTCACGGCATTAATATCTGTCCAATCGCTGTCGGTTGCCAGAGGACTTTCTCCCAATTCCATAGAAAGATTTAACCAATCGACAACCGCCGTAACGGAAGAATCATCATGATCCGCTTCGTAACTTTTAAGTTTGTCAAAAAGTTTGGAGATATTTTTAGCCCGCGCCTCTGCTTCCGCACTTTCAGAAGAAAGGAGTTTTTGCAATAAACCCGTCTCTTCCAGGAAGAAATAAAGCAGTTGTCCGGCAGAGTCTTTTTTGACTAAATCAAGGTGTTTATTGATAATTTCGAGTAATTTTTTTATCTTGTCTCCGCCGATTTTTTCTGCCGCTTCAAAAAGCGAAGCATTATTCTTTCTGGCATAATTTCCAAGTTCCGCCAATTCCCGTCCGGTAATTCCAAAATGGTCAAGGCAAAGGAGCCGATAAAAGGAAACGGAATCAGTAAAATCATAAAGAACTTTAAGATATGAAATAAGGTCCACTATTTCCGGCTGTTTAAAAAGTCTCCCGGGACCTAAAAATTGGAATGGAATCCCGTGGCGCCCTAATGCCCGCATAATCGGCTCCGAATGATTATTAGCCCTTACCAAAATTGCAAAATCTTTGTACAAATACTTGCCTTGCCCTTCCGAAGCTTCGTGCGAAGGAGGGTCCGCCATTAATTTCTTTATAGTTTTGGCAATTTCATCCGATTCATTTTCGACGCGGTCGGAATGGATGAAATGAATTTCCTCTCCATCTTTAGTGGTTTGAGATTTTAATTTCTTATCAATTTTTTCAACTACCTCTAACCTGTCCGGATTGTTGTGTTGGATTAAATCATAACTTCTATCCAGAATTTCCTGCGTCGAACGGTAGTTCTTTGTTAAAACTACTACTTTAGTTTTTGGAAAATTCTTTCTGAACTGAATAATATTACTCACAGCCGCTCCCCTAAATTTATAAATGCTTTGATCATCGTCGCCCACAACATTTATGTTCCCTTTCTTTCCGATAATTAGTTTTACCAATTCGTTTTGCGCAAAATTGGTATCCTGAAATTCGTCCACCAGTAAATATTTAAACTGCTTTCGGTATTCGGAGAGAATGTTTGGCCGGTCGCGGAATAGTTTTAATGTCTTAACAATCACGTCACCAAAATCCATAAATCCTTCTTTTACTTTTAGCTCATCATAAGCTTTGTAAGCACGGGAGAGTTCCATCCACTTTTCTATTTCGATTTTTTCTTCGGGGACCACCGCTTTTTGTTTTTTAGCCCAGGCCATGTATTCGATTGGTGAGACATCTTCATCTTGAAGACGGGAAAAATGCTGCAGCATTCCGCTTAAAAATTTATTTGGATTTCCCAAGGGGCGAAAATAATTTAATTCAAGTTTAAAAAGATTTTTTCTTAGAAGCTGAACACTTTCTGCCTCCGTCATTAATTTATATTTGGGATCAAGTCCAATATGAAGTGCCTCCCGGCGTAATATTTTGTCGCAGAAAGAATGAAAAGTCATAATCCACATTTGCGTGTAACCATACGGCATGGCAATATCAACCCTTTCCTCCATTTCACGCGCAGCTTTTTCCGTAAAAGTTAGTGCCAAAACTTCTTGTGGTTTTGCTTTCTTACCAAAAATTAAATACTTAATCCTTTCGGTTATAACGGTGGTCTTCCCCGTTCCGGCCCCAGCAATAATAAGAAGCGGTCCTTCGCCAAACTTTATCGCCTCCTGCTGTTCTTTATTTAGTTTGAGATTTGAAGTATCTTTTGCCACGATCAGATTGTAACACGAAGAAACTAGCTATTTAACCTCAAACGATTTAAGTTCATCGGCGAGCCATTCTGTATCTGGTATTTCCTTATAATAATTAATAATCTCTTGAACTTTACCTTCTCCAAGTCTTGATTCGGCTGCTTGTGATAATGCCTCGGCATTTTTTATGTTGGAGTCTTTTAAACGCATACCCAGTAATATTGATCCCAGAGATAAATAACAATTTGGGTCTTGAGATGCTTCGTCCCTGTTAGATATTTCTGAAAAATCATATGCGATATTTTTCAAAAGCTTGGTCATAACTGGTTCTGATTTTTCATTATCATCTATGTATTCTAGAAGATGATTTTTAAGTTCACTTCTACTTAACATTACAGGTCCGTCTCCTCGCATCCATTTATAAACATCTTCAATTCTTTTGTCTTCATTTTTAGGAAGCATTGTCAACCAGAGTGAAATATCAAACGCATCTTTTGGAGACTCTTCCACTATCCCATCAAATTTCTCAGCCGCCCTTGTCCAGATATCGCCCATTGATTCACCTATCTGATCCGAACCCTTTTCAAAATTCTCCATCCCAGCAGCTACCCTACAATAAAGGAAGTATAGGGTTGTCAATCGATTGATAGGATCCGTCTCTGAAACTAGTTCATTTAGTGGTCCTTTTTTTGCCTCTGGCATGGTCAGATTATATATCTTCTATCATCTATCATGATACCTAAAAACCAATATACGTATATCATCGTTCTTTTAAGTGTTTATATTCTCATCAGCTGAAGTTGCCATGTATAAAATTGCTTTCATTTTTCTGTAAATATTTCTATATTTTTATAATTTTTTAAATCTAAAAGTTTTGGTTCAATATTGATTTTGATTAAATCCTTGTACTCCCCATATTGATTTTTGGAAACTATTCGTGGAGTAAATTTATTATTGTGATATTCTAAAACACCCCTTCCAATCCAAAAATCAACTATTGACCCGTAAGTTGATCCTAAAGTCAAATCATCAAAAACATCATTATCGCGAGATAAACCAAATGAAAAACAAATACAAATATGATTGTCCCCTTCAAGATAATCACCCAAAAATTCTTGTTGAGCCTCAGTATCATAATATGCTAATTCGATCAAACGAGATTCAATTATTCTGTTCAATTTTCCCTCCTCGCTTAACGAAGTTAAGTCTTTATTACCATTCCACATGACAGATCGATTGCTTCTATGCAATTCTTGATCTTTTTGCTCATCGGAAAGCTTTCCAAAAGCCTTTTTCCTTTCAGGCAACAACCCTTCTACTCTTTCAATAATTTTTGTTCTGTCGCAGCGATCACCAACCCGAAAATATCTAATATCAAGATTTTTAGGGGCTAGTTTGTTATACCACTCAATAATTTTCTTCAATATTTCAGAATACCTTTCTAAGGCTTCCGGAGGATAATTATTCATACGGGTTAAAATTACATCCTCCGAAATATATTCAAGGATTACTCCAGGTTCATAAACAGACAAAATTGGTAAAACATATTCTGTAAGGTATCTAAAATTAAATAACTCTGCCCAATCGGGCTCGGGATAAGAAGAATTCCAAAAATGCTTATAACCACCAAAAGGAATTGTAAAATGAATAGGTTTATTTTCTTTAATACTTAAACTAACCTTTTCCTCAATATCTTTTTTGCGACCCTCAGACAATTTCTTTCTTCGAAACTTTTTTCTTGACAACTTTTCTACAATAAAACCAACCTTATCTCTGTCTACCTTTTTCTGTTCATCTGGTGTTAAAACATAAGGTTCTATGTTTTCAAACAACGTTTTTAAATAACCGTTTGCTTGCTTATTCATAATATTTAACTGGAGCCGAAGGTTGGTAATGAGCCAACGACTTCCCAATACAATTGGGTAATTTTACACTAAACTACTTCGGCAAAAATATTAATCCGTCACCTATTGTCCAACATATCCGTCCTTTTTCAGTGAGGGGTCGATATCGACGTAGAAGTTTCTTTCCCAAGCATGCTTTTTTAACTCTCCCATTAATTTCACTGACAATTTCCTCCCATCAGAAACTGAAACGTTAGCATCAACATTTTTAACTTTTCTGGTTCCTGGTATAACTGTCGAAACTTCATCGAACGATAAAAGATATCTTAATGCTAACTCTGGTAAAGTTTTTGCTTCATCACTTAAAAGCTTTTTCAATTCGTCTGTTCTCTCAACAAATTCCGGCAATCGGTCCGGACCGAAATATTTTGACCTCATATCATCTTCAAATCTTGTATCCATTGTTATTTTCCCAGTTAGCCCTCCTTCATCCAGTGGAACTCTAGCAATAAGTCCAACATTGTGTTCCTTTGCATAAGGAAGCAGTCTCTCGGTTGGCTTTTGGTGAAAAATATTAAAGATAAACTGAACCGAGCCAATTAATCCTGTATCAAGTGTTTTTAGACAATTACTCGGTTGATAATCATTGATCGATATTCCCCAGTATTTAACTTTTCCTTTTTTTGTAATTCTTTGGATTTCATTTTTCCAAGCATCTTCTTTTGCAAAATCGTCCTGCCAAACATGGAATTGCATTAAATCTAATGTTTCAATTCCTAAACTTTTAAGGGAACTATCTACCATTTCTTCTATGTAGCCCTCAGGAAAAACTTCAGAGACTGAAACTTCTCTCCACGCTGGCCACTTACGATTCTTTGGAGGAATTTTTGAGGCAATTATTACCCTATTTCTATTTCCCGATTCCTTTATAAAATCACCTATTAATTCTTCCGAACAATGCTCACCTTTTTGGTCTTCCGGTTCATCTGCTCTTCCATAAACCCAAGCAGTATCTATAAAATTTCCACCCAGTTCTATAAATCTATGAAGCGCACGTAAACTTTCTTCTTCATCCGGAGCGTCCCACCCCCAAGGTTTTCCGGCAAGCTGCCAAGTTCCCATTCCAACTTCTGAAACTTTCAGACCGGTCTTACCCAAGGTTCTATATTTCATTTGTCTATCTCCTTCTTTTTTACACCCCCACCCAGATTTTGTGTAGAACTAATTTTTTGTCCCAAATTGGCAAAGGCGGAAAAGACATTCCCCATCATGTTGTATGCATTTGTTAAATGTTTTTGGAGGGTTCCTAGGTTTTCCTCAACTTTTCCGTAATCGGATTTTATAGCGCGAAGTGAAGAGAGAATTTCTTTGGCTTGGGCCTCAATCTTTTGTCCTTCGAAACTCATAAGTATCGCTTTTAGATATGCATAAAAAGTTGTGGGTGAAACCGGAAGAACGCGCTTCTCCCCCGCATAATCAAAAAGCGCCTGATTATTTACAATTTCATAATAAATTGACTCACTGGGAATGTACATCAAAGCGTAGTCAATAGTCCCCTCCTCGGTCAGAATATATTTTCTGCTTATATCATCAATGTGCTTTTTAACATCGCGCTCAAAATCGCGCCCTGCAATTTTCTTTGAAGCCTCATCCCCATTCCCTGACATCTTTCTAAAATTTTCCATCGGGAACTTTGAATCGACCGGAATAATTCCACCGGAGGTTTTTATTGCCGCATCAACTTTTTCTCCCGATTTAAAAGCATATTGAAGATTAAAAGATTCTTTGGGAAGAAATTGTTTCAAAAGTTCTTTTAGAACCTGCTCGCC
>Ga0187886_1001015_pt1 | contig 28090 bp, 35 predicted proteins | sample June2016WEW_20_1_FD_133001 | JGI IMG/M metagenome (GOLD analysis project Ga0187886, IMG submission 133001) | Peatland microbial communities from SPRUCE experiment site at the Marcell Experimental Forest, Minnesota, USA - June2016WEW_20_150 | ecosystem: Environmental > Terrestrial > Soil >...
CTGGTCCGGGATCTCGACGGGCGCCACCAGTCGGCCCGGCTCCACCGGCGCCTGGGACTGGACCGGCTTGATCCTCGCCGTCTTGGCCACGGCCTTCTTCTTGGCCGGCGGCGGTGGCGGAGGCGGCGGTGGCGGCGGCGGCGCCAGGAACGCGCTGTACACCTCCACCTTCGGCAGCTGCCCGGTCGAAAGCAAGGGGATGACGATCAACGTGATGATGAGTGTCGCGTGGAGGATCACGGCGATGGGGAGAGCGACGGCTTTTCTCTGCGTGCCCTTGTCGCCCCTGAAGAACGAATCCTTGAAGAGAGAGGGAACTTGGGTTTTCGTAACCTGCTTTTTGACTTCCGCCATTGTCCTTACCTCACGCTCGCGATGCTATAAGATAACGCAAGAATAGTATAAAGTAAAAAAAGCCTTTTGACAAGAGGAAATTTATCTCCGCGCGCCCTTTTTTTTCTTGAAGAGCTGCGTCCAGAACAGCACGACCGGGCAGGACAGATAAATCGTTGAGTAGACGCCCTCTATCGAACCGAAGAGCATGAGGAAGGCGAAGTCGTTGATGCTCTTTCCGCCGAAGAGAAACAGGGACAGCACGGCCAGGAAGACCGTGCCCGTCGTGATGATCGTCCGGCCGAGGCTCTGGTTGATGCTCCGGTTGAGGATGACCTCGAACGGCTCCTTCCGCATGCCTTTGAGGTTTTCCCTCACCCGGTCGAAGACGACGACCGTGTCGTTGATGGAATAGCCGACGATCGTCAGCAGCGCGGCGATGATCGGAAGATTGATCTCGCGGTTGGTGAACGAATAAACGCTGAGGCCCATCAGCACGTCCTGGGTCAGGGTAATGATGGCCGAAACGCCATATTCCAGCTTGAACCGGAAGCCGATATAGACGAACATCCCGATCAGGGACCAGATGACCGCCAGGGTCGCCTTCTTCCGGAGGTCGGCGCCCGCCTGCGGCCCGACCGTCTCCTTGCTGACGACGGTCATCTTGCCGAGGAAAGTCTTCGCCTGGAGCTCCCTGATGACGTCCGGGCCGAGGCCGGCCTGGGAGAGGCCGGAATAGTCCTCGATGATCCCGCTCCCCGTTGTTTTCGTCGTCCGGTAACGGATGACGCTCTTGGCGAGCTCCTCCGCCCCGTCACGAAAGGCCGGCCGGAGGAGCTCCGTCAGGCCCGGGAAGTCGATGCTGTTCAAATCCTTAAGCCCGCGGGCGGTCTCGGCTTTCCCGTCATCGCCGCGAAGGGCCTCGATGACGCGGTTGCCCAGTTTCTCGTGGGCCTCGATCTCCTGCTGGGCATCCTTGGCGTTGATGACCTGTAGGGTCCGGATCATGTATTCCCGGCCCGGCTGGCCGCTCTCCTGGATGACGCTTTCGCCCAGGCCCACCCGGTTGAGCTCGGCCCGGATCTCGGACGTCGTCGTCGGGTTCTTGAAGACGATCCGGATGAGCGTGCCGCCGCCGAAATCGACCCCCATCTTGAGTCCCTTGCCGAAGAAGACGTTCAGGAGCCCGGCCAGGATGACCACGCCCGTGACCGCCAGGGCGACGAACCGGTATTTCATGAAGTTGATGTTGGGTGTTTTGAAGAGTTGCATGGCTAGATACTCAACTTTTGGGTCTTGCTCGAATGGGTGAGGTCAAAGATCAGATGGGAGACGAACACGGCCGTGAACAGGTTGGCGACCAAGCTGATGATGAGGGTTACGGCGTATCCTTTGATCGGGCCCGTTCCGAACTGAAAAAGGAAGATGGCCGAGATGATCGTGGTCATGTGCGAGTCGAAGATCGTCCGGAAGGCCCGGGAGAATCCCAGGCTGATGGAGTTCAGGACGGTTTTCCCCGTGCCGAACTCCTCCCGGATGCGCTCAAAAACAAGGACGTTGCAATCGACGGCCATGCCGATGCCCAGGATGATGCCCGCGATGCCGGGCAGGGTTAGGGTGCCGCCGAAATATGCCAGGGACCCGAAGAGGATAATCTGGTTGAAGATCAGGGCGACGATGGCATTGATGCCCGAGATCTTGTAGTAGATGATCATGAAGGTCATGATCGAGACGAGGGCGACCAGGGCGGCCAGGAGGCCCGCCCGGATCGAGTCCGCGCCGAGCGAGGGTCCGATCGTCCGATTCTCGAGGGTCTTGATTCCGGCCGGCAGGGAGCCCGACTTGAGGATGAGGACCAGGTCGTCCGCCTTCTGAATCGTGAAGTGTCCTTGGATGATGCCGCTGTCGCTGATGCGGGTGTTAATGTTCGGGGCCGATTGGACCTTCTTGTCTAAGATGATGGCCAACTGTTTGCCGACGTTTTCTCCGGTCACTTGCTCGAACCGCCGGGCGCCGTCGGGCTTGAGCTGAAACGCCACCGCGGGTTGGTTCCACTCGTCGACAGACCGGCGGACGAGGCGGAGGTCCTTGCCGGTCACGGAGGCCACCTTGCTGACGAGAAAGTAGCCTCCAGCCTCGGCCTTTGGATCTCCCTTGAGGACTTCCATGTCGTCAGGGACCTTGCCGCCATAGTCCTTGAGAAGGGACTCTTCATCCGTCTGCGAGTAGCCCCTGACCAGCTTAAATTCCAGGACGGCGGCCGTCTTGATGATGCTCTGGACGCGCTCCGGGTTATCGACGCCGGGCAGTTCGACGATGATCTGCTCGCGGCCGTAGCGCTGGATGATCGGCTCGGCCACGCCGAACTGGTCGATCCTGTTGCGGATCGTCTCGACGGACTGCTCGACGGCCTGGTCCTTCATCAGCTGCATGGCGACGGCCTTCATCGTGACTGTGGCCATCCCGGAGCTGAAGGAATAGTCCCAGTCGCGAAGGTACTGGTCGAGCTGCTCCCGGGCCTTGCTTTCCTCGTCCGGGTTGAGGCCCTGGATCGTGAATTTGCCCGGCGTCGAGCGCGTCATGGAGCTATAGACGATGTTGTTTTTCTTGAAGAGGTCTTGGAGGCGGAGGATTTCCTGGTCTGTTTCCATCGTCACCGCGTCTTGGGTGATGATCTGCATGACCAGGTGGATACCGCCCTTGAGGTCCAGGCCGAGCTTGATCTTGTCCTGGATCGGCCAGGCGACGATGATCGAAATGATCAGGACGGCCAGGGTGAGGAGAATCTTCCAGCGGAGTCCTTTCTTCATGTGAGCCCCTTCGAGTTGAGATATCCGGCGATCAGTCCGTTTTCTGCAGCCCCGAGTCCGTCGCCCCGAGGATGACGCCCACGGCGCTCTTGGTGATGTCGATCTTGACGTTGGCCGCGATCTTGACCTCGATCCGGTCATTCTGGACGCCCATAACCGTGCCGAAGATCCCGGCCGTCGTGACGATCCGGTCGCCCGGCTTCAGGTTCTCGACGAGGTCCATGTGCTTTTTCTGCTTCTTCCGTTGGGGCATGATGATGAGGAGGTAGAAGATCGCGAAAACCAGGACGAACGGAAGGAGGGCGGCTAGCATATTGGGCCGCTGGGGCTGTCCCGCCGCCGTCTGCTGGGCCAGAGAAAACAGGGTTCCAAAGATCATGTCGTTTCTTCCTTTGTGGTTTCGTTCGAAGCTATACTCTTCTTCAATATACTGAAGGAGTTAGATTGAATAGCATGACGGATTCTCCGGAAGATGTCAAGATAAAAGTGCAGGTTGTGGATGGTGTTGAGGATCGCGGAGCTCATCTCCTGGCGCTCGAAAAGGTGGCGCAGGTAGGCCCGGGAGAAATTCCGGCACGTGTAGCAGCCGCAGGCCTCGTCGAGCGGCCGGGGGTCCCGGGCGTACTTGAGGTTCTTGATGGCGACCCGGCCCCGGCTTGTGAAGAGGGTCCCGTTGCGGGCGTTCCGGGTCGGCAGGACGCAGTCGAAGAGATCGACACCCCTCTCCACGGCCTCGAAGACGTCCTCGACGTATCCCATGCCCATGAGGTACCGGGGCCGGTCCGCGGGCAGAAGGGCGTGACCCTTCTCCAGGACCTCGAAAAGCTCGGTCTTGGGCTCGCCGATCCCCAGCCCGCCGTAGGCGTAGCCGGAAAAATCCATCTCGACGAGGCTTTCGATCGACCGGCGCCTGAGGTCCCAGTGGATCCCGCCCTGGCTGATCCCCCAGAGGTGCTGCCGGCCGTCATATCGCGCGAACCGCGTCCGGGAGCGCCGCGCCCAAACCGTCGTCAGCCGGACGGCCTCGGCCATCTGTTCCTCCGAATACGGATAGGACGGAAAATTGTCCAGGCACATCAGGATATCGGTCCCCATCCGGACCTGGAGGTCGACGACGTCCTCGGGGGTCAAGAAGATCTTGTTCCCGTCGAGGTGGGAAGCGAACCGGACCCCGTCGTCGGAGATCCTGACCAGGGGGGAGAGGCTGTAAATCTGGAAACCGCCGCTGTCCGTGAGGATCGGCTTGGGCCAGCCGATAAAAGAGTGGAGGCCGCCCATGGCCTCGATCGTCTCGACGCCCGGACGCAGAGAAAGGTGGTAGGAATTGAGGAGGATGATCTGGGCGCCCAGGCCTTCGACAACAAGGGCATGGGTCATGGCCTTGACCGTCCCCTGGCTCGCCACGGGCATGAAGGCCGGCGTTTCCACCTCGCCGTGGGACGTTTCGAGGACTCCGGTCCGGGCGGCGGAGGCGGTGTCCTGAGCTGTCGTCCGGAATCTCTGGCTCATGGGGCGAAACGGAAATAGATGACGTCGCCGTCCTGGACGACATACTCTTTCCCCTCCAGCCGGATGGCGCCAGCGTCCTTGGCGTGCTGCATGGACCCGAGCCTGAAGAGTTCGTTCGAAGCGATGACTTCGGCCCGGATGAACCCTCTCTCGATGTCCGAGTGGATGGCGCCGGCGGCCTTGAGGGCCGTCGACCCCGCCCGCACCGTCCAGGCCCGGACCTCATCCTTGCCGACCGTGAAAAATGAGATCCGGTCGAGGAAAGAGATGGCCTGGGTGGAGAACCGGGCCGAGCTCGGCTCCCGGAGCCCGTATCCCGACATGAACTGGGCCTTCTCTTCGTCATTGAGCTCGGAGATCTCGTTCTCGATCCTGCCGCAGAACGCCATGACCCGCCGGCCTTTCTCGTCGACCGGGACGATGTCGCCGGGGGTTGTGACGGAGGCCGTGTCCTTTTCGTCCAGGTTCAGGAAGTGGAGGAGCGGCTTCAGGCTTAGGAAGGCGAAGCTGCGGACGGTCTTTTCGTCGGCGGGGGGGAGCGGAGCGGAGCTCAAACCCCGGCCGGACTCGAGGCGCGGCCGGAGCCTTTCGAGGACCTCTTTCTCCTTCTCGCCTTCCGGGTCCTTCATCTTTTTCAGGTCTTTTTCGAGGCGCTCGAGCCTGCCGTCGACCGCGAGGAGGTCCGCCAGGACGAGCTCCTCCTCCATAAGCCGGATGTCGGCGGCGGGATCGACCCGGCCTTTGGGATGGGGGATCTGGTCGTCGTGGAAAGCCCGGACGACATGGACAAGCCCGTCGGCCTTGTGCAGGAGGCCGAGGAGGAGGCTAGTCTTGACCTCTCCGTATGAGATCCCGACGAGGTCGGTCAGGTCCAGGGATGCCGAGACCTTTTTTTTCTCGGGGTAGAGGGCGGAGATCCGGTCGAGCCGGCCGTCGGGGACAGGCGAAGAGCGGACGTTCGGCTCCCGTTTTCCGTCCTCGAAGGCCTTGACCTCGATGTGGGCGCCGGCCAGGAGGTTGAAGAGCGTCGTCTTGCCCGTTTTCGGGTAACCGAAGAGGGTGATATTCACGGGATTAGTAAAGCCGGAATCGCCCGGGCTGTCAAGGAGACGCGCAGGGCTGAGGGGCGGGACCGCGAAAGGAAATTACGGCTTCGGCGGAAACCCTGTTGCCGAATTCCGCGTTTTTGATTATAGTAGATGTTTTAAAGGCGGCGAGACATGGAAAAAGAGATAAAGAAAAGAGACAAGAGCGTGTTCCGGGAATACTTCGAGCTCATCGCCGAGACCGCCGTTTTCGTGTTTTTCGTCATGACCTTCGTTGTCCAGGCCTTCCAGATCCCCACGGGCTCGATGGAGCCGACCCTGCTCGTCGGGGATTTCCTCTTGGTCAATAAGCTGGCCTACACCCGGCCCGTCCTGCCGCTGGAGGGCGCGATCCTGCCTCGCAAGACGATCAACCGGAAAGACATCGTCGTGTTCAAGTACCCGAAGGACCTGACCAAGGATTTCGTCAAGCGGGTCATCGCCCTGGAAGGGGAGAAGGTCGAGATCAAAGACAAGCAGGTCTTCATCAACGACAAGCCGATCCTGGAACCCTACAAGGTCCACGGCGACAGCCAGGTCTATTCCAAGGGCGACGCCTATCATTATGACGACCTCATCCGCGACAATTACGGGCCCGTCATCGTTCCCCCGGGGAACTGTTTTGTCATGGGCGACAACCGCGACAACAGCCAGGACAGCCGTTACTGGGGCTTCCTGCCGCTCGACCACATCAAGGGCAAACCCTGGGTCATCTACTTTTCCTACACCGCCGAGCGGGACGCCTGGCAGAAGACGAGCCTCCAAGCCCGGCTGAAGAAGATCGTCAGCCTCATTCCCAAGGCCCGCTGGGGCCGCTTTCTCAAGGTCATCAACTGAAGCCCCCCGCCGGTCCGGCGCGGTTGACCGGGTTCCCGGAAACGATTAAGATGAGAAAAGCGAAGCCATGGACCATCCCCGGACCGCGCTCCTGACCGGATCCGCGGCAGGTTGCCGTTGACGACCGAAGCCCTGGATACCGTCGAAGGGACGGTCGATCAGGTTGTCTTCTACAATCCCGAGAACGGCTACACCGTTTGCCGCTTTATTGTCGAGAGCGGCGACTCGCTGACCATCGTCGGCTCCTTCCCGCCTCTTTCCCCGGGGGAGATGCTCAAGGTCAAGGGCCGGTGGGAGCTCAACCCCCGCTTCGGCCGGCAGTTCAAGGTCGAGCATTTCACCCTGACCCTTCCCGCCTCGGCCAAGGGGATCGAGAAATTCCTGGCTTCCGGGCTCGTCCGGGGCATCGGACCGGTGCTCGCCGCAAGGATCGTGGCCCGGTTCGGCGCGGGGACGATCGAGCTCCTGACCAAAGACCCGGACCGACTGAAGGAGGTCGAAGGCGTCGGCACGGTCAAGATCCGGGAGATCAAGAAATCCTGGGCCGAGCACCAGGACATCCGGGACCTGATCATCTTCCTCCAGGAGCATGGCGTCTCGACCAACCTGGCGACCAAGATCTACCGGCAGTATGGGGACCGGTCGTTCACGGTCCTGAGGACGAACCCCTACCAACTCTGCCTCGACATCTGGGGGATCGGGTTCAAGACGGCCGACCAGATCGCCCTGAAGCTCGGGATGGACCCCGGGTCGATCGAGCGGGTCAAGGCCTACATCCTTTATATACTCGAAAAGGACAACGAGCAGGGTCACGTCTTCTCCTTTGCCTCCGAGGTTCGCGAGAAATGCGTCACGGATCTCGAGGTCGAGGCGGACAAAGCGGACCGGGCCCTGGAGGAGCTCCTCAAGGACAAGCGGGCGGTCCGGGAGGAGGTCGGCGCCGACGCCGCCCTTTACCTTCCCTTTTATTACCAGGCCCAGGAAGAAGTGGCCCGGGCCATCCACAAGCTCGCGGATTTTCCCTGCCAGCCGCCCGATTTCGACCTCGACCAGGCCATCGCGGCCACGGAAAAGGACCTCGGCCTGGCTTTTTCGGCCCTCCAGAAGAAGGCCGTCCGGGAGAGCTTCGAGAAAAAGATCCTGGTCATCACGGGCGGTCCGGGGACCGGGAAAACGACCATCATCCGGGCCGTCGTCGACATCTTCCGGAAATGGGGCCGGGAAGCGCTCCTGGCGGCGCCGACCGGCCGGGCGGCCAAGCGCCTGGCCGAGATGACCGGCCGCGACGCCCGGACCATCCATCGCGTCCTCGAGTTCCAGCCCAAGAAAGGCGCTTTCAAGAGGAACGAGCGGAACCCGCTCCGCGGCGAGGCCCTGATCGTCGACGAGGTCTCGATGGTCGACCTGCCGCTGATGTACCACCTCCTCAAGGCGGTTCCGGTCCCGATGAGGCTCATCCTTGTCGGCGACAAGGACCAGTTGCCTTCGGTCGGGCCGGGGACGCTCCTCCGGGACATCATCGAGTCGGGGACCGTGGACGTCGTCCGGCTCGAAGAGATCTTCCGGCAGGAAAAAGAGAGCTACATCGTCCTCAATGCCCACCGTGTCAACCAGGGCCAGTCCCTCATCTACCCGCCCCGGGAAGACGAGGCCGCCGACTTTTTCTTCGTCCGCAGGGACGACGAGAAGAAGGCCTTCGACACGATCATGAAGCTCTGCTCCTGGAGCGTGCCCCGGAAACTCGGGCTGAGCCCGCTCTCGCCGCAGATCCAGGTCATCAGTCCCATGTACAAGGGCCTCGTGGGGGTGGACAACCTGAACCTGGAGCTCCAGAAGCGGCTCAACCCCGGGGGCGAAGGCCTCAAGGCCGGGCTCCGTGAGTACCGGGCCCGCGACAAGGTCATGCAGCTCAGGAACGATTATGAAAAGGACGTCTTCAACGGCGACATCGGGACGATCCTCCACGTGGACAAGGCGAAATTCCGCCTCTTCGTGGACTACGACGGCCGGACCGTCAGCTACGAGAAGGACGAGATTAACAACATCAACCTGGCCTACGCCGTTTCCGTCCACAAGGCCCAGGGCAGCGAGTACCAGGCGGTGATCATGCCGCTCATGACCCAGCACTTCATCATGCTCCAGAGGAACCTCTTTTACACGGCCCTGACCCGGGCCAAGAAGCTGAGCATCATCGTCGGCTCCTTCAAGGCTCTCTACATCGCGATCAAGAACGACAAGCCCGTCAAGAGGAACAGCCTGGTCAAGGAAAAGCTGATGCGCATCGGCGGGGGAGAGGGACGGCCCTGAGGGCCCGTTCCGGCTTCTCCGCTTGTTTGACAGCCAGGGGGAATTCAATATAATGAGCACGTCTTCGCCGTCTCGAAGATATCAACGCCGGAAGGACAATAGAGGAATGGGCGAACACCGATGGGAGAGCGTAAGCGATGTCATCGCGTTCGCCATCGGGCGGGAGATCGAGGCGGCCGAAGGCTACGGCCGCATGGCCGGGATGGCGACGGCGCCCGGCCTGCGGGATCTCCTCCTCGAGCTCAAAGGAGAAGAGGAGAACCACCGCAGGCTCCTGGAGAACCTGACCGCCGCCGGGCTCGACGCGACTGCCGCCCCTCCCATGGGGGATATGGGGCTCACCGACGCCCTGCCCGTCGAGCTCCCGGCGCCCGACATGACGCTTCAAGACCTTCTCATTTTCGCCGCCCGGAAGGAAAAGAAGGCCGAGGAGCTGTACACCGGCCTGGCCCGGAGTCCGGAGGTCGCCGGCGGGCGGAAGGTCTTCGAGTTCCTGGCCGGTCAGGAACGGGCCCACAAGCTCAGGCTCGAAGCCGAATATGAAAAGCACATCCTGAGCGAGGATTGAAACGAGGAGGACGATATGGAAAAATGGGAATGCCAGGCCTGCGGCTATATCTATGACCCGGCCCTGGGCGATCCGGACAACGGGATCCCCGCCGGGACCAGCTTCGAAGACCTGCCGGAGACCTGGACCTGCCCCCAGTGCGGAGTGGACAAAGAATTTTTCCAGAAAGTCTCCTAGTCGCGCCGGGAGGGAGGCGCTTTGCCAATGAGAGCCGTGATCGTCGGGAGCGGGCTGGCCGGCACCATGGCCGCCAAGACGCTCCGCGAGCTCGATGACGGAGTCGAAATTGAGATCTTTGGGGAAGAAAAACATCCTTATTATCCCCGGCCCAACCTGATCGAGTTCATCGCCGGGCGGCTTCCCCTTGACCGGCTTTTTGCCTTCCCCCCCGATTGGAATTCCCGGCAGCGGATCGAGGTCCACCTTGGCCAGAAGATCGAACGCCTCCGGCCGGCCGAGAAAATGATCGAGACCGCGGCCGGCCTGGCTGTCCCCTACGATGTCCTGCTCCTCGCGAACGGCTGCCGGGCCGCCGTCCCGCCGCTTCGCGGCGGCGGCCGGAAGGGCGTCTTCGTTCTCCGGACCCTTGACGACGCCCTGTCCATCCTGGATTACATGAAGGGTCATCCACGGGCGGCCGTCCTCGGCGGGGGACTGCTCGGTCTCGAGATCGCCCGCGCCCTCAAAACCGCCGGGGCGGAGGTCGGGGTCGTCGAGTTCTTCGACCGGCTTCTGCCGCGCCAGCTGGACCCGGCCGGCGCGGGGATCATCAAGGCGCAAATGGAGAAGATGGGGATCGAGGTCCAGGTAGGTAAGGTCACGGAGGAGATCCTGGGCGACGGGGAGGCCAAAGGGCTGCGGTTCCAGGGCGGCGGAATGATGGAAGCCGACATGGTGGTCATCGCTGCGGGGGTCAAGCCGGAAACCGGCCCCGCCCGGGAGGCGGGGCTGGCCGTCAACCGCGGCATCCTGGTCGACGACCGTCTCCGCTCGAGCGCCGAGGGCATTTTTGTCGCCGGCGATGCCGCCGAGCACCGGGGCAACGTCTATGGCATTATCCCGGCCTCGTTCGAGCAGTCCCGGACGGCCGCCTACAACATGCTGGGGATCGATAAGCCCTATTCCGGCACGGTGCCCTCGGCGACGCTCAAGGTCGCCGGGCTCTCCGTGACGTCCGTCGGCCTCGTCGTCCCCGAAGAAGGCGGCTACGAAGTCCTGGCCCGGGCTCTGCCCGAAGCCGGAGTGTACAAGAAACTCGTCCTCAAGGACGGCCTCCTCGTCGGGGCCATCTGGATGGGGACGAAGAAGGGCGTCGCGGAGATCAGCCGGCTCGTCGCCCTGAACAAGAACGTGGACCGCTGGAAGGATAGCCTCCTGGAGGATGCGTTCGACTGGAGCGGAGTCTGACAACCATGAAAAACAAGCTTTTGCCCTTTGTCCTCATTGTCGGCGTCCTCATGTCCGGGGCCGCTCCTCTCAGGGGGAACGTCACAGCCACGTATGGGGGCTATCTTGCTTTTGAATTCCTCAAGGGCCAGGTCCAGAGCGATTTCGCCCGGGGGTCCATCCAGAACATCCAGGCCGGGTTCCTGGCCTCCGGCGCCGTAACGTCGAATTGGACATTTGGCCTGGAGGTTCGCTCGAGGAGCGAATCGCTATTCCAGATCGAGCAAGCCTGGGTCGGCTTCGTGCCTTCGCAAGTCGTCAGCGTCAAGGCGGGAATGTATCTCGTTCCCTTCGGGATCTGGAACCGGGCCAGCCGGCCCCACGAGGCGCCTCTCATCGGGACCCCTCTCAACCTGGAGTATCTCTACCCTGCCAGCTGGCGGGACCTGGGGCTTATGGTCGAAGGCAAGATCGGGATCCTGGCCTATGCCGCGTACATCGGCAACGGGCTCAAGGAAGCGGACAGCCTCCAGGGCGGCCAGCAGTTTTCCGACAACAACAAGGACAAGGGAAAGGGCGGCCGCCTGGGCCTCGAATTCGGCGAGGGGCTCCAAGCCGCCGTCTCCTACTACACGGGGAAATATGACGACCTCAACGAACGCCGCCTCACCCTCGAGGGCGCGGACTTCTCGTGGGTGACGGGCCAGTGGGAGGTCAAGGCCGAGGCTACCCAGGCCCTCATCGAGAACCCGGAACCGTTCGCCAAGGGAAAGTCCGAGGGCTATTCCGTCTGGATGGTCATGAAGTTCGCCACCCTCCAGCCTGTGGGGAGCTTCCAGAAGGTCAAGGTCGACGACCCTTACCACGGGGGGGGCATCGCGATAGACCGGAGCCGCTGGACGCTCGGCTGTCGCGTGGTCCTCGGCCCGAACCTGTTCCTCAAGGCCGAATATGAGTGGAACAAGGAGACCCCGAAGATCAAGGACAATCTGTTGCGGGTCCAGGCGGCCCTCGGCTTCTGAGCCTTGAGTCGACCGCCCGAATTTGATACAATCCCCGCGACCCACGGCGCTCGGACTCGGCCCGGAAATATTCACGGACAAAGGATGAGGCATGGCCAATCTGCTCGTTCTCGGCACCCAGTGGGGAGATGAAGGCAAGGGCAAGATCGTCGACGTGCTGACGCCCGCGTTCGACGTCGTCGCCCGCTACCAGGGCGGCCATAACGCCGGGCACACCGTCTATGTCCGCGGGAAAAAGATCGTCCTCCACCTCATCCCGTCCGGCATTCTGCATCCCGGAAAGTTCTGCCTCATCGGCAACGGGCTCGTCGTTTCCCCGGCGGCGTTCTTGAAAGAGATTTCCGAGCTCCAAGCCCTGGAGGTCCGGGTGGACCCGTCTCTGCTCGCCGTCAGCCGGAATGCCCACCTCATCATGCCCTGGCACCCGCTCCTCGAGCGGGTCAGCGAGGAGAGCCGGGGCGAGAGGAAGATCGGGACGACCTGCCGGGGGATCGGCCCCGCCTACGAGGACAAGGCCGCGCGGTGGGGCGTCCGGGCGGGCGACCTCCTCGAGCCGCAGGCCCTCCGGGACAAGATCGTCGAGAACGTAGCCGCCAAAAACCGGGTCTTCCAGGCTTATGGCCTCCCGGCTCTCGAAGCGCAGCCCATCTTGGACGAATATCTGGCCTGGGGCGAAAAGATGGCTCCCTACATCCGCGACGTCTCCGACCTCATCCATGGCCTGATGAACGCGGGCAAGAACGTGCTTTTCGAGGGCGCCCAGGGCGCCCTGCTCGACATCGACCACGGGACCTACCCCTATGTCACGTCGTCCAACTCGACGGCCGGCGGGGCCTGCACGGGGCTGGGCGTGGGCCCCAAGGCGGTCCATTCCGTCCTCGGCATCACCAAGGCCTATTCGACCCGGGTCGGCGGCGGGCCTTTCCCGACCGAGCTCCTCGACGAGCGGGGAAAGAGGATCGCGACCCGCGGCGATGAGTTCGGCGCCACGACGGGCCGGCCCCGGCGCTGCGGCTGGTTCGACGCCGTCGCCGTCCGTTACACGTGCCGGATCAACGGGGTCGACAGGATCGCCCTGACCAAGCCCGACGTCCTGGAAGAGTTCGGCGAGGTGCTCGTCTGCACGGGTTATCGGTACAAGGGCGAGGTCCTCAAGACCTTTCCCGCGGAGCCCTGGATCCTCGATAAGGTGACGCCCGTTTATCGGACGCTCCCGGGATGGAAGGATTCCGTCCACGGGACTTCTGACGCCGCGGGCCTGCCGCGGTCTTTCAAGGAGTATGTGAGCCTCGTCGAGGACCTCGTCGAAACCCGCGTCGCCATCATCTCCACGGGCTTTGAGCGGGAGGAGACCATCCTCCTCGCCGACAAACTCAAGGGCCTTGTCGACCTCCGGAAGCTCCGGGAGGAACAGCCGCTTTGAGGAGAGCCGGGATGGCCGGAGGATTCCTGCAACAGATCGAGATCAGCCGGGCCGCCCTCGTCCACAACATCGGCGAGTTCCGCCGCATCATCGGCCCCCGGCGGAAGTTCATGGCCGTCGTCAAGGCGAACGCTTACGGCCACGGCCTGCTCGAGGTCGCCGGGGTCGCCCTCGAGAACGGCGTCGACTGGCTCGGCGTCAATTCCGTGGACGAGGGGGTCGCGCTCCGCGACGCCGGCATCGCCTCACCGATCCTCATCCTGGGCTACGTTCCGCTCGACGCGCTGGGGGAAGCCGTGGCCCGCGACCTGAGGCTCATCGTCTACAACCGCCGGACGGTCGAACGGCTGGCCGCCATCGCCCGCCGGCAGGGGAGGACGGCCACCGTTCACGTCAAGGTGGAGACTGGCACCCGGCGCCAGGGCGTGGAGGTCAAGGACGTCTGGCCGTTCGTCCGCGACATCCGCCGGCACGAAGAGCTCATCCTGGAAGGGTTGTCGTCGCACTTCGCTAACATCGAGGACACGACCAAGCACGACTACCCGCGGCTCCAGCTCGAGGCCTTCAAGGCCGCCGTCCGGACGGTCCGGGCCCACGGCATGCGCATCCCGGTCAAGCACATGTCCTGCACGGCGTCGACCATCCTCTTCCCGGAGACCGATTTCAGCATGGCCCGGGTCGGGATCGGCCTCTACGGCTACTGGCCGTCCAAGGAAACCTACCTGTCCTGCCTCCAGAAAAAGCGGGAGCCGCTCTCGCTCACGCCCGTCCTCTCGTGGAGAGCCCGGATCGCCCAGGTCAAGAAGATCGGCCCCGACTCCTGCGTCGGGTATGGCTGTACCTATCAAACGACGCGGCCGACCGTCCTGGCCGTCGTCCCAGTCGGATACTTCGACGGCTACGGCCGCGGCCTCTCCAACACCGCCCACGTCCTCGTCCGGGGGCGCCGGGCGCCGGTGCGGGGCCGGGTGGCCATGGATTTCCTCATGGCCGACGTCACGGACATCCCGGGCGTTCGTCTCGAGGACGAGGTGACGCTCATCGGCGCCGACGGGAAGGAGAGGATTACGGCCGACGACCTCGCCGGGTTCGCCGGGACCATCAGCTACGAGATCCTGGCCCGGATCAACGCGCTCATCCCCCGGGTCATCGTCTAACCTCTACAGCCCATCATTCTTATGGAGCGGTTTCGATTCCGCGGATTTGTGTGCTAAGATATTTTCACGGAGGTTGACACAATGGCCATTAAACCGGCGAACAAGCCCGATCCGCTTCTCGAACTGGACACGGGGGCGATGAGCCTGGAACTCATCAATCTTGTCCTGACTCATCTCCCTGTCGATGTTTCCTTTGTCGACGAGGAGGACACGGTTCGGTATTATTCGGCGAAAAAGGACAGGGTCTTCCCCCGGTCGCCGGGCGTCATCGGCCGCAAGGTCCAGAACTGCCACCCGCCCAAGAGCATCGACGTCGTCAGCAGGATCCTCAAGGCCTTCAAGGCCGGGACGCGGGACACGGCCGAATTCTGGATCGAAACGGGCGGGAAGTTCGTCCACATCCGCTATTTTGCCGTCAGGGACGCCAAGGAGCGTTACCGGGGGTGTCTCGAAGTCAGCCAGGACGTCACGCGCATCCGGGCGCTCGCGGGCCAGAAGCGCCTGCTGGATTGGGAATAGAGACGTCACGAATATCCGAAGGAGGTCCGACATGGCCGTGAAAAAAGCCAAAGCCAGGAAGGGTGAGGCCTACGAATGCCACGTCTGCGGTTACCGCGTAGTCATCGACGAGACCTGCGGCTGCGCGGAAGAGCACGTCTTCATCTGCTGCGACAAGCCGATGAAGAAGGCCGCGGCCAAGAAGCCGGCCCGCAAGAAATAAACCTTTCGGCCGGCCCGGCGATCGCTCCCTCCCGCTAATCTCTACTGAATTTATAAGAATACTTGAGTTTGGGCAAAAAGACGTGTATCATGAGAGGGGACGGGAGACAAAGCCCTGGATTATCATCCGGGAAAGGCTTACTATAAAAAGATGTCCCCCAAGGAGACCGGTATGAAAGAGAAAGTCGAACAGGCTTTGAACAAGATCCGCCCCGCCCTTCAGGGCGACGGCGGAGACGTCGAGCTCGTCGAAGTCGGCGCGGACGGGGTCGTCCGGGTCCGGCTCAAGGGCGCCTGCGGCGGCTGCCCCATGTCCCAGATGACCCTCAAGATGGGGATCGAACGGATCCTGAAGAAAGAGGTCCCCGAGGTCAAGAGCGTCGAGGCCGTCTGAGCTTCCGGGCGAGGCCGGAACCGCCGGAACGGGATTCCCATGAGGAAAGCGTATTTCGACCACATCGCAGCGACGCATCTCCATCCGGAGGCCCTCCGGGCCATGCTCCCTTACCTGGGTGATGTTTACGGCAACCCCCAGAGCCTCCACTCCGCCGGACAGCAGGCCCTGGCGGCCGTCGACGCGGCGAGGAGCGAGGTGGCCGGCCTGATCGGGGCCGGGAGCGAGGAGGTCTACTTCACCGCGAGCGGCAGCGAAGCGAACAACCTCGCGGTCAAGGGCCTCGCCCAGGCCTACCAGGCCAAGGGAAAGCACATCGTCGTTTCGGCGATCGAGCACCTGTCCGTCCTCAACCCGGTTAAGAGCCTGGAGAAGCTCGGCTTTTCCTCGACGACCGTCCCGGTGGACGGGACGGGGCTCATCGACCCGGCCGAGGTCGAAAAGGCCATCAGGAAAGACACCATCCTCGTCTCGGTCATGACGGCCAACAGCGAGGTCGGCACGGTCGAGCCCGTGGCCGAGATCGCCCGGGTCTGCCGGGCGCGGAACGTCCTGTTCCACACGGACGCGGTAGCCGCCGCCGGGTCGATCTCCCTTAATGTCCGGGACCTGGACGTGGACGCCCTCAGCCTGGCCGGGGACCAGTTTTACGGCCCCAAGGGCTCGGCCGCCTTATTCCTGAAAAAGGGGACGCGGATCGTGCCCCTCGTCGAGGGCGGCATCCAGGAGGGCGGCCGGCGGGCCGGCACGGAGAACGTGGCCGCGATCGTGGGCCTGGGAAAGGCCGCCGCGATCGCCCGCGCCGGGATGGAAGCCAAGGCGGCCCGGGCTATCCCCCTCCGTGACCTCCTCATCGAGGAGCTCGTCTGCCGGGTCGACCATGTCGTCCTCACCGGCCACCGGACCAGGCGGCTGCCCCACCATGCCAGCTTCTGCATCGAATTCGTCGAAGGCGAAGGCATGCTTCTCCTCCTCGACATGCAGGGCATTTCGGCCAGCAGCGGATCGGCCTGCACTTCCAAGGCTCTCAAGGTCTCTCACGTCCTCCTGGCGATGGGCCTGGACCATGCCCTGGCCCAGGGGTCGCTCGTTTTCAGCCTGATCGACGGCACGGGGCGCGAGGACGTCGAATACCTCCTCGACGGGTTCCCGCCCGTGATCGAGCGGCTGAGGAAAATGTCGCCCCTTTATACCCAGTATCTCAAGGAGAGAAACGATGCTCTACAGCGATAAAGTCATGAACCATTTCCTGAACCCGCGCAACGTCGGGGTCCTTGCCGACGCCGACGGCGTCGGCCAGGTCGGGAACCCCGTCTGCGGCGACATGATGACCTTCTACATCAAGGTTAAGGGCGACCGCCTGGAGGACGTCAAGTTCCAGACGTTCGGCTGCGGGGCGGCCATCGCCGTCTCCAGCATGGTCAGCGAGATGGCCAAGGGCAAGACCCTGGACGAGGCCATGAAGATCACGAACAGTCTCGTCGCCGAGGAGCTCGGCGGGCTGCCCAAGAACAAACTCCACTGCTCGAACCTGGGCGCCGACGCCCTCCACGCGGCCATCGAGAACTTCAAGGCTCGGCAGAAGTCCGCGGAGAAGGGCGCGTCCATGGTTGTGGATTCCCACGAGCACGACGAGGGCTGCGCCTGCCCCTATTGCGAAGGGACCCTCGAAGAGGGGGAGAAGGAATTCTGTAAGGCCTGCCAGATCGAGCTTGAGGAATGCCCGTCCTGCGGGGGCATCACGAAAAAGGGCGCCGAGGCCTGCATCCACTGCGGGAAACCGCTGGCGGGCTGAAGGCCGCATCCGCGGGGCGGACGGAGGGGAGGGGACGTGGATCACGCTGAAATTCTTGGGCGCATCGACGGGCTGAAGAAGCGGACGAACGCCGTCATCCTGGCCCACAACTACCAGCTCCCGGAGGTCCAGGACGCGGCCGACTTCACCGGCGATTCCCTGGAGCTCAGCCGCAAGGCCGCCACCCTCGACGCGGCGGTCATCGTCTTCTGCGGGGTCCATTTCATGGCCGAGACTGCGGCCGTCCTTTCGCCCGGAAAAAAGGTCCTGCTCCCGGAGCCCGGGGCCGGCTGCCCGATGGCGAACATGATCACCGGCCGGGAGCTTCGGATGTGGAAGGAGAAGTACCCCGGACGCAAGGTCGTCTGCTACGTCAATACGAGCGCCGAGGTCAAGGCGGAGAGCGATATCTGCTGTACCTCGTCCAACGCGATCGCCGTAGTTAACTGGCTGGGCGAGGACGAAATCCTGTTCGTCCCGGACAAGAACCTCGCTGCCTACGTTGCCCGCGAGACAGGCAAGCGGATCATCGGCTGGGACGGATATTGTTATGTCCATCACAGGTTCCGGCCCGGGGACATCAGCTCGGCGAAGGCCCGCCATCCCGGGGCGGAGGTCTGGGTCCACCCGGAATGTCCCCTCGACGTCATCGACCTCGCCGACAAAGTCCTGTCGACGGGAAAGATGGTCATCGAGGCCCGGGCCACGAAGGCCCGGGAGGTCATCATCGGCACTGAGAAGGGGATTATTTACCGGCTGGGAAAGGAGAACCCTGCCGTCCGGTTCTACCCGGCCCGGGATTCGGCGCTCTGCGTCAACATGAAAATGACGACCCTCGAGAAAGTCCTGGATGCTCTCGAGGGAAAAGTTCCTCCCGTCACGGTCCCGCCGGCGATCGCCGACAGGGCCCGGGGGGCCATCCAAGCCATGATCCGCATTTCTTAAAGGAGACAGACTGTGAAGAAGATGACCGAAGAAAACGTCAAGGCCGCCCTCGCGGGCGAGAGCCAGGCCCATATCAAGTACCTGGCCTTCGCCGAGAAGGCCGCGGCCGAGAACCTGGCCAACGTGGCCCGGATCTTCAAGGCCAACGCCTACGCCGAGCAGGTCCATGCTACGAACTACCTCAAGACCCTCTCCGGGGTTGGCAGCACCAAAGAGAACCTCGCCGTCGCCGCCGGCGGGGAAAACTTCGAGGCCGAGGAAATGTACCCTGCATACATCGCCGTGGCCCAGAGCCAGGGGGAGAAGATAGCCGAGACATGGCTCAACGCGGCCCTGCAGGCCGAGATCGTCCACCGCGGGGTCTATCAGGCGGCGAGCAAAGCCGTCGCGTCCGGCAAGGACGCCGCGTCGAAGCCCATCCACGTGTGCTCGATGTGCGGCTTCACCATGGAAGGCGACGCTCCGGACAAGTGCCCGGTCTGCGGGGCGCCCCGGGATAAGTTCGTCACGTTCTGAGGTCATGCCATGGCCATCGACCGGAAATTAAGGCCTTGGGAGATCCTCAGCATCGGCATCCGCTCCGAAGTCGATGCCGTCTCGTTCTACACGCGGCTCCAGGGCCGGGTCAAGAACGTCATCCTCCTCCAGAAGCTCAAGTTCCTGGCCCTCGAAGAGGAGCACCACAGGAAAATCCTCGAGAGACTCTTCGGCCAGCGCTTCCCGGAGAAGACCGTGGGAGAGCCGGAGTCGTCCCTGATGCCGCCGATCGCGGCCTCGGTCGGCGAGCAGGCCTCGGTGCTGGACCTTTTCCTGGCCGCTCTCAAGGCCGAGGAGACAGCCGAGAGCTTTTATCAGGAGGCCAGCGGGCTGACGGAGGAAGAGGGGAGCCGGAAAATGCTGGCCTACCTCAGCCGGGTCGAGAGGAGCCACCAGGCCATGATCCGGTCCGAGATCGACCTCCTCGAAAAGTTTCCCGACTACTACAGCGTCGAGGACTTCCACATCGGCGAAGACCTCTTCCACATCGGCCCCTGAGCCGGGCCCAGGCAACCCCGGGCGACCGCGGCCCCGGCGACCTGTCCCGGGGAGGGGAGGAAGCCGGGGAAGGAGAGATGATGAAATACAGTTGGCGCATTGGACGGATTTTCGGGATCGACCTCAGGATCGATTCCAGCTGGATCGTCATTTTTGTCCTTTTCAGCTGGATGCTGGCAGGAAGCTATTTTCCGAGTTCGCACCCCCACTGGTCATTCGCCCTGAAGTGGGCCATGGGATTTCTCACTAGCCTCTTCGTCTTCGCTTCCGTACTCATCCATGAGCTGACGCACTCTCTCGTGGCCATCAAACAGGGGGAAGAGGTCAAGAGCATCACCCTCTTCATCCTGGGCGGCGTGGCCCAGATCAGCGAAGAACCCAACGAACCGCTGAAGGAGTTCTCGATGGCCATCGTCGGGCCTCTGTCCAGCTTCGTCCTTGGCGTCCTCTTTTTGCTCTTCTCCCTCCTCCTGCCGGCCGGTGCCGAACCGTTCCGGGCCTCCGCCTCGTACTTGGCGATCGTCAATTTCACCCTCGGCGCCTTCAACCTTCTACCGGGCTTCCCCATGGACGGGGGGCGGGTTTTCCGTTCCATCATCTGGAAAGTCACGGGAGACCTCAAGAAGGCGACGCGGATCGCCTCCCTGGCCGGCGACGGGATCGCCTACCTCATGATCTTCGTCGGCATTCTCCAATTCCTGCGTGGCAACTTCGGCGGGTTGTGGTTCGTGCTCATCGGCTGGTTCCTCCACAGCGCGGCGACGCGCGGCTACAGCCAGGTCATGATCAAATCGGCCCTGGAGGGGCTGAAGGCCCGGGACCTGATGAGCACCGACTTCGAAACCGTTCCGGCCGGACTGCCCGTCCAGTCCCTCGTCGATGACTATATCCTGAAAAAAAAGGAGCGCGTCTTCCTGGTGACCGTGGGCCAGGACCTGAAAGGGATCGTCTGCCTGGAGGACGTTAAGGCCCTGGCCCGCGGGGAATGGCCACGGTCTCCCGTGTCGGACATCATGACGCCCAAGGACAAGCTCGAGTCCGTTCCCCTCGACGCCGACGGCAACCAGATCCTGGCGACGCTCGCGTCCAAGGATATCCACGAGGTCCCCGTGATGGACGGCGACAAGGTCGTGGGGGTCATTTGTCGGAGCGACATCCTCAGGGTCCTTCAGGTCCGGTCCGATCTCGGCATCTGAGAAGGGAGGGGCGACCGCATGGACAAGGAAACGGCGTGCGTCCGGGAGATCATCCGGCTCCTCCGGAAACACTATCCGGAGAGCCGGACGGCCCTCGAATTCCGGAGCCCGTTCGAGATCCTGGTGGCGACCATCCTGGCTGCGCAGTGCACGGACGAGCGGGTCAACAAGGTCACGCCGGGCCTTTTCCGGAAATACCCGACGCCGGCCCATTTCGCCCGGGCCGACCGGGCCGAGCTCGAACAGGAGATCCGGTCCACCGGGTTTTTCCGGAACAAAGCGAAGAGCCTCATCGGGGCTTCGCAGAAGATCCTTGAAGAATTCGGCGGGACGGTGCCCGACTCGATGGAGAAGCTTATCACCCTGCCGGGAGTAGCCCGGAAGACGGCCAATATCGTCCTCTCGGCGGGATACGGCAAGGCCGAGGGGATCGCCGTCGACACCCATGCCCGCCGCCTGTCCCAGAGGCTGGGGCTAAGCCGGGAAAGCGAACCGGACAAAATCGAGCGCGACCTCCTGGCCATCATCCCCAGGAAGGACTGGCTGGACTTCAACTCCCTGCTCGTCGACCACGGCCGAGCCCTCTGCCGGGCCCGGAAGCCGAAGTGCCCGGAATGCTTCCTCCGGCGCCTGTGTCCGTCGGCGGCCGGATTTTTCCCAGACCTGAAGAAGTCATGATCAAGGATGCCATGCTCTGGTCGCCGCTCGAGGGCGGGAAGGTCGCCTGCGCCCTGTGCAGCCACCGTTGCGTCATCGCCCCTTCGAAGGCCGGGATCTGCGCCGTCCGCGAGAACCGCGAAGGGAAGCTCGTGACACTCGTCTACGGCGAAGTCATCGCCGCCCACGTCGACCCCATCGAGAAGAAGCCGCTCTATCATTTCTATCCCGGGTCGAAAGCGCTCTCCATCGCGACGGCCGGCTGCAACTTCCGGTGCGCGTTCTGCCAGAACTGGGAGATCTCCCAAGCCCCCCGGAGAATGGACGGAGGCATCGGAGGGCAAACGCTGTCGCCCCAGGAGATCGTTCGCGAGGCCCTGGCCCAGGATTGCCGGAGCATTTCTTACACGTACACGGAGCCCACGATCTTTTTTGAATACGCTTACGATACGGCGAGGCTGGCGAAGGAGGCCGGGCTGGCCAATAATTTCGTGACCAACGGCTACATGACGGAAGAGGCGCTGACAACTATTCGACCCTACCTTGACGCCGCCAATGTGGACCTCAAGGCGTTCCAGGACGAAACGTACAAGAAGGTCTGCGGGTCCAGGCTCGAACCCGTCCTCGACTCGATCCGCCGGATGAAGAAGCTGGGCATCTGGGTCGAGGTCACGACCCTGGTCGTTCCCGGGCTGAACGACGGGGCCGAGGAGCTCACGGGGATCGCCCGGTTCATCGCCGGCGTCGACCCCGATATCCCCTGGCACATCAGCCGCTTCCACCCGGACTTCGAATATACCGACACGCCTCCGACGCCGGCCAAAACCTTGCGCCTGGCCGCTGAGACCGGGAAGAGAGAAGGCCTGCGTTACATTTATATCGGGAACATGTCCGGCGAGTCCGAAGACACGCACTGCCCGACCTGCGGGCGCGTCCTCATCAGGCGCCAGGGGTTCTTCGTCGCCGAAAACCGGATGACGGGGACGACGTGCCCCTTCTGCGCCGGCCCGATCGCAGGCGTTTTCGGCTGAGTCGCGTCGGAATCCTGGGCGTCCCGTACTTTTCACCAACCTGAAAATGGAATAAACTGATCGTGAAGATCGGTGGGCGCTCATCATAGGAGCGGGATCGCCGAGATGAAGAAATACGAGATACTCCCCCACACCGCCGACGGCAAGTTCCGGGCTTATGGACGGACGCTCGAGGAGGCCTTCGTGAACGCGGCCTTGGCCACCGCTTCGCTCATGTGGGACTGGGCCCGGGTCGAGCCGAAGCTCACCCGGGCTTTCCGTGTCAGGGGGCGGGACAGGGAGCAGCTTCTCGTCAAGTTCCTCGGCGAGATCATCTATCTCCTTGACACCGAGCGGTTCCTGCTCGGTTCCGTGGCGGGCCTCGTCATCCGGACCGACGGGAAAGACTGGCTCCTGGAAGCCGAATTTAGAGGAGATACCCTCTCCGACCGCTACGAGATCTACGGCGACGTCAAGGCCGTGACGTATAACGAAATGAAGATCGAGGAATGCGACGGCTTCACCCTTCAGGTCGTCGTGGACATGTGAGGCGCTCACGATTCCCCAAGAAACAGGGGAAATCAGGCAGAATCCACTAAGCCCATTTAAGCCGGTTTAAGCCCTTTTTAGCCCCCAACACGTCAAGAAAGCCGACACTCGACTTTCAGGAGGCAGGGTTGATATGATGCCTTCGAGGGAGGAACGATATGATAAAACCGAGGTCAAACTCATCCGACCGACTGGAATTTGAATGCGATACGTGTAGGGCTGTTATTCGAAACTTTACCACGCTGGTTAATTTTTCTGCGGGTTCTGTGGACGCCCATCCATATGATGTCAGGTACTGGGGCTCGATAGGCCTCGAAGTTCAATGCCCTAAATGTCACAAGAGAAAGCAATTTCAAATTGACCGGCCCGCATTTTTGAAAAAAAATGGTGCGTCGAGCTGAGCGTTTAACCTGTCGTAATTCCCGGGGGGGCGTAGGATCGCGCAGGACAGTCGATTTCCGGCCGGCTCGACGATACGCTCGGCCCCCAGGCGGAGCTGGTCCCGGTCCAGGGACCGGGACCGTGTGCCTTAGATTCCGACGTTAGCCGTTCATGCAAAGCCGAGAGCCATTACAAGCTTTTTAAACTCGCCTGCCTCGATTTCGCCCTCTAAAATGGAGATCTTCAATCCGCTATCGAAATGGAAATTAACAGACTTGGCGAAGATCGTAGCGTAGGCGAGTCGATCCAGGTTGAGGCTTATGCGCTCCCCACTGGTCTTTGCGATTTTCAGAAATTCCATTTAGTCACCTCCTAATTTCCTTCTCTGCCTTATATGGGATCTCTTTTGTATTGTCCCCCAGGCCTATTAAAGTTTTAAACCAAACGACAACAAGGCCGAATATAAATAACCAGGTCGCGAGCGCAATCTTCTTATAGCCAACCGCATAAGCTGTGCCGGCAGCCTTACTTTCTTCATAGATCCGCTCATACTTCTTGAACATTATCACGCCTTCCGCTTGCTAACCTGATTCTACTGCGGCCCCGCCGGCGATGCAATGGGCCTGGCCGTGAAGATTTTCTTTTGAATTTCGGCCCTTTGTGGTAGGATCAAACCGGCTTTCGTGAGCGGGCCGGCGGGAGCTCCCACCATTTTGGTTCCCATCTTCAACCCCCATTTTCGGCCCGCACTTTCTGCGGGGCGGCCCACCCCCGGACTCGCTGTGCAGGGGCCAACCCTGGAGGAGAAGTCTTGTTGTCGATAATCGTGACGAGGTGGATCCGGTCGCTCATTGTCGCGCAGGACGCGAGATCCCGGGCTGGTCTTGGCCGGGTGGTGGGCCGGGCTTAGACACGAGGTTGCAAAAATATTGCCGAAGCAGTAAGGTCATAAAGGGAGGTGTCCCATGCTTGTTGACATCGGTTTAATGGTTGGTTCCTACATTTTTACGCGGATGCTTCACATCTCTTTTAAGCGCGAATCAAACGCCTATGGAATCGTCCATGCATCTGCCATCATCACTATCCTAGTCACTCTTTATTGCTGTTTCGATTTGGTCATGCACGCCAGCCAGATAAACGGCTTGCTGAAGTGACGCCGCTCCGCCTGCTCTTTATCCGAAATCGGAGGACGAGAAAAGTCGAAACCGTGCGGCTTGAGAGTTCTGGGAAGGATCCCCTTCCGTCTTGGTCGTCCCCGCCGCGACCCGATGAGGTTAAGGATGGCCCAGGCTGCCCGTCGTGGTGACGCGCCGCAGTTCCTATCGATCTGCCACGTCCTTGAGTTCGAGCCGATTTACAGATACGAGGCATTGAAGCGAGAAGTGGCCGGGAAGGGTGCGGACGGAAGCGGCGGAAGGGGCCCGGATTCGTCATACCGGACAATCGTCTCTTTCCTAGTCCGTTTGTCGCGAATGAACAGGAGCCGGATGGGGTTCATTTCAAATATTCGGCAAGGTCATCAAAAAATATTTTATAGTCTTTCTGTAGCCACTTCTGGCTTCGGGGGCCCCCGAGTCCAAATCTCCATCGAACGGAAAGCTCGGTTATGCCATCATGTGCATTAAAAATAATGCTGATGGCCGAGAGTTCATCCTCCTTCACGTTCACTTGAGAGGCCCAAAATCCGCTCGATGAGTAATTGCATATCGCCTCCAAGACGCCCCCTGCCTTGTCCGCTGTTTTGGTCCGATAACCGATGCGCATAAGCACCCTTTGGACGGCTGACCAGACCTGATCTATCGTTTTATCTGGGCTCCTCCATTCGGCGATGCCATCTTTGACCGTATAATCGGGGGGCTTCGTTTGGGCGACGGCAAAGACACAAAAGACTCCGAGCGCGGCCAGGGCCGCAATTTTCTTTAGCATGAGGCACCTCCGATGATGAACCTACGCCTTCGGCGTTATTTTTTCAACCTCCTGGCGCACGATCCGGAGGGAATCGCAGTGTCAAATCGATTTGACACTCTTGGCTTCAGGTTTCACCAGATCGCATTAGTCGGAACCCGTGAGATATCCATAGCGGTGTCAGCGACTTAAAAACATAAAGAAAAGTATCTTGACTTCCTCCGGCGTTGTGCTATATTAACATTGCCTCACGGTCCTCCGCGTTAGCCGAGATCGTCGTTGCTCTCAAGGGAGGCGGACGCGGAGGGAAAAGCGGCAGGCCTTTCCCAGGCTGCGCCGCGGCCAAGTCGGTGATGCCGGGCCAAGAGTCAAGAAGACAAATGGCCAGGGGGTCGACAAGGACCCCAGGGACGGCAGAGCCGATGAAAGCGACGCGTCCAAAACACAATCAAATGAACGGTCGTGCTCTGCTTAATTCTTTCCGTGGAGGCACGCATGGCAACGACACGTTCCACCAAACACCCCTTCCCTCTTAGACAGTTTCGGAAGTTCGCCCGACTCACGCAATTCGAGCTCGTCCACAAGTCGGGCGTCTGTCAGCCGAGGATCTCGGCTATTGAGAATGGCCACGTCACGCCCTCGCCGCGCGAGCTGAGGGCCCTGACCCGGGCACTCGGCATCCCCGCCGGACTGTTCACCGACGGCCCCGGAGACGAATCATGACCCCCGCGATCCCCCGGCGCTGGATTAGCGTCAACGAGGCGGGTGTCTATCTCGGCGTCCATCCCATGACCGTCAGGACTTGGATCGACCAGGGCAAGCTCGACGCCGTGCGCCTGGGGCGAACGCTGCGGATTGATTTCCAGCGCCTAGAGCTCAAGCTCGAGGCCATGGCCGGAGCAGCTGTCCGACCGCGCCGACCGCATAAGGTGTCCACGACCCGCCTCAGCAAGAGTGCCGATGATGGCGGGATTCACGGCAGGGAAGCTGCCGTAGCTGCCGGGAATCATGACGTGAGGCCAACATGAGGCGGGGTAAAACTTACGATTGGATTCCCCTGTGGCGGGATAAGTGGCTACAGGGATCGACCCGGTTTGAACTCTTGCCGGATGAACGATCCGTCTTTATCGACCTGTTGTGCATGGCCGGTGGAGACGATGGGTTCATCCGAGCAAACCCCGAGACGCCATACCCGGACCGGTATCTCGCCAATCTCTTAAACATCGAGATAGAACTCTGGGAAAGGACGATCCGAAAATGCGTTTCTGTCGGTAAGATCATCCGCATGGAGGACGGCATCCTCTACGTCGCCTCATGGCAGGATTATCGGATCCCCACGCGTACGAAAAGATGGCTCATGAAGGAGACGCCGGCCGACCCGCAAACCCCCCCTCAATCTCTATCCCCAGAATCTAACGAAGAATACAAATACACAGACCTAGACGAATACAGAGACCCCCCCCTAGTTCCCGGCAATGATTGCCGAGTACCCGGCAAGAAAGAGGAAGCCTTTGATAAGGCAATAGAGAAAATGAGGCGGGAACAGGCCAAACTCGACGCCGAGCTGGAGACGAAGAAGAGAACAGAGTAAAGGGAAACGAACCTATGTTTCACAAAAAGGAACCTGTGGTTCACAAAAAGGAAATGGAGGGATGGGACACGGACGGGACATGTCCCGTCCTCTGCATCCCTACGGCAAAGCGTATGCCTGAGAAGTCGGGTGAGCGTCGGGTTTTAGGGCAGGTGACGCCATGAGCGCCGAGCGATTGAGCCGGTTGCAGAAGTGGATCCTCGAGGACGTCTATATCGGCGGAAACCAGGTTGCACTCATAACCGGTTCCCCTTCAGTCTGGCGGCGGTCGATCTATTTGCGAGCCTGGGAGGACGGCATCTTCCACCCCGACCAAAATGAGACCTCGGCCAAGGTCATCTTCTCCCGGTCCATTTGGGGACTGATTGAAAAGAAATACCTTCAGGGCCTAGGCCCGACCTCGGTTGAGAAACTCATCGTGAAGCACGCCAGGGAAACGGATTCTCAAGAAGAGCTACGCGCCAAGATGGAGAAGCACTTTAAAGAGACCATCTTTTTCTCGGCCAGCGAGGATACCGTGGCACCGGCAGAAAGAGGACTCGTCCAGGCCAAGGTCCTTAGCCTGACCCTCAAGGGCCGGGCGAAGGCGAAGCAGCTCCTCGCCGCCTCCGAAGCCCTTAAAGTTAACAGCGACAAGTTAGCAATAAGCCTCGGGGAAGGTAGTGCAACCGTTGCGCCGGAGAAGCCATGACTATCATGCGGATTGTCGGGCTTGTCCTGGCGGTGGTCGGGGTCGGCCTGTTCTTCGTCGCGTTCCGGCAGTTCATCAAGGACCGGCGCGAGTGGAGGGGGGCTCGTGAGCGTCGGCGGTGGGTTGAAGTGAATAAGGACGAGACGGACCGCGAGCTCACCGCGCTTATGCAGGCGCCGGGGCCGAAAGTACTTGTTGCAAATGCAACGGGTACGAAGCGGGAGCCGTGGATCGCGCCGGAGCTGCGAGTGAGGCCATGAATCGGAAAGGGCGGGCTGGAAGGCCACTAGAAGGTCCACAGGAAGTTGTGCACAACACTTTTTCGGGCTCCTCGCCAAATAATACGCACAAATGTGCCGTCTGCCTTATGGCCCTCCATCCGAAGCATGATGTGCACAACATCCTACGACGTCGCCGGACGTGCTCGGCGAAGTGCCGAAGGCTCGCGTGCTCGGCTCGGCAGCTCGAAGTGGCCCTGGCTGCGGGTGAGGCGGAGGGCCTTCGGGCCAAGATTCGAGAACTAGGAGAAGTGAAACGCCCATGAGCTGCAGAAAACAACCCAAGACAACGGGACGGCTTGTCAAGAATCATGGCCACAGCAAGCGTGCCGTTCCTGTGGGAAAGCCCTTCGCGCCCGGGCCGGATCCGCGGCGTCACCTGCAGGGACGAAAGAGCCGTGACATCATTGCCTTCGCCGCCGAGTTGAATCGTGAGCTGGCTGAGCAGATCGACGCCCGAGAACTTGTGCGGGTCCTGAAAGAGCGGGCGATTCGGGGCAATCTGC
>Ga0187886_1001018_pt1 | contig 27952 bp, 22 predicted proteins | sample June2016WEW_20_1_FD_133001 | JGI IMG/M metagenome (GOLD analysis project Ga0187886, IMG submission 133001) | Peatland microbial communities from SPRUCE experiment site at the Marcell Experimental Forest, Minnesota, USA - June2016WEW_20_150 | ecosystem: Environmental > Terrestrial > Soil >...
CCTTGCCTCGCGGAAAGTCTCCGGACGGGAGCTGTCGACGATCACCACAAATCCAAGCATACCCTCCGAAAGGATCTCCCACATGAAATCGAACCGCTTCTGCCCGGGTGTGCCGAACAGGTATAGCACCAGATCATCGTCGACTGTAATCCGGCCGAAATCCATGGCCACCGTCGTGGTTTCCTTCACCTTCTCCACCTCGAGGGAAATCTTGCGCTCCGTCGAGACAACTTCGATTTCGCTGATCGAACGGATGAAGGCTGTCTTTCCGGAGTTGAAAGGGCCGGTGACCACCATTTTCACGGTTTGCATGGTAAGTGATGCTCCTTATAACGAGCGGATCCGATCGGCTAGGCGCCTGATCAGACCGGCCTGCTCGGCTGTCTTGGGCATCGGCTGGATTTTGGCAAACGACGGCGGCGGAGGCATGCCCTCCGGAAGCAGGATCTCCACCACGCCCGCCTGCATCAGCCCGTAAACGATCCGGCGCAAATCGATTTCGCTGAGCCGGTTGGCGCGCGCGATCTGCCGCATGGTGTTTTTCGGCGAGATGTAGGAAACTACGCGCCACTCTTCCACGCTCAGATTAATATTGCGCAGCCGGGCGTCCGGCCGGTCGGTGAACTTCAGCGCGAAGTCCAGGTTGGGGATCTCCTCCTGCAGCTGTTCGAACTCCCGCATTCGCCGCGCGCCTTCCATGATGAGGTTCTCCAGGTCGATGCGCACGGTGATGCGGTCCTCGGGCGGGAGGATACCCACGTAGAATTGGAACACGCCTTCGCTCCAGGTGAAGAGCCGGAAGACCAGGTCGTTGAGATATTTGTGCAGCGCCTGCAGGATCGCCTGCTGGGTCAGGTAATTGGCGTGGATCAGGAGCAGGCCGAGTTCCTTGTCGTTTGCGGCCTCCGGGCGTTGTTGCAGGCTCTGGGCTTGTTCTTCGGTGAGTTGCTGGTTGTACCGCAGGACGGAAATCAGCCGTCCCCCTTCGTCTCCGCGCTGTCCGTAGATGAGTTTGCCATCCAGAAACGCCAAACTGGCCAATTCGTTCGGCCCCTGAATGGTCAGGGTTCCGCTTTTCTTGGCGATGTGAATCAGGTTCAATAGTTTGGTGACGCTGAAATCGCGTAAATTGCCCTGGAGGGCCATGACTTTATCCGATCCGAGGGAATAGCAATGCTTCCGTGGATACTCCCGGAAGCTTGCCAGGGGATTATACCCATAAGTTCCGATGAAGGTCAAACAGGGACGCCATTCTCTACCGGATATTTCCATCTTCTCCGTCGGGTAGCGCATCAGGACTTTGCCGGGCGGGATAGGAAAAAGGCTTTCTTTTGATCGGGCGGCTGTCAAAATTATTGAAAAAATTCCGGCGTTTGGCGAAAGAAAAGATCCTTTACAAACGTTTTTTCATTTAGGAGATAGGTTTGTACCGGACAGAAAAGGGGAATTGGTTTGACCGTCGCTCCTACGGATGGTAGAATGCTCCGCGCGCTGGCCCCCGTTGTCTAGCGGCCCAGGACGTGGCCCTCTCAAGGCCAAAACACGAGTTCGAATCTCGTCGGGGGCACTTTTCACTTCTTTTCATTTCCACCGAAATCCGCTTTATTAAATATCGACTGAGACAAACCGAAATGACAAAGCGGAGGAAATCCCGTTTGATACCGCTCATTTCTCCACAAGGAGTACGAAGTTCCTGCTTGCAGGAGACACAAAATAGTTTTTTTGTGATATAATGAATCTTGGTACGGGGGGGTTAACCCCTACGACCGGGCGCCGGCCGCCCCCCTCGGCTGGCGCTTTTTTTTAAAAATGCAACAAACAAATACACGCAGTGGAAAATTTTCCTTCCTGGATTTCTCTCAATCCATTTTAATTCCATGGTCATGAGGATTCTTTTCTCCCCAATCCGCGTTCGATGAGCGTGACCGCTTCTTCCATTGAAGTCACCTCCCCGGCCGCCTGGGCTTCGCGCAACGCGTCCAGGAGTTCCCCGATATGCGGACCGGGGGCAAGATCGAAGCGGCGGATCAAATCGTCGCCCGAGAGTAATGGCGTGGGCCGGATCAACTCCTCTGTGCGTTCGAAATATCCTTCCAGGAGGGAGTGCGCCATCTCCACGGCCGATTGCCATTTCTCCGGCGGAAGCTCCGGGCCGAAGGTGGCGAGCGTGTCAGCCAGAAAGAAAAGGCACACGGCGACGCCGCTCGGACCGGAGGCGCGGAAGAATCGGAACACCGCCCTCCGCGTAACCGGCCCGCCGGATTGCAGAAGGAGCGGCCGCATATGATTGCGCACGATCTGGGAAATATACTGGACCTCCTCGTTGGAGAATTGCAGCGCGGCGGCGCGCCGGAAAGCCCATTCCGCCCCCATCTGTTCATGCCCAAGATAATGGGTCTGACCCATGGCGTCGATGGTTTCCGTTTCCGGCTTGGCGGCATCGTGGAGGATGGCCGCCAGGAAAAGCAACCCGCGCGCGGAACGCTCGTCGGAAAGCGGCCGCGTCAGATGCTCCTCAAGCGAGGGTTGGAACCGGCGGAGGCGATCGCGCGCCAGACCCAGCATGAGATCGGGCGCGCGTTCTCTATCCGGAGATCCGGCCAGCAGATCGACGAGCGCTTCGAGGCATTCCAGCGTCCGCAGGGTATGTTCCCAAATGTTGTGCCGTTGCGGAGGAGGGGGTCGCATTTCCGCCAAGCCGGCGGTCTCGGGGAGGATCACCCGCAGCATCCCGAGGGCTTCGAGCGAATGGATTGCCGCGCCGACTTTCTTCCCGGCCAGGATGCGGAAGAATTCGTCGCGAACCCGCTCGGCGGAGACCTTCCGCAGAAGCGGTGCGCCGGCGCGTACTTGTTCCTTGGTCTCCTTCTCAACGCGGAATCCGAATTGCGTCGCGAGGCGGATGGCGCGGATGGCGCGCACCGGATCGTCGGTCACGGCATGCGGGGAACAGGCGCGGAGGATTCCCCCGCGCACGTCGCGTTCCCCGCCGAGCGGATCGATCATCACATCAGGATCGGCGAGCGGGACGGCGATTGCGTTGGCGGTAAAATCGCGCGCCTCGAGATCTTCGCGGATGGTGGGTGCGCGCAACGAGGCGAAATCGAGCGTGTAGCGCACTGCCGGCCGGGCTTCCGGCGCAGATGTTCCGCGGATCAGGATCACCCGGCCGATGCCGCGCTGCGAATCCAGCGGATAGAAAGCCGCTCCCAGCGCGCCGGCCACGGCTTTGGCCGCCTGCAAGCCGTCGCCCCGCAGGATGATGTCGATGTCGGAAGACGGCCGCCCCAGGAGTGAATCCCGAACCGCTCCCCCGACCAGGTACGCTTCGCCCGCCGGAAGGTGCGCCCGGATTTCTTCTACGATCGCGGGAAAGGGGATTCTTTCCGCGGGAGATAAGCCGCTTGCGCGTGAAGGATTGCCTTTGGCCATTCCCATTTCAGGTCGATCCCTCCATTTGTTTTCCGGCGACTGCGATATATGGAAGGTTCCGATAGTATTCGTCGATATCCAGGCCGTACCCGAACACAAAACGGTCCGGGATGGGAAATCCCCGGTAACGCAGCGGAATGTCCACTTCGCGTCGCTGGATTTTATCCAGAAGGACACAGACTTCCAATGTCCGCGGGTGTCGCGCGCGCAATAGGTCCAGCACCGAGGCCAGCGTTCGTCCGCTGTCGATGATGTCTTCCACCACCAGGACGTCGCGCCCGGCGATCGAAGCCGTCAGGTCGAGGGTGATCCGCACCTGCCCGGTGGTTGCGCGCGCGCCGATCCCGTAGGAGGAGACCGCCATAAAATCCACTGCATGGGGGATGGTCAAGCAGCGCATCAGGTCTGAAAGAAAAATCACCGCGCCGCGGAGGATGCACAGCAGCAACAAATCCGCTCCGGCGTAATCCCGGCTGATTTCGGCGCCAAGTTCCGCCACCCGGGATTGCAATTGCTGGGAGGAAATCAGCGTTACCGGATTCAGAGCGGGAACCTTCGGGGAGAGGGTCATTCGCGGGGCACCGAGTGATGCGCGCGGCAGCGCGCTTCGTAGAGTTCGCCGGCACCTACCACGACCACGGGGTCGTGCAAAAGCGCCGGCTTACCGTTGATCAGGCGCTGCGTGCGCGAGGCCGGCTCGCCGCAAACCATGCAGATGGCCTGCAGCTTGTCAAGCTGTTCGGCTTCGGCCATCAGTAGCGGCATCGGACCGAACGGCTCGCCGCGAAAGTCGGTATCCAATCCGGCGACGATCACCCGCAATCCGGAGGCAACCATCCGGCTCACCACGGGAAGAATGTCGTCGTCGAAGAATTGGGCTTCGTCGATCGCCACCACGCTGGTATCGTTCTCCACCGCGCGCAGGATTTCTTCGGCGGTGCGGACGGGGGTGGCATCGAATTCCGCACCGGCGTGCGAAGTCAGTTTGCCGTCATCCAATCCGGCATAGCGCGCATCCAGCGCCGGAAAAAATACCTGCACCTTCTGGCGGGCGATTCTTGCCCGGCGCAGCCGGCGGATCAATTCGTCAGTCTTCCCGCTGAACATCGGTCCGGTGATCACTTCAAGGGAACCCGTCGCAGGCATGCACCGTCTCCTTTCTCGAACGGCCCAAGTTTACCGCAGAAAAATTTTCCCGGTTTGCGCCGTTCCTGTAGAATACTTCGGTCGCGCCGCGCTGAAGCACGGCGCTTATACACAAAGCCCGCTTTCGCGGGCTGATACCGGTATTGGATAGCGCCCCGGAGGGGCATCGTGTAATTGCGCGGGGCTTCATCCCCGCGTGGTCGAGGATTAAAAAAAACGGGCAGTCATCGACTGCCCGATAAAAAGCATCACGCTGTCTTTCTTATCCAGCCTTGATCTCTTCCGGCTGCGGTACATCGCCCGGCAAAACGAATCCACGGGAGCGCAACCGTTTCTTGAGATCGATCAGGCTCTTGCGGCCAAACCCGTCGATGGCCAGCAGCGTATCGTCGCCCTGGGCGAGTTTATCCAGCGCCTGGCTGATTTTCTCGACCCCGGCTTTTTGCAGCGCTCCCTCGGCCCGTTCGCCGAGTTCCAGGATTGCCACGGGCTGGTCGGTCGAGGTTTTGGCGGATTCGCGCGCCTTCTGGTCGGCGACGTATGCGGAACGAGCTTCCAATTTCTTGTAGAAGCGGTCCACTTGTCCTTCGGTGTCGACGATACGCTGTTCGCCGGTGAAGAGCGGATGGCATTTGGAGCAGATGTCCGTATGGATCGTTTCCACCGTGGAACCGGTGTGCCAGGTGTTGCCGCAGGCGCAGATCACGGTGGCGTTCGGAAAATACTTGGGATGGATTTTCTCTTTCATGAGGTCCTCTTTCCGGCCGTTCAGAGCCCGAAGTATGACCGGGCCGCTGGTGGTCGGGAAATGCCGCTAGGCGGCTTGAACTTCCTGGGGCAGCACGCTAACCTGTTTGCGGCCGCCGCGCGAGAAATCGAATTTTACAACTCCGTCGATTGTGGCGAAGAGCGTGTCGTCCTTGCCGCAGGCGACGTTCTGGCCAGGATGGATGCGCGTTCCGCGCTGGCGCACGATGATGGTCCCGGCGTGGATGAACTGGCCGCCGTATCGTTTTACTCCCAATCGTTGGGACTGGCTGTCGCGGTTGTTCCGGCTGGAGCCGGCGCCTTTTTTATGAGCCATGGTTTGAAATCCTCCGTTCCGCTATTTGCCGACGGTGATTTTTTCGACACGCACCCGGGTATATTCCTGGCGGTGGCCCTGGGTTTTGCGATAGCGCATCTTGCTCTTGTAATGGAACACCCGGATTTTCGGGCCGCGGATATGTTCCACCACGGTGCCCTTGACCTTGGCGCCCGAAATCGTCGGCGAGCCGACCTGTACTTTGCCGTCGTCGGCCAGGAGCAGCACTTCCTCGAAATGGCAGGTTTTTTCCGGTTCGATGGTGAGACGGTCAACTTCGAGGATGGAACCTTCCACCGCGCGGTATTGCTTGCCACCGCTCTGCACGATAGCGTACTTCATTCTGCTCTCCTTCTTTGGCCGGCGGTCACGCCCATCGGGGCCCGGACGCCGGGGGAGGGTATTCATACGCATGCCCCGGCATTCCGCTTCCGGGGCAAGAGAAGGATATTATACCCCTCCCGGAGCCGATGTCAACGGCCGGGCCTTCCTTTTACAAGAAAGGCATTTTCCCGGCTAAATAGGCTGCTCATTGGCGGATAGTAAATGGGCAACCATCTACTTGCCGATTAACTTCGGAATGCAAACCGGCCGGGAGATAAGGCTGCTCGACTATTTCTTTTCGGATCGATCAGGAGAGAACCGAGAGAATTCTCTGTTTTATCTCGTCTTCCAGTTGCGCCGCGTGGGAGAGCGAAACCAGTCCCCAAGCGACGGATTTGCGGACGTCCTTGTCCTCGTCGGAAAGCGCGCTGATCAGCGGTTCGACGGCGCGCGGGTCGCCGATCTTGCCCAGCACTTCGGTGGCGGCTTTGCGCATCCGCCATTCCCGATACTGCAGCGCGGTGATTAGCGGTTCGACTGCCGGCGCGCCGATTTTGATCAACGCCCCGGCAGCGGCCTCGCGGACTTTGAAGTATTCGTCGCGAAGCATGCCGATCAGCGGGTCGACGGCGCGCGGGTCGCCGATTTTGCCGAGCGCTTCCGCGGCGGCTTTGCGGATCATATACCATACGCCGTTTTTCAGGGCGCCAATCAGCGGTTCGACGGCGCGCGGGTCGCCGATCTTGCCGAGCGCTTCCGCGCAGGCCATGCTGACTCCGAAATATTCGTCTCCCAGTGAGACGATCAGCGGTTCGACGGCCGGTTCGCCAATTTTTCCCAGCGCTTCGACGGCGGCTTTGCACAAATCCTCGTTCTCGCTTTTTAACGCGGCGATCAGGGGACTGACGGCCGGTGCGCCGATCTGGCCAAGGGCGGCCACCACGTTTTGGCGCTCATGCCATTCGTCGTGCGAGAGCGCTTCCTGGTCTTTCAACGCGGTGATCAGCGGTTCGATGGCCGGAATTCCGATGGCGACGCATTGGCCCCACTCGTGCTTGACGATCCAATAATAGGCGCTGGCCGCATCCTGGTCGGGTTGCCAATCGAGCTTGACCAGAATGCCGACGGCGGCCCGGCGGACGTCCTTGTTTTCGAAACTGAGGGTGTTTACCAGCGGTTCGATCGCGGCGGTGCCGATCTTTCCGAGCGCGAGCGCAGCCACCTCGCGGACGGGGATATTTTCATCTTTGAGGGCCAGGATCAGCGGCTCGACGGCGCGGGAGTCGCCGATCTTACCCAGCACATCAATGGCCGCCAGGCGCACCTCCGGCCGCTCATCCTTCAGTTCGTCGATCAGCGGCTCGACAGCGGCTTCGCCCAGCTTGATCAGCGCTTCGACGGATGCGTCGTGCACATCGGCACTGTGGTCCTTGAGGGTTTCGATCAGCGGGATGACGGCGCGCGCGTCGCCGATTATGCCGAGCGCCTCGACCGACGCCACGCGCACATTTTGCGAGACGTATTTCAAGGCGGCGATGAGCGGCTCGACCGCGCGGGTATCGCCGATTTGCCCCAGGGCCCGGGCGGCGGCCTCGCGGATGAAAATATATTTTTCGGAAAGTTCGCCGATCAATGCTCGTTCGGCGTCCGGATCGCTTACTTTGCGCCGGGCCAGCGTGGCCTCGAATAATTCGTAATAGTCCCATTCCAAGGCCCGGATGAGGGGTTCGACGGCGCGCGAATCGCCGATCCGGCCGAGGGCCTCGGCGGCCGCCTTGCGCAGATCTTCGCCTTCGCTTTCGAGCGCCTCGATCAACGGCTCCACCGCAAAGGGGTTGCCGGTCTTGCCCAGGGCTTCCGCGGCCGCCTCGCGCACTCGGTAGTTGTAGTCGCCCAGAGATTCGATCAGCGGCTCGAAGGCGCTTTCATCGCCGATATGGCCGAGGGATTCGGCGGCCGCCTTGCGCACCGACCAATTCTCATCCCGCAGGGCGATGATGAGCGGACGGACGGCCTTTCCCTGCCCGATTTTTCCGAGCGTCTCCGCTGCAGCGTCGCGCACGGCATCGTCCTCATCCCCCAGCGAGAGAACCAGCGACTCGATGACGCGCGGGTCGTTGATTTTCCCGAACACCAGGACGATCGCCTTGCGGACCTCCGGGTCTTTCTCTTTCCCCATGGCTAAGAGTGGCGCGACGGCTTGCGGGCCGAGGGCGGCGCACTTATCCCAATATTTCTTCGCGATCCAGTAGTACGCACCCGTCTCGTCGTTTCCGGGATGCCAGCCGAGCTTATCCAGCGTCTCGGCCGCGGACTGGAGAACTTTCTTCTCAGTATCCCGGAGCGCGGCCAAGAGCAACGGGACGGCGGGCTTTCCGAGGTTGGCGAGCGCATCCGAGGCGGCCGATCGCACCGACCAATCCTCGTCATGAAACGCGGAAATCAGCGGCTCGACCGCGCGAGCATCGCCGATCCGGCCGAGCGCCTGGGCAACGTTGCATGGGACGACCCGATCGCGCAGGGCGGCGATGAGCAATTCGACAGCTGGCGCGCCCACCTTGCCCAGCGCGTCAGCGGCGGTCTGGCGTACGTCTCCGTCCGGATCCTGGAGCGCGCGCGAGAGCGGTTCGGTGGTGCGCGGGTCCCTGATCTCCCCCAGCGCGCGGACTGCGGCGAGGCGGACATCGCTTTCCACGTCTCCCAGAGCGGCAAGGAGCGGCTCGACGGCTGGCTCACCGATCCGGGTGAACGCTTCCGTCACTTCGTTGCCGATATATTTCCATCCGGAGTTCCTCAGCAGGGCGATCATTGGCTGGATGGTGCGCGAATCGCCGATCTTGCCAAGTTGTTCCACGGCGGCTTTGCAATCCGACCAGTTACGATCCATGAGCATCTCGAGCAGTGGATCAACCGCAGGCTGGCCGATCTCGCTGATCGGCTCCCAGACTTTTTTGGAAATCCAATAATAGGCGCTGGCTTCATCTTTGCGCGGGCGCCAATGGAGAAGATCGAGCGCCGCGGCGGCCGCATGCCGGACGTCTTTGTCTTCATCCTGCAAAGCGAGCATCAGCGGTTCGATGGCGCCGGGGTCCTGAAGGCTGCCGAGCGCCTCGGCAGCCGCCTTGCGGACAAACCAGGCGTCGTGATAACCAAGGGCTTTAATCAAGCCTTGAACCTGGCGCCCTTCTTTCATCCGTTCAATATTGGGGGGGCCGGCAAGAAACATGTATCGCTCTCCTCGCGTCATTTTCAAACTTGCCCGGTGTTTTTTCCCCGCTCCCGACAGAGGGAAAATCATCCCTCACGGCCGAGGGGCAGGTCTTCGAAAACAGAATAATACAAAGCAAAAATGCAGGGAGAAGAAGGATATTGGTGAATGTAATCTATCACATCGGCTCATAGGTTAAATATAGGATAAAAGTCGCATGGGCAAAGCCGCCGGATTTGAGAGCGTGTTTTTGGGAGGTTTCCTTATAAACCTTCTTCCCGACCGTGCCCGAAAAGGACTTCCTAAAGCGTGGACCGGAAAAGCGTTTCGAATATCTATGAAGAAAAGGATTGCTCCCGTCAGGGTGGTTCCGGCCGGGCTTAGAAAACAACTGCTGGGTACAGCAAAGTCCCGATCCAGACCAGTACAGCTGTTGTGATCGCAAGGATCACTATGTCCCATCCGATTCCAAAGGTGCTCACCCATCCCGAGAGCATCAGAGCGCGCAGCGCATCTACTTCGTAGGTCAGGGGATTGACCCGGGCCAGGATCTGCAGCCAGCTCGGCATCAGCGTGATTGGATAGATGGCGTTGCTCGCAAAAAAAAGCGGCATCGTCAGCACCTGGCCGATGCCCATAAACCGTTCGCGGGTTTTCACCAGGCAGGCGATGATCAGCGAAAAGGTGGAGAAGAAACATGACCCGAAGACGATAACCACCAGGACGCCGAGCAGCGCGAGCAGACTCCAATTGATCTTAACGCCCAGCAATAGCGCCAGCACATAGATGATCACCGCTTGCGAGAAGCTGCGCACGCTGGCCGAAAGGGCTTTTCCCAGCACCAGCGCGGCACGCGGGGTGGGGCTGGCCAGGAACTTATGCACGATGCCCAGGTCGCGTTCCCAGATGATGGCGATGCCGTAGAAGATGGAAACGAACAAAACGCTTTGGGCGAGGATGCCGGGCGCCATGTAATCGATGTAGGGGATGTTTCCGGTGGGAATGGCGCGTATCTTGGTGAACACCTGGCCGAAGACCAGCAGCCAGAGGGCCGGCTGAACCGCGCGTGTGATTAGTTCCGTCGCGTCGTGGCTCAGCTTGCGAACTTCCAGCTCGGTGATGACCAGCGTTTTATCGATAAAGCGGAATAACCCGCTGAGCAGCGCCACCGGACTAGCCCAAACGGCGGGCGACGCGGCGATTTCTTGAGGTTTCACGGTAGCTTCCTCCGGTTTCAATTTGATCTCCGGTGAAATGGATGAACACGTCGTCGAGGGTCGCGCCGGGCGTGCCAAGTGCGGCTTTCAGTTCGGCCGGCACTCCAACCGACACCACACGACTGTGATGCATGATGGCCACCCGGCTGCAGAGGTGGTCAGCCTCCTCCATCAGATGGGTGGTGAGCAGGATGGTGGTTCCATAGTCGGCGCGCAGCTGCTCGATCAACCGCCAGACCGTCTGCCGCGCGACCGGATCCAGGCCGGTGGTGGGTTCATCCAAAAATAAGACCTGCGGGCGATGCAGCATCGACTGGGCCACTTCCAGTCGGCGGATCATCCCTCCGGAATAGTCGCGCACCATCTTGTCGGCCGAATCGGCCAGTCCCATAAACTCGAGCGCCTCGTTCACGCGCGATTTCAACTCCCGGCGCGGAATGTCGTACAGCTTGCCCATGATTGCCAGGTTTTCATACCCGGTCAGCGTGCCGTCGGCCGAAAGCATTTGCGGCACGTAACCGATCACCCGGCGCACGTCGCCGGGGCGCCGAAGCAGATCGAATCCGGCGATCACCGCGTCGCCGGAAGTGGGCGGGAGCAGGGTGGTGAGCATCTTGATCGTGGTGGTTTTTCCCGCGCCGTTGGGCCCGAGCAATCCGAAAATTTCCTCCGGCTGGATCGCCAGCGAAAGCGAATCGACCGCGGTCAGTTGCCCGAATTTCCGGGTGAGGGAAAACGTTTCGAGAATGGACATGGCATCACCGTTGCGCGCCGGCATCGTCCGGTGGGCGGGGCCGGAAAATTATATCCAGGGTTTGCAGCGCGGCGGCCAGGCGCGTACGATCCGCAGCTGGCAGGGTTGCGATTTTTTCCGCCAGCGCATCGGCGGTTTCGCCCCGGACCTTGTCCACGAGGGTATTCCCCTTCGCCGTAAGCCGCAGGGCCACACGCCGCCGGTCGGTTTTGGAATCAGGACGTTCCACCAATCCGCGCGCCACCAGCCCCTGGACCATCTTGGAAACCGTCGGACAGGTCAGCCCGAGATGGTCCGCCACGGCTTTGAGCGGCGCGCCGGTGTTCCGCTGGAGGAACAAGAGCGCGCGGAAGGCGGGGACGGGCAGATCCGCGCCCCTGCGGCGGCGCATCTCGGCCCGGATGGCGCGCATAGCAAGCGGTACGGCGTCCAGCAGCGCGCGTGAAACAGATTCGGCATCGGTTTCCATAATAATTAGATAATCTAATTATAAGATAAACTAAATAAAGTGTCAACCGGATGAAAACATCCCGATGGATCCGGCCGGACAGTGAGGCGGACGAAGCCGCGATCCATCGGAATCGTGGAGAATAAATCCCCGGAATTACGGTTTCGCAGAGCAGTGGGAATTTACTGGTTGGGAGAATGGCGCGAAAGAATCTATTGGGAGTTCTTGGTCCTGCGAACGCAAGCCGGTAGGCCGAAAGGGATCAATTCCGGAATGACATTTTCGATGCGAAACATATAAAAAAACGGCCTAAATTGGTATAATTCCCCCATGCCCGAAAAGAAGGAAAAAGAACAAACCACCAACAACGGCGGCCGAATCCACGGAGTGGATATCGACGAACAGGTGCGCCACGCCTACCTGGATTACGCCATGAGCGTAATCGTCGCGCGAGCCCTGCCCGATGCGCGCGACGGGCTCAAACCCGTGCATCGCCGGATCCTGTTCGGCATGCACGACATGGGGATCCGCGCCGGCAGCTCCTATAAGAAGAGCGCCCGTATCGTCGGCGAGGTGCTGGGGAAATACCACCCGCATGGCGATATGGCCGTCTACGACGCGATGGCCCGCATGGCGCAGGATTTTTCGATGCGCTACATGCTGGTTGACGGGCAGGGCAACTTCGGATCGATCGACGGCGACGCTCCGGCGGCAATGCGCTATACCGAGGCCCGCCTCAACAAAATGGCCGAGGAGATGCTGCTGGATATCGACAAGGAAACCGTCGATTTTGCGGACAATTTCGACGGATCGCTCAAGGAACCCCTGGTTCTCCCGGCGCGATTACCCAACCTCCTGCTCAACGGATCTTCCGGCATTGCCGTCGGGATGGCTACCAACATCCCGCCCCACAACCTGACCGAACTCGCCTCCGCTATCCGCTACCTGATCGACCGCTACGACGAAATGGACGAGGTAACGGTCGAGGACCTGATGCAGTTCGTCCGCGGGCCGGATTTCCCGACCGGCGGGATCATCGTCGGCATGGAAGGCATCACCTCGGCCTACGGTACCGGCCGCGGGCGGATTGTGGTGCGCGGCAAGGCGCCCATCGAAGAGATGTCCGGCGGGCGTTTTCGCATCCGCATCACCGAAATCCCTTATCAGGTAAATAAAACCGCGCTGATCGAGCGGATCGCCGAGCTGGTGCGGGAGGGGCGCATCGATGGTGTAGCCGATCTGCGCGACGAGAGCGACCGGCGCGGGATGAGCATCGTGATCGAGCTCAAACGCGGCGCGGCGCCCAAGCCTATTCTCAACCAGCTGTACAAATACACCGCGCTCCAGAGCACCTTCGGCGCGCAGATCCTGGCGCTTGTGGAAGGCGAACCCCGGCTGCTTTCGCTCAAGCGCGCGCTGCAGATCTACATCGAACACCGCCAGACCGTCATCACCCGCCGCTCGAAATTCGAGCTGGACCGCGCAAAGGCCCGCGCCCACATCCTCGAGGGCTTGCTGGTCGCCCTGAACAACCTCGATGCGGTAATCAAAACCATCCGCGAATCCAAGGACGTCGATCAGGCCAAGGAACGGCTGATGCGCGGTTTCAAACTCAGCGATCTCCAAGCCCAAGCTATCCTCGACATGCAGCTCAGGCGGCTGGCCGCCCTGGAGCGCCAGAAAATCGAAGACGAACACAAGGAAACATTGAAGACCATCGCCTTTCTGCTGGATCTCCTGACGCACCCGAAAAAGATCCTCACGGTGATCCAGGGCGATCTCGACGATCTAGCGTCGAAATACGGCGATCCGCGGCGCACGGTAGTCGCCGGCGGGGAGACCGAGGAACTGCGCGAAGAGGATCTGGTGCGCGACGAACCGGTGCTGATGACGATTACCCAGCGCGGGTACATCAAGCGCGTGGCGGCGCGGGTCTACCGCACCCAGGCCAGAGGCGGCCGGGGGGTAACCGGCTCGGAACTACGCGAGGAAGACGAGGTGGAATTGATCTTCCCGGCCCGCACGCTGAATACGATCTTGTTCTTCAGCAATCGCGGGAAGGTCTACAGCGAGAGAGCGCACCGCATTCCGGATGCCGACCGCAACGACCGCGGCAGCCCGGTGGCCAATGTCCTGGCGGTGAGTCCCGGCGAGGCGGTGACTGCCGCTGTGGCCGTGCCGTCCTTCACGGTGGGCGCCTTTTGCACGATGGTCACCCGGCGCGGCAAAATCAAGCGGGTCTCGCTCAAGGAATTCGAATCGGTGCGGCCTTCGGGGCTCGTGGCGATCACGCTCGACGAAGGCGACGAACTGGATTGGGTGCGCGCCACAACCGGAAAACAGGAAGTGATCCTGGTCACCGAACATGGCCAGGCACTGCGCTTCTCGGAAACGAAGGTGCGCTCGATGGGTCGGCCGGCGGCCGGGGTGACGGGGATCCGGCTCAAGGAAGGCGATGCAGTCACCAGCGCCGAGGTCGTTGATCCGGACGGCGATCTGCTGGTGGTCACCGCCAATGGATACGGCAAGCGGACGCCGCTGAAGGAATACACTCCCAAGGGTCGGGCCACCGGAGGGATCGCCACCATCGCGCAAAAAACGATTGGCGTTACCGGACTGATCGCCGCGGCGCGCGTGGTACGTGACGGAGACGATCTGACCATCATCACATCGGGAGGCATGGCGATGCGAACCGAGGTCAAAGAGATCCGCCAGGCCGGACGGGCGACGATGGGAACGCATGTGATTCACTTGAAGGAAGGGGATTCGGTGGCGTCGATCGCGCGTATTGCGGCAGAGGATTTGCCGGAAGAGGAGAACAAAAAGGACGAGAAGGGGGGAGCGCCTGCCGCAGGGACTTCCCCTTAGGTGCTCGCCGAATAAACTGAAAAATCAAACAAAGAGCCGTTCAGAAAGAACGGCTCTTTTCGTTCGCCCCCGAGTTGCACGAATGCCTAGGGGCATTTAATGATCGAAAGGTTCGTGTAGACTGGGGTCGCAAATAATCGCGCACCTTGTTTATCAATGGCGACGAACTGGTAATACACCTGCGCCGGGACCCACGGCACGGGGTTAGCAATGTGGCGCGTGGTGAATAAGTTATAGAACTTGCCGGGCCCGTTCGGTCCCAAGGCCAGGCCCTTGGTCCACGGCTTGAATTCGGTTCCTTCTCTGTTCCCGATCCGGAAGAACAGCAACACGCTGTAGGCCGAATCGGCGGGGGAGACGGTGGCGATAGCCATGTTGGTTGTGGTTCCGCAAGGTGCGTCGGCGGGATACATCTGCAGGTAGGAAAGAGTCCCTCGCAGAGTAATCCCGGAATTGGTTGCAGTCGGCGGCAGGGGGGTGGGCATCAGCGGAGTTTCGGTTTTTGTCGGCGTGGCGGCAATCTCCGTGGGCGCTTCGGTCGGCGTGGACGATTCCATCGGTCCGACGGCTCCGCCCTCCGCCACGGTCAATTCCAACGAAACGAAAGCGCCCCACGTCCCGGCTGTATTCTGGCCGTGCGCCTGCAGAACATATTTCCCCGAGGCGGCGGGTTGCCAAATATATTCCAGCACGACTGCCGCGCGCGAGGAATCCGGGCTTGCGATCATCGCCGCCGATTCACCGTTCACCAGCACTTCGGCCTGCGTGGTGCCGAGCGGATCTTCCGACAGCAGCAGCACCTGTACCGGTCCAAGGGGAACCGTTGCGCCGGACGCGGGGGAGGCGAAAGAAACCCGCGGTCCCGTATCCGCCGCTGTAGCGGCGGTCGAGTTGGCCAGTTTCATGCCGGCGCAGGAGACCAGCAGGAGCGAAACCAGGACGATCGGGATGGTGCGAAATGATCGATTCATGAGGGAGCCCTCCTTCCCCATCTATTATAGGGGAAGGGATGTGAGTTTGTCATCCGGGGGAAGGAAGGCGCCCCGGGAAGGCAGGGGATTTGCGAACGGCATTAATCGGGCGGCCGGGGATCTCTTCCTTCAACGTAGAGCGTTAATTAATGCGACCGGATCGATGACCGGATGGAGCAGGATTTCCCTTCCGCCCCGCGGATAAGTGATTTCGCGTCCCGTCTCGACGGCCGAGGAAAGAAATTCCTCCGGCGTAAAGTCGGGTTTTACTTGGACGGCGAGAGCATACGAGCCCGCAAGATAGGGCATCGTCCAGCTTCCACCGCCGATCGAGAAATATACATAGTCGTCTACTCCAGTAAAACTCGCCGTTGTTCTGGAATCCATCGGGATGCACAGGCTCCCCTGCAACAAGGTATCATCGGGGGATATGTCGACCCAAAACAAGGCCAATCCATACGAGCTGAAGCTGTCGGGATCCGCAAGTACCGGACGGCCCAAGCCGAACATTTTTATTCCGTACATCCGGGTCATGTTTCTGGATCCCGAGACGATGAGCACTGCCTCGGCTTTCGCCTCGTCGGTTGCCGCGTTTAATTCCTCGGCCCCGAGGTCTTCCGGCCCCCATCCGATGCTCATGGAGATAACCCGGATCCTGCGATCCCGGGGAAGCCGCTTATTTACTTCGAGAATTCGACGGACGGCTTGCGCGAGGTACCGGAAATCCGTTTTCGGAGTCGACTCCGTCGACGATTGAACGAGACCATTCACGGCAATGAAGTAAAGATCGGCGTCCGGCGCCACGCCGGTTGTCCTGCCGACGGCCAGTGAGGCGACGGCTGGCCCGTGCATCGATGCGGATTCAAATCCGGAATAATTAATCTCTTCATAAAACCGGAGCCGGTCTGTATACTCGTGGTGATCCGCCAGCAGGGTCATATCGATTATCGCAATTCCGGCGTTGCGTCCGGTTATTCCCATTTGGTGGATTTCCCTGACGCACAGCCCTGGATTCTTTCCCAATTCCATGATTTGAACCGGATCGAAGCACGCCGGCATCCTGTCCGGGGGCGGCCAAACCGTCCGGCTATCGAAAATGGAGTACCGGAGTTCCGGTTGTGAATTCCGCAGATCGAGCGTGGAGAGATCCGCGCCGCGCAAGTCGACTTGAAAGGCATCCTCGACCGTCGGATTAAAAACGGGCAGAACGGATAATTCACCGACGCGGTAATCCGTGGGAAGCGGGCGCCTTTGGATCACGCCGGCCCACGGCAGCTCGACGGTTGGTGATGCCTCCAGCACGGGCGATGCCGTGGCGTCGGCTGTCGACGCTGATTGCGAAGTCGCCGCCGGCGTGGCAGTTGGATTGGCGGTTCTCCAGCTGGCGTAGGACCTCGGCAGGAGGAACACCAGAATGACGGAAATTGTACAGAATGATCGCTTCATGCGGGCCCCTCCTCCCCGTCTATTATAGGGGAATAGGGGGATATATCACCTCGAATGTAGTAGGGCGTCAGCCAAGGGCGGGTGAGCATTACCCCGTGGACATTCGTCCATCGATGCGATTTGGATAAGAACGAAAAGATCCCGAAAACGCAATTCGGAATATTCATATTCCGCTCTTGGGTTGATGTTCCATAACCAACACGGCCAATCCCTGGATGCGGCGGATTTCCTGTTTTAAACAGACGGATCCGTCTTTTGTCAACCGATAATATTTTCTCTCCCTGTCATCGTCTTTTTTGCCGGCCTTTTCCACCGGCTCGATCCAACCCAATTGGACAAGCCTTTTGATGGCACCGTATAAAGTTCCCGCGGCCATGGTGATTCGCCCATTGCTGAGGTTTTGAACTTCTTTGATAATGGAATACCCATGCCGCGGGGAGATGGACAAGCTGAACAGAATAAAGAAGGTTGTTTCGGTCAGGGGAAGCGGATTTTCAGCCGTCATATGGAAATGCTCCTGATATATAGCAAGACTATATATAGAGATACTATATAACGGGTTGGGCGGGTTGTCAATCCCCGGCGGACTTACAGAGAAGTGGGCAGCAAATTCCGTGAGGCTTTACCTCTCGGATGACCAAACTGCAGATGTCATTCGGACCCCGGTGGGGGTCCCGGGGCGGGGATACCCGAAGTGGCGGCGAGGAATCGGAAACGCTTGGGGGAGAAGACAACCTTCTGAAATCCCAATTATGGGCGACTGAGTCAGCGATTCCTCAAGGTGCTTCGCACCTCTCGGAATGACATACAAAGAACGAAATACTTGCTATAATCCGCCGGAATATCCCACACCGGAGAAACCTCATGGCCTCCTCGAAACCGCAAGATCCGTTCGGCGCCCGCCGGAACCTCGACCTCGGCAGCGGGCCGGAAACGATCTATCGACTGAGCGCACTGGAAGATGCGCACGTTGCCTCCAACCTTTCCCGGCTGCCGTATTCGATCCGCATTCTGCTCGAATCCGTCCTGCGCAACTGCGACGGATTCGAGGTGACCGAAGCGGACGTGGTCAGGCTCGCGGGCTGGAAGAGCGTCGATCCGAAACGCGAGGAGCTTCCGTTTAAACCGGGCCGGCTCCTGCTTCAGGATTTTGCCGGCGTGCCCTGCGTGGTCGACCTGGCCGCAATCCGCGAGGCGGTCAAGCGCCTGGGCGGCGATCCGACACGCGTCAATCCGCTCGTCCCGGTGGATCTGGTGATCGACCATTCGCTGCAGGTGGATTCGGCCGGCAGCGCGGATTCGATCAAGGTAAACATGCGCAAGGAATTCGAGCGCAACCGGGAACGCTACCAGTTTCTCCGCTGGGGGCAGCAGGCGTTCCGCAACCTGCGGGTTATCCCGCCCGCCACCGGAATCCTCCATCAGCTGAACTTGGAATATCTGGCCTGCGTGGTGACGGTGCGCCCGGGAAATGCCGGCCAACCGCCGCTGGCCATGCCCGACACCCTGGTGGGCACCGACAGTCACACAACGATGATCAATGGGTTGGGCGTACTTGGCTGGGGCGTGGGGGGCATCGAAGCCGAGGCGGTGATGCTCAGCCGGCCGATGTACTTCCTCGCGCCCGATGTGATCGGAGTAAAGCTCATCGGCAGTCCACGCGACGGCGTGACCGCCACCGATATGGTGCTGACCCTGGTCCAGGTTCTGCGCCGGAAGGGCGTGGTGGAAAAGTTCGTCGAGTTTTTCGGACCGGCGCTTCCGGCGCTTCCCGTACCGGACCGGGCGACGCTGGCCAACATGGCGCCCGAATACGGCGCGACCTGCGGCTACTTCCCGGTGGACGCGGAGACGCTGGCTTTCCTGCGGCTGACCGGCCGCCGCGAGGCGGACGTGGTCCGCGTGGAACGGTATTGCAAAGAGCAGAACCTTTTCCATACCCCCGAATCCGCCGAACCGGAATTCACCTCCACGGTCGAGTTCGACCTTTCGGCGGTGGAGCCTTCGATCGCCGGTCCGCGCAGGCCGCAGGATCGAATCCCGCTAACGGAATCCAAGCGCGCCTTTCGCGCCGCGCTGAAGGATATCTTCGCCAAAGATCCGGATGCTGCTTCGCCCGCGCCCGGCGACGGGGCCGTGGTGATCGCCGCGATCACATCGTGCACCAACACCTCCAACCCCTTCCTGCTCTTCGCCGCCGGGCTCCTGGCAAAAAAAGCGGTCGAGCGCGGGATGAAGGTTCCGGCGCACGTGAAAACGAGCCTCGCGCCCGGTTCACGCGTGGTGGCGGAATATTTGAAGGCCGCCGGGCTGTTGCCGTATCTCGAGCGGCTCGGTTTTTACATCGTCGGTTTCGGCTGCACCACCTGCATCGGAAACTCCGGCCCGTTGCCGGACGAGATTGCGCGCGCGATCCGCGGTGATAATTTGGTGGTTGCCGCCGTGCTTTCCGGCAACCGCAACTTCGAGGGACGCATCCACCCGCTGGTGAAGGCCAACTACCTCGCCTCGCCGCCGCTGGTGGTGGCGTATGCACTCGCCGGGAGCATGACCGTCGATCTGGCGCAAGGGGCGCTTGGAACGGATGCCAAAGGCCAACCCGTATACCTTCGCGATCTGTGGCCGTCGGCTGCGGAAATTCGCGCCGCGATGGGCAACATCTCGCCCGAAATGTTCCATAAAGTTTATGCCGATATCTCTAAAGGCGGCGCGGCATGGAACGCGCTTCCGGTTGCTGTGGGAAATCTCTACGGATGGGATCCGCAATCCACGTATATCCTCGAGCCGCCGTTCCTGGCCGAGATGACGCCCGAACCGTTCCCGCCCGAGCCGATCGTGGGCGCGCGCGTGCTCGGAATGTTCGGTGATTCGATCACCACCGACCATATTTCACCGGCCGGCGATTTTTCGGAAACCGCGCCCGCCGGGATGTATCTCCTGCGGAAGGGCGTGCCGCGCGCCGAGTTCAACTCGTACGGCACGCGCCGCGGGAACCACGAGGTGATGATGCGCGGGACGCTGGCCAACCCGCGGCTGAAAAACCTGCTGGCCGAGGGGCTCGAGGGCGGCTGGACGGTGCACATGCCGGATGGGGCCAGAGTGACCTTCTACGATGCAGCGATGCAGTACCGGCAGGATGGCGTGCCGCTCCTTATCCTGGCCGGCAAGGAATACGGCACCGGTTCCTCGCGCGACTGGGCCGCCAAGGGCGTGCGCCTGCTGGGCGTGCGCGCCGTGATCGCCCAATCGTTCGAGCGCATCCACCGATCGAACCTGGTGGGGATGGGCGTGCTGCCGCTGCAGTTCAAGGAAGGGCAAAATGCGGAATTGCTCGGTTTGACGGGCGACGAGATCTTTTCCATCCGCGATCTGGGCGGGAACTTGCGTTCGAAGCAGGAAATCACCGTCGAGGCGTTGCACACCGACGGGGTAAAGATTCGATTTAATACGATTGCGCGGCTGGATACGCCGGTAGAGTTGGAGTATTTCATCCACGGCGGGATTCTGCCGGCGATGGCGCGGAAGATGATGAACCCCTCCCAACCCTCCCCAAATCCGCGGCAATAAGTTTTATTTAACGAATTGTTTTTGTTCGCGGATTTGGGGAGGATGGCTGGAAGCCGGGAGGGGTAATTGGAATTATCAATTGCTTGGGGTAATTTGCATGTTTTCAATAATGGTTTGAATAACCCCTTCAATATTCCCCATTACTTCATTATTCCAGAAGCGAATAACATAATATCCCCGATGTGTAAAATATTCCGTACGAACAGAGTCATATTCCACTTGGTCTGCATGCTGGCTACCATCTACTTCAATGATGATTTTAAATCGTGGTGAACAGAAATCGACTATATATGGACCTATAGCATGCTGACGTCGAAATCCTGCCCCGCCTAGCCTATGTGCGCGTAAATATTTCCAAAGTTTTTGTTCGGCGAGAGTTAAGTTCCCACGCAATTCACGAGCGCGTTGATATCCCTTTGGTGTTGTGCGTCTTGGCGGCATGCTATCCCCCTTACCACTCTCAGCCGTCCCCCCCGGAAAACCATCGAAGGTTCGGCCACCCTCCCCAAATCCGGAAGTATTAACATATTATAAATGCGAAATTCTATTACGGATTTGGGGAACGACCCCTCCTCTTCCCTCCCCAAATCAGTAAAAGTGATCCTTGCTTTTCCGATAATTATTATTTACTGATTTGGGGAGGGCTGGGAGGGGTTGTTCTACTTTTCCAGGAAGCGAACTTCGACGGTCATACCCCAGAAGAGCGCGGCATCGGAAGGATCTAGCCGAATGCGAACCGGATAGACGATATCGCCTGCTTTTTCGGTGTACATTAACCCGATCCGCTCGACGGTTCCGCTTAGCGTGGTGCCGGGCAGGGCATCGGGCACGATCGTCACCAATTGCCCGGCCCGAATGTTCACAACTTCTTTTTCCGTTAAATCCGTCGTTTCCACAAACCAATGGTTGAGATCGGCGAAGACGATGACCGGTTGGCTGGGAACGGCGTCCTCGCCGGCGGAGATGTTGATCTGCGCCACTATGCCGTCGTACGGGGCGACTACATCCAGATGATCCAACGCGGCCTGCGCCGCGGCTAGGCGCGCCTGGGCGGCGGTGAGATTCGACTGGACCAGCGCCAGCTGATCCGCATCGGGCCCGTTCGCGCGCCGCTGACGGAAACGGGTGGCTTCCGCGAGCCGCCCGCGGGCGACTTCGAGATTCGAATTAACTTGAGTGAAACGATTTTCTATTTCGGTTTGCCGGATGACGGCATTATCGTACTTGGTTTGGGCCGCATCCAACGCATTCTTGGTGCGAATCCGGTCGGGATTGTCCTTCTCCCGGTCGGCGTACTTGTTAAATTCCGTTTGCGCATCCTTCAGTTCTGAGAGGGCCGTGGCCACATCCGATTTGGCTTGGTCCAGATCTTTTTCATATTGATCCTGATCAAATGCGTCCCAGGCTTTGAGCGCGGTGTTGTACGCTTGCTGGGCTGCGGCTTCATCGAGAAGCGCCTGGTGATACGCCGGGTTCGCCGTGCGCTCCAATTGATCGAACGCCTGCTGGGCGGCGGTAACGTCCGATTGCGCTGCCGCCAGATTGGCCAGGTAGGCTTCCCGGTCGCCCAAGCGCAAGAGGACCGCGCCCTTTGCGGCCGCATCGCCTTCGGAAACGAGTACCTCCTCCACTTTTCCCGGCGCTGCGACATACAGGTTGGTGTAGTCGCGCGGCACAATCCGTCCTTCGGCAATGACCGCAGCCCCTGAGCCGGAAGGCACAAGGGTCGGGGTCGGCGTGTCCTTGGTTGACGTACTTCCACACCCAACAAGCACGAGGAGGGCGATCACGATAAAGGCAGGGACACGGATGAACTTATAGGTTTTCATGTTTTTACTCCATAGGTTTTATCCCGCTTTCGCGGGATGAGGAATACCTCGCCGCGTGCGGCGTATGAGCTTGGCGGTTGCGCTCCGGGATACCGTTGGGTTGCCGCGTGGCGGTTCATTCATAGGCCAGCACTTCCCGGATAGTTAAGCGCGTGGCGTTGCGCGCCGGACCGACGCTGGCTAGCACCGACAGGATGACGACGACCACCAGCCAGAGGATGACGCCGATGGGTGTGAAGGTGAAATCCGCCGTCGCGCCAAACAGGGCGAGGATGATGGCATTTGCCATCAGGGAGCTCACCGGAAGCGCCAGAAGGAGTCCGAAGATCCAGCTCATCAATCCGATCAGCAACCCTTCCACCATCACCAGTTCCATCACGGAACGATCGGATGCGCCGATCGCCCGGATGATGCCGATCTCCCGCGTGCGCTCGAGTACATTCAGGCTCATCGTGCCCGCCAGACCGATGCTGCCGACGACGGCAATCAGGATGGCCATGATCAGCAGGAAACCGGTCAGGATATTCAATCCACTGGCCGTATCGGCGGTGAGGGAACGGCCTGCCTCCACTTCCGCGACACGAAACCCGTAGTCCTTGAGACGCGTTTCGATCACCCGCCCCAGGGCATTCTGCTGCTTGAGGCCCATGTTGTTTTGCGTTGCGACAACGTGAAACGAATTGGCGCGGTTATTCTGGTGAGTGACGACGGAAAGATATTCATATGTGGTGTAGGCCAAGTATCCGCTGCTTTTTCCGGCCATCTGAAAGAAGCCGATCACCGTAACGGCTTTTTCCTCCCCGGAGATTTTCATCTTGATCTGATCGCCCGGTTTAAGATGCGGGAACGTTTCCCGGAATCGCTCGTTGACGACGACCGAGGCATCGTCCCCAGGTCGGAGCCAGCGTCCTTCCAGCATCACCGGGTTCACCAGCCGGCTGCCGGCCGGCGGGGCCAGCAAGCTGACGCTTTCCCCCGGGGTCCCGTCGGATTTCACCAGCACCGCAGCCGTCTCCGCCCAGCCTTCCACATGCGCCACTCCCGGAACATCCTGGATGATCGGTTCGATCTCCGAAATGCGCGCGCTGTCGTTCAGGTTGACAGTCACATCCGCCAGAAAGTAATGCCCGATGCGTTCGATGTATTTCGTCAACGAACTTTGTACGTTGAAGGTGGCGATAAAAATCGCTCCGCCCAGCGTAAGCGTAAGCAGGGTTAGGGATAGGCGGCCCAGGCGCCGGAAGGTGTTGCGCAACGAGAGCAAAATGGGACGCGGCAGACGGCGGAAGCTTCCCCGGTTGCTCTTGGTATCCCGGGGTTTATTTTGGCTCAGCCCGCTCAATGCTTCCACCACAGAGATCCGGGTGCCGTTCAGGATGGGGAGGAACCCGGCCAGTTGCGGGATCACCAGCGCAATCCCCAGTTCCAGCCAGACGACGGACGGCTCGATCCGGAAGCCTTGCAGATCGATGTTAATCGCGCTGGCGAAATTTTGCATCAACGCGTACGCGGCCAGGCCCGAAAGCGGCAAGGCAATCACGAACGCCGTCAACCCGTAGATGAAAATCAACGACATATAGACGGCGATAATCTGGCCCCGGCGGGCGCCGATGGCTTTCATAATCCCGATGTGGTTCACCTGCTGGTTGAGCAGGGCGGAAAGCGTGTTGGTGATGAGGAAAGCGCTCAGGAACATCACCAAGAAACCGAGCACGACCAACACTGCCGAAATTGCATCCACATAAACGCGGTTGGGGTGGTCATCCTCCGGACGCACCTGCGAAAACAGGACGACATTCCCGCTCTCTTCCACCGCATGGGTTACCCGGTCGGCAATTTCCTGAAGATGGGCCCGATCGGTGGAGTTGTCTTGGACGGTCACATACAGGCGGTTCATCAGCAACGGGGATTCGAGCCACTCGAGCGTGGAAAAAGTGATGTACCCTTGAACCGGCGCCAGGAAAAAGCCTCCGGCTCCCACCGAGCCGATGGTCTGGTCGTGGGTGACGGCCGTGACGGAAAGTTCCCGGATTTTCCCCGAGGGTAGTTCCACCTGAATCGTGCTCCCGACACCCTGGGCGACCTCGCCCAATCGATACGCATCGATGTCCACCTGGCGTTCCTGCGGCGGCCAAACGCCTTGTTTCAGGCTCACGAGGTTGGTCGCCATATTGTCAATATCCGGGATGGCTTTCAGTTCGATCGGCTGCCATTCGCCCTTGGTATTTAACACCCGCAGGGTGAGCGTTTGCACGCCCTCCGCCTGGCGCACCCCGTCGACGTGGCGGACGGAGTCCACAAGATCCTGATCGAACGGAGAGGCGAAGATCTCGATGTTGGCGGGATTGACCGCGGCATAGCCGGCTTTCATATCCTGGCTGATGATCAGGTCCATGCTGACGATCAACCCGGTGGCAAACAGGCCGATGGTGATCGAGGCAATAACCAGCAGGGAACGGAATTTATGCCCCCAGATATCCGCAAAAACCTTTTGCCAGCGCGGGCTCATCATGATATTTTCTCCCGCAGGAGCGCGCCGGTTGGATCGTACTTTTGGATTTTCTGTATGGCCGCGTTTCGCAGAATTTTCTCGCTCGCCGGATGGGCGTTGAGATATTCGCCAAAGCCTGCGAGCGGAACGCACAGGGTATCCACCGGTCCCTGGGCGCGAAGCGAAAGGCGCAGCGATGGAAGCTCGAGCATCTCCAATTTGCTGACGTAGTCGCCGGGACCCAGCGTGGCAATCCCATCGGGTGCATGTCCGATCCGGTCGCGGGTTACCTGCACCTCGCCCCGGAGGATGATGATCAATCCGTTATCCAGGCCGCCCTGGCGGGCGATAACCGCGCCAGGTTCGAAGCTGCGCGGGACGGCGAGCTTCGTGAGCAGCAGCAATTGCGGATGGGGGAGCATGGGCAGCGCGCGGTCGATCGCCTCGTGCACCAATTCCCCGTCTGAGATGAGAACGCGGCGGCGCGCGCGGCGGACCAGGGTCGGGTCGTGGGTCACCAGGAGGATGGTTTTACCTTGGGCGGCCAGTTTCTCAAAGAGGTTCAAGACGAGATTCGCGGAATGCGAGTCCAGATTTCCCGTCGGCTCGTCCGCGATGAGGATGGGCGGGTCGTTGGCCAGCGCGCGGGCAATCGCCGCGATCTGCTGCTGCCCGCCGGACAATGCGGCCGGAAGTTTATCGGCCATGCCGTCCATTCCGACGAGATCCATCCATGCCAGAGCGCGTTCTACGCGCTGGGCCGGTTCGTAGACGTTGCAGTAATCCATCGGGAGCAGGATGTTTTCGAGCACGGTCAACGTGGGCAACAGCTGGAAAAACTGGAATACGATCCCCATGTTGCGGCCGCGCCACTCGGCCATCTTACCCTCCGGCATTTTATACAGGTCGATTTCGCCGATCCGCACCGAACCGGACGTCGGATGGTCGATCCCGGTGATCATATTGATCAGCGTCGATTTGCCGCTCCCGGATTTGCCCATAATGGCTGTGAATTCGCCGCGCTCGAAAGACATATTGATGCCTCGCAAGGCCAAAAATTCCCCGGCGGCGGTTTTGTATACCTTGCGCACGTCGCGCAATTCGATATAGGAAGGGGCTGCTGATTGCACAGGCCTACTGCTCCATGGGAAATTGCGGCTCGTCGGTTAAGTGGCCGTCGGCGATCCACAGCACGCGCGAATAGCGCCGGAAGAAGCTCGGGTCGTGGGAGACCATCAAAATGGTGTGCCCGCGCCCGGCAAGTTTTTCGAAAATAGAAAATATCGTATCCGCCGTCGCCGAATCCAGGCGTCCAGTGGGTTCATCCGCCACCAGGATGGGCGGGTCGTTGGCGAGCGCGCGGGCGATCGCCACCCGCTGCTGCTGTCCGCCGGAAATATCGCCTGGGAGTTTTTCGGCGTGTTCGGCTATTTCCATCTCGGAAAGCAATTCGAGCGCGCATTCCCGGCTGCGAAGGGGGGTGTAATTGCCGTTGAAATCCATCGCCAGCATGACGTTCTGGATAAGCGAGAGCGACGGGATCAGGTGAAAGGACTGGTACACAACGCCCAGGTTTTTCCCGCGCCATGCGGCCGCTTGATTTTCCTTGAGGCTGTGGACTGCCACTCCGCCTACCCAGATTTCCCCGGCGGTCAGGTGGTCGGTCGCGGTGAGCATATTGACGAGGGTTGTCTTGCCGGCTCCGGATTTTCCAAGAATGCCGATCAACTCGCCGGGAAAAACGTCAAAATCAATCCCCGCCAAAGCCAAAAACTCGCTCGCGGCGGTTTTGTAGGCCTTGCGGACGCCGTGTATTCTGATCAGCGGTTTTCCCGGTTCGAGATCGGAAATCCTGCGGTGATGGAGGTTGGTGGATGCGGACGTCAACTTAAAAACCCCCTCCCGTTTTGGCGGCTCGAATCGTACGGCCGAGCGGAAATGGAATCCCGGACGAAAAGGAAGGATGCATGGGAGAAACGAAGGTACGATCCAATGCGCTCATGATGGATGACTTGGCCGTTTCCTATTAGGAGGAGAGTTCCCAATAAAAGAAGAGGAAATAAACGAGGCCTAAATGATTGTACTATGCGGATCGCCCCGGGAAGGTCTTCTTGGGGAATTATTAACCGTTCTATAAGAATAATTTACGGCGGATTTACGGGCGGGGCAAAAGTCCGGGGGAATAACCGATTGGAGAAATCGGCATAGAGATACATGATAGAGCAGAAAATGATACCACCGGTATGAATTTACGAAGAAGCCGGTGCGAGTAAACCCGATAAATAAGATAAAGCACTTTTCAAATATATTAATAAACCGGCAACAACATTCCGATCTGTTGCGTGGCGTGCGCCAAACTCCAACGTATTTAATGGGCGCGTTGATATCTTTTACGTGTTTTACACCTTGGCGGCACGCAATCATCCTAACCCACTTCAGCCGTTCGCCCGGAAATCCACCGAGGGTCCGGCCACTATCCCCAAATTCATAGGCACCAATGTATTATGATTCCAGAACGCTATTACGGATTTGGGGAGGGTAGGGAGGGATCGGCTGGTGAGCACGAACGAGGTATGGAATATCTTCATGCTAGAATATATTTGTCTCAATCAAGATCCGAGTCCTGTTGTAAAGCGCATCTTTCACGGGTTGAGCAAGGAGGATGCCGCAGTGTTGACGGACTACGTTATCTAATACCGGCGGGCTGTATTCCGCTCCGACTTCCGGTTTCGGATTATGATCTTATCAGCCTGAGGTAAGAGCGTGATGATGAGAGAACCGTTCAGCGCCGTCGTAGCCGGCCACATCTGCCTGGATATCATCCCGGAAATATTGGACGCGGAGCATGAGCGGTTCCTGACGCGGCTTGAGCCCGGGCGCCTGGTAGAAATCGGCCCGGCGGCTTTTTCCACGGGCGGACCGGTCTCCAATACCGGTTTGGCGCTGCACAAACTCGGCGTCCCGACGCGGCTGATGGGGAAAATCGGAGCAGACAGCTTTGGGCGGATCATCCGCGAGATCGTCTCGGGGATTTCGCCCGAGTTGGCGCGTGGGATGATCATTGACGCCAGCTCCAGCACCTCGTACTCGCTGATCATCAGCCCGCCCGGCGTGGATCGGATCTTCCTGCACAGCCCGGGCGCCAATCATACGTTCTGCGCCGCCGA